>Ga0206988_1005_pt1 | contig 58112 bp, 57 predicted proteins | sample Alteio_BWMinCont_12_FD_153263 | JGI IMG/M metagenome (GOLD analysis project Ga0206988, IMG submission 153263) | Enriched cells from forest soil in Barre Woods Harvard Forest LTER site, Petersham, Massachusetts, United States -... | ecosystem: Environmental > Terrestrial > Soil > Temperate forest >... | reverse complement strand
TATACGCTGGCTTTGCACGAGCTTGTAAAGGCGGAGGATGGCGACCTGGCGCGGCAGGTGATTACCGCTTCTGTCGGATATGACTTGGACGGCGCTCAGCAAACGCTTGGCTATACGCTCGGGGCCAAGTTACGGTCCTCAGGGCCATTTAGGGAATTCGATGCAGCAAGGAAATATTATGAGCAAGTGAAGAGTGGGCAAGAAGACCTGAGGCTGTCTAAGGAGAAGCTGGTGCGCTTGACGCAGGCGAGGGCGGAAGCGGAGAATGCCGCAAAATTGATTGACTGGAACAAACACCTTTGTGAATATATCCGGGCGAGAGATAGCATGACGGCCGCCAGGCAAGCGTTGGAAGTCCTGCCTCCGATCCTGGAAACATTGACCGGGGAGGAAGCAAACGAAATACAAAATGTTCGGCGCCAGTTGGACGACATCGAGATTGGGATACGGAACGACGAGAGAGAAATATTGGAGCGACATCAGCGCCAGGCGGGTCTGAATTTTCCTTTCGGCGGCCTGCCGGTCACCTTGCTCGGTGAGCTGGAAGGGAAAATCACCGCACTGTCCGACGAGGAACGTGATATTTCCGATTTGGGAGAAAGGATCGCGCAAAGCCGGTCAAAGGAAAAGGTAGCACTGGAACGGCTGGGAGGCACTCAGGACACTTCCGGCTGGACCGGAGTCAATTGGAAAGACGTTGGTGAATTGGATGACTACCTGCTGGACGCTCACAGGCTGCTCAGTCATAAACAATCGATTGAAAGCATGGTCGGGGAGCTGAGGCGTTCCGTAGCCAATGATGACGAATCGCCGGCGGAACAGGTTGCGACGGGGATCAGGGCGCTAAGCGCCTGGCTGCAGGAAGAGACGCCGGGCGGCAAGCTTTCGCTGTGGGCTTTGTGGGTAGTAGCGGGCTTGGCTGTCGGGGTGGCCATTTCCGTCTATGTGCTGGGATCGCCAGCACTCTTGGGCATTTTGGTCGTGTTGGCTGCCGCAGCTATTTTCCATTTTTCCAGGCGGAAGCGGTCGACAAGGACGATGAGTCTCCGGGAAAGGGATTTTGACAGCACGGGCCTTATGCGACCCGTCGTTTGGGCGCGGCCAGAGGTCGAAAAGCGCCTGGGCGAGTTAGCCGATCAGTTGGGTAGGTCTCGCTGGCGTGAGCAAATACAGGATCGCATCAGTTCCTATGGTCGCGAGCTGGAAGACCTGGATCCGGCCTTAGACGAAATGAAGGAGCGCCATGATGAGCTGAAAGCGCAGATAAGGGTCGTCCCCGGGTTGCCTGCCGGTCACTCGGAGGACCTAGCGGCGATGTACTGGTTTTTGCGATATGGCCGGGAGTGGCACGCTTTCCATAGTGAACGGACTGCGTTGGAGGCTTCCCGCGGACTGTTGCTGGAGCAAAGCGAGACTATACTAGCGCAGATTAACCAATTATTGGAAACGGCCAATGCCGGCCCAGCAAGGGATACGACTTCCGCCAGGGCTATCCTGGGGGAACTGAGGGAAAATGATCGCGCCTGGAGGTCTGCCGCCACTGACATTGCCAATTTTCGGCGGACAATTCGAGATCAAAACGAACGTACCGCGGAAGCGACGGGGAGACTGCATGCTTTATATATCAAAACGGGAGTTGAAGAGGGTGCAGATGACCTGGTGCGGGAGCTGATGTCTCAATTAACCGGCTACCGGCAGGCCAAAGACCATTTCAACGCAGAGAGGCGGCTGTTGGCCGACAAGGAGGCCGTGTTTCGGGGCCATCCCTTATTTCAGGTATATGGGGATGAGGCGGATCAGATCTCCCCGGAAACCATTGACCAAAGGGCGATCAGTTGGAAAACGGAGGCGGATAGGTTGGAAGCCGTCAGGCAGGAGATCGCTGATATTAGCGCCAGGATAAAGATTGCAGAAGAAGGCAACAACCTGGAGACAGCGCTAAAAATAAAAGACGATTGCCTTACGGGTCTTGAAAGAATGTACGACGGCAATCTTGGTTCGATCACGGGAAAATTACTCGTCGATGCGTTGAAACAGCAGGCCGATGACCGGGACAAGCCGGCGGTATTCAGCCGCGCCAATGAGTTATTCAACCGGATCACCAACGGGAAGTATCAACTTAAGCTCCGGATGGCGGTACAGCCCTCTTTTGGGGCCTTCGATAACGTGCTGACCCAATGGCGTCAGCTGGATGAATTATCTACCGGAACACGTATCCAGTTGCTGCTGTCCGTAAGACTTGCGTTCATCGAGTCCCAGGAATCGTTCGTCCGCTTGCCGGTTATAGCCGATGAACTGTTGGCTAATAGCGATGGACACCGGGCGTTAGCCATTATTGCGGCTCTATCGGAGATCAGCCGAGAAGGCAGACAGATCTTCTATTTTACTTCGCATGAGGAGGAGGTGATCAAATGGCGTGAGTTTCTTGATGACGAAGCGGATATCTCGTATTCCGTGATTGAGTTGGATGACCTGGGCAACGAGACCTACACCTATAATTACGTCCGGCCTGCCACTGAGTATTCCGGCGCGCACCTGCTGGCAGCTGTGCCAGATGTAGACGGGTTGAGGCACAGTGAGTATGGTAGGCTGCTACGGATGGACACTTTCGATATTATGAGCGATTTGCCGGATAAGCTGCATATTTGGTATCTGATAGACGACCCGAATGTTGTAAAGGACGTGCTGGATGCCGGCATCAAACATTGGGGGCAGCTCCGCGGGTATCTTTCCCTGCATGGACGGTTGGATGCCCTTGACGGTGCGGCGATAGAGAGGTTGAAGGGCAGGGTACGTATTCTTGAACATTTTCAGGAAATGTATCAAAAGGGCCGGCCGAGGCCGATCGAACGGGCAGTACTGGAACGCTCAGGAGCCGTATCCGGCACTTTCATTGACACAGTGGCTCAAAAATTGGAGGATTTGGGCAACGACCCGATCAGGCTGCTTGAGGCGCTGACGAATAAAGAGGTGCCCCGTTTTCAGGCTGGTAATGTCGACAGGTTAAGAGATTACCTGGTCGAGCAGGGGTATATTAGTGAAGAGCTGATCATGACGCCGGATGAGATTTGGTTTCAGCTGAGTGCGTTCGTCTCAAACAGCGGTCTTAGCCTGCAGGATGCGCGACAATTCATCAGCCGGGTCTTAGGGCATGACCCGGTGGCTGAAGGGGCATAAGGACATGGCAATGCTGATGCCCTAACTGGTGTTTGAATCGGGTTAATCCGTAAGGGCCGGCATCCATTGCACCTTGCTAAGCAAAGCGTTGGCGCCGGGAAAGTCAAAATAGCGATTTTTTAATAGCAGGATTTGGTATTTCACGGGCAGTAGGTGCCCCCACTTGGAGAATTGCAACAGTGCGGGAGATTCTTCCAACAATTGGCGAATCCCCAGGTCGATCTCGGCTTCCGACCGATGGAGGCCGGACCAGGTCGATCGAAAGTCATGCGTCGACTGCGCAATTTCAAAAACACTGGCGTCTTCAGTCAGCTCAGATTTGAGGCCTTTGAGCCTTAGCAGGAAATTTAGGGTCCTGTTCACACGTGTTCCGGTAAAAGTGTAAGCCAATAGGCCGTTTTTGGTTTCGAGCAGCGGCCGCTCGTAGGCGCTATCGGTAATTTGGAATACGCTGAATTCCTGTCTTAATTCTTGCAGCTGGCTGCGCCCGGTTTCGTCGAGCCAATCAAAGTTTGTGTCTGAGACAAGGAGACTTAACATTTTTTCACGAATACGGGAATGAACAGAACCGCCATTTCCGGCGAAGGATGGCTTTTTTCCGTCAGCGGCTGGCCTTACCTCGATTCGCCTAGTCCTTTCATCGACGAAGGTGATCGTCCAGATCCTGGCAGCCAATAGGATATTCTGACCGACGATAACCTGGATTGAGAGAGGTAGCTCGCCAATGGTGTTGCCGGCATGGACAACCTTGAATTGCTCTTCAGTCTGGAACACACTGTAGAACTCCCTGCTGTTGACTAAGAATTCGCCATCTACACCGATAATCAGTTCGCGGCGAATTCGCTCAAGGAGGCCATTATGAACGAGATGTTCGATGATTGCGGCGGTATCGGCCGGATCAACGTCGCGAAAGGCGGTGTTCGCGTGCAGGGCTTCGATCAATCCATCTTGGTCAATACCGGAACGTTCCTTGGTGATTGACATGGCCTGATGCAGCAGCAGGTCATAGGCCTGCCAGTCGAAGATGGTCGGCTCGATAAATTCCTCCATATACAGGAGCCAGCAGGCCAGCGCTTGCAACAGGCTCCAGGGTTTGGTGGCGTAGAACAGCAGGCGGCTGGTAGCATCCTCGCGCCGGCCGCTTCGCCCGACCCGTTGGATGAGTGAGGCTATGCTGAAGGTGGCATCCACCTGACAAACTAGGTCAACGGAGCCAATGTCGATACCCAGTTCCAGCGTGGAGGTGCAGGAGATGGCAAAATTGGCCTTTGTGCTGTTTTTGGCAAATTGCTCGACATATTCCCGGACCTCTTTGTCAACGCTGGAATGGTGAGAGAAATAATAAGGATGGCCGCCTGTCCTGGTAGACAGCTTTTGCAGCTTAACGGCGATCTCCTCCGCCCTGCCCCGGCTATTCGGGAATATGAGGGCCTTCTTGTCCCTGACTTCCTTGTAGAGATCTCTTAACAGATCAAGAGGCAGTTCGTCTCCTTCGTGAGGGAAATACCTGAACTTAACGTCTGGCCATTTGCTGGCTTTGTCGAGCAGGACTGTGGTTCGCTGTTCGTTACCCGTGAACCTTTTGGCTTCCTGATAGTCACCGATGGTGGCGGATAAACCAATCACGCAAAATGGAGTATCCTGTAGGGCTGAGAGCCGGGAAAGCAAGGATTGCAAATGGACGCCCCGGTCAGTCCCGAGGAAAGAATGGATTTCATCGACAATGACGTAGTCCAAAGACCCGAAAAGATGCCGGATCTCATGCGGCTTGTTGACGAAGAGCGACTCGATGGATTCCGGTGTGATAAGCACAATACCCGCAGGCGTCTTGATTATAAGTTCTTTGCTTGTCCTGCTAGCTTCTCCATGCCATTTAGTCACTGGGACATCCAGATATTTGCAAAGGTCTTCGACGCGTTGGAATTGGTCATTGATAAGGGCTATGAGCGGGGAAATGTAAAGAACCCGAACGCCGAAACGTCTGAAATTGACTTTGGATAAGACCGGCAGGAACGCCGCTTCGGTCTTTCCCGATGCCGTTCGTGAAGCGAGGATATAGTTCCGGTTGTCGGCCAAGATTCTTGTAATGGCCGCTGATTGAATGGACCGGAGGCTTTCCCATCGCTTGTCATATACATAACGCTTGATTTCCGGAGAAAGCAGGTCGAACGCATTCATAATTCTTCAATGCTGTCTACTGATATTTCTTTAGGTCGCTCGTCCGTGATTTCGATGTCACCGAATAGCTTGCGCTTGTCGAGATGCCGGTTTTGCCTGATTATGTTTAGGATGTTCAGGAAGTCCCGGATCACTTCCCGCGGCGTCAGAAAATCGCTTGCGCCGGGCTTGTTGAATATCTCCTCCATAAATATTTGAATATCTTCATGGCTGACATCAATGGTTGTCTGGTAATGGAAGTCGAAAATGTCCTTCAGGTTTTTTAAGAGCACAAAAATCTCATTTTGGTCTAGAGGCAGCAGCCGGATCACTGGCTGGGCGAAGTCCCTCATCTCGCTGCTTTCGTATTTATTGCATTCTAACCTGGATTTAAGAGCCGGGTAACTGAAAAGACCTCTTCGTTCGTTCTCGAGTACTTCCTTTGTACTTGCGAAATTGAAAAAGAGATTGGTGACTTTGCCTTGAAAGCAGTCATTGTATATCGTCAAAATTTTTTCATAGTTCTTTTCACGCATCGCGGCGGTAGAGATCTTGTAAAGATTGATGACCTCGTCCAGGTTGACCATCAGCCCGCTGTAACCCAACGATACAAAAAATTTACAGAGGTTTTTAAGCATGTTATAATAATTCTGGTCATTGATGATTTCGCGCACGCCGAGGTCCTGCCGGGCCTCTGTCTTTGTGTTATATTCCCCTTTCAGCCATTTGAGGGCACTTCTCATCAGCTGTTCGTTATGTTCGGCATAGCCTTCTACATATTTCATGATGACGGCGGTAAAGTCAAAGGCGCCTATTTCGTTAATCTCTTTCATGCTTTGGTCGACCGCTTGACGCACCAAGGGCCGATGCTCTTTTTCGAACATTTCATTGGCGGGGACATTTGCCCTAGCGGAGAATTCGGCAACCGTCTTTTCGATCCATATCTCCAGCAGGGTAGGGAGGGCTCCGCCCTCCGGTCTTGTTTGGGTGGCTAGATTATCAATAATTGCAGTGTACAGGGCAACCGCTTTGCCGTCATTTGAGTAGAGCCGATTCTCCGATGTAAAATCCGCATTGGAAACGACGAATTTCTGTTTGATTGCGATTGTATTCAGCAAATGCAGCATGAAAGACTTGCCGGAACCGAAATCCCCGACCCAGAATTTGACCATGCTGTGGCCGGCTTTTACGTCATCGAGGGCACCGACGAAAGCCTCGACCTCGATTTTTCGGCCGACCGTAATATGCTGGACTCCGATCTTGGGGACAACACCTCCGGTCAAAGAATTAATAATGCTAGTAGCTTCTTTGGGTTTGATATTCATATTGGCAGCACTCGTTGAAAATAACGTTCCTGGATCACGTAATTTTCGTCCTCTTCTTCAATGAGGACATCGTCTATGGTCTCATAGCAGGCCTCGTTAATGCTGTCGATCAGTTGATTCTTGAACGCCCCTTTTTCTTTGGCAAAATCATCCAGATCGGAGGCACTGAGGAGCAGATTGTGCTTGATGAACAGGATTAGTAGCGCCTTTTGCAGGGAGTTCAGCTGTAAGGCAGACTTAAGCGTTCCGCCAATGACGGATTCTTGGCTATCAGGTGCCGAGGGTGTAAGCATTTGCCCAGTTGGATTCGGTGTTGCGTTGACGATCTGCTGTATAGATGCCTCAGCCTCCTGCTCGTCGGTGAGGTAATCGTTTAGCAACTCCACCGTCTCCGTGTAAGCAGTCTCTGCCTTCTCGATGCGAGTGTCATTTAACCGGATCTTTTTTCGCTTTAGCTCGAAAAGGGCTAGGATTGCTATCAAAGCCTTTTGTAAGTCTTTATCCGTTTTTAGCCGAAGGAGAATCGCTTCAAAGGCCTGTTCCTGGTCGGGGCGGTTGAATAGGCTTTTCAGCAGCGTCTTATTAAGGGACTTGTCATCTACTTTCACTGATCGCTGGTCATAATAGATGTAGTGGGCATATAGCGAGAGACAGGCCGTCTTATTATCCTTGCCGATAAACTTACTTGCCTCAAAAAAAATATGCTCTAAGGAAGGGTTAGCTTTGTTGCGTCTTGCCAGGTCCAGCACTTCCTTTATAAATGCGTTGCTATTTTTTTCAACCTTATAGATGGTCTTTAGCTCATCCAGCCGGGCCTTCCAGCGAGTGGTATTTTGTTTATTCAGGTAGACTTCTGTTGATTCGTCCGGTGTCGGGGCATCTCTGACTATATCTGATAAGAGCTTATTGGCCGGAATAAGCAGCATAGTTTCGAGAGAAGATTGAATTTCCTGATTGGAATACTGAGACTGAACGTTGAGCCGACGTTTAAACTCATATTGTTCCCGGACGGCATTCTCACACATCTTCATGAGTATAATCATGATTTCTTGGTTGGAATTAGTTATGGAGTATTTATAGTTTTCGCTGCCTATCCTGTAGTGGTAGTGCTTTCTGGCGATTACATCAGCTAATTTAGTGAACACATCATTAAGATTCCGATTTTCAAGTGCAACCTGATTAGTCAGTCTTCGAATCAATTTGATAAAGACGCTGACGATAACTTGCTGGCAGAATTCGTTGCTGAAAAAGATGTTGCTGCCATAGTAAAGCCTATTTAACATTTTTTCCTCGGCCTCCGACAGCGCGATATTGTCTTTGAACTTAGTCCCCATTGCCGGATAAGCGGGCACATAGATAGGAGCCGGATTGCTTGGCAAGGTGGATGGCCGAACAGGCGTGTGACCTGTCGCTTGCGGATACTTGTCGGTTAAGGCCCCACGGGTTTTTTCTCGTAGCCGCTGGACCAATTCATTTCTGGCATATACGGCGGTAATCGGGTATTCCTTGCTTAATGCCGTAATCTCGTCTTGCAACTGGCTGATATTACGGTGTCTATTATACTCCTGCAAAATATCGAACAGTAGAATAAAGGCATAATTTGTATTCCCTTTCAGGTCGACAGGAATTCGTCTCAGAAAGCAATCCCGAAAATAAAAATAGTAGGTCCGTTGCTCCCGAGAGGCATTGCTAAAGTCATTGTATGAATAGATGTACCTGTTCGGCCAGGGCACTATCTCTTTCCTCGCTGTTTGTACTAACCTTTGATCCGGTGGAACCGCCTGAGTAATCTTCTCCGGCGGTCCGGTAATGTCAATAATATTGTTATCGATGGAACTATACGAAGTCGATTGCGGCTGTTGGTGGGCGGCCTTAGCGGAATGAGCTGGCGGCGCAGCAACTTGAGGGCGAATTGTCGACTTGGCCGGTGGCTTGGTGGTCTTTCCTGCTGCCATTTGTCCTCGCAACGAGGTCCCTGACCTGGACTTTTTTTTCCCTGACAAGAGTAGGATAAATAGGAATATGCCGACGGCTATAAGTCCTGCCATTCTGGAATTGAGGGTTTGGGAATTAAAATAGCGAATTTTTGATGACCATGGACAATATAAGGGCACCTTTGAAAACCAAAGGTACGAACCTGCTATAAATTTAATAATTATGGCAATGATTAATTAATATTCTATAAGCAAGCCTCGAGGATTATTTGATGAGCAAGTGCAGTTAGAGAAAATAAGCCGGCAGAAGGAACCTATGGAAAGATTAAGTAGGTGTGGACTATCATCTTTAAATTACTTTATCATTCGCCTAGGAGATCGTGCAAAGGATCGGTTCCTTCGTACGCCTCGTGGGCTTATATGGGATTCTAATGTATTCAAGGCCGGCATTCTGAAGTGTCATTTGAACCTGTTGCTCGCATTCTTTATTCTCCTTTGCAAAGTCATTAACCGAAGAAAAAAGTTTGATTAATTCTTAGGCGGAGTTCCAGCAAGGAAGACAAAATTGCTTTCAATATCGGTTAACACAATTGTAATCTCTTTTTCCAAATATTAGAAAATACTTTTCCGACCTCAAGAAATTCCTCGCATGTAAATGTGTCTGTTTTGGCATTGTTGCACCAATAACAAGACAATACAATGTTCTCCAGATTATCATACTTTAAATCTGCCTCTTTACGGTCAAGTTCAAGTTTTCTACCTCTTGTGCTGATTCGCTTGGTTCTTAAAAGACCGTTTTTAAGAAGCAGATCAATCTCCTTTTCGGTAATTCCGCAATAATGGCATTTTCGATCTCGCGAAAAGTACCATTCATAGAAATCATAAAATGGAATTGACAATTGCTTCCTAGCCATGAGGCTCTTTATAGAGACCATTCTTGTTCGTTCCTCCTTGAGTTCTTCGTACCACGCTATGAGAGTCGTTCCTGGTATATTTAATGTTTCAGAGATAGTCTTGTAGTTGATTTGCTCTATAATGTGGAGGTGTAAGAACTCCTTTTGTTCTTTTGTCATTATGAGAATGTTCAGAGTTTTTGCGGAACCCACGAAGATATTAAACAATCTAGGTTCATATTTCGACGAATTTGTGTTGCTCGTTTGCCGGATTTGGTTTATATAACCTAGACTTCAAACCATCTACAATGGGTGTTTCTAAAAAGCATAGGATCTACCTGCCCAGCTTGCTGTCTTTCATTAGCCAATACACCTTCTTGCTGGCATTCCAATTCGGGATGTGGCAATGATGGTTGGACTTTCTGCCAAGACAATTGAAGAAGCCTATGATGTGCAGACGGCTCAAGATGCTGCTTACAAGTACCAAGACCATCTATTCTTCCAATGAGCATTATTGCGATTGATTGCAGCCCTCACTCAGAAAATGGGGGTTTTTGTTTATATTTAGTTTAACCAATCTCCTCTTAAATAATGGATAATATTAAATGCCCAAGATGCGGAAGCGAACAGGTTTCTGCCAATAAAAAGGGATGGACTGTTACTACAGGACTCATTGGTTCAAGCAAAATCATAATTACTTGCTTAAAGTGTGGCAAGCAGTTTAGACCAGGCCAAGACATGGAGGCGATGAAGAAAAAGAAATTACAACAAGCAAAGGCAATGAAAAGCCCTCTCTTCTGGATTTTCTTTGGCTTGATCCTAATATTTTTTATTTGGATGGTAAAATCTTGCTTCACTTCAAATAGTACGGTTGATTCAATTGCAGAACACGATGGAATTACGACTGAAGAAAATTCGATTCCAGATTCAATTGCAAAATGGTATGAGATTGTGAACACAGATATTGAAGCTGTGAATCATAAATATTTTTTATATATAAAAGACACGTCATTAGCGTTGCGTTATTATTCGAAGATATTCAATTGGTTAGGATTTAGTTCTTTGAAATTTTGTTTTATTGAGTTGGCAAACAAATCCGTGATGGGTGTTCTATCGAATATGCAAATGCTGATCACTTGCAATATTTCATAGAGCGATTGCTTGAGCTTATATTTCTTTTTTGCGATGGCGACGAGAACATAAATGCTTACGGCAATCCATATTTGTGTTTTCACGGCATTCTCAGTTCTACCCCAAAACGATTTGATCTTTAGATGCTGCTTGATCCACTTGAAGAATAATTCTATTTTCCAACGATGCTTGTACAGCTGTGCTATCTGGATTGCCTGTAATTCAAAATTGTTGGTGAGAAAGACAAGCGATCTGCTATTTTCGGCGTCATAGAATTTTATCCTTCTGAGTCTTTCTGGGTAATCCTTCGTGGTGTAATAATTATTCAATCGTATGACCTGGTCGGACAAAACACCTTTCTTTTTATTGGGCATTGATGAAGCGATCCGATTAAAATGGAGATTATCTTTTGCCCGGATTATGAAAAATGCTCTTGACTTGTGAATGTGATGCAATCGCCTGAAGTCAGTGTAGCCGCGGTCTAGCACGTAAAAGCTATCTGGCAGATAAGTGATCAAGTCCATTACATTCACTTCGTGGACAGCAGCAGGCGAAATATAAATGAACTCCGGAATGGCTGTTTTTAGATCCAACTGGATGTGCACTTTTATTCCACCTTTGGTGGTCCTGAACTTTGCCCACCAAAAAGCACTGAGGCAAACATCAATAGTCGTGGCATCAATAGCAAACACATTGTTTCTGAGATCTACTTCCAGATCGCTTTCATTTATGTATAGCTTCTTAGCTTCGTTGATTAATAACTGGGCCAGATCAGAATAGATACGCCAGTCCCTGTTCTCATTAGCCCTGGACAAAGTAGTTTTAGAAATGATTTCAGGAATGCCAACATGATAAAGCTTATTGACGTTAGCTCTCAAACAAATAATAGTATCAGATAAGCTTTCACGATGAGTAAGCTGACCGAATGCCATGCATAGGAACTGTTGCCAGCAACCGAAATGTCTTGTTTTATAATCTCCCTTGTATCGCTTTGCACAACTGCGGAAACTGGTATGGGAAATAAGCGATACAAGTTGAGAAAAAACAAATTTGCCTTGGTTCATATGCTTTGATTATCAAAGCATTATACCAAAAATAAATCAAATAAAATTCAAATCGTTGCAAGGGCAAAATCCTCTGAAACTCAATACAGATAAGGCTTTCAAAGAACTGAACTCAACAACAACGCAACAGCATTGAAGACACGTCTAAAATCACTTTTGTAAACAATTATTTGAAGACTTACTACAATCCAAATAGTGATAAATATCTGGACATCTATTATTTCAATGACAAAAAATCCGCCGATGGGTATCTTAAGAACCAATTAAGTGATAATATTTCTGAAAAGCAAAAGAACGCGTTGTTCAAACATTTCATAGCAAGGTATTTCTACAATCCATCAAACAAGGAAAGTGGTCTCGCGTTTATGCACAACTAAAAGTGGATATTTGATCCAGCAGTTTAATCTATGGAATTAAAAACAAAAAAAATAATTGCGCGAGAATTTATCATTTTACTGATGGTCTGTATCATTGGTATTCTGTTTTTCTTTGGTACTTACTTTTATAATTTATATCTAAAATCGAAAATTCGCAATCTGACAGTATTTATTAGCGAGAATTCGATTTATGTTAACAATGCAATAAAACCTCAACCGGCCAAACATTCATTCTTGTATTATCTAGAAGATGCAGATGGGAAAAAGCTGGATAAGATAATTTTAAGAATGACTAAGGCCGGAAAATCAGAAAAAGAAATTGAAGCTGAAATTGACAACTTTAGGATTAAAAACGCAGTTAATGCTGATCCATTAGGAATTCTTGCTGGTGCATACACCAAAGCCAATGGTGACAAAAATTTGTTTGAAATCAATCAACCACTTCGTTTGTATGAGGTAATCTACGATAGTGGTTATTACAAGAATTCATTTGACCAATTCAAACAAGACTTTTCAGATAGTTCAAATATTGAGAGGTTGTATAGGGAATTGGCAAGAGTTGGAATGTATACGAGATCATTGGATGTATTTTATGCGCAATACTTCCCTTCGCTTAACATGCCAAAAAAGCTTTCAAAAAATGATTCTTTAAGTCAAGCTAAAACCCTCCTTACACAAAATGAATTAAATCAAGCTAATTCTCAATTAAGCAGTTTATCAGCAAAAATGTTGCCTTATGATGAGCGGATTGATTTTGCCGAGGAAGTATCTTTTTGGTGTTTTATTTTGTTCTTCCCAATACGAATCTTGTATTATTCTATTAAATGGAGCATAATTACGCTCAGAAAAAAATGAGAGTTATAGAATATGCGTTTTAATGTGCAGATACAGCAAGCCGCACTTCAAAAGAGTGGGGTTTTTTTATAATTTCATTGCCTGAATTTGACAGCAATAAAAGTTGCAGGACCAACCCTATAGGACGCGATGCAAGGAAAAGCAGGTTATGGAAATATTGGCACACGAGGCAAACGGAGATCCAACAATTCTGATTATATTTATCTCAGTTCTTTTATCGACTGGTGTACTTTCGGAGACATGGCCATTTCAGGGAGCAAGCCTATGCAAAAGAGGTTGTCGAAGGGCATCATGCGTCTCTTGAGCAATGCATTCGTTTTCAAACTATTAGAAAGGTATTTCTACCTGCGCATTTTTTCACACCGCGTGGGATAACATCAAGGGTTCGATTCCCCTCACCTCCACCAAGATCACTATCAAATCAGATCAAATGCCTGCAAATCGTTGATTTACAGGCATTATTTTTTATGGGTACTCACCAAATTGTTCATATAATCGCATAATTCCAGTGAGCAATTCGGTGAGCAGTCGGCCCTAAAAATATTAGTGCTCACTGGACTTCTCCTTTGGCGTTGATTATCAAGATGTTCATCTCCAAAACATCTTGCTTTTTCTTCCCTGCAAACGGACATTGATAACCTCAAATCGCAGGATCATGGTGAGCAAAACATTCAGCCTTTTGTTCTATTTGAAAAAGCGCAAATCCAACAAAAGTGGGCCAATTCCGATTTACATGCGGATAACCGTTGATTTACATCATGTTGAGATTTCAACTAAAAGAAAATGCGAGCCCGAAAGATGGAATAGTAGGGCAGGAAAGGCCTCCGGAACCAAGGAAGATGTCAAGGTTTTGAATGCCTATCTGGATTCCTTACAAAGAAAAGTCTATGAGGTGCAACGGTTCCTGCTTGATGGGGGAGACACAATCAGTGCGGAAAAAATAAAGGGAATTCTGACTGGAATCGCGGAACGTCCCCGAATGATCCTGGAAGTATTTCAGCAGCACAACGAGCAGATGGCGGCTCTGGTCGGGAATGGATTTGCCCATCAAACCCTGAAGCGATATAAGACCTCCATTGGAAACACCCGGGCTTTTATCAAGTGGAAATACAAGGTCTCAGATTTGGAAATCACGAAGCTGAATTACGAATTCCTCAGCGAGTATGAGTTCTATCTGCGCAGTGTCAGAAAGTGCGCGCACAATTCGACCATGAAATATCTATCCAATTTTAAAAAAATCGTCCATCTCTGCGTGAAAAAGGATTGGCTCTCCAAGGACCCGTTTTATGGGTTTAAGCTCGTAAAGAAGGAAGTCAATAAAGAGTTCCTGACCCAGGGCGAGCTGCAGGCCCTGACTAACAAGAAAATTGATATTAAAAGGTTGGACTTTGTTCGAGATATCTTCCTGTTCAGCTGCTATACTGGACTGTCTTATGCCGACGTGCATAAATTGAAACGCTCGGAGATTGCCATTGGGATAGACGGCCAAAAATGGATATTTACATATAGGCAAAAAGAAGGAACGCCATCCAAAATACCATTGCTTCCTGGAGCTCTTGCTATCGTGAAGAAATACATAGACCATCCTATGTGTGTCAACAAGGGGCTTGTACTGCCTGTACTTAGCAATCAAAAAATGAATGGGTATTTGAAGGAAATTGCGGATTTATGCGGCATTCAAAAAGCCATCACTTTCCACTGTGCGCGGCACACATTTGCTACCACAGTTACCTTAAGCAATGGCGTACCTATCGAAACAGTAAGCAAAATGCTTGGGCATACTAATTTGAGGACCACCCAACACTATGCTAAGATTCTTGATCGAAAGGTAGCTGAAGATATGCGCAGTCTCCGCTTGAAATTAAATCCTGTAGAGTTAAAGTCGTGATTTGGACCTTAGCGTGGTTCAAAATTCGCCAATTGCAGGGAATAGTAGAGAATGGCAACGATAAGAAATATTTGAAGAAATGAGGTTAGGAAGAATGCTGGATTGGTAGTTTTCAGGGTACGGATTATCATTCCGTCTTGACCTATCCAGGTCGACAGCCGAACTTTCGTTTAAACGCACTCGAAAAATTCCGGACATGGCCGTGACCAATCAAATGAAGGTTTGATCCTTGACATTAATACATCAGATCGAACTCTTCTTCCTCATGTTTTCCGTGAATGGAATTGCATTTTCGACAAAAGAAAATTAAATTTGCCCTATGAATATAACCATCCACAATAAAGAATCGTTATTACAAAGAATTGCAGGTCATGGGAACCAAATCAAAGCCTACGGAGTAAAAGAACTTGGATTGTTCGGCTCCTTTAGGGTGAATACACACATCCAACCGGAAAGTGATGTTGATTTTCTCGTCGAATTTGAACCTGGATTCAAGACCTTTGACAATTTTATGGGTCTCTCCTTTTATCTAGAGGAATTATTGGGCAGAAAGGTTGAATTGCTGACGCAGCAATCCCTGAGCAAATACATCGGCCCCCACATATTAAAACAGGTAGAGCATGTCTCACTCTAACCTCGATTTATTGCGTCATATTAATGATGAAGTCATTTTCATTTTGGAGTCCACGGCGAATAAAGAAAAAGATGAACTGATTAGTGATAAGGTTTTAAGCCGCGCCATAATCCGAAGCCTAGAAATTATTGGAGAAGCTGCTAAGAAATTAGACGAAGAATTTAAGGCTACCAATAATCGGATCGAATGGAAGAAGATTGCAGGAACTAGAGACAGATTAATTCATGAATATTTCGGGGTTGATTATGATATTGTGTGGGACATCATTTCAACCAAATTGCCGGAATTGCAAGAATATGTCCAAGACATACTAGAAACCAAAGGATAGGTAGTTCACAGTCGGGAGTTATAATGAGTCGTTTTCGAAACGGCGTCTTTCCATTTTTCTAATTATTCCATTGATTAGATTCATCCCCTAATTCCCTGTTTTCTTTAAGCATGATTTATGGCCTCCCAATTTTTTCGAGAAAGAATTAATTGGAAAGCAGCAGACCTGCTCGGCGAAGCTGTCAAAGCTATCGTTCATTGGGAAATCGGCGGCGTTCCCGGGTATGCCCGCCCAGTGGATCTGTGGCGCACCATCCCGTTCCAGTTTGGGCACAGTGTCCAGCTGGGCTAAGGCAGAAGATACCCGGCGGCCCATTAGTGGATCAATCAAAAATCTATTCGTCTGAAGAGCCATTGCCAATAAATTTGCTTGGATCTCAAACGAAGGCTGTATCGGCCAATCGAATGAATCAAGTGAAGGATATTTTCCTGTTAAGTTGTTATACAGGACTGGCCTATGCGGACGTAAAAAAGCTCAAAGCTGATTTTAAATATTTGAACATTGATGGGGAAAGGGTTTTAGTCTTGACCCTACTGTGTAAAATGGATCCCCATTTCTTGAATAGAAAATTTCATCGCGATTATTCTTATGAGTTTATTAAAATTTCTAAAGCGCGAATGATTGTAGAATTTGGTGGAGATTTCTTCTATTTAAATAAAGTAAAATAATGAGTCAATCATTTTGAGGTATTGCCTCGATAAAAATCAGATTTCGGATTTCTGACTTTTGATAACGGAATTTAATTTTGGGTTCAATTGTTGTTACATTTGCCTCGCAGATTTGCAGATGAGAAAGTAGTGAGCAATCCGGTGAGCACATTAAATGTAGGCATAGGAAGATCTTGAATCACAACTACATATAGGAGTGATTCAACCTCAAGGATTTTTATTGAGAGATCTTTCGGATCATGTTGTTACCCCCATCCGCCACATAGACATTCCCCTGCCCGTCTACAGCTATTCCTACAGGATAATTAAAAGAAGCCTTAAATCCATAACCATTCGCTGAACCTTGAGTACCGTTACCAGCCAGGGTGATAACTGCCCCTGATGGGCTGATCTCTCGGATTAAGTTATTATTTGTATCCGCCACATATACAATTCCCCCAGCATCTACTGCTACTCCCTGTGGACGGCTAAAAGAAGCGGCCATACCGGTGCCATTGGCTGAACCTGACCGACCATTACCAGCCAGGATGCTCATTATCCCCGACGGGCTGATCTTTCTGATCAAGTTATTACCCTCATCCGCCACGTATACATTTCCTGCGACATCAACCGCTACTCCCGTTGGATTATAAAGGTTCGCCGCGATACCGCCAGAAGTCCCATAAAAGCTACCAGCCAGGGTGGTCACAACTCCAGAAGGGCTGATCTTTCGTATCAAGTTATCATTTGTATCCGCCACATACACATTTCCTGCGGTATCAACCGCTACTCCAGAAGGAGAACTAAAAGAAGCAGCCGTTCCCGTGCCATCGAGTGAAGATGGATTACCGCTGCCACCACCAGCCAGGGTGCTAACCACCCCAGATGGGCTGATCTTTCGGATCAGGCTATAACCCACATCCGCTACATATACATTTCCCGCGGCATAATCTACCGCTACTCCCTGTGGACCATAGAAAGTAGCAGCTGTGCTAATTCCATTGTTTGAACCATACTGACCCGTACCAGCCAGGGTGGTCAACATCCCCGAGGGGCTAATCTTTTTGATCACGTTATCACCGAAATCCGCCACAAATACATTTCCTGCGGAATCAACTGCTACTCCAGTAGGATAATGAAAGGAAGCAATAGTATCTGGGACCGAGCCTGAACTTTCAATAATAGGCCCTGCCAGGGTGGTCACTACTGCCAGTGAAAGGTATTGAGATTTAGACTGCTTTTTGCACCCCGACGTCACCATCACGATAGTGGAAATAACAGCTAAAATGATTATTAATTTAAGCTGTTTCATAATTCATAAACTTAGATCAAAAATGAATCAGGGTCAATCCCCCAAACGGGGGATTTTTAACCGCATTAACCATTTTATCGAACAAGAACCCATCCATTTATTTTTCTGACCTCGTCAATAAGCAGATTTTTAGAAATTACGTCATCAAGCAGGAATATAAAGAGAGTGAAAAAGTTCAAGATGAAAGAGTAAGAAGTAAGTGCCAAAGATCCGTCCGGCAACAAAAAACTCGATTGAGTGAAGATCAGTGACTTAATATATCAATAAGAGCAATTGCGAGCTTATTTGGGAAGTGATCACACTTATCAATATTCATAAAATAATCCGATTTATTTCAGTGACCCGTCGGGTTTGACTTCAGAGGCCCCGGTCGAGGCAATAGCAGATTTATTGAAGAATCCCAATGGTGGCACCTGGACTGATGGGGGGAGCCCAGAGTATTTTAATGATCAGGATGAGGCTTTTGCTTATGGCGCCCAACAGATGGAGCAAAATGGATGGTGGAATACTGAACCTGAATATTCTACATCGTTTAACGCTGCGTTTCAGAAATATAACGGAGGAGAGATTACTGCTGGGATTGTACAAGGACTTTTCGAGGCGACTTGGAAACTAAACGGGCAAGCGACCCAAATATCTGCAGTTCAAGATGGGAATGTGTTTTATTTATCCTATACTGCTACCGGCACCGGCTATACTCATATAACGCCTCATTCTATGGATGAAATTCAGTGGATAATCAATGAGATGTATATCTGCGACCGATTTGGCTGCATTTGAATCCCAGCTTCAGCAATACAAGAACAGATAGTTGGAAGGCGACAATTTTCATCCTTATCTATAAGATTTCCTCTAAATTCGACCGGTAAATATAATCCCAGCGGCAGCATTGACCGCTCGCCTGATCGGAATTGCCCGCCGGAGGTTTTTCTATGGGGTCGCCTTTGGATTCGGCAGATTTGGCGGGATGAGGAGAACTTGTATATTATTGCGTAGTGAATGATTCAACAGACTTGAGCCGGTTTGTCGGGGCGCAAGAAGGGGATTACCAACGGGCGCTCTCCGAGATACGCCAGGGGCGGAAGCAGAGTCATTGGATCTGGTATATCTTTCCGCAGCTGGGGGGACTAGGGCATAGCCCGATGGCACATCGGTTTGCAATCCGGGATCTGGAGGAGGCTACGGCTTATCTGGCCGACCCCGTATTGGGGCCGCGTCTGATCGAGATCTCGGAGGCCTTGTTGGGCCTTCCGACCAGGGATGCTACGGCGGTAATGGGGAAGCCGGATGACTTGAAATTGTGGTCTTGCATGACGCTGTTTTCGTTAGTACCTGGCGCGGATAGGGTGTTTTCCCGGGTGTTGGATAAGTTTTATGGCGGGCGGAGAGATGAACGGACCGCGTTGATGGTGGAGTAGTTAAGTGATAGCTAAGTTCGCCACGGATCGGCCCGATGATTAGTTCGGCCTTGCTGGATTTGGATTTAATGGAAAGAAAGAGTAGAATGAGTGAAAAGTAATGTAAGGCAACTTGATTCTATGGGATTCGTCGAATATAATTGCTATTCCTGATGCCATATTCAATACATTTTATCAACCAAATAATAGGGTACAGAATATGTCTATTAAGAAAAATGAACAATTCAAAATTGAAAAACTAAAAAAACTGAGGAGACCGATATTTTTTGAGCCTTCTAATTTAATTCCATATGATTATTTGATTCCAGGTATAAAAATGAAAAATAATTATATTGGAGTCTTAGCCGGCAATACCTACCGGGGTTTTCATAAAATCGTGAAGGACCTTCCCGGTGCAGGTAAGATATTTCCAGAATATTTTCTAAAAAAGTCTAATAAGGATTTTATTCTTCAGAAATTAAAATCATTAAAAACCACCGAATTGCTTGAAATATTATCGAATAAAATATCTAATGGGATACGTAGAAAATTAGCTGTTAACATTACGGGCGATCAGCTTTTATCCTATAACAAAGTGCGTAAGCCAGTTGATATAGTAATTGAAATGATTGTGTGTCTTTCATCGGAAATTATTCATAATGATCGAAAGAAATTGATACCGTTGTTGAGACTGCCCTTAGATAGTTGGATGTTCAAAGAAAAGCTTGTATTTGGTGATGACGCCTTGAGGGAATTAGAGATTAATCGTCGGTTTACATTCCAAAATATAAGAACAAAGAAACATTATTTAAATTTGCAGAACCATATAAAAGACCGCTGCAATTTGATTGGTCGGGGGATTTATCCGATTTGTTTGGACCTTTTGTGGAACAATCGTTATAAAGGAATTGGAAAAAATATTGCAGAATTGAACTTTGTTTAGCTAATTGAGTTATGGCATTACCGGGCGGAAAAATTGAAAATATTTGCTGTGATAAAACAATGAATGGTTGCCCAAATAATTGATCTGTATGCCTGCCGAAAGCGCAGATACTTGCCGACTCACTTGTTATAAATTGACAAGCTTTTTTCCAAGAATACACTTTCAATTTGATAATTTGCCAAATGAACAAGTACGAACGAAAGAGTAAATTGTGATAAAGAGTAAATTGTGATATTGAATAGTAGTCGCCAGAATTTGCGTAAAGGTGCAAATTCGGAGACAGTAGAAAATACGAGCTTGGAAAACTTTGAGTACTAATCGACTGTGTGAAGAGAACAATTCCCCTCACCTCCACGAATAAGTCGCTGATATTAGCGTTTTATTATTTTTAATAAATTTCTATTTTACCCATCAACTCAATTCCTGAGGGCGCCTCATGTTACTAAAGACAGAAGGTGTTCGTTTAGAAGTCTCGCCACCTCCGCCGAACTAAGCCCCTGGTTATAATGGGCTTTTTAATTTCACCTTTGTCACCACTTGTATTTTCCCTTTATAGTGAATTAAGAGCTGAGTAACCTTGCCATGATCCTTGACAAACTCCGCTTCAAGGGGAATGACCTTTAGAAAAAAAGTGCCGTCGCTTTTTGCAAACAAGGGGGATTTGGGCAGTCCTCCTTTAGGAGCCTCCATTTGAAGCTGGCCGTTTTCAAGCGTAATGATCACCGGATGCTTTGCATCGTTTTCATACCTGCCGACATATTGTTTCACTGCATTCGTATCTACCTGAATATCAGGGTCTAATTGCTTGCCAATCGACAGTGTTGCCATGTCGTTGTCCAGCCCCATAAATCTCATGTCGTCGCCGTAATCAATTAAGGCGTTATACAAAGTAGCGATGAAAATGTCCTGTTGGGGAAAATAGATTTCATCGCTTTGAAAGCCGTCAATCCCCCCGGCATGTTCGATGGAGGGGTAATCATTTCGCTTTTTAATGAACCAGCCATAGCCATATTCGGTCTGATCACCGCTGGATAATTTGTGAGGGGTGAATGCCTTATCAAGTGTTTCTTTTTTTACCAATGTGTAGTTGTACAGGGCTTGATGCCAGGTAAACATGTCTTCGACATTAGACAGCAGTGCGCCCGCGCCAAACACTTGGGTCATACTTATGTAGCCGGCATTTGAATATTTCGACTTGTTCATGGCGTACCCGCTCACCCTATTGGGGATGATCGCTGCCGGCGAATCATAATATGTGTTATGTAATCCTGCTGGATTGAATAGGTGGTCAACCAAATAGTCTTGGTAGGATTGCCCTGAAACCTGCTGTATGACATATGCCAACAAAAAATAATTGGAATTGCTATATTGAAATTTCGTGCCCGGAGTGAAATCCAATGGCAATTTATCAAGGCTATCAATGATAAGTTTTGGCGGGAAATCGACACGAATGGCAGTCGGAATGGGGAAATTTAACACTTCATAGTCGACTATGCCGGACGTATGCGTCAATAAATTTTCAATGGTGATGGTATGTCCTTTAAAAGGAAAGTCGTTTATGAACTTTTGAATACTATCCTGCAATGAAATTTTGCCTTGCTCGACCAACTGCAATATGGCAATGGCGGTATATTGTTTTGTAATCGATCCAATTCGGAAAACCATGTCCGGTTGCATGGGGACGTGTAACTCCATGTTAGCCAAACCAAATGCTTTTTTATAAATCACTTTCCCTCTTTCTGCCACCAGCACTACACAACCCGGAGCAATATTGGGCAGCCTGCTCGAAATAAGTGAATCCAGGTTTTCGGCGAGACGTTGTCCAGCCGTTTCTTGTCCGATAGCGTTTATTAAAATGGAGACGCAAAAAATGAAGCAGATGAATGATTTGTACATTTTTGGTACCATATAAATTATAGTTTTCCAATGATTTTCCCTTCCAAAAATCAATCATATCGCGAACATAATCGACCGAAAAGGTGCTCAAATCCGGATTTGATATAAATCGACGGAAGCAACAGCCAGAAATCGCGCTGACAAACTCGCCTCAATTTTCACGTACTAACTATTCTTATCTTGCCACAGCCTGAATAAATTGTTCGTTGACGAGCTAGTGCTGGCCGACGAGGCCCGATGTCCTAAAATGTAAAAATGTCATTGTAGAAAGATATTTTAATGTTTTATAGAGCTCAATATGGTGTCAACCCGAATACAATACCATATTCAACCACAGGTGTAATTAGGAGTATATCCGATATTACTCAAGAATGGGTTGATGGGGTGCTAGATAACAATAATAACAAAGCGTATGCTCCATAATTAATAAAATGATTGTTTAATGAAATTATGTTTATTATTCTTAATAAGCGATAGTCTTGCATCATGCAACAATAGATTAGTTCCTGGTAAATATTCTTATCCAAATTTCGGTACAATTACAATAGACGACTCATATAATTATGTCCTAGCCCCCTAAATGACTGGACTAAATTAGGAAACCAATTTAGTCATTTAAATATAGGGTATGGGAAAGCAGCCCAGAGGCTTCTCTGTAGAACAGAAGCTTCAGATTATTCAGGAAGCCGATCAGTACTGGATTACACGAATTTTGCGTAAGCACAATTTATGCCACAGCGTTTTTCTTCGATGGAAGAATCAGTTTAATGAAGGAGGTGCAAAATTGCTCCAACCCCAGTATCACCGGATTGATCCGGAACTGCGGGCGCTGCAGGAAGAAAATGCCCGGCTCAAAAGGATCATTGGCAACCAGGCTCTGGAGCTGGAGTTCAAGACCGAGCATTAAAAATAAAGCGAAGCCTACGAACGGAGGCGTAGATGGATTTATCCAATGCATCAAATTCTTTTTTCATCAGCTTTCTAGTTTTATGAACGATATACGTGGATCTGCGTTATGAATTTGGTCGCAATCCACTCCATGCATAGCGGCCTAAATTTCTTTACGCGAGATTCAGCAAAAATGAGGCGTCAATCCCCAGCTTTTGATGGGCCGCTTTCAGGAACGCGATATCCGGTTCTCGTTTGCCTGAGAGTATTTGGGATAGCTTGGGTTCGCTAAGTCCCATCAGTTTAGCCAGCTCTTTTTGTTTTAGCTTTCGTTCGTACATCTTTAGCTCGATCATGCCTTCCAGGGTAGAAGGCGAGGGGATCGTATAGATGCTCTTTTCGTAGGACTGCGCAGCCAGCGCCAGGGAACGAATATGGCTGGATTCGGTTTTAGACAAACGGGCTTCCCCTTTGTTCATGAGGGTGAGGATTTCATCCATGACTTTTTTGTATTCGGCGGCTGTTTGGATCAGTTTCATAATTGTTATTTCTTTAATTTAATCGTCGAAGCATCGATCTTGTCATAGGCTTTGTGAGAACCCGCAAAAAGTATATATACCGTACGGATATTGAAATGGATCATGGTGATCAGCCGGTATTTATTCCCTTTGATATCAAATACATATCGGTCGTTGCCCACGGGATCTGCAGAATTGAACACTGTTTTTATCTCATGAAAGTTGGCAAAGTCGGCTTGCAACATGATACGGTACCAGGTATTACTCTGGTCTTTCGCCTCCGGATATTTTTCGCTAAACTCTCGGATAATCCGGTAACTGATGACAACCATAGCCCTTTCTTCGCTCTTCAAAGATACCAATAAATTGTATTAATTGAAATAATCTTTAATAAATTAAAATTAAATTCATTCTTCGAAATTCTATCTGAATTCAGAGCATGCATCCTCCAAGCTTAAGATGGTCAGCCACTTACCAGCACCCCATATGAATTCGATTTGTCTATTGGACCATCCCCGTCACTCTATTATATAAAAAGTTATACATAAAGTCGATTTGTATATTCTCACTCAATTTCCTATTCTGGAACAGTCCCTTGGGCCCCGCGCATTCTCTACTATATTTGTTTTTCGGATTTGCAGAAGGAAAAGCAGTGAGCGATCTCGTGAGCATATTGAAATTTGGTATAGTAAGAGATTGAATCACAACCACATATAGAATTAGTTCAACTCCCCTCACCTCCACCAAGATCACTATCAAACCAGATCAAATGCCTGCAAATCGTTGATTTACAGGCATTCTTTTTTTTGGGTGTCACCAAATTGTTCAAATAATCGCATAATTCCAGTGAGCAATTCGGTGAGCTAGCGTTACTAAAAAGAGTAGTGCTCACTGGACATCGCCATCGGAGTTGATTATCAAGATGTTCATCTCCAAAACATCTTGCTTTTTCTTCCCTGCAAACGGACATTTATAACCTCAAAATGCAGAATTATACCGGCTCTTGTAATTTATCTCCTGCTTCATTTTGATTTTATGGTTTATAGATTTTATCCAGATTGTGATCACATTTACCGAGTGGTGACCCAATATAGACAAGATCTTTGAAAGCACTTTCTTTGAAAAAAATCAGAATTTGATATATAAAAAAATACTTACCCTTTTTTGGTAATTTCAGCTGATTTACCTATTTTTGGTAAAATTAATTAATGGAGGTAATATTTAATGATGATAAATTAAGCTTTTTATATAAGGAGGGAAAAGAGAGAGGGAAGCCGATTTATGGAGAGGCTGTTGTAAAATCTTATATCAGGAAGGTCGATATCCTGGCCTCTGTAAATAATTCAAGAGAATTGATCGCATTTAAAAGCCTTCATTTTGAAGCATTAAAAAAGGGATATAAAGGATTCAATAGTATACGGGTCAACGACCAATACCGGATTGTATTCAAAATATTGAAACAAAAAGGGGGCGCGGAAACGATCGAAATAGCAGAAATCCATGAATTAACAGATTATCATTAGACAAGGCTACATAACATGAATAATTCGCATATCGTAGTTGGAAACCGCGGTCGGGCAATTTATTCCAAAATCGCTACTCATCCGGGTGAGGTGCTTAAGGAAGAAATAGAAGCACGGGAACTCGTAAAATCAGTAGTAGCCCAGAGTCTGGGGATTCTTCCGAGCCATTTAAGCGAGCTTTTTAGGAGTAAGAGGAATATATCCCCTTCACTGGCGCTGAAATTAGAAGAGTTTCTTGGAATATCAGCCGAGACCTGGCTTACATTGCAAAATCGCTATGATCTTACGGTAATTAAGAATGAAAGATTAGCTTCTGTATAATGATCAACGGATACTTGTCTTTGACTGGTTCGAAAAGTCATAGGCAAATGGACTACCTTTCTTTCGCTTTGGCCGTGCGGCTTAAAGTGGGCCTTCATGCCGTGATGTTTCTCCTATAAACATCTTGGCTCCTCCAAATCTCCCCGGGAGGATTTGATTACCCCGCACTCCAAATTGATAAGCATTCCGGTTCCCGAACCCGGCAAGATGTACGGTTGGATCACAACCGATCTTTTCGCCTTTCTTCCGGAGTCAGTCGGCGGTGACGGATTGAAGGCAAATACAAGACAAATGAAAATAGCGGGCCGAGGATGCCATAAAAGCTGCTGTGGGCGCGAGCAGTTATTCCATTTTCAACACTCTAGCGGGGTTTGAGATAGCAGCCCTAATGGTATGATAGCTTACCGGTATAAGTGCAATAAGATAAGCGACAATTGCAGTTATAAAAAAAATTTCCCAACTTATATTGATTCTATATGCAAAATCTTCAAGCCATTTATTCATAATCCACCAAGAGATTGGAACAGCAATAAGTATTGAAATTCCTACCAAATTCAATAATTGTTTCGCTAATATGAGCACAACATTATTAAAGGTAGCTCCAAATACTTTTCGAATACCGATCTCTTTCAGCCTATTGGAAGCATTGATGGCTGAAAGTCCAAATAAACCCAAAGAGCCAATTAACATTGCAAAAAAACAGGCCGATTGTATGATTTTCCTCCATTTCAATTCTGGTTGATACATTTTTGTAATGCTTTGCTCAAGGAATGAATATTCAAACGGATAATTACCGGTTACAGCTTTCCATTTCACTTCTATTTTGGTGATCGCTTCCTGCATTTTATGCTTTTGAATCTTGAACAAAAAATGGTCGAAATATGTTGTAGTTAAGATATGTTGCTCTGGCTTAATCCTGTTCTTAAGATTATCAAAATGGTAGTCTTCCACCACACCCAAAATGATGGAATTGATGGGCTTACAATATTGGCCAACAACTGCTTCTTTGCCCAAAAGGCTAAACAGGGTTTGATTAACTACGCAAGTCATAACTGGCTTTGAAACAGCAGGAATCCCCGCACTACGGGCGCTATCTGTAGCCATTTTTTCGGAAAAGAAGCGGCCCTCTACAATGTTTATTCCTAAAGCTTTTGCATAATTATAATCTACCCCCATTTGTATCAACCATTCCTGTTTGCCATTAAGAATAAATCCGTTCACATTTGAATATTGGCCAATCAACCCTCCTGTAATGCCTGAAAATTGAAGGATCAAGGGGTCTTGACGTGCAAAATCCTTTAACCCATCATAAGTACGCTTTATCACACCATAATCACCGCCAGGACTTTCCACAACTAATATATTGTCTTTGTCAAAACCCAGATTCTTATCGCTGACATAGTGCATTTGCCGATTGATAACCAATGCAGCAACGATTAGTATGATGCAAATCGAATATTGAGAAATGACTATTATATTGGAAAACCGAGGATTGATCTTGAAAGTAGCTGCACCCTTTAGAACGGAAACAGGTGCCATTTTTGATTGTATTAAAGCAGGATAGTAACCTGCAAGGACGCCCAACAAAAGACTCAATAGCAACAAAGCAATAGCAATTTCGTACCAGGAAAATTCCGTGATTGAAATCCCAGTTTCAATGATAGTGTTAAAATATGGAAGTGTAAATAAAGCAATAGCCAGTCCTATAAGTACCGAAAAGGCAACAATGGTCTGCGTCTCCATCCAAAACTGCACAATAATAAAAATTCTATTGGCACCCATCACCTTACGCATCCCTATTTCTTGCCTACGTGCAGCTGCTTGGGAAACAGCCAATAGGACATAATTCAATGAAGCAATCAGTAGAATGATACCCACAAGACATGTAAGTTGGTAAATATTCGACATATTAGTATAGTGCCCCCAGGGAAATGATACATTGTAATGGCAATTCTCCAATTGTCTGAGCTCCCAATGTATGTTATCAACAGTTAATTTTTTTCTGGGTTGACCAAATTGCAAGATATATGGACTGGCAAAATGTTCCTTTACCCATCGATTTAATTTTACTTCAAAGGAGGCCACTTTTGTACCTTCTGCCAATTCCACAATCATTATATGACTCAGATTGCTAAAACGGTTCTGCAAATTAGTTTCGTAATCAGATTCAGCATTTATAGGGAAAATCAACCCAAATTGAATGCTTGAATTTGAAGGTGCGTCCTTGGCAATACCTGCGATCCTAAATATTTTAGTGCTGTCGCCTTCTAAATGAATTATTCTGCCAATGGGCTGCTGGCCGCCAAAATATTTATGGGCAACTGTCTCTGATAAAACAACATCATATTTAGAGAGAAATATTTTCTTAGGGTTTCCGATTATGAGCGGAAAGGAAAAATTTGCAAAAAAATTCTGGTCGACATATAGGATTTGATTCTCTTTGAATATATGATCATTTGACTCTATTATTTGGGGACCTATTAGCGCCCCAACGTTTTTTATTCGGGTGATGCTTTTTACCTCGGGAAATGCATTTTGGATGTCTTCTGAAGTGGCTAAAGGAAACAGCAGTTGATTGTCAATATTATCCTGCTTGTTTAGAAATGAGAAAAAATTATTTCTAGGCGTATCACTAAGCTCCTTCCATATATTGGTCATTTCCAGCCTATAAAGATTCTTCTTTTTCAAATGGAATGAATCAAATGACTGTTCATTTCTTATGTAGAAAAATAGCAAAAGGCAAAATGCTACAGACAAGGACAAGCCTATTATATTAATAAAGCTAAACCGCTTATTTTTAATTATCAAACGCCAGCTAATTTTGAAATAATTACTAATTAGCATAAAATTCATAGCAATAGAAGTTTGGCAATCACGGTAGCATTATGTGCCGGGTCAAACCCTCAACGCCTCAATTAGATATCAAGACCATTCTTTACATGTAAATTAATACTTATTGAGAATTATAATGTAAATACCAGAGATACTCCGTCTTGGTAATTTCAAAAATTAGCCATCGGATTCTTTCTGCTAAAATTGCGGGAATTCACTTAAGCTGGTTCTTTATCCAAGTCTACTTTGGCCTTGAATGCGACGCTGAATTTTCGGCGTGTTTGCTTTTTCATTTCGAGGTAGTTAAATTACAAAGAATTTAAACTAACCTCCTGGCCCGATTTTCAGGGAGTGCTATATCCCCATTGAGTACGTCACATCCCATATGTTATTTTACCAAGGCCGACAGTCCATGAAAACTTTTGTGCATGTCAATCTCACCGCCATAGAGAAGGTACCCGCTTTGATCTGAGATATGATTCATCATTTGGCCAAAGTTTTGAGATAATCCGCATCCATTTTTTGAAACAGCCCGATGACCATTTTCCCTGGCACTTCAATCTCTGCAAAAACACATCTCGCTGGTTCACCGAACCGATAGGGACAAAACCTAGTTGGAATAAGTGGTCCTAATCTTATCTTCAAATAAATCTAGAAAAGAAGCATCGTTATATTTTTCGTTGACCAATAGGCTAAGCGAAGAAATATTCTTTTTGGACACTGGATTATTGAGTAATTCATAAATCTTAGCCGACATCTCTTTTGTGTCATCTTTGAGAATATTTCCCTTTAGTCCAAGATTATAATGTTGAATTTTTGTCGCATTGCCATTAGCACCGCTAGGTGCTCGTACACATGCTGCGGCACAGCATCAAAAAAAGGGATGTTCTGGTCATGCTTTCACGGATGCTGCTGGAATATAGAGCAGAAGCCATGACATTGAGAAATGACAATGGCTCGCAGTTCTTCCCCGCAGCCGTCCGGCAGTACCTGAAGGACAAAGGGATCTACCAGGAGTTCTCGCATGTGGCTACGCCGGAAGATAACGCCTACATCGAAGCCCTGCACTCCAATATCCAGCGGGAAGTAATTGAGCGGTTTGAATTTGAATCCATTTATCAAGCTCAGATGATCATCGACCGCTACTACAAGTGGTCCAACGAAAAAAGAAGACATGGCTCGCTTAATGGAAAAGCACCTGACTTTCCTGGAACCAATACCCAATCCGTTTCCCTTGATCACTAAAAACTAACCAACTACTTTTGAAAAACCGTCCAGTTTATAGGGGTCCGGGACACCAAGTGTGATTCCAAGCTTAATCGTGCCATAAAATATGGGATTTTTATACTGTGAATTATTATCTGGTTCTAGATTGGCTTTATCGCTTAATCCCTTCGCAAGTTCAGGGAATTCATCACGGCGATGCATTCTTCAGGTAATATTCATTCTTGAATCGATTTGGCCGCCTTGTATCTTCTTTTGTAATCGATCATCAGTAATATTGATAGAAATACGAATATAAAAAAACTTTGAGCGGTGATTTGATAATAGAGAACTCCTCCCTTAAAACCGAAGACAAATAATTGTGCAATAAATGTTGCAAGGGAGAAAAATGCTATAAAAATGGATATATTTATGTTGATTTTTTTGCTTATGAAATAATATATAATGATAAATAAAGCTATAAATGAAGAAATTAAATTAGTAAAGTACAATGCATAGGAAAAGAAAAAGAGTTCGGCTCCATTTACCATATTATCAAAAAAATAGAAAAATAAAATGAGAGCAGCGGAAACGAATGATGAAATGATTATTTTTCTAAATATTATTTTCATATTTAGCCAATTTGAAAATCACCGGTTCTATTCATTGAAGTTTGAATCATTTCATTGCCTTAATACTAGCCTTATTGGCACTTTCTATAATCCAAATATGTGCGGTCAACGAAAAATCGTAGGCACTGTTACGGTAAGTCCACTTTTGTTACCGGTTACTGTGTAATACCCTTCAATACAAAGGACCTGAACACGCACCTGGATCTGCATCGAAACAAGGTTTTTGAGTACCAAAAAGACCTCTTGCTGGAAGGCTTGCCTATCACCTTAGAGAATTTTAAGATGAAATGGGTAGGCGTTGCTCAGAAACCGCGAATGCTGATGGAAATATTCCAGGAACACAACGATCAAATGAAACAGCTGATCGGTAAGGAATTTTCCGATTCCACGGCGCAGCGTTACCGCGTTTCTTTTCAGCATACCCGGAATTTCCTTCTGTGGAAATTTGGAAAAGAGGTGTCGGCTATTTTGTTAAGGCTCAGACAGTCTATTGTACAGGAAAATATTGTAACGAAAAATTAATGCCCATCAAGCCAGCCACCAGTAAACCCCGCTCTGCGCAGGCCGGTAATAACAGCGGGACATTGTTTCAAAATTTTCAACGTAAGACCAGACCGGTAATTTTCTATCATTATTACGACCGGTCCGTTGTTCAGCCCGAATTGCCAGGGAGACAACCATCCAAAAGGATTTTTTCCTCTTTTTGGAAAAGTGGCATTGAAACTGGCTTGTAATCCCCGTTGCTCATTAAACAGGAGATTAATTACTACCATAACAGACCTCACTGTCTTTAGTACTATCTCCGGCGCAAAGGGCAGTGCTGTGATACTCACCCAGGGTGAAATCGTGCCATCATCGGGGCCATATGGCGCTCCGCGTGCAATGTAATCATAGAAAGTCCGCTGCACTCCTTTCACGGTATAGATGGCGGGCCCTGGCCCATCACTTGCAGTAAGTCCCCATACATATTTGCCATACCGATTGAACCCCTTTGGGTTTTTAATGGCATACTGATAATGAACCTGCACAGCTCTGCGACTGTTTTCAAAATAATCTATTCTGAATTTTTTATTGATACTATCATGAATCCCCGTGAAATCAAGCCATAGATGAGACATTTGATGAATGAAAAGCGGGCCTGCGTATAAATACTCGGTGTCATAGACTTCTTTCCATTCAAAAGAAGAGACCCACTCCTGGTACCCTGCCTCACTGATAGGATGGGTAGGTGAGCCCAGGGCAAGGATATAAAGGATATGCGCCTCGCTGAAACCATTATCCCATCTTTGACCATAGAAGCCTGTTTCGGGTGTCCAGCCATGAGTAAGGGTAGCCCCGCCATTTCGCGCCCAGTCCCAATCCACCCGTTCGTAAAGTCCATCTCCTAAACGCCTTAGTTCTTGTTCCTCTTCATTATTGAGCATAAAATAATGAGTGGCCGTCAATATCCCGGCTATTAATATTGCTGTATCAATTGTAGATAATTCACATTCCCACATCCGTTTACCCGTCTGCATATCAAGAAAGTGGTAATAGAAACCCTTATATCCCGTAGCATCAGGTTCAGGCCCCTGTTGGCTTGAATGCAGAAATCTTAATGTCTGTAATATTCTTCCCAACGCTTCCGAACGGCTGATATATCCGCGTTCTACCCCTATTATATACACATTTAAGGCTAACCCAACTACCGCTATGCTTGAAGGACAACCCTCTGCCGTTTTATCAGCTACAAGGCCATTTTTACAATTTCTTTCATCAATAAAGTAATCAAATGTTTCCCGTTGCAGGCGTTCCAGTATTTCCGAATCTGTTGCAAAGTGCAACAAATATCTTAAAGCTAATTTCAAATTCATATCTCGGGGCAATTTTTCTGAAGGTCGGAAATAAAATAATAACTCTGGTCCTTCATGCTGACGGTACATGTAATTAAAGTTGGTAAGTATTTTCCTTCCATGTTTGGTATGTTGAATGAATAAGGAATCGGCTTGCTTCCGTTATTAAAGATGTTGCTGATGATACTATTCGTAACCAGCACCGTTTGATGTGCCAGCGGTGTTTGATGATTGGCATCAATAATTGTAACGCCAGTTAATGCACTATTGTCTAGGGAAACCTGCGCATATATATTACCCCACCTCAATGAGAAAAAAAGTATCAGTATGATTTTAATAACCTTCATGTTATATTTTCGAAGTCAAAACTACTTTCAGTTCATTACATAAATATGTCCCGGAAGGTTGCAGCCAATCTTCTGCATTGGCGTTTGCGGCGGAGTTTGAAAAACATTTGCCGATAACCAATGCTGAATAAAAATACAAAAGTTGAAGATGAGAACCACAACCAAATCAATAAAACAATTTATGTGGAAGCCTAAATAGATTTGATAGTCACGAATTTCGGATATCCAAGTACTATGTTATGGAACGACCGTCGACGTTGCTGGGATACCATTCAACGACCACGGTATCCGGCTCTTTATATTTCGCTGATTTTTTGAATTAGGAATTATTTAACTTAGCTTTAAATAAAAGTGATTGTATGAGATGGATCATCAATTTCCTCATTATTGCTGTTTTCGTTTATATGCTATCGAAACTTTTGGCTCCTCATGTATTAATACACTCATTTACAACGGCAATAATTTTTTCTATCGTACTTGCACTTCTGAATGCATTTGTTAAGCCGATTATTACTATTTTAACTCTTCCTCTTACTATTATTACCTTGGGGCTTTTTCTTTTGGTAATAAATGTTATTATAATTCTACTAGCAGATAAATTAGTTTCCGGAATCAAAATAGATGGTTTTCTCTGGGCATTTATTTTTAGTCTTTTGCTATCAATTGTATCCGCAATAGTTCATAAGCTGAAAAGAAAATGGACTTTATAACCTACCAGGTTAATAAATGCAATGCATTTTCTCTCCTTTTTTCAATCGTAAAACCTCCGAGATAATTCTTAGTAGTTTTCATATCAACATGGCCCAGACTTTCCCTGATATATTCAATACCTGCTCCTTTACGGAGAAAGACCGTAGAATTTATATGTCTAGCAACATAGCATGTAATTTTCTTTTTAGGGAGGAAAGCTTGAATGCTTTTTAGGGCATCACTTCAACACTACAAAACAATTAAATCATACGGCGCTTTTGCACCCAGCAAGCTCCCTGATCTTTCTACGGCAGAATGTCCGGATATCCGACATAAATGAGAAATGGCGAAACAACGTTGCTTTCATTTATTGGAGAAAAAACAGCAAACTATTTGCCAATCTTTCTTGTCAACTTGACAACTAAAATGTGTCTTAGCAAAAACCAATAAAATTTTTGAAAGTAATGAGTGTAGGTGAATTTAAGACGAATTTCTCCCAAGTGCTGAAAAGAGTACAGGCAGGTGAGGAAATCGATATTGCATACGGAAAAGGTAAAGAGATTGTGACAACATTGATCCCTAAAGCTTCTACGAAAAAGCGCAAGAGGAAGTTAGGCATACTTGATGCGAAGGGGAAAATAAAATTTAATGTTGGGTTCAAAATGACTGCACAAAAATTTCTTGAAACATGACTTATCTTTTAGATACACATTATATGTTGTGGGCAATCGCCGACACTAAGAATTTGTCAAAAAAGGCAAAAAATATTATTGCCAACCCTATTAACTAAATAATAATTAGTACCGTTAGTTTTTGGGAGGTTTCACTAAAAAGCTCCATAGACAAATTAGAGATATCTGGGTTTTCACCAGAAGATTTACCGGAGATTTGTTTGCAAATGGGTTTTGATATTAAATCATTGTCCCCAGAAGACAGTAGCACGTATAATAAATTAGAAGCAACTTACCAAAAGGATCCATTCGACCGAATGTTGATCTGGCAGGCTATTCACAATGCCTATACATTGATTAGTGTGGACGAGCAAGTAAAAAAGCATAGATCGGAAGGTTTAAAGGCATTTACAGAATAAATAAAGGTCTAGTAAATATTCACCAATCAGAATTAATGCGAAATCCTTCTTATACTGGAGGTTTCGGAGCGGATGATCCACAAATTTCGCACTGGTTGACGCGGAAATGAGTTGAGACCCAATCCCTTTGTGGGTCAAATGTAGAAGAAAGGAATGGTTCAAGGCTGCTGTTTTTTCCAGTCTAGTTTAGTAAAACAGGAACTAATGGGTTCTGGTGCAGTTGCCTCCGTGCGTGCCTTTCCTTCCCGAGGTAATCTATTGAATGTGCCAGGAAGGTGGCAGATTGGAATGTCAAACATGGTATATACAGTTAGAGCTTCTGATATGAAAGATCAAGGGGTCAAATATTAAAACATAAAATGAATTGCTTTGAAGTAAAGCGTTTTACAAATAAAGAAATTGTTGATTTAGCATAAATTAAAATCGTGAAGGCTAACAGTCTATTTATTTTCTCGTTTGTAATTATGGTTCTTGCAACTATAGTGGTAGTTTTTTTTCTGAACAAATTTCTCCTTTTTATTAATGGTTACAGTATGGATTTGACAAAGGGCGCAAGAGCTGGGGCTTTTGGAGCATGCATTCAATTAGACCTTTTTTAAATCAGTGCTATGTCCACCAAAATGGCACAAAAACGTTGGCGAGATATTGTTGAAAGACTAGGGCAAAGCTTCTTAAGTATTTTTCCCATAAAGTTTCTGTTCTCAATATTCCGCAGTTTTTTGCATTCATAGTGCAGAGGCTCAATTGCCTTAGTAAGCCCCTGGCTACGCTTCGAGCACGCTGATCACCAATTCCTTGTAGCTCCTGCCGATAGGCAGCTGCTTACCGCCGATATCCACTTCCGTTGCGCTGAATGACTCGATCTTGTCTTTTGCAACGATAAACGAGCGATGGATTCGCAAGAAATTATTTTCATTGAGCAATCCATCCACCTGGCTCAATTTGAATTTTGTAAGTACGCTCTTGCTTTTTGTGTTCACTCTGATATACTCTTTCATGCTTTCTATATAGAGTATCTCGTCTAGGAATACTTTTACCTTCTTCTTACCGACGTTAAAGAATAAATAGACCCTTTCGGCTGGCAGGATAGCAGGCCTAGCAGGCAGTATGATTTCCTTTGTTTGCTCAATTTTATTTACCGCCTTTAAGAAGCGGCTGAATTCAATCGGTTTTAGCAGGTAGTCAATCACGTTGAATTCATAACCCTGGAGCGCATACTCCTGGTAAGCTGAAGTGATTATGATCTTCGGGGGCTTCTTAAGTACCTTGATCAGGTCGAGCCCTTTCATCTTTGGCAAATGGATATCCAGAAACATGAGATCGATATCAAATTTCTGCAGGCTCTCCATGGCATAAAATGCATCGCTGCAACAGCAGGCTAATTCTAAGAAGGGCACCTGCCTGATATAGTCTTGCAAGACTTCTGCAGCCAATGGCTCGTCTTCTATAATTATGCATTTATAGGTTTGCATATCGCCTTAGGTTTATTTTCAGGAACACCTTAAAAACAGCGGCCTCACTTTTTATGGAGACTTCATGCTCTTTATATAACAGTTCCAACTGTCTGCGGACGTTTGTAAGCCCTATATTTTCGTCGTTGAACTTTTTGCCATTTTGCTCCTTCGTGTTCTCAATATTAAATTCCAGGTTACCATCTTGCAGAGTCATTTCCAGGTTTATAAAGGACTCGAACCTGCTTTCGCTTGCTCCGTGCTTAAACGCATTCTCCACAAATGGTATCAGGAGAAGGGGGGATATCTGTTCATTTTCGTTGTCAATTTCCCTAATAAAGCTAATGGTAAGTCGGTCATTATACCTCAATTTTTCAAGTTCGATATAGTCATCCAGAATCTTGATCTCATCACTGATCCTGATCTGTTTATTTTTCGTTTCATAGATCATAAACCGAAGGAGTTTTGATAGTTTCATCACTACATCGGCGGTTTCATCGGATTTCTTTCTTGCCAAAGCATAGATATTGTTTAAGGTATTAAAAAGAAAATGGGGGTTTGTCTGATTCCTCAAAAACTTAAGCTCGGTCTCCAATTTGTCCCTGATCAAGTTCTTTTCTCTTTCTTTATCTGCCAACTGTAAACGGAATTGCTTGATCGCGATGGCCGCTCCTGAGGCAAAGCCGATATCCATGAGCGTTTGTAAAATCCATCTACCACTGAAATACGGACCGAATGTGACAGCTCCATTATAAATTACCGGACTTTGAAGGAATACGCTGATTGCCCTATAAAAACACGTGGTTATTATCAATGCCAGGAGGAGCAGGGCGATGTATTTTTTCCTTTCAGTTTTGCTATCCAAAAGTTTTGGAAGGTTGTAATAAAGTACATAGTAGGTGAAAAATAATTTTGGGATAACAGAGGTCAGGCTATTGAAAACAGCCAGCATTAACTGGTGGCCGGTCGAAAATCCGGGAAGCATATCTTTATCCCACAGGTAGATAAGCGTTACGTCCTCCGTCATGTAGGCCAACCAGAACCCAATATGCAGAGATACCCTTTTCAACAGTGCTGCTTTCATTTTCAAGGCAAGGATACCACGTATGCTTGCATCGCGGAGGAATTGCCAGTCCCTTTTTGCTTTAAAAACAAATTAATAACTTCGACCAACGTTCTTTGATAGGATGTGGGGTTGGCCATAAACTCCTAAAAGTCAGCGCGAAGGGACGAACGGAACGAAAGTTCCTGACACGGTTTAACAGTCGCCAACAATAATCGCAACGGGGGTGCAAATAAAACACCCCGAAAGATCGACTCTGTATGGCGGTAACGTTTTGCATGGTTAGGTCCAAAACCTCGCAGCTTGCTGCGAGGTAATTTAATAATCGCCTCGGTAGTTGACAAATTAAGGCATTCTTAAAACTAAAACGCAGGATTTCCCGGCCAAAGAATGCGGAAAGGCGTTGATCGTACTTTGTATCCCGCTATCTGGATGTTGAAAACGTATTTTCATTGAAATCCTGGGTATTTCGCGGGATATTGTGCTAATTTAATGCTTTGGCTGATGGCCGCGACACCAAAACAAAACAACATGAAAATGACTACTCTTTTTGGAAAACTCCTTATGCTATGGGTTGCTATGTCTTGCCAGGCAGGATTTGCCCAGACTTCTACGGGCCAGGCAGCCGGGCTCCAAAAGGGACCAAACGAAAAAGCCATTATGGGCTATTATACTGCTTTTGAGAAAAAAGATTGGAATTTGATGGAGCAAGTTCTTGCAGACGGGTTTACTTTCACCAGCCCACTTGATGATCATATCAATGTAAAGCTTTTTAAGGAAAGGTGCTGGCCAAATGCTGATAAGATCAAAAAGTTTGATGTAGTTAAGCTTGTTGTAAAGGGAGATAATGCCTTTGTAATCTATAATGGTTGGACGACAGAAGGGAAATTATTTCGGAACAGCGATTATTTTAAGTTTAAAGACGGAAAAATTAGGGAGTATGAGTGTTTCTTTGGACCTGGGATAAATTATCCTAATTCGGGAAAATAGAAAAGTAGTAAAGGGCCGGTGTGGAGAGGGCGGGTTTACTAAGGTTGAAACTCCCACCAATCAGTTGGCCATGATCCATAGGGCAAAGCATCCAGCGATCCCAACCCGATATATAATCGGGTATTCATGACGACGCCAACCCCTCCGGCTCGCATGACGTTCGGCGAGGTATTCCGTGACCAGCTGTCGGTAGGGGCATCGTAAACCCAGGTCTGGTTAAAGAAGCCCGTTCGGGTGAGGTAATATCCTTGATTCCCAACGGTAAAAGACATTCCATTGGCATCGATGTACGCCGGATTGGGAGTTTTTGCTGCCCATTGATCGGCGGTCGTGTCGTAGGAATACCAGTTTTGATAATTTCCGTAAATCAATAGGTAACCGGTACCGCCAATGGAAAAACCATAGTTGAGGGAATATAGGATATGGGGAAAATCAGCCTTCCTCGTCCAACCATCCGCGGTGGGATCGTACTGCCACCAATCCACGGGGTGTGAGTTTGGGCCTTCATACCCCAGACCATAATAAGCTATATTTCCGATCGCAAATCCGCCTGCCCATATTTTCGGATTCCCCGGGAAGTTGTTCTTTTGTGTCCAACTGTCAGTAGCCGGATCATATTCCCACACGTCTAGTAAATATTGCTGGCCATTACTCGGATCGGTCCAGCCTCCGATCAGGTATCCATTATTCCAAATGGTCATGCCAAATGCCAAAGATCTTGGCGGACCGGGCAGGTTCGCCTTTTTTGACCGCGAGTCGGCCCCCGGATCATAGGCATACATATCAGTGAGTGCCGTTGCGTTGATATCGGCACCGGTAGCTATATATCCTATGTTGTTTATTGAAAATGAAGCGGCATAGGATCTTGGCACCCCCGGGAAGTTTGCCTTTTTTATCCAGGTACCGGTAAGAATGACATGGTCGGTGCTGCTCTTGTAGGGTTGGTGGCCTGGTGAGGTAATCGTAAGAATCCCGGTGCTGGCGCCGGCCGGAATAACAACCAGCAGTACACTGTCCGAACAGGAATCAATGGTTCCCTTTACGCCATTAAAATATACCGCGACCCCCGCGGGATTGTTACCGAAACCACTTCCATTGATCTTTATCGTTGCACCTGGACCGTCTGGACCTGGATAGATATTAGTTCCGGTAATGCTGCTCTGATTGACTTTTTTGCAAGAGATGATGCTTGAAATAGCCACGATCTGATTTATAGAAGAAAAGCAGGACGATCAGATAATGGATACTGGCGGATAGGATAACCGAAAGGGGCATCTTTGTACTTTAGCGGCGCCAGGAAATTCATTTCGTTTGAGATTGTTTTGAAAACGCATTAAAGCAATTATTACAATTTCCCAAGTTTATCTTTCAATCTCTGAAGAAGAACTGCCTTTAGCTTCGGCCATATTGTAGTGTCAAAATTTGACGTATCTGAATAGCCGATAAAAACATCCACTTTATCTTTTCTATGCATATTAATTCGTCCCTCGCCTATTAGATCGCCTCCAGAGAATATGGCATACGCGGTTCCATATTTCACAGAAAAATCTACCCCATCAATAGTAATTGTTTCCATTTCATTTCTTTTCCAGAAAGCTTTGGCAACTGTGCGTTTTATTCTTCTTTTTCTTGGGAGTATTCAAAAGCTGCCGGAACGGCATCTTCAAAAGACATATCCAGCTTTAGAGGTTTGTCTCCCTTCTTGTCGCCATTTTTTCTTAGACTCATCATCAAAAGTAACAATTAGTTATTTAGTAACTAACTAGTCCTGAAGATTTTGCCTGGACGATGGGCATTTTCGGATTTTTAGTTTTCAGGATACGGATTGTCGTTCCTTTCTTGATTTCTTGCGTCTTCTCCATCACCCGCCTTCATTGCTTGCTTTTTCCCGGCTTCTCCAGCGATTCCTTCAATTGTTTTTTCGGAGTTCCCGGGACTTTCTCATTGAGATTCTCCAAATATGGCTAGCTTATTGTAATCCCTTCCTTTTCAGATCGGCTTCGGTAATATGAAATAACAGATTTACAAATTGAAAATGAGCCACTGGCTCGAAATTGACATATAACCAACGGTAAGGATTTTGGTAAAAGTATCTTGGATTAACCAATTGTAAATCGTCAATCAATATCCAACCCGTATCAGGCTTTTCTGTGGCCAACTTGATTTTCGGATTTTGCTCCAGGATTTTGGCTTTCTCTTTCCTAGATTGACCATAATCGATATTAGTGTCGGCCATAATCTTGTACATTGTTTTTTTATTAGTAATTAGTTCATTCGTATAGGCGATAACCCAAGGAAAGTAAAATAACACGGAAAAGAATAAGTATACAGGAGCTAGCCAGTTTAACAAACTCCCTTTTTTGAATTGATTCAATTTGACAAATCCATACCCCATAAGGAGGTATAACAAAGGCCAAATCACCAATAAATACCTTATCCCTATCTGGAAAGGATTAGCAATACTCAGTACCAGAAAGAAACCAAGTGTGGGTACGAGGAAAAAACAATAATTTGTGAGGAATGCCTTCATGGAAAAATTTCGCATTCCTGCAACTCCGCTTATGAGCAGGAATATGATTGTAGAGAGCGGCAATTTGATCATTCCAGTTACAAGATAATAATACCAGAATTTTCCCGAATCTCTGTATTCTCCCAATAGGTAATTGCCTGAAAATGTCCTTGAAGGGTCGCCATATTTTAGAAATTCATTGTATTTTCTCAAATCGATTGAATATAAATAATTGGAGGGTACTGGGATGGGCATCTGGCTGAAATGAGATAGCGAGGCCTGTAAATGATTGAAATAGATACTTTGAAAATGAAATCTACCCAGAGGTAGAAAACTGTCGCGGAAATAATAAGCTGCATTGATGACAAACAATATGATTATGGCGGCAAGAAACGCCTTGGCGAAAGCCCTTCTAATAGTCTTCCAGGATAATTCGCTAAATGCTACAAGTTGAATAATTGCAATGATTGCCAAGATGGGTACAAGGAATAATAAAGTTAATTTTGCGACCAGGCCAAGCCCAGCGAATAAACTGCTGTAAATCAACTGTCGTGCTTGCCTTGACTGGACATATTTCCAGAAATGATAAAGTGTCGCCAAAGTAAAAAATCCGGCTGGAAGATCCGTGCCAATTAATCCGGCGTTTGCTATGATGAGGGGGTCAAATAAAAACAAAATGAGGACCCAAGACCAGGTATAGCCCCCATATAATTGTTTGGCCCAGCGATAGATATATAAAGCACAAAGAAGAGAATAGATTACCATCATGTATCTTCCTTCCCTCTTATCTTCCACCCCATAATCACCCATCTTCATCCCGTGATGGATCAACTGCTTCACTATCCTCGGGACCAGGGCAGGTGCAGTCATCGGAGTTTTGCTATCGTACAGGACGTCAGTTCTTTCAGGTTTACCCAACAACCAATTCTTAGCATATTCGAAATTGGAGTCTTCATCAATACAGAGATTTCTTCTTGAAATTGAGTAATAGGTTGCCGCAACATGCAAGGAAAGAATGATAAGCAACAGTACATTCGGTTTCTTCAATGGAAACCGAGAGATGGCATACCGGAAATTCATGAAAATGAGCGTATTTAGGGTCTTAGTCCGCTATTAGCAAAAATGCTAATTTCTTCCGCCTTAGAGAAGGGAAGATCTTGGAGTAAGATAAAACCACTCCATGGGAGCTGGTCTGCCTTCTCCAAAAACTCCTTTTCTCATTTCAATATCAAGTTTGTCCGTTTCATCAAAATGGTAATTTCTTGCTTTGGTTAGGTCATCAATACTCTTGAATATTTCAATGTCGTGCGTTGTAGAAAACACTTCTTTTAGATGATCTCCAATAGTGAGGTCTATAAAATCATGGACTTCGATTAATAGCTCCCACAATATGAAATAAGAAAGGGTTGCTTTAGTGAATATTTTCTTTTCATCTCCCTCACAATCGCAAAGTATGAATGATTTTCCGCTAAAATTGAATTCCTTAACCATCTCGGCAACAAATGTGTTGTTTATGAATACTCGGTCCGCAACATGGTTCAACGATGCCATTTCTGAACAATGTTTCCGGGCTCTTTTGTTACGGTCATAAGCAAACACGGAAACATTCGGGATTCTTTTGGCAAATCCCACTGCATAATATCCGTCTGCGCAACCGATATTAATGATCTGTTGAAAATTATTTTGGCAAATTTTTTCTATTAGATGTGAAATTTCCTGTTCGTAGCTTCCCATGATTTTCGAAAAGTATGGGTTGTTGTGATAAATAAACTCAGGATAAATGAGACCAGTGAAAGGACCATGTTTCACGACCGGCTTCTCTAGAAGATCGATGATTAGCCGGTCTTTCTCAAATTGCTTTGAAACGATGATACGTCTTTGGCAATGGACATAGTCGGCCACTTTTATGAATGGTTTGATTAAAAACCATATAAAATCATTTTTGACAAAAAACCTGATGAAAGATCTGATGATCCTAATCATATATTATGATGAATATCCTGATCTTAAAAATAAATTCGGTAATCATTCATCCAGTTTCTTGACGGGGAAAAGACTTCTCGGAGGATCTACATTAGCGATCTGGTCTATACAACTATTGACCACCTTTTTTTGTCAAATTTTCCTTCATGTGGTTCATTCCTCATTTTACGAATTACAAAACTAATTGATTTTGCCCTTATTAAGGGGAATGCAAACAATGCTGAATATCGTAGCTTATGCGCAATTTATTCCTTCAAGATGATGTCAACACCACCCATAAGCGCAAGGACCCCATCTATATCTCTTTTATTAAATGCTGTATACGCTTTTTCAATTAAATGTTGAGCGCTATCCGTGCCCATTTAATTTATTTTGTACAATATAGAAGTTCTGAGACAAATCCGATTTTTGTAATTTCAGGTCTTGAAACAATTGGATGTTATGGCCTTCGATATCATTTTAAATGAAACCAGATAAAGCATTGAAATCTGATTTTTATTTTATTAAGCATATGCAAATTTGGATTTTATGCATCATCGGTTCTATATGAAAATTAAGTTTTTGACCTCTTGCCTGGTCGTCGCATTCTTCTATACGTGGTATAATCCTTGCCAGGCCCAGTCCGGTCAGGGAACCACAGCCGTACGAGTAACTCCCGAATTTACCCGGTCCCTGATTGATAGCCTTGGGCAGTCCCTGCGCAAGTATTATATTTTCCCCGATACGGCGGGTAAGATGCTGACCTACCTCGTGCATGAATTTCAAACCGGAGCCTATAATGAAATTAAGGATCCAGTGGCGCTTGCGGACCATTTGTTTAAGGACCTGCAGAAAGCTCATCACGACGGGCATTTGCGGCTAAACTATGATCCCGAAATGGCCATGCGATTAGGTGATACCTCAGGTCAAAAGGATCGCCGGCGGATCGGTGATTCGATGAACTTAATAAGAGCCCGGGAGAATAATTTTGGCTTCAGCAAGGTGGAAGTCCTTTCGGGGAATATTGGCTATGTGGCTTTCAGTAATTTCATAGGGCCCGTCAAAGAGGCAACGCATACATTTACGGCGGCCTTTAGTTTTCTATCCAATACCCGCGCCCTAATCATTGATCTGCGGAAGAATGGCGGCGGGAGCCCGGCCATGGTAAGCCGGGTCGAAAGCTATTTTTTCCCGGTCAAGACCCATCTCAATGATATCGTGGACAGGCTGGCTGGTACAAGGGTAATGTGGACCGATCCCGAAAGGACCGGAGGAGTGATTCTCCAAATGCCCGTCTATATCCTCACCAGTCACGGCACTTTTTCAGGGGCCGAAGATTTTACGTATGGATTACAAAGCGTCAAACGCGCTACGGTCGTAGGCGATACTACAGGAGGTGGAGCCCACCCGACAGGTACCTTTAATGTGGGGATGGGATTTGTAGCGAATATCCCCATCGCGCGTTCCCTAAATCCGTATACTCATACCGATTGGGAGGGAATCGGGGTCATCCCGGACATTCCAGTCCCCTCCGTCAATGCGCTGGAGGCGGCTGAGAAAGCTATTTTTACCCAACAGCTAGCACAAGCCGCTACAAAGTCAGATAGAAGAATAGCGCAATGGCAGCTGGATAATTTCCGTGCCCTCCAGTCTAGTGAGATACTGGACTCAATCAACCTCTTGCCTTATACAGGAACCTACCAGGGAGGGCTTGATTTCTACGTCCTAGGCCATGACTTGTATTGCAGGAATGCGGAGAGGGGAAACCAGAAGTTCAGATTAATGCATATTACCGGCAACCTATTCCAGCTGGACGAGAATGTACAAGTGGAATTCACTAAAGATGCTACCGGCAAATTTTCCGCAATCACTATGTTTTGGAGCAATGGGAATGAATCTTACAAATCAAAACTAGAATGAGACCTAAGCATTTCCTTTCTTAGTTCTTGTACCTACTCGACCGTCCTATTGATCCTATTATTTAGTAAATTTGAATTGGGTCATTGCAAAACAATAACTGAGACTGGAAATGAAGCTTCCGCGATTGTTTTCCCTGATTATTGCTGCCTTGGTAATGGTTAGCTGTTCTAAGCATGCTGCGAACAAGCAGCCTCAGCAACCACCGGATAGCTCAAATTCTATCCGTAACTATTATTCCTTCCAAGTGGGTGATACTACCCATGCAATTGATTCTGTTCGAAACCGTTTTCAAACCCAGTTCTGGGGTTCTGACACGGCAGGGGTAGCCATTTTATGCCCTCCAACCTATCCGACGCTGGACACAGAATATTTCGCCGAGGGAATTACCGGGGTGTATGAAAATCCGGCTGCAGGTGCAACGATGGGAAAATTAGATACGGCATTGAATGGTCAAAGCATTTCTTATGGCTATAGTCCATCCAATCCAAGAATTGAAATATTTTGGATAGACCCTGAAGGAGTTGCCTGGGCAACCAATCTCGGGACAGAAGATCAGACAGGAAGCAGCTTTCATGTTGATTCCACCAGCATGGAAGCGCCCTGGGGGTTTATATTGAACGCGACCTTTAATTGCAATTTCTACGATAGCACAGGAGACGTAAAAGTTATCACTAACGGGAAGAGCAGAATGCTTTTCTTTTGACCACGGGTCAACACAATCTAATGGAAGGAGTAATGGACGGGATTCGGGGTAAGAGGAGATGGGTCTTCTTTGCCGTTTCTTGCTTTTGGAGCCATTGGACCAGTAATTTTTTAATGACCCTTTTTCTGCCCGCTTTCTCTTTACCTGTTTTTGGCATGCCAGAGCAATATACGTATTCTATTGCCGGAAAGGGATGCGAATTCCCGTTTTATATAGCCCTTGATCTGTACCGCTTTAGATGAGTATGCTAAGTGCAAACCCTTACTCCGCCAATACTGTAAGGGGAGTCCCCTTGTCTTTGTGAATGTTTTCCCCTATTTCCAACGAAAGATAAGGCGATAGTTCCCGGTAACTGCCAAAGTGGAAAATGCGCAATCCCTGACCCACTATTCGCCTTTGTACTTGACTCATGTTTAAGTAGATAATCAAGCGCATTCTGGGTCAGCGTAGAGCGAATTTGCAGGATCCCGGGCGAAATATTCACCTTAAGGACAGTTCTTAGAAAATTATCAGAAGGAATGTCACCTAATGACATTATCGAAACCCATCCTGAATTATCTGGGGCTGACTTCATAGCACGCTTGGACTATGCAGCAGAATGAGTCGGAGCGATTGATTTCAAGAAATCAATGTCAATAGTCCAACTTACCTTTTTGTAATGTTGTTGGATATCTACTGCTGCGGCTGATTAATGATATTGAACATCCAGCGAATTCCAAAGCGGTCTCTGCAGGTGCCCCAGTATCCCCAGAATTCAGCATGAGGCGGCACACCTTCTGTTCCTCCTTCCGATAGTCCGTTGTACAATCTGTCTGCTTCTTCTTTCGTATCGGGGCTCAAGCTGATAGTAAAATTGTTTCCTTCTATAAGTTTTTGCCCCAGGCTTTCCAGCATGTCGGTTGCCATTATTTGTATGCCACCAAGTATAGGTAATGCCACATGGGTTACTTTGTTTTTGTCAGCTTCTGCTATTGGAGGAACTCCTTCCCTCGGTGGAATGTCTTTATACCGCATTGGTGAAGTGGAAAATTCTGCTCTGAAAACGTTTTTGTAGTGGTCAAATGCTTCTTCGGCATTGCCCATAAAGTTTAAATAAATTGATACGTATGCCATCGTTATCGTTTTTATTGTGATAATTAAATTGTTCGAACTAGAGTCAGTGGTATATAGGGCTGACGATAAGTGTTTATTGATTAACTGCAATGATGTTTCTGTCCGCCGGTCTGAAATACCATGATAATACTATCAGGAGCAGTAATACCAACGGGGAAACTATTTTATTCATGGATTCACCAGATGCGAGATGCGAGAAAACCGCTCCCGACATTGCAAAAAAGAAGCCTGCATAAGCCCATTCTTTTATCAATGGAAACTTTGGAATCAGTAAAACAATGCTTCCTAATACTTTCCATGTCCCGATGATAGTTAGAATATAATCAGGGTACCCCAAAGGTCGAATTAGGTCTAAACTCCATTTTGCATGAAAAATTTGTCCCACGCCTCCGGGTAACATGCCTAATACAATCAGCATGGTGGAAATCCAATAGATAATTTTATTGCTCTTTGCCATGGTGTGTTATTTTAATTTGCTTTGGTTTTCTTGCATTTACCCCATTGGCCTGAAATAGCACCTTCCCTTTAGCATTGGTTGTTTCAAATGGATAAACCCCGAGCTTTTTACTTTCGAGTTTCAACACCTTTGTTCCCATCACTTGTTTAACAATGTCCGGCTCTGCATAAGTTTTAGAAGTAATTCCGATGGCAAATCGAATTCCCTTGTAATCACCAAATCTGTTTTGGCGTCTTCGGCATTGAGTTTTGTTTCTTGTTCCATGGTATTCTATTTTTTTGTTTTGTACTTTTTCATTATGGCTTCCAATTTATTAAACCGGTCATCCCACATTTTGCGGAATGGTTCGATAAAGTCGGCTACTTCTTTCATTTTGCTTGCCTTGAGGTGATAGTAAATTTCCCTGCCGTTTTGTTTATGTTCAAGTAATTCGCACTCGGTGAGTATTTGCAAATGTTTTGAAACTGTAGGTCTTGCTGTATCAAAGTTTGAGGCTATTGCACCTGCTGTCAAGGATTGTGAGGCTATTAAGAGAAGGATAGCCCTTCTTGTCGGATCTGCTATGGCTTGGAAAACATCTCTTCTTAGATGCATTGTGTAGGTATTTGGCTACGAATATACATGTAGTCATTTAACTACGCAAATTTTTTTTGAGAAAGTTTTCCATATTTGATTCAAAGGAACACATTGAAGAAACCTCAAGGCTAGAAAATTAGGAGATATTGATCCACTAATCTCTTTTTTATCCGACTCCAGAACTCCTTGAGCGTCAATCTGAAATGGGTCAAAGGCAAACGCAATTGGTGGGTCAGTACCGGAGTTGTTTCAAAGTTGACACAGGATGTTGTTTTGCACTCGACCCGAAAGCGACAGGAGATTTGAGCGGACTAGACAAGCATGAATTCAGAATTGTACACTGAAGTACCATTAGCGAACAGTTCAAATCTTCAATAAAATTTAAATAATTGATTATTAGGAATTTATAACCTGGCATTCGCTTAGCGTCCAAAATCTTGGAAGTTTCAATCAATTTCTTCATGTCATTCTACCTTAATCTACTTTTACGATTATGAATACCAGACAATTACCAGTCCGCCGTATGCAGACATTCATATTTGTGCTTGCAGCCATTTTGTTCAGTCTCCTCACAATACATCCTTCCCCCGGAATTGCGAATGATAACGTTCCCCTTGTAAGAACGGATACGGCCATAAGCCCCCAAGAGCTGAAGAAATTCGAAGGCTATTTCAAATTCCAATTTGAGAAGGGTCAGGATTCCTATATTCATATTACGGCAACTGAAAAAGGATTACTCCTAAAGCAAATGTGGGATGGAAAGGAAATAGGATTCGCCCCACAGTCAGCGCTCGAATTTGTAAATGATGATCGAAGCTTCACCCTGAAATTTACTATGGAGAGTAACAACTCCATTACCCAAGTACTCGCACTTGACAGAGATCTCTGGACCAAGACAAGTGACTATAAGGAGCAGATGATAAAAGAGGTCCGTTTAGCGCCCGCTCAATTAAAGGTCCTTGAAGGAAAATATACTTTCCAGTTTGAAAAAGGGGAAGACGCATTTATTCAGATCAGTGCTTCTGAAAAAGGACTGGTCCTAAAACAAATGTGGGATGGAAAGGAAATCCAGTTTATAGCGGAGTCCGACCTCGATTTTTATTGCAAGGAAGCGCGGTTCCCCCTCAAGTTTACGAAGGACAAAAGCGGAAATGCTATTCAGGTACTGGCATTTAACAAGGACTTGTGGAATAAGGTAAAGGAATGAATTCAACACATTTTGAGTAGGGTGAGATTCCTCTTTTGGTACTTAGAAGGAACGGTTGATCTGGCCGCCAAACCCGAATGTGAATACATGCTGCAGCCGAGGGATTATAAAAATTGATTGCTCCATTTGATTTCCACGGCCCATACCGTCGTTTGTGTTTTGTTGCCGAGTCCGACCATGTCCACCTCATCTCGTGGCCAGCGGGCATAATAGGCGAATATCCTGAGTTGGTGCCTGCTAATGCCAATTCGCGTCCTCCAACACTTCCTGAAAGTAATGGCAGACATTCGCCTTGTCATCTCGATTTATTAATAGGTCGAGCATAGCATTCCGACCGGGCACTCTGAGAAAAAAAGACAGAAAGGCTCCGTTCTCTCTGGATTGCTGCCCACTGACTACATGCCATTCCGATATTATTTCTACAGTCATTCTTAATACAAATAAAAGCAATACCTACATGGTGCAAATAGGAGCAAGGATATTGTTCTCCGCTCGATCCGGTTCGCTCGAGAAATACCGGACAATTATAGCACGAAACCGCACAGTTTATGACCCAGCATTTTTAGTTAAGTTGTTTATTTTCAAGTAATTGAATTCATGGCATCAAATTGGTCTCCTGACGAGAAAATACCCCTCGAATGCTAAGAAATTATTTCAAGATCGCCTGGAGAAATATGCTGAAGAATAAGACTTCTTCCTTTATCAACATCAGCGGGCTTGGCGTCGGAATGGCGGTAGCAATGCTTATTGGGATGTGGATCTGGAACGAACTTTCGTTCAACAAGAGCTTCCAGAATTATGATCGCATTGCCCAGGTGATGACCAACGCGGCTTATAATGGAGGGATAAATACCGACTTCAATTCCGCCCCGCCTTATGGAGAAGAATTGAGAAATCATTTTGGAAGAGATTTTAAATATGTGCTGATGACTTCCAACGCGCAGAAAATGGTGGTATCATCAGGTGAAAAAAATCTCCTGAAATCAGGTTATTACTTTGAACCCGGTATTACTGACATGCTTGGCTTGAAAATGATAAAAGGCTCGCGCGCTGGTTTACAAAACGCTTCATCCATTTTATTGTCGGAATCCGTAGTAAAAGCATTCTTCGGTGATGCCGATCCGATGGGAAAAAGCATGAAAATTGATAACAAGGAGAATGTAATCGTAACAGGTGTGTATGAAGATATTCCCAGTAATACAGACTTTTCCGACATGGAATTTATTGCGCCCTGGCAATTATATGTGAGCAGTGACCCCTGGATTAGGAAGGACAATTGGGAGCAGGACGGCTTTCAAACCTATGTCCAGCTGGCAGATCATGCCAATATGGATAAAGTATCTTATGAAATAAGGAACCTCAAGCTGGATCGAATCGATCAAAGTGCAGCGAAATCACGCCCCCAAGTTTTTCTCTTGCCGATGAGTAAATTCCATTTGTATTCTGACTTTGATAATGGCAAAATTGTCGGCAGGGCTGCGCAATTTGTGTGGATGTATGGCATTATAGGTGCATTTGTTTTGCTTTTGGCTTGCATCAATTTCATGAATCTTGCCACAGCGCGTTCGGAAAAGCGCGGTAAGGAAGTAGGCATCCGCAAAACCATCGGATCTTTACGAAACCAGCTCATAAAACAGTTTTTGTGTGAATCGGTACTGGTCGTCTCATTTTCCTTCATAGGTTCATTGATGTTTGCCCTACTCTTGTTACCGTTATTCAACCACATAGCCGATAAAAAAATAGAGATCCCATGGGCAAATCCTTTTTTCTGGTTAATTGGAGTTGGGTTTAGCTTGTTGACCGGTCTCATTGCTGGTAGCTACCCGGCATTTTACTTATCTTCTTTCAAACCCGTCAAAGTATTAAAGGGCGCTTTTCGTGCCGGACGTTATGCTTCTGTTCCAAGAAAGATTTTGGTGGTTCTGCAATTTACGGTTTCCATTGCGCTAATAATTGGGGTCACCGTGGTGTACAGACAAATTCAACTCGGCAAAGATCGGCCTGCTGGTTATAAACGGGAAGGCTTAATCACGGTGGCCACTCCGACTGATGAAATACATGATCACATTGAAGCGGTACGCGAAGCGCTAAAAAGGTCAGGGGCCATAACAGAAATTGCAGAAATTGTCAACCCCGTTACCATGCTAGGTTTCGCTTCAAATGGCTTATCGTGGAATGCCAGGCCAATTGACCAGAATTTCTGGATTGGGAAGGCATATATAACGCCGGAATATGGCAAAACGATCGGTTGGCAAATCATTGAAGGAAGAGACCTCTCACGGGAATTTGCAACCGATTCATTAGCAATGATTTTGAATGAGAGTATGGTTAAATATATGGGGTTGAAACATCCGGTTGGAACAATAATCAAGGAAACCATTTTTGGAAAGACAACGTCATACACCGTAGTCGGCGTGGTAAAAGATATGCTGATGCAGTCCCCTTACCGGCCGGTTAAGGAGACAGTATTTATATCTGATAATGAGAAAACATATTACGTAAGCATCAGACTGAATCCGGGAAAAAGCACAAACGCCGCCCTGGGTCAAATAGAAAACATCTTTAAGCAATTTGCGCCTGGAACCCCATTTGACTACAATTTTATAGACAGTGAATATGCAAGAAAATTTAGCGATGAAGAGCGTGTCAGTGATCTGGCCAGTCTATTTACGATCCTTGCGATTTTCATCAGTTGTCTTGGTTTATTTGGTATGGCCTCGTTCATGGCAGAGCAACGTAGGAAGGAAATTGGAGTGAGGAAAGTACTTGGCGCATCGGTATTTAGCGTGTGCCGGCTATTATCAAAAGATTTTGTGACGCTGATTATTATTTCTTTGCTCATTTCTTCTCCAATAGCATACTATTTTATGAACAAGTGGCTTCAGACCTACGAATTGCGAACCGAAATGCCTTGGTGGATTTTCGCAGCTGCAGGAACAGGGACCATGTTTATTGCTCTGTTAACAGTAAGTTACGAATCAATCAAAGCAGCCATGTCTAAGCCCATCCAAAACTTGAGGTCGGAGTAGGCAATGACTTTGGTCTAAATCCGAAAATATTGACCCAAGAAGCCGACGGAAGGTATTTTCTCCATATTTGGTTAATTTTTGTATCATAATGATCGAAAAGTTGTGAAAGAAAGCTGCGTCGGCCATGCTCAACGGCATCCGGATTTTGCGAAAAGTAGCAAATTCGGATGCGGTGGAAATATTCATGAGATTGAACAGGATGGATACAACGGATATTCTTACCGATTAGTTCTGCCAAACTTGTATTTTCTAGTCGATATCCAAGAAAAGCGATTATTGAATATTTCCAGTTAATGGCTATGACCGCCGCCTCATTTTTCTCCTTTGAAGGAGCATTTTTGGACGAATAACAGGGCTCCCGTCGATTGAAGGTTTATTTAGCGAAGAGATAGGATTCAATTCATTGCCAGGAGAGCTTCTTATATTTCCAGATTAGCTAATTGATAAAATTTGCGGTTTTGGTATTCCTTGAAAGAAAGCATTCCTATCCTCATCCAAGTGCAATTGGAACTAAGGGTAAACACTTACAAAATCGAAGGAATAAACGTAATCTGGGCAATTTCGAAGGTCTGAATTTGGTTATCAAACATTTTTTTGTAGATTACCGTACCTCTAACCTAACCCCAAAGATGAAAGCTCCTACCCCTCTGCTTACCGGTTGTTTTTTTGTTGTTGTATTTCTTATAGCGTGCCACAAAGACTCTACAACTCCGACCACTCCGCCGGTCACCGATACAACGATCGGGACGATGAATATCAACCTCACTTTTGCTAGCTCAACCATGACCGGCAGTTTTGAATTGATAATCAGTGAGCCGGGTGGAAAAGTTCTCATCGACTCCTTAGCCCAAACGCAAACTGCCATTAGGGCCGCGCTTAAGACCAACGCGACTTTGGTTGACGTTACTTATATCTTCGTGCTAGATACCAGCCAAAGTTCCCCGCTTTATTCTGTGTGGGTTTATAAAGGCGTTAACCCATCCAAATGGGTTACGGTGACCGCCGGAGGAATCGGAATCAATTACCCTGCGCCCCAAACTGCTCACGATAATCTCTTTTGCACCAATTATCCATCTTCCGCCATCACGGATGGCAATGTTTACAATTCGTTTGTGTTCAATAACGGGATTAACAACAGTTTTACCAGCGGTTTGTACAGCCCAGTTGCGAATACTCTTTCTTTAGGATACCAAAGCCACAGCGGTGCTTACAATTATTTTGTTCTCCCCCATCTGGGTTTGTACAAGCTATTTGTTCCTAGCGGGAATGATACGTTGGACTTATCGATGATGGATACCGTCTCTTCGCTTACTTTTAACCGGCAATTCCCCTTTTCACTGATATATCAAGGCTGCTATTTCAATGGGATTCCAGATACGACAGACCTTAGCCAATCTGTCAGTTTCATGAATATTTTTAATCCCATCGTTCCGCCTAATGCTGACCTGCAATTTCCAAAAATGCCCATGCAGAAATACGAAATCAGCATCTCCGCAAAGAACAGCATCAATGATTATCCATCCTATTATGGTTATGTCAATTCGCCACCTATGCAGCTGCCTTTTCCTGATGCATCTTCGTTTTCCGTAGTTTCCCAACAGAATGACAACTTCACAGTAACATTTACAAACCCGGCCTTGATCTCTTATTGCATGACATATATAGCCGGTACCTATGCCTTTGTCAACTTCTGGTCCTCTCCGGATTCTACTACCATTCACCCTATAAGCTTCCTTACAAATCAAAAAAGCAAATTATTGAAAGGAGTCTCACTGACTGATCTCACCCCTAAAAGTTTTGTTTTTACCGATGTCCCTGGGTTCGCCTACGTTGATTATCTCTCCTATATCTGCAATCCAAGCCTGTTACAAACACACCAAATCACGACCTATACATCTTACACTAGAAATTTTTAGGCCAGGCTCATTTTAGGCTAAAATCAATTCCACAACATTTCCAAATAAGCTTTGGCTCGGAAATGAATTTCGTCAGGCTTTACGGATTGTTTGGCGGGGCGCAAATGCCGAGGGCTCTTTAGAGGAGATCCAATTTTGAAGGTTAATTATTCGCCTGAAATGCAAAATAAATGCTCCTTGAAATAGTTGCCCTTGATAGGGCTCTAATCAAAGAGCAGAATGCTATAAAGAGATGCCATTTGAGCAACTGAAGACACAATAATTATGACATTCAGGTTGTTTCATTAAAGCACCTTCATACCTTGTTGTGGTATTACTAGCCCGCAGGGAATGATTGCGAGGCAAAATATCATTCAGTGAAAAGCCAACCACGAAAAATACTAGTCCGATTCCTCCTTATTCCTCTTGTCTCCCTGTTTGTATTGGTCATTGCGGCCATAGGTATCCTATTTTTCCAGCAACAGCGTTTGGTAAGGTTTGCAGTATTGGAACTTAACAAGCAGTTACCTGGGGAATTGGTCGTGGAGGGCAGCGAAATTTCCATTTTTCAGAACTTCCCCTTTATTTCTATCACTTTGAAAAACGTGCAGTTTTACCCCAGCAAAATTGCGAAGGTTAAACCCTTATTCGAGGCAGAAAAAATCTACGCTGGTTTCAGCCTTCCCGACATATTGAGACAGAAATACCGAGTGAAGGCGATATCCCTTAAAAATGGTTTTTTTGACTTGGTCCAGGATAATAATGGCAAGCTGAATATAATAGAGGCCAGCCAGCCAGGCGGAGATACCTCGGTTTCAAGACCTTCTCCAGCATCAGGACTTGATCTCGATGTGAAGAAATTAGTATTAAATAAGATCAATATATCTTTTCTGGACAATTTGAGCAGACAACAGGTTAATTTATATATCGACCGAATACAGTCTTCTATTAAGGACGACAGCGCGCAGATCTTTGCGGACCTCCAAGGAGCGATGGTTGTTGATTATACACGCCCCGGCGACACTTCGCTGTTCCGCCAAAAGCACTTGGAAACAGACATAAAGCTGACGTATGAAAAGGCCACCAAAATCCTGAAGCTACCCGTTGGTATGCTAAAACTGGAAAATGCGCTATTCAATATGACTGGGACAGCGGACCTACTGCACGACAATTTGGTGGATATCCGATTCTCCGGAGACAAAATGGATTTCAAGCAATTGTTCGCCCTTGTACCAAAGGATTTGGCGAAAGAACTCAAGAATTTCCGCTATGGTGGCCAACTGGACTTTTCCGGAACAATAAAAGGCAATTGGAAAAACGGGAGGCTTCCCCTGGTAGAACTGCATTTTCTCTGCAGCAACGGCTGGCTGAACAATGCGGAAACGAAAGCAAAATTAGATTCTCTGGCCTTTAAAGGATACTACACCAATGGAGCTAGTCAATCCTTACAAACATCAGAATTGCATCTGCTGAGCGTTAACGCAAGACCTGGCAAGGGGCTATTCAAGGGAAATTTTGTTCTTCGAGACTTTACCGACCCTAAGATTTCAATGCAGTTTAATTCGGACTTGGAATTGGCGTTCATCGGAGAATTCCTGGGTATAAAAGACCTGCAGCACTTAACAGGCCATATTAACCTGAAAATGAATTTTAAAGAGCTGGTAGATATTGATCTCCCGGAACAAACCATGGGTCAGCTTGCTGAAGGCGTTCAAAGTGAGCTTACCATAAAAGACCTTAGTTTCCGGGTCCCTTCCTTTCCTTATAAAGTCGAGCATCTTGACGTCCATGCCAAAATGAAAAACGGCTTGGTGCAACTGGATACCTTGTCTTTCAATATAGGCAATTCTGATTTTCGCATGAATGCGTCGCTCAGTGATCTGCCGGCCATTTTCCACAAGCAGCAGAAACCGGTGATGTTAACCTTGCACGCTAGCAGTAACAGAATGATATTCAAGGAACTGCTGGCATTCGATTCAGTCAGAAGCGCAAAGGCGAAGGAAGAAATATCTGGCCTCAACATCGATTTGTCGCTTGAGACCTCTGTCCTCCAACTAATGCATCCCAAGCCGCTGCCCAAAGGCAAGCTTAAAATAGCAAATTTCACCGCATCATTTAAGCAATACCCGCATGGCTTCCACGATATTGGGGCAGAGCTGCTGATTAATGACAGCGTACTTTCCGTTAGGAATCTGACTGCACAGATAGACAGCAGCGATGTGCGTTTCAGCGGGCAGGTAAGCAATTATGATTTGTGGTTTGAGAAGGTGAAAAAAGGTAGGACGCAGGTAGCATTTGACCTGAAATCCAGGAGGCTTTGCCTGGCTGACCTGCTGGGCCGTCACAGCCGCCAGTATATTCCCAAGGATTATTATCAGGAAATATTCTCCAACATCTGGTTGCAGTCAAAAATAGATCTGCGATACGATTCTGTTTTCAAATTCGCTAACGTAAAGATTGGGAATATTTCTGGGGAACTTACGCAGCATCCATTCCAGCTGGATAGCATAAGTGGAAACATGAAATTGGGCGCTGATAACTTTGTAAAGATAGACACACTCAAAGGGAAGATTGGGCGTAGTGATTTCAATATCAGCATGCGTTTATATACCGGCAAGGATACCAGCAGAAGAGCCAAACAAAATTTCTTGCAATTTTCGTCCCATTTATTAGACGTGGATCAATTGACGAACTACCTGCAGACCGCAGAAGAGGAATCCCCAGATAGCATATCAGAAGGACAGGCAGTCTCCCAGGTGTCCACAACATCCTACCATGCTAAGGCATTTAATGTGTTCACGATCCCGTTTATCGATTTCAATGCAACAATCAATGTTGACAAAATAAAATATCATCATTTGGGGCTAAAGAACCTTTCCACAACGGCGCGCATGAAGGCCAATCAGCAGATCTACCTGGATACCTTGGCAATGGAAGTTGCTGGTGGTAAAATAGGCGCGAAGGCAATCTTCAATGGAAATGACCCCACTAGAATATTTTTGAGCAGCAGGATCCGTATTGACGATGTGAATATAGAAAAGTTAATGCTAAAGCTGGACTATTTTGGGGAGGACTATTCCATCAACAAGAATATTAAGGGTCGTCTTAGTGGGGACATTAATTGCTATATCCAAATACATCCTGATTTGACACCTCTTATGGAACACTGCAATGCGCAAATTGGTATAAAAGTATACGATGGTGTCTTGGCGAATTTTGCGCCAATAAAAGCCATGTCATCATATTTTAATGATAAAAATTTAAACATGGTGAGGTTTGACACTTTGCAAGACAACTTATCATTTCAAAGCGACACATTATATATTCCGGCGATGAATATCAATTCATCCCTCGGCTTTTTGCAGATTTCCGGCAAACAGGCGACGAATACCAATATGGAGTATTATCTCCGGGTTCCTCTCAAATTAGTGACACAAGTTGGTTTTCGAAAACTATTCGGCAAAAAACAGGAGGAAGTCGACCCGGATCAAGTGGACTCAATAGAGCACAGTGAAAAGGATAAAAGAATGCATTTCATAAATCTTAAAATAACTGGCACTCCTGGAGATTATAAAATGACTTTAGGCAAGGCAAAAAAAATAAAAGCCTCAAAGGAATAATAACCTAGATAAATCGATGACGTTCGTGAGTGTAATGATACAATGATCATAAAACCGAATGATCAGTACTGAGCATTAGAAGTGAAACCTTTTTACCATGACCAAGGAAGAGAAGTACAATCTGCAAGGATTGATGGGTAAAACGCTTACAAAAACAGACATTAATGCTGGCAAGGTTTTTCGCTTAGAACCAAGTATGAATGACCTTTCTAATGCAAGAATGTACATAGTTCCTCAGGGATCGCCAAATTGTGAATCGATCAGTCTTACTAGGAGGATAGGTTGAAAATTCGGGTAAAGTAATTTTTTCGAGTATTAACGCTAGATTGGAATTGGGAATTCTTCGCCTTTTCTAAGAATACCCGGCCATTAGATCGCATTTAACCCACGGAGCTCAAAAATCGGATCCGGCACGGCCGAACAGTCCTTGGTTGCCTAATCTCAGGGTACGGATCAGCTTTCCTGCTTTACCTGACCAGGCCGTCAGCCGATTTCGCGTTTGAGCGTTCTAAAAAAGCCATCACCTGATCAAGGATATTATCGTATGGCATTGCTTGTGCCCTGGGGTCTTTCCAATCATTACATCGTGGGACGCTTAATTTTCTTTCCGGCCAGATGCTGTTTCCAGGGATTCCAGTAATGGTCGTACCATCCTTTGGCAAGGTTATCTGCCTTTGCCTCCGGGACATTGGCATGCACGGCATGCAGCACGGTACCCTTGCCCTTCGGTTCAAGAACGATGGTAAATACAGAATCCGGGTCCCCCGCAGCCCAATCGGCGCCGCGCCAGCTTTGCACGATAAGTTTGTCTTTAACGGTATAAATGCTTTTGCCGGTAATATACCCTCCGTGCGCCGAGAATACTGCACCGGGTTTAGATGAAATGATCACCGGGGATCCAGCTATAAACGAATGCTTTTTGGCGTTCATGTACAAATTAAACAGCGCTTTGGGTTTTGTCTTTTTAAAATTTATTTTTTGTGTGATCTGGGTTGCCATAAAACGATTTTATGACTAAAGATAATCGTTTATAAGAACTGATGAATAAGGGCTGTGTGTAAGTAGAGAAGGATTGGCAGATCTTGGCTTAGGGCAGCCAAAACAACCATAGCATCAAGAAATGATATTTCAGCGACCCACTGTTTCTTTGGTTTTGGCCGGAGTGGACGGAAGATGACCACAGAAATTCTTGAATTTCAAGATGTTGCTTTTGCTGAATATGAAATTGCGCAATGAGATTGAAAACCTATAAGGGGAAAGTCGATTCAGTATTCCGCATCCCATTCGGTCAAAAATACGGCTGCACAGAAGTAAAAATCTGTGTTTATTAGACCGCCGAGATCATTAATCGAAAAACCTCAGGGCATTTATCATTTCAAAGCAATATTTTTGTTCTTCGCAACATTTCGATTGGCCATGAGAAAAAATGACTCCTTAGTTCCTGCCTCGTCCGACCGGCGCAAATTCTTAAAGACCAGTTTGCAGGCTGGCATTGCATTTACCAGCACCTCCTTGATGTCACCTATATACCCATTGCGCACCAGTTCACAGGCATGCCTGAAATTGGTCCACGAACGCTGCATGCTTCCGGTTTGCAATATCATCTGGTTTTTGTGCATGGCATTCACCATTGACCTTCCTTCTTCTATGGAGTGAGCCAGCGGCTTTTCACAATAGACATGCTTGTGTTCGTTGGCAGCGAGAATGCTTGCAATGGCATGCCAATGATCCGGAGTCGCAATGACGACAGCATCTATATCCTTTCTTTCTAGCAGCTTCTGGA
>Ga0206988_1004_pt1 | contig 63344 bp, 52 predicted proteins | sample Alteio_BWMinCont_12_FD_153263 | JGI IMG/M metagenome (GOLD analysis project Ga0206988, IMG submission 153263) | Enriched cells from forest soil in Barre Woods Harvard Forest LTER site, Petersham, Massachusetts, United States -... | ecosystem: Environmental > Terrestrial > Soil > Temperate forest >... | reverse complement strand
ACAGGGCCAGAGAGGTGGGGGTAAGGAAGGTCCTGGGAGCATCCCGCCAAAAGATCATGTACCAATTTCTCAGTGAAGCCATGTTAGTGACTTTCCTGGCTCTGTTGGGAGGAGTCGTATTAGCCCGAACTGTTTTGCCTGCATTTAATCAATTGGCTGAAAAGACCCTCCAATTCAATTTTTGGGACTGGAGGATTTGGGCTATTCTTCTTTTCATGGGTATTTTTACTGGGTTGGTAGCCGGACTTTATCCTGCCTTTTTTCTCAGCCGATTCCGGATCATAAACGTGCTGAAGGGCAGGCTAGCCGAGGGGAGGCGGGGCGCCGGCCTGCGCAAAGCGCTGGTAACTTTCCAATTTTTTATTTCGATCATATTCATTGTCGGAACCATCCTGGTATACGAGCAAATTAATTATGTAAGGAATCGCCCCTTGGGCTATGAGCAGGAAAACCTGATTGACATCCGGACAAGCGGCGAATTGGCGAGCCATTTCCCCCTATTCAAAAATGAAATGGATAAAATTGAAGGGGTAAAGAGTGCTACCGCAGGTTCTGATAATATTTTGCAGTATGGAGGAAGTGTGACCGGAATGAACTACCCAGGCAAATCGCCAGGACAGGAGATTTCAGTAATCGTCAGCTCTGTTCAGTATGACTGGATCCGCACGGCGGGAATCCAATTAGTCGAAGGACGAGACTTCAGCCCGGCATGGCTCACTGATACACAAGCCTGCCTCATCAATGAATCCGCCGTTAGGAAAATGGGACTCCAGGAGCCCGTCATCGGGACAAAAATTGGAAATGGGACGGTCATCGGGGTATTCAAAGATTTTGTATTCAATAATCCTTCCGGCATCATCGCTCCGATGGTCGTATCATTGAACACCGGCAACCTGGGGCATATCCTCGTGCGGATTCAAAGCGACCTGCATTGGCGGGAAACCTTGGCTAAAATCGAACGGGCTGCTAAAAAAATTAACCCTGATTTCCCTTTCGAATTTTCGTTCCTTCAAGCGGATTATCAGCAGCGATTTGAAGAATGGAGCTTTTATGGGGTATTGGCTGCGGTAATCGGAGGGATAGCCATCGTTATTGCCTGCCTTGGTCTTTTTGGACTTTCTTCTTTCCTTGCCGAACAGCGAAGCCGGGAGATGAGTATTCGGAAAGTGTTTGGTGCCAGTGCCGGCAAGGTATGGTTCTTGTTATCGCGTGATTTTCTCAAGCCCGTCCTAATCGCATTGCTGATCGTCATACCCTTGTCTGCCGTGGTCGCCCAGAAATTTCTTTCGAATATTGTCTATCATACCCCCTTGGCTTGGTGGATGTTTGCCCTGGCAGCTTCTCTAACCGTATTGATTGCCCTTTTTACGGTCGGATATCAAGGCATTAGAACGGCCTTGGAAAACCCGGCGAAGCGACTCAGATCGGAATGAGGCCCAGCGCCGTCAGGTCCTTGCCCAGCCTGATTTGGCCGCTGCTTTCGATTTATTTCCGCCATCCAATCGGTTGAAGCCCCTACCTTTGGGACGCAAGGACCTTAACGTGCCGTCCATAGGCGTGCGAGCCGCTGCGCCGAAACAGGAGGACAGCAGGAACCGGGCCTGCGGCACACCAAATAATGCCTTTTGAAACTCTCCTCACTTGCTGAAACGCTCATCGGTTCTGAAATCGTAACCCTCGGTGGCGAGATAAGGGAAAAGATCCGGCTGGGCGAAAAAATTTACAATTTTACTGTTGGGGACTTTGATCCGCAGATTTTCCCCATTCCCAAGGAACTGGAAAATGAGATTGTGGAAGCGTACCGCCAACGGTTTACCAACTATCCGGCGGCCGAAGGCAACCTCGACCTGAGGGAATCGATTGCTTCCTTTTTGCGGGAAAGGGAAAACCTGGATTACGCGCCGGGGGAAATCCTAGTAGCCAGCGGGGGACGTCCCCTGATTTATTCATTGTTTCGGGCCATTGCCGATCGGGGAGATAAAGTAATTTATGCCGTACCCTCCTGGAATAATAATCATTACGCCCATTTTGTCGGTGCGGAGCATGTCGTCATTGAAACCGCTGCCGAAAATGATTTCATGCCATCTGCGGAGGACATTCGGCCTCATATCCAGGACGCTACGCTGATTTGTCTTTGCTCCCCGCAGAATCCAACCGGCACGACCATGAGCAAACGTGACCTGGAAGCCATCTGCGATATGATTTTGGAGGAAAATGCCAAGCGAAGCGGAAAGCAAAAGAAGCTTTACCTGATGTACGATCAAATGTATTGGCACCTCACTTATGGCCAGATTCGACACTATAACCCCGTTGGTTTGCGGCCGGCCATGAGGCAATATTGCATTTATATCGACGCGATCAGCAAAGTCTTTGCTGCGACGGGCCTGCGCGTGGGTTGGGCTTTTGGACCCGCAGACGTGCTGGGTAAAATGAAAGCCATACTGACTCATGTGGGCGCCTGGGCTCCGATGTCAGAACAAAAAGCTACGGCTAGATTTCTTGGGCAAACCGGAGCGATTGACCGCTACCTCGTTCGTTTCAAGAAAGACATCGAAACCCGCCTGCACACGATTTACGACGGGTTCAGCAGACTAAAATCAGCCGGTTATCGGGTGGATGCCATTGCCCCGCAAGCGGCCATATACCTGACCATCCAGCTGAACCTGGCCGGTTTATCCGCAACGGACGGGCGGCTGCTGGAGAACCAGTCTGCGGTGACCTCCTATGTACTAAATGAAGCCCGGCTGGCCCTGGTGCCGTTCTCTGCTTTCGGAGCGTCCCGCAGCTCTCCCTGGTACCGCCTCAGTGTGGGCACCTGTCGCTTGGAAGAGGTTCCGGATATGTTTAAGCAGCTTGAACAGGCCATGCAAAGACTTTCCTAGTCCGGGATGGCGTCAGCCGATTAGCACTTGAGGCATGGAATTCATTCAGATTCGATCTTTTGACAATTACATCACGGCACATATTCAGCTGGCCATGCTGCGGGATGCAGGGATTAATTGCCATCTGAAAGACGAATACGTAGTTACCATCGATCCATTTCTCAGCCCGGCATTGGGAGGGATGAAACTGATGGTGGCTCAGCCGCAGGCGGGTAGGGCTTTGGAGCTTTTGGAGGAGGTGGACAGCAAAAAGCCGGAGCAATAATCTTTTCCCGGATCCAGGGACAAACAGGATATTGAGCTTGGTCCAATTCTTTGAACATATCCGCCCATGGCAGCGCTCCCTCTTGTTGGTGGCTGGCCTCATGCTGTTCTGGGGTCTGGAGGGGTTTATTCCCCTGGTGCGGCGACCTTACCACAAACTAAAGCATGCCGGCCTCAACCTGTTTTTCACCTTCACTACGGTACTGATCAATTTGGTATTTGCCTCCCTGATCGTTTGGGGCAGCCGGATGTCGAACGACCAGGGGATTGGGCTATTGCACCTGCTGCGCCTTCCGGTGTGGCTGGAATGCCTGATCGGCCTGATGATCCTGGACCTGATCAGCGCCTGGCTGATCCATTGGATTCAGCATCAGGTCAAATGGATGTGGAAATTTCACCTGATTCATCACAGCGACACCTGGGTGGATGCGACCACAGCGAACCGGCACCATCCCGGGGAAAGCATTTTTCGGGCCTTCTTCACCTTCCTTGCCGTACTGGCGGCCGGCGCACCCATGTGGTTGGTCTTTCTCTACCAATTCCTGTCGGTATTGCTCTCCCAATTCAATCATGCCGATATATCCCTGCCTGGCTGGTTGGACCATGCGCTGGCCTGGGTCATTGTCAGTCCCAACATGCACAAGGTCCACCATCATTACCGGCAACCGATGACTGATTCCAATTACGGCAATCTTTTCAGCTTCTGGGACCGCCTATTCGGGACTTTCATCCGGGTAGGCGATCCCCGCAACCTCCGGTACGGGATAGACAGTTATCCGCAGGAACAGGAGAACAACCGGATCGCGAAATTGTTGAGGATCCCGTTCGAGAATTACCGGCCTCCGCCCGGAGGAAAGTTTGGCGATTAGTCCAACCATCATTGTTGCTGCTGCTGTTGCTGCATCATTTCCAGGTACCTGCGGTAGGAATTCTGTTCAGCCACGGGCTTGGCCGGCTGGGGCTTCAGTATGGCAGACGCTTCGTTGACGGTCCTGCCGTCTTCATAGATTACTGAAACCCCGACTTCGAGCTGGTGTTCCGCTGACCCTTTATACGTACCCCGGACCGGTGAACAATCGCTGAAGCTCCTCCCCACGGCCAGCCGGACATGCATTCCATTAACCAGGCAATTATTGGTGGGGTCCAACCCCATCCATCCATAAGAAGGCAAATAGGTTTCCACCCAGGCATGGGTTGCTCCTTCCCCGCGCATGGGTCCCGAGCTGGGACAGATATAGCCGCTGACATAGCGAGCCGGGAGTTGAATCAACCGAAGCATAATGAGTAAAACGTGGGCAAAATCCTGGCAGACCCCAGCGCGGAGCTTCCACACTTCATCCAAAGTAGTTTCGACGCTGGTAATGCCTTTGATGTATTTAAATTGCCCGTAAACGTAGGTATTCAACTGCCGGGCTGCGTCCTGGACGGTAGAACTCTGACGCTTCACCCGATGGGCGGTCTCCCGTACTTCATTCAGGGAAGAGAATTCTTCCAGTTTCAGAAAATCTATATAGGGAGTCTGGTTGCGCAACTCCTGCAATTGAGCCCACTGCCGGTCGTCCGGATCTTCGACGGCCGGGGCGAGCTTCGGGTGGGTCACCACTTCGACCCGGGAATCGATGATCAATTCCGTATGGGGTTCGGCATGCGTGAAGGATCCTATTTCATTACCATAATAATCCTTGAATACCTCCACTTCCGGGTCGCCGGTAATCTGCAATTCATGTTTGAGCACTTCCTGGTATTCGTCGCGGATCGGATAGAGGACAATCTGGTTGGCACTGTCCCGAACGGGCTTATCGTAGCTGTATTTGGTCTTGTGGTGAATCCGAAATTTAGGCATTTTTGGGGTGGCTTGGGTTGGTCTGCGGAATGATTAGGAATAGGCAAAATAATAGGCATTGAGTGCATTGGCTACTTCGTAAAGTTCTTCTTTGACCCCGGTCAAATAGGCATGGAGGCCCTCCTCCATGATTTCCTCGACCGAAGAAAACATCACTTTGCTTTCTACTTTTCCGACCATGAAGTCAATTTTCCGGAAACCTTCGGTATTTCCTTCGCTCTTCAAACGAACAAAATAACGGTGCATATGGGTGATGGAATATACGATCGAACGCGGAAAATCGTTGTTCAACACGATTTGTTCCACCACATTCCTGGCCTCAAAACCGCTGCGATAGGTCTTCAGGTAAAGCTCGTATCCGGAAATGGAAAGGAGCAGGTACTTCCAATACATCGTATCCGTCTTCGTGAAGTCATATTGCAAATCGCCGAATTTTATGTCCAGGATGTCCACCGACTGCATGCCCCGTTCCAGCAGCTTTCCGATGTTCATGAAGGCATAGCCTTCCCCGCGGGCCATGGTGATGTCAGTAGTCCCATAATAGAGCAGGCCCTGCTTGATCAGGACGTCCAGTACCGTTATGGGATCTTCCCGCTGTAATGCGCGCACGAGGTGATTTTCCCGGATCGTATGATAAAAATCATTGAGACATTGCCAGAGCTCTTTGGTAATATGGTCCTGAACGCTTCGGGCGTTTTCGCGCGCATGCGTCACCATATTCATCACCGAATTTGGGTTTTCGCGGTCCGTTACCATATATTGGAGAACGGTCCGGGAATCCCGGGCAATCGCGTTGGCCTGTTTTTCATCCAGGTAGGTAAAGATTCTCAATACCGGAGTCCAGGAGAATTCATGCAGGTCGTCCTGCGAAGAAGCGTAGTTAATCTTCAGCATGCGGAGAATGCCATCCGCCCGCTCTATGTAACGGCTCATCCAGTAAAGACTATCGGCGACTCGGCTCAGCATGCAGGTTGATGTATTTTCGAATCATACCGCTAAAACCCAGGTGTCTTTACTTCCGCCCCCTTGGGAGGAGTTAACTACCAGGGAACCTTCCTTCAGCGCCACTCGGGTAAGGCCGCCAGGAACGATCTGTATGCCATCCGGTCCGCTCAATGCATAGGGGCGCAGGTCAATCCGCCTGGGCTGAAGCCTTCCATTCATGTAGCAGGGCGAGGAGGACAAGCTGATAGTTGGCTGGGCAATATATTGACGAGGATCTTTAATGATCTCGACCCGATACCGTGACATCTCTTCTTCACTTGCTGCATGTCCCATAAGCATGCCATATCCCCCACTCTCGTTCGTTTTCTTGATGACCATTTTGTGCATGTTCTTGAACACAAATTCCCGTTCCTCCGGATTGCTTAGTTGGTAAGTAGGCACGTTCTTAAGCAAGGGTTCTTCGTTCAGATAATACTTGATCATCTGGGGCACATAGGTATAGATGGCCTTGTCATCGGCCACTCCGTTCCCGATGGCGTTGACAATGGCCACATTTCCCTTGCGGTAAGCGCTCATGATGCCAGCGACGCCCAGCATGCTATTGGGGTTGAACACCAGGGGATCCAGGAAGTCATCGTCCACCCGCCGGTAAATGACGTCGACTTGCTGGAGGCCGGAGGTGGTTTTCATATACACGCGGTGATTGTCCACCACGAGATCCCTGCCTTCCACCAGTTCCACGCCCATCAGGCGGGCCAGCGTGGTGTGTTCAAAGTAGGCCGAATTGTAGATTCCCGGAGTCAGCAAGACGATGGTGGGATTGGGAATCTGCCTCGGGGACAAAGACACCAGGTTTTTGTGCAGGATATTGGGGTATTCGGTAACGGTACGGACATTGTTTTTGGGTAATAGGTCAGGAAAAATGCGCTTGGTGATCTCCCGGTTTTCCAACATATAGCTCACGCCGCTTGGAGTGCGCAGGTTATCTTCCAAAATATAGAAAGTCCCGTCATTGTTCCGGATGAGGTCGATTCCGGCGATGTGCACATAAATGTCGTGAGGCACCGGAAATCCGTGCATTTCCCGGAGGTAATGCGGGCAACTGTAAATCATCTCAACGGGAATGATTCCATCCTGAAGGATGAATTGGTCGTTGTAAACATCCTTGAGAAAAAGGTTCAGGGCTTTGAGTCGCTGCTTGATTCCCTTTTCGATATATCCCCATTCTCCGGCCGTAATGATGCGCGGAATGATATCGAAGGGGAAAATTTTTTCAATCCCTTCGCCGCTGCTGTACACCGTAAATGTAATGCCTTGACTCATAAACAGTCCGCGTGCCATTTCTTCCTTTCGGTTCAACTCCTCCACGCTAAGCTGGCCCATGAAATCCACTACCCCCCGATATTGTTCTCGAACCAGTTCGTTGACATACATTTCGTCCCAGGTGTCTGCGTCTACATAATAACTGTTGAGCAATTCACTGGCTTGCATGATAGTTGGTTTGACGAAAGGGAGGTGATGGATGGCAGGCGAGCGTTTCCGTCGATAAATATAGAAAATTTTAATTGGCTACGTGGCCCCCCAGCTCCGACCAGGGCAAGGCAGACCCTAAGCGGTTGGCGATTCAAATCCCGAGTTCATGCTGGATGGCTTCCAGGGAGCGGCCCTTGGTTTCCGGCAACAGTCGCCAGACGAAAATTCCCTGGATGAACATCATCAGGCTGAAAAAAAGAAAGGAATAAAACCCTCCACGGCTGCTGCCTTCCACTATGGCCGGGAAGGACCAGGAAATAATGGCGGCCATAATCCAATGGGTAAAACTACCCAGGGAACCACCTTGCGACCGGACGGAGTTGGGAAATATTTCGGAGATGAATACCCAAATCACCGCCCCTTGGGAAAAGGCGAAAAAGGCAATAAACCCTATCAGGTAAAAAATTACCGGGCTGCTACCGTTGACCGGACCCTGAAAGGCGAATGCCGTTAAGGCCAAAAAGAAGATCATCCCCACGGATCCGATGAGCAGCAGCGTCTTGCGCCCAATTCGATCAATCACCGTCATGGCCAGGATCGTAAAGAGCAAATTGGCCGCTCCAATGTACACCGGCTGAAGGTAGGCATGAGCGTTGTCGAATCCGGCCATGCGGAATATGCGGGGGGCATAATACAGGATCGCATTGATCCCGGACAATTGGTTGAATATGGCCAGAATCATGGCAAAAAGAATTGGCTTCCGGTATTTGGGTTGGAATAATTTTTCCGTGGTATGGGAAACGGAATCGCGGATTTCGGCAACTGCTTCCTGGACCCGCGCTTCTCCGAGGCGTTTCATGACCGTTATGGCCTCCGCATCCCGGTGGTTCAGCACCAGCCAGCGGGGGCTCTCCGGGATGGACCGGAGGAGAGCCCAGAAAAGCCCGGCCGGCAATACCATGACGCCCAGCATCCATCGCCAGGAATCCTCCCCCAGATGGATGAAAGCGAAATTGGTCAGATAGGCGATGAAGATGCCGGCGACGATGTTCAACTGGAAAGAACCGGCCAAGCGCCCGCGCAAATGGGCCGGCGCGATTTCGGAAATATACATAGGCCCGACAACGGAGGACGCACCTACGGCAATGCCTCCCGTGAAGCGGAACAAAACGAAAAAGGACCAAAGCGGAGCCAAGGCGCAGCCAATCGCTGAACAGAAATACAGGATCGCGATCGCCTGGAGTACTTTTTTTCGGCCGAAACGCTTGGCTGGGAATCCGGCTACTATCGAGCCCACCACCGTTCCAATAAGGCTCGAGGCGACCGTAAATCCATGCCAGAACTGGTTTAGGGACCATAGCTTCTGAATCGTTTGCTCGGCGCCGGAAATAACGGCGGTCTCGAACCCAAATAAGAAGCCGCCGAGGGCGGCAATTAGGGCGATCCTTACGGGATAGGGGCTCATAGCATCCACTTTATGGTCTAAATTAATTCGGAACTCCGGAGAATCTGAATATTTCTTGCTGCATTATTGCCTAATTTGTAAGCACATGAATCAGCCGCTATGGGGTATCGATCTGGGGGGAACGAAAATTGAAGGAGTCATCCTTCCTTCCATTCATGACCCTAAACCCCTGCTCAGACAACGAATCGACACCGAGGCCGAAAAAGGCTATCATCACATTGTCCGGCAGATTGGCCGACTGGTCAGGCAAATGCAGGACGCATCTGGACTGCATGCGGCAACCATTGGCATAGGAACTCCCGGAGTCCTGGATCCTTTGCTGCAAACGATGAAGAATTGCAACAGTACCGCGTTAAACGGAATGCCGCTCAAAAAAGACCTGGAATCCTTGCTCCAGATCCCCTTGGTTTTGGCCAACGATGCGAACTGCTTCGCCCTGGCTGAGACCCATTGGGGGGCTGTGAAACAATCCTGTCCGGACGCGCGAATGGTCTTTGGCGTGATCATGGGTACGGGGGTTGGGGGCGGCATTGTGTATGAAGGTAAGGTTTGGAATGGCAAGCAGGGGATTGCTGGGGAATGGGGGCATAATTTTCTTGACGAGTCGGGCGGCCCTTGTTATTGCGGCAAATCCGGTTGCGTGGAAACGGTGATTTCCGGACCCGCCCTGGAGCGGCATTATGCCGGAGCAACGGGAAAAAAGCTGCGTTTGCGAGAAATATGGTCCCAATACCAGGGAGGTCAGGATGAGGCGGCTGCCGAGACCATCGACCGGTTGACCCATTATTTTGGAAAGGCCATCAGCGTGCTAACCAATGTGCTGGATCCCGATGCTCTGGTCATCGGTGGCGGGGTGGGCAATATCGGCTTGCTCTATTCCGAAGGATTGGATTCATTGAGGCAGTTTATCTTCAACAATCGGGTCGACACGCCCATCCTTAAACCTATATTGGGGGATAGCGCAGGCGTTTTTGGCGCAGCCGCCCTGGTCCAATGAAATCGAAAAAGGATCGACAATAGCGGGAGGGAAGGGTTGGCAATCCCATTGTTAAAACCGGATGATCGCGTATCCGCCCTGCGCACCGGCATAAGGAACAGCGACCTCCTCCGCCGCGATCTGCAGGGCGTCCTGGAAATTCAGGCGGTCCGCATATCTCCAAAAGGCCACTTCTCCCCCCGATTGCAGGATTCCGCGGGAATCCAAAACGGTGGTGCTTCCATATTGCTCTTCGTTGTTGAGGGTGCTGTTGTAAAGGAAGAACAGGCCATCCCTTTCGGGAATGGGGAGATAAGACAGGTATGGGGAGTTGAGTTCGGTCGTTTGTTCTTTATTGATAATTCCAGTCCAGCAGCTGTCCCGCGAAAAGGCAGGCATAAAGAATATGCTGAGATCTCCCCGGGCATAAATGCTTCGGGTTCCTCCTAACCGGCCGTAGCGGGTATAACCGTCCGGGTTGATGATCGGCGCCGTCCAATTGTTGCTGATCGCATTTCCGACAAAAAGCGCTTCCAGGTTGAAGGGGTCATCATCGGCCGGGGCCGGCTGGTCATCCTTCATATTCCTTCCATATTCTTTCAGCAGGATAAATCCTCTGCCGGGCCAGGCCATGAAAAACTCATGAATCAGGTTCTCCGTCCTCACCTGGGCACCCAGCAAGGTGCTGAAGCGGTACGAACTGTCGAATTCGACGCGATGGCTGATCAGGGAATAACGAACGACTTCTGCATCCTTGAGGGCAACATAGCGGAAAGTGGACAGGATTCCGGCATATACCCATCCGTTTGCATCATCGACGGCCAGGGCCAGATCCTCCAGGTGGGAGCTTGTCGGAAGGGGAATTTCCGTGTGCTGGAAGCTGCTGTCCGACAGGGGAAAATGAAACAACAAAAAATTAGTGTTGGTCCGCGATGGAGCCAGCATGAGCCATTGCCCGTCGTTAGACAGCTTTAAGGGCAGATTGGAAAAAGATTCCGCCGGAGAAGCCAGGAAATCGTCCTGAATGAAGGGCTGCGACAGAAAGGATGATTCGAATTTCCGATCATACAGCAGGTTCCAATCCGCATCGAAAAGAAGCGCATGCAAGCGGGGGGCGGATTCTGTTCTCGATTCGAAACCGAGCAGCAGGATTTTCTGCCGGTCGGCGCTGCGGGCCAGTAAAAAACTGTTGCCCGGTTCTACAAATGGAAAACGGAACAGGGTGCGCTCCTCGCCTTCGGGAAGCCCGTCTGCAGTATTCCGGAGCAATAAGACTTGAACGCTGCCGTAACCTTCGGAAAGCAGGACCTCATCGAAGTGCTGATCGCCGCCCAGCAAGTATTCCTTCAGGATATGATCCGTCCGCCTTGGACCAGGCAGGTTCCGGACCCAGCGCATCCGTCCGTCGAAGACGGCAAAGCTCGGACCGGTCCTTCTCCTAGAGGTTTGGTTGAGTACCACCCAGTAAAAATCAGCCGCTTTCCCGGCCATTCGTACCGGATTTCTGCTGTCTATGATGGGGGAGTACAAAACCCGCTGTGCGTGCAGACTAGGACCAGGAAGCAGCAGGGTCAGAGCGGTAAAAAATTGTTTCAGCCATTGCATACAATGGGTATCATCAGGAAGTTACGATCATTTTCCGATAATTCGAGCAATGTATTCAGCGGGGAAGGGTTCGGAGCACCTGCTCATCGATCCGGACAGGATATTTCTGTTTGAGGGTATCGATCCATTGGTCCTCCAGATAAGCCTGGTAGTCGTTGATGACGAATCCCCGGGCATCTTTAAAGCTTCGGGGTTCCCGCTGGCGATGATACCTGAGCATATATCCCATCGTCACCGTATTGTCCTGGTTGTTTCGCACCAATTCGGTGAACGGGCCGCGGGCCGCAGCAGAAGGATCGACCATGGGCAATTGAGCGAGTTCGAACCGGCCCGAATCGGCATGCACGGATCCGTTGGATCCGGAGGCTATCGTTTTCCAGGAGGCGGGGTCTTCCCGCATCTTGGACCGGACCATTTCGGCCATCTCCGGGCTGGCGCAGGTGAACAGGACAGCATCCGCACTGGGCTCCCACCAGTACTTGTCCTGATGGGACCGGTAGTAGTCATTCAGCCCGCTGCTGTCGACCGAGGCCTTATCCCAAATCTTGCGTTGCATAATTTCAAAAAGCAGGTTGCCCTCCTTGAATTCCTCCAATTGATAGGCAAAATCCGGATCATAGTCTTCTGCATGATTCCGGTAGTATTCGAAAGTGGCATTTTGAACGAATTGTTCGTACAGGTCCCGGTTTGACGCCCCTTTCACCAACTGCTGCGCGTTGCGAATGGTCTTGCGGTAATCCAGCCAGTCTCTCACAGTGACATTTTTTTTCGAAAAAGAAAATAAACTGGCGGTGTCGCTGAGGGCTTGGTCCGGAGGCAAGCTTTTACCTGCCAGAAAACTTTCTGTGTTGATCCACAATTGGCTCGTGTCCACTAAATGCCGCTGAAAATGGGCCGTGCGCATGATCTTGGTCAGCATGGCTTTTCGCGAGACCTCGATGCGTGGATCGCTCATCACCTGCGCGCGCAGGGCGTCGAGGGCTGCCTTATTCTTTACCGTGGAGACGCTTCGCCGGCTCAGGCGCTTGATGATATGATAGCCGAAAGCATCGGCATAGGGCCGGCTGATTTCGCCATCCTTTTCCAGGGAAAAAACAGCCGATTCAAAGCCCCGCTCATATTTGCCAACGCCGAACTCCGGCATTTCCCCGCCGGTTTGGTAAGAGAGGTTATCGCCACTGAATTTCTTGGCCAGTTCGGCAAAATTGGCGCCTTGAACCAGGGCGCCGTAAATGGAATCGGCGTAGATCCTTGCCTGCTGCTTGGCGGATTCGTTGGCAAAGGGCGGAAAGGAAACCAGAATTTGGGCAGCTTTCATCCGGCCAAGCGCGTTCCTTTCCCCTAGATTCTGAAAGATGTGATAGCCGCCTTTACTTCGGTAAATGGATGAATGCCGGCCGACCGGAGTACGATAGCCGAGGGTCTCCAACTCATAAGGAAGGCTGAAAACGGTAATATATCCCAAGTCGCCTCCATTGGTCTTGGCAAAAGGGTCCTCCGAATAGCGAGCGGCCACCCCGGCGAATTTTTCTCCTCTTTGCAAGGCTTCATAAGCCTCCTTTGCTTTTCGGAAGGCTTTGAGCGTATCGGCGGGGGCAGCCATTTTCGGGGCCGATATAAAAATATGGGCGAGGTGAAGATCCTTTTGGCTGCGATCGAAAGCCTCATTGACTAGGCGGTTCAAACTCGGCTCATCGTTGAGGTAGTTGGATATGATCTGATTCCGGAAATTTTGTAATTCGGTGACCTGAGTAGGCAGGTGGTCGAATTTCAGATCCAGGGCAGCCCTCACCTTCAATTTGTATCGGATATAGAGTTCCAGATACTGACGGTAGGATTTTTCGGTTGGCCTGCTCTTGCTGTTGTTTTTTCGATAGGCTTGGAGGAATTCATTTTTGCTGATCTCCTGTCCTCCATAGGTAATCAGGGTCTGGGCATCCACACTCAGGCCAATACCCATCAAAAAGCCAAGGGAAATAATGATGCGAGGGCAATTGGCGATCCGCATGCTTATCGGGATTTTACGGATTTGATTTTCAGGGATATTACTTCGTCCAGTTGCAGGTAGGTCAGTTTCTTGGCGATGATGCGTTTTTCCTTGTCCAGGAGGTATAAGATCGGGGTCTGGTACACATCGAAAAGCTGCCGGTACCCCGGGCGGTCTCCGGCTATTTCTGCCGTATGCTGGGCGTCGGTCTGGTACACATGAATCCAATTCCGAAGGTTGTTGTCTCGAATGAATTTAAGCCAGGCATCCTTGCCTCCGTCGACCATAACGCCAAAAATCTGCACCCCCTCGCTCTTCCACTTGGCTTGGTAAATGGAGTCCAGCTTGGGTACCGTCTCTTTACAGTGACTGCAAGTGGGATCCCAAAAGCAGACGACGATGAATGGCGCATCCACATCGTACAATTGCCTGACCTGCTCAGAAGTATCGGTCATGATGAGATTAGGCGCGGGTTGGCCAATTAGATTGGCCATCAGACTGTAGGCCCGGTCATTGGCGAATTTCCGGTATTTGTCGGTGAAGAAATCAGCCTGGCCTGTGTTGATGTATTTTTCGAACAAATGGACAAATACCGCGTCCTGGCCCATGTATTCGGGATTGATGTATTTCTGGACAAAATAAACCAGGAGGTATTTGAACATTTCCTTGTTGACCCGGGCTACCAGCAGCATATGGTCCACTTCCCGCTCGATGGAATCTGCGTCAGGCACCACGACATCCTTAAAGTACTTATCCAGTTTGGGCTCAAGAATCGGCGTACGGATCAAGCGATCGTCGGTGAAGGAAATTTCATCCCAGTAGTGCGCCATATAATAATGGTAGGCATACAGGCTGTCGGATTGGCTCGCCTTGGGACCGAGTGCGGGGGGAATAACCGGTTCCTTCAAAGCCATCAATAAGACGGTGAGCAAGGATTGGGAATGGTCCTTTTGGATCTTGTCACGGTACAGTTGAACCTCCTGGCTGAGGGCGGTAATGTGTTGCCGGATCAGTGTCGAGTCCGAACGATCTTTTGCGGCGGATAGGGCTATTTGCTGGTCGTGGATCGCTTTGCCTTCCTTAGCCATATACAGGCTGTACGATAGAAATAGGGTATTTTCCGGAGAATTGGTAAAAAGGACCTGGTCCGGCAGGCTGGCGGAATCCGCGGAGATCTCGAAATGCTCGTCTTTGTCCAGCAGGACCTCAAATAGAATCTCTTTTCTGGGAGACACGATGAAATAGATCCCACTGGGCAATTTTTCTTTGCCGTGGAACGTCCCTGTGGCATTTGCGTCCAGTAAGGCAGAATCCGCCAAAGCCCGGATTTTGCCATAATAATATCCCAAATAGACTTTGACGTGGCGATAGGGACGCAAGGTCAGCTTAATCGAATATGCGTATTGGGAATAACCGAAATGAAACGCTAGCAGCAGTAAGGCTAGTGCGGTGCATTTTTTCACCAAAGCGTGGTTTCGGGAAGAAACGTAACAGCCGGATCGGTTATTTTCCCTTTGCGTAAACTTTTCTTGGACAGGTGGTTTGAGCATGGATACCCTGGATTCTCGCTGGCGCGCAGCCCTTTCGGGCGCAAAGGTAGCCAATTTGCTGGGGAAGGGACTTCCGATTCGGTAAATGGGGGAGGGCATTTGTTACTACATTTACGCCGTGGGCAAAAGAAAACTGGGTGAGTTACTGGAAAAAGTCCTGGTGGAAGACTATGCGGCAGAAGGCAAATCGCTGACTCGGGCCGCAGGGAAAGTGATCTTCCTGGAAAATGTGGTGCCGGGAGACCTGGTTGACCTCCGGTTGACCCGCAACAAAAAAGACTGGGCGGAAGGAATCGTAACGCGCATCCATGCGTTTTCTCCCGACCGGGTAGAACCATTTTGTGAACATTTTGGTATTTGCGGCGGTTGCCAGTGGCAAATGCTTCCGTATAGCCGACAGCTGGCTTTTAAGCAAAAACAGGTCACGGACGTATTGGCGCGAATCGGCAAGGTCGGGTTGCCGGAAATTCGGCCCATTATTGGCGCGGAACACACCACCGATTACCGGAACAAAATCGAATATACCTTTTCCAACCGGCGCTTTCTCCTGCCCGCAGAACTTCAGGATCCCGGCATCTCCACTGCCCAAAATGTGGCAGGATTTCACGCCAAGGGCATTTACGACAAGATCGTGGATATCAAGACCTGTCATCTCCAGGAAGAACCATCCAACGGTCTGAGGCTTGCCATCAAAAGCTGGGCGATTAGTCATGGCGCTGCTTTTTATGATATAAACCGGCACCAAGGATGGCTGCGGACCGTGCAAATCAGGATTTGCCGCTCTGGTGAAATCATGGTCAATCTGGTCCTAGGACATGAAGCGCCCGAGCTTCTGCCCTTGCTCGATTATATCCTCGAAACTTTTCCGATGATCAGCACCCTGCTGTACACGATCAATAGCAAAAGCAATGACAGTTTGACCGGGCTCGTTCCTATTTGTTATTTTGGAAAAGGCTATGTAACCGAGAACCTGGAATCCTTTCGATTTAAAATTGGTCCGAAGTCCTTTTTTCAAACCAATACCCGGCAGGCTGAACGGCTTTACGGCGTCGTGCGCGATCTGGCTGGCCTGACTGGCAGCGAAACCCTCTACGATTTGTATTGCGGCACAGGAAGCATGGGGATATTTCTGAGTAAGGCTGCCCGGCACATCGTGGGTGTTGAACTGGTGGACGAGGCTGTCCAGGACGCCTGCCAGAATGCCCGCCTGAACGGCCTGCACCAGGCCCATTTTTTTACGGGGGACGTTGGCGAATTGTGCCGCCCTGAATTCTTTGAGGCTCACGGGAGACCCGACATCATCCTGACCGACCCTCCGAGGGCCGGCATGCAGGAGAAACTCTTGTCCCAGATCATTTTGTTGGAACCCTCGAAGTTGATCTACGTCAGCTGTAATCCCTCCACTCAAGCGCGCGATATCCAGCGGCTGGACGCCAAATTTCGGGTGACCGCCGTTCAGCCGGTGGACATGTTTCCCCACACGCATCACATTGAAAACGTCGTGTGCCTGGAGAATCGTGGATAAAAAGTCTGTGGCGAATGCTCTAGGGGCAGCTAAAATTTGCTTCTGCATACCGGCGGTCATAATATAGACAGAATCCTGAGAAAGGATCCCCGCCTTAGCGTCTAAATTGTAAATTGCAGCCCTAACTAATCGGAGCGTATGACAGAATTCCGGCCGGGCCGATTCCAGCTGATCCCACCCGTAATTAAGAACCTGATCATCATCAATTTGCTGGTATGGCTGGCGGAGATCACGTTCAACAACACCGGTACGTTTTCTATGGAGGACACTTTTGCCCTGCATGATATTCATTCCCCGCTTTTCCGCCCTTATCAGCTCATCTCACACCTGTTTCTCCATGACCCGACCAGCATCTTCCATATCCTGTTCAACATGTTTGCGCTCTGGATGTTCGGCAGCGTCTTGGAAAATCTGTGGGGCCCTGGGAGGTTTCTGATCTTCTATCTGCTCTGCGGCTTGGGAGCAGCGGCCCTTCATTTGACCATCCTTTATCACCAGAATGCCAAGCTGCTGGAGCAATTCAATGCCATGGATCCATCCATGCAGCAACTGTATGCGGAGCGCGTTTCCGCCCAAATCAATGAAGCTACGCTGGGCGCATCGGGGGCTGTTTTCGGTTGCCTGGCCGCGTTCGGATATTTATTCCCAAACAGCCGCCTCATAATTTTGCCAATCCCTTTTCCCATAAAGGCAAAATGGTTCGTCCTTTTCTATGCGGGCCTAGAGCTATATGCAGGGATCAGAAGCAGCGCTGGAGACAATGTAGCCCATTGGGCCCATCTGGGAGGGGCCCTGGTCGGCATCCTGATCGTGCTATTTTGGCGAAAAACGGACCGAAAGAATTTCTACTGAACCGGGATGGCCGCTTGGCTGTTGTAATATTGCGAAATTTGGCATCCCGCAGGACGCTCCCGATCGAGTTTTCGTAATTTCACAGAGAATGATATGAACCGGCCAGAAGACAGCTACCGCAAACGCATGGTGCTTGGGCAGGAGGGAAATGCCCTGGTCCAGCTCTTGGTTGTCAATGCGGTATTGTTTGTCGCCCTCAAGTTCATTTATGTCATTTATCTGGCCGTTCCCTTGCGGATGGACAGCTACTATCAAAACATTTTTGATTGGACCATTCTTCCGGCCGATCTGCACAAATTCCTTACCCGTCCCTGGACTTTATTTAGTTATATGTTCGCCGACCGGCTCGTGCTCCGCTTCATTGCGAATATGTTTTGGCTCTGGAGTTTTGGATATATCCTGCAGGATCTTACGGGCAACCGCAAGTTGGTGCCCATCTATCTTTATGGCGGCATCGTGGGAGGCATTTGCTATATACTGGCCTATCACCTCTTCCCCCAATTGCATTCGGCGATGCCGCATGCCACCCTGTTCGGCGCCAACCCGGCCGTAGTGGCCGTTGCGGTGGCCACCACCGCGGTAGCGCCGGATTACCGGATCTTTCCTATGATCAACGGAGGCATACCGCTCTGGATCCTGACCGTTGTCTTTGCTCTGGTTAATTTCAGCAGCATTTCCTATGGTAATTCCGGTGATTACGTGGCCAACCTGGCCAGCGCTGCGATGGGACTGCTTTTCATTTACCAAATGCGCAAAGGAAGGGATTGGAGCGTTTGGATGAACGCCATGTTTGAGTGGATCAATAATTTATTTAATCCCCTGCGCAAGGCCAGGATCAAGTCCGCCAAGGATGAGTTCTTTTACAATGTATCCCGCAAGCAGCCATTCAAGAAAATTCCGAATATCACGCAAAAGCGAATCGACGACATTTTAGACAAGATTAACCAGCAAGGCTACCGCTTCCTGACCGACGAAGAAAAAGATATCCTGAAAAGAGCCGCGGAAAAGGAAGATCTGTAATAATTTAGCCGTTTCGCCATGGCGTTGCTTCGGAAATTTACCAAGACTTTTTTTGTCCTCTTCAACCTGGCGGTTGCCCTTCTTTTCCTGCTGGCTTGCGCAAATCCGTTCGTGCATCCGACCAGCTGGTGGCCCTTTTCCTTGCTGGGCTTGATTTTTCCTTTCCTTTTACTGCTTCTCATCGGATTTCTGGTATTCTGGCTCTGTCTCCCGTCCAAAAGTTGGGCTTTGCTTTCCGTGGCGGCCATGGCCATCGGTTTTAACAATATCCGCGCCTGCTTCGCTTTCCACCCGCTAGCCTCGTTTAGCGAGACAAGGCAGCCCGCATCCCTGCGAATACTGACCTGGAATGTGCGCAGTTGGGATGAATTCACCACCAAAAAGGCCGGAACTTCGGGACACCGGGAAAAAATGCTTCGGTTTCTCGGTCAAGTCAACCCCGACATCATGTGTTTTCAGGAATTTTTCGAATCCCACGAAAACCATGGTTTGGAAGCAACCATTCCCTATATCCGCGACCGCTTGCACTTTCCCTATTATTTTTTTTCCCGGGACTACCGGCATAAGGATGGCCTTTATGAAACCGGGGTCATTATCTTTTCCAAATATCCCATAGTCGATTCGATTCGCATCCGTTTTGGAGCGAACGATACCGCACACATGCGGGAAAGCCTGTTGGCAATCGACATTTCAGTTCGTGGGCAAACCTCGCGGATCTTCACGACGCATCTGCAGTCGGTGCTTTTCCGCAGCAGGGACTACCGGAACCTCGAGATCATCCGGAATGTCGACGATAGTGTACTGGAAGCGTCCCGATCCATCGTCAAGAAACTGCACCGGGCCGCTGCTCTGCGGAGCGGTCAGGCAGATATCGTGCGCGATGAGCTGGACCGCAGCCCCTATCCGGTCATCATTTGCGGAGATTTCAACGATGTCCCGAATTCCTACACGTATTTCCGAATTCGGGGGAATCGACAGGACGCCTTCCTACAAAAAGGATTTGGTATGGGACGCACCTATATGCATCTTTCGCCCACCCTGCGCATAGACTATATCCTGGCCGACAAGCGATATAATATCTTGCAATGCCGGAAATATCCATTGCCCTATTCGGATCATCATCCGGTGGTCGCGGATCTGGCATTGCCCCCCGGGGAGTGAATTACCGGCCCGGGCATAGTACCGGGGATGCATTATTTTTGTCCAAGGGACCAGCCGGGACAATTCCTTCGGAATCGATCATTTCATCACAAAGGCAACGCATGAGTGCTATACGGGTGCATAATTCCTACACCAGGCAGAAAGAGGTATTTGTGCCGATGACGCCGGGTCATGTCGGGATGTATGTTTGCGGGCCCACCGTGAACGGAGAGAGCCATTTGGGGCATGCCAGGCCCTTCATCACCTTTGATTGCATCTTTCGTTACCTGCTCCATTCCGGTTATAAGGTTCGCTATGTGCGCAATATTACGGACGCCGGACACTTTGAAGAGGAGGGGCGGGCGGCGGAAGATAAGATCGCCAAGAAGGCCGTGCTGGAAAAGCTCGAGCCGATGGAGCTGGTGCAGAAATACAGCAACCTGTTTCATTGGGCGATGCGCCGGTTCAATAACCTGGAACCCAGCATAGAACCAACAGCCACGGGCCATATATTGGAACAGATTGAAATGATCCGGGAGATCATGAAGGAGGGGTACGCGTATGAAGTAAACGGGTCCGTTTATTTTGACGTAAAAAAATATGCCGCGTCCCATGCTTACGGCAAATTGAGCGGGAGGATTCTGGATGACCTGCTGGAGACGACCCGGGTGCTGGAAAATCAGGATGAAAAAAAGAATCGGCAGGATTTCGCGCTGTGGAAATCGGCCCCCCCCCGAACACCTCATGCGATGGAAAAGCCCCTGGGGCGACGGATTCCCGGGCTGGCATATCGAATGCTCGGCAATGAGCGCCAAATATCTTGGATCCCAGTTTGACATTCACGGCGGCGGGATGGACCTGCTTTTCCCCCATCACGAGTGCGAGATCGCCCAAAGCACCATTTGCAATAAGCTGATGCCCGCCCGCTACTGGCTGCATAACAATATGATTACGATTAATGGGAAAAAGATGGGGAAGAGCTATCACAACGTGATCCTGCTGACGGAAATGTTTAGCGGCAATCACCCCCTTCTGGAAAAAGCCTATTCCCCGATGACCATCCGGTTTTTCATCTTGCAAACCCATTACCGCAGCACATTGGATTTCAGCAATGAGGCTTTGCAGGGTGCAGAAAAAGGGCTAAAACGTCTGCTGGAAGCCTTCGAAAACCTGAAGGGGCTGATTCAGCCCACTGGACTCGAACCGGACGGAGAGAACGGGTCGGCGAATGAAGCCTTGGAAAAAAAGGTCCTGGGGCTGATTCCTGATTTCGACGAATCCATGAACGATGATTTCAATACGGCTAGAGTGCTGGCCGACATGTTTGAACTGGTTCCCCTTATTAATTCGATGAAAGCCAAGCAGATACAAAGGAATAGCCTGCGGGTGGAAACATTAAACCTGATGCAAACCTATTTTCATAACTACCTGGAAAACATATTTGGCTTAAAAGAAGAAACTGCGGCCGAACAGCAAAAGCTGCAAACGGTTCTGGAATTACTGATAGATATTCGCAAAGAAGCCAGGTCCAAAAAGGACTATGCCACCTCCGACAAGATTCGGAATCAGCTATTGCAAATGGGCATTCTGCTCAAAGATGACCGAGATGGAGGGGTTAGCTACACTTTTGAATAGCATTTAGCCGTTAACCAAGAAACACCCATCATTGCGGGCTTTGTCCGGATGCGCCGGACTACCATGCCACGTTTTTTAATGAGAACCACTCAAACAATATAAAAATGAAAGCCCAATTAAGGATTCTTTTGTCCTGCCTCTGCTTAGCCATGATAGTTTTCTTTTACTCCTGCCTGCCTGTTTCTGGCCCTACCAATACCACATATCCCAACCTGAAAGCGCTGATCAAGAGCGGAACCAACCTTACGATCCTGGATACCGCTCTCAGTTTAGCCGGCCTCGATTCCTCCTTTACCCTGGGCGGACCTTTCACCTGCTTTATCTGTACCGATCAGGTTTATGAAGCCTCGGGAATCAGCCAGCAATACGTGCTCGGTCTTCCCGACAGCACCCTGCGGAAACTCATCCTGTACAGCATTATCAACGGCAGTTACCCTATGTCTACCCTACCCATCGGCCCCAACAAGAGCGCGACTACGGTTTCCGGCGATTCCATATTTATCACTACGAACGGTCAGGGAACATTCGTAAATGGCTTCCTAGTGATTGCGGGGGATGTTCAGGCTGCAAATGGAATTTTGGACGCCATGGCGCAGCCCCTTCTGCCGCCAACCGGGACCATCTTACAAATTGCGCAGGCCGACACAGTTTTCAGCTATTTCAGCGCAGCGGTAGCCCGAACGGCCTCCGCTCAAACCAATATCAATGCGCTGCTGACCGGGGGCGGGATTTACACGGTTTTCTTGCCGACGAATTCGGCGTTCCAGGCTGCGGGCTATACGAGCATTGACAGCATCAACAACGCCAATCCCGATACCCTGTCCCGTATCCTGAGCTTCCACATCATACCCCAACGGGTGTTTACATCAGACTTCAGTACGGTGTACATGGCCAATACCATTTACCCCCAGGGTTCTGTCTACTTTTCCATTGTAGGAGGGACTACCTATGCGGTGCAGGGACCAGCCGACCAGTCAGCCGTTGAGATTTTGATTACCAATTTAATGGCCCGCAATGGCGTAATCCATGAAATCAACCAGCTGCTGGAACAGTAGGCAGGTTAATTCTACACTGGAAGCTTCTGGGAAAAATAATCTTTGGAACTTCTTCGCGCAGGCTTTCTTTTTTGTCTGTCTGGCATGCTTGTTTTTCCCCGGCACGGGCTGTTCGAAATTGAGCAACTCTCCGGGCCCTTCAAATTCGGCTCCGAGCATAGAACAGATCATCGATTCAGAGTCCAATACCCATTTGTTTCGGTTTTTGCTACAAAAAAGCGGACTGGACTCGACGCTTACGCAAATGGGGCCCTTCACAACTTTTATTTCGCTTGACCAGGGATTTGCGTCGGTGGGCATTGATTCACCCCACCTGAGCGCCCTTTCCGATTCCATGCTATTCTCCCTGGCGAGTTATGCGATCATTGATGGGGAGGCGCTTGGCCCGGGCAATTTGCCAGCTGGTCCTGACGCATCCATTGTCACGGCCGGCGGAGATTCGATCTTTGTTACGGAAAATTCCCACGGGATATTTGTAAATGGGATCGCCGTCACGCAGGCGAATGTGCCGGCGAGTAACGGAATAATCAATGTCCTGGCTGAACCGTTGATTCCTCCCCAGGGCACCTTGTTGCAAATCCTTCAAAGCGATTCCAACTACAGCTTCATGTCGGCCGCCATTGCCCGGGCGGCACAAGGCGCAACCAATGTCGACAGCCTGCTCTCCACGCTACCCCTGACCTTGTTTGTGCCGGTCGACAGTGCTTTCCCTGCTGCCGGCTATGGAAGCATATCGGCCATCAACAACGCAAACCCGGATTCCCTTGCGGCCATCCTACTTTATCATATGGTACCGGCCAGGCTATTTACTTCCGACTTTCTCCAGGATATCAATCCAACAACGCTTAGCGGACAATGGGTTACCATCGTTCCTGGGAATATGCCTCAGATCAAGGGAATTGGGAACACACAGTTTTTCCCTATGCTGCGCACCAATATCATGGCCCGAAACGGAGTAATCCATGAATTGTCCGCTGTTTTATTGCCCTGAAGAATCTGGCCTGAATGCGCGCACGATTTCCCGTTTGCCCGGGGGCCCGGGAAGCTTTTCCACCTTGAAACCGGCCGATTCCATCGACCGTCGAACCGTGCCGCTCGCCGAATAGGTAACAAGTACTCCGCCGGGAAACAGGCGATCGAAAAGCCCGGAAAAGACGGCCGCTGACCAGAGCTCAGGCTGGCTGGACGGGCCAAAAACGTCAAAGTATATCAAGTGGAATAAGGCGTTGTCTCCATAGGCGAGCAAATCCAATTTTCGCTTACGGAGCATAAAATTCGGCCCAACTTCTTTCGTATGCTCCCAGGGGCAGGCATGCAGGGCACGGTACCATCGATCTGCTCCCGGATCGCTCAATTGGCGGCCGTAATTCAGCTGGGATGAAAAAGAGGGTTCCAGCGGCTCCGTCTCCAGCCCTTCATAGTATACTGCCTGTTTATGGGCAATGGCTGCCATCAGGGTCAGGAGATTATTCAATCCGGTTCCCCAACCCACCTCGAGTATGCGGAGCAATGGTTGACGATCAAGCAGGGGCAGGAATCCGGCCTCGAGAAATATATGTCTGGATTCCTGAACGGCTCCATAGCGGGAATGATACATCAGCCCGGTACCCCGGATTCTTACAGAGTGACTCCCGTCATCGGTGATAAAAATCTCCCTGGTCATGAAGTCAAAATTACTTACAATGCCTATTTTCACTTTCCCTTAGATGTCTTCGATGGCCGACCCGGTAAATAACTATTTGGTGCACTTATCCAGAGACCGCAAAATGAAAAAAATTTTGGGGATTCAGGAGCCTGTTAAACTGGTTCGCAGGAGTAAGGTGCATTTTTATCTCTGCGCGTCCATCATGAGTCAGCAGCTTTCTACGCGGGTTGCCCGGGTAATTCATCAGCGGTTCCTGAACCTATACGGAAGTAAGATCCCGAGCCCGGCAATGGTATTGGAGACGTCGGCCGAGATGCTGCGCTCGGTGGGCCTGTCCAGGGCCAAGGCCAGTTATATCCACAATGTGTCCCGTTTTGCATTGGAGAAAGGAATGAGTCAGCGGGACTTCGCAAAAATGGGCGATGAAGAAGCCATCAGCTACCTGACGCAAATCAAGGGGGTTGGCCGATGGACGGCAGAAATGCTGCTGATTTTTACTCTGGGAAGGCAGGATGTTTTTGCAATGGATGATTTGGGCATCCAGCAAGCCATGATGAAGCTTTACCGACTGGACAACGCCGACAAGAAAAGGTTCAGGCAGGACATTGCGAATATATCTGAAAAATGGCGGCCCTTTCGAAGCTATGCCTGCCTACATCTTTGGAGGTGGAAGGACAAGGCGAAATGATCGAAGGCAACCGGCCATTCCCGGAACGCGTACCTTAAGTCGGGTCCGCCTGGCTCCTGAGCGGAAAATTCGCTATTTTTGAGCCGAATTCACTGGTAATATTTCCCCTGTTTCGTAGACCAATGGACGCGCTGCTTACGTTATCATGATTCATAACTCTTATTAAATTTTCACATTATGAAAAATCTGAAACTGTCTTTCGTGCTCTTGATAACTGCTACCTGTTTTGCCGTGGGCTGTGCCAAAGGAACCGCAGGTCCCGCAGGACCGGCCGGACCCGCTGGGCCCGACAGTGTCATGCATTCGCAATGGATAGTGCTTTCCATGGCATATAACACCACCGATTCCGCTTTTGAGCAAAACATAACGGCAGCGGCCATAACCCAGGCTATTCTGGACAGTGGCCTGATCCTTACTTATTTGGAATTCATTAACAACGGAGTAACCAATGTGGCACCGGCTTCCGTATACATTTCAGAAACATTCACTCCCGGGAATATTCTTCTTTCCTCTCAGGTTGATTATTCCAATAGCGGCATCAATTATCGGTATGTCATAGTTCCGGGGAGCATTACCCTAAATAAACAGGGAAGGCAATACAGCAAATCGCAGCTAAAAACGATGAGTTACCAAAAAGTCATCCAACTGCTTGGGATTCCGGCGGACCTGGACGGCAATTAGGCACATTAAAATACCAAAAAGTGTCGAGGCATATTTTCTGCGTCGGCATTTTTTTTTGTTCAGGCGGCCGGCTTGACGAGTTTGAGTTCCCGGATGATCCGCGAGGCTCCTCCCAATTTGTCGATGCACCAAAGTACATAGCGAATGTCCACGCAAATGGTTCGGTTATAAGCCGCATCGTAGCTGATCTTATGGCTGAGCGCCTCATAATTTCCATCGAAGGCCAGGCCGATGAGTTCGCCTTGTGCGTTAAGAACCGGGGAACCCGAATTGCCTCCGGTAATGTCATTGGTACTGATGAACGTAACCACCAGGTCGTTCTTCTGCCGGTCCGCGTACGGTCCGAAGTCCCTTTTTCTGGCCAGGTCTACCAGCTTGGCCGGGAGGTCGAATTCTAGATCTCCCGGGATGTATTTCTCCAGTACCCCCTTCATCGTGCAAGCATAGTCATAATGTACGGCGTCCCGTGGATTGTAGGATTTCACGGTCCCATAACTTATTCGCATGGTGAATGTAGCATCGGGGTACCTGATTTTTTTTTGGTCCATTTGCATAATTCCCTTCAGGTACAGGCGGCCGAATTCCGAGTTTTGCTGCTGAAATTCCCGGTAATAGGCATTGAATTTCCCCATCCAGTTCCGCAGGAAGGCGCTAGCCTGGTAAAAGGCCGGATCGGCTTGCAGCACATTCGCATCGGTATGCGCGACGAAAGCATTCCATTTCGAATCGTCCAGGATCATGGTTCCGCTAAATACCGAGGCGGAATATTTTTCGTAGGTCGCCGGATCACCTAAATCGCCAAAACGTGCTTTGATATCCTCATAGAATCCGATCGGGTGCTGGCTCTTCGCGATGTCCGCATAAAACATTTGGGTAACCGATGCGAGTATATTTTGGTCGGAAACCTTATTCTCCTCTTTCAGGAATTTCTGCCTAGCATTTGACGCAGCCTTAATCGCCTGTTGGGGGTCGCCGCCACCCTGCCTTACCAGGGCAGTTTCCACCTGCTGCAAGGTCGCTGCAAAAGCCAGGAGCGGCGATCCCAGAATGCCCTCATTCAGATATACGCGTTGCTCAGAATAGGGCCTCCAGGCTTCATATGCTTTGGACCATCCGTCCAAAATGGTTTCAAATTCAGGCTTGTTTTCTGCCCATTGCTGGAAGCCAGACTCGGCAGCCTTTTTTTGATCTAGTATATCATATTTGATAAGCTCCTTGGACTCGCCGTCGTAGAACTTCCAATAATTGGCGATTCGGGCATACGAAGATGCGAGTTGGAGACGGACGGCAGGATCTTTTTTCATTTCGGCGGACATGCAGCGAAGCCGAACGTCACGCAGCCGGACCAGGGAGGGATTGTCTATCTCGATCTTCAGACGGATGCCGAATGAAGTTTCATATCGATTTGTACTTCCGGGATAGCCAAACAGCATCGTAAAATCCCCGTCCTTTACGCCCTTCAAGGAGACCGGGAGCGAGTATTTGGGGTGCAAGGGCACATTGTCTGGCGAGTAATCTGCCGGCTGGCCTTCTTTGCTCATGTAGACGCGAAAAACCGAGAAATCTCCGGTGTGCCTCGGCCATTCCCAGTTGTCCGTATCACCTCCGAACTTGCCTACGCTTTCCGGAGGCGCTCCAACCAGGCGAATGTCATTATACCGCTGATAGATAAAAACCATGAACTGGTTGCCTTTGAACAGCGGGCTGACACGGGCAATCACGCTTCGGGGGGCATCCGAGAAACGCTGGTTGATGGAAGAAATAACCGCGTCCACCCGTGCATCGCGCTGGGTACTGGTCAGTCCCTTGACCGAGTCTTCTATCTCAGCCGTTACGTCGATGATTTTGAGCAGGAATTCGGCATAAAGGCCGGGAGCGGCAATCTCTTCCTGAAGGCTGCCCGCGTAGAATCCGTCGTGCAGGAAGTTGTGTTGAATGGAACTAGAGGAAGCGATCGCGTTGTAGCCGCAATGGTGATTGGTAAAAATAAGGCCTTGACCACTGACGATTTCTCCCGTGCACCCTCCCCCAAAAATGATAACCGCATCTTTCAATGAAGATTTGTTGATGCTGTACAGCTGTTCTTTGGTTAGCTTTAATCCCTTCTTCACCATTTCATTGTAGATCTGCTCGCCCAGGAGCAACGGCAGCCACATGCCCTCATCGGCAAATGTCCGAATCATTAAAAGGAGCAAGACGGCGATTACCAGGATTTTTTTCATACTCAGGCATTTGAATAACAAACCTAAGGATAAATGGCAAAAGGATATTTGTCTCCTGGGCACCAATCCTTCAGGAAAAAAAAACCTCCCGGTTTGCGCCGGGAGGTATCAGAGGTAATCACTCAGGTTTAATGGTCAGGTATGATTGGTGATGATCCTACTGAACTTGAGTCACCACTACGTTTTCTGAAAACTGCGTATTGATCTTGAAGGTCTCCTTCATATCCGGGTTTTTAAAATCACGGACGACGAATGTCAATTGACTGGCATCGAGTCCGGGAAGGATAAAGCGACGGTCAAAATTCCTGTCTGAGTAGGAATCCCGGAACAACTCGTTCCCATCCTTATCCATAATAATGACCGCGAACTTTGATCCGGTCGGATTCTGGTAGGCGACATTAAAATAAAGTGAGTTCTGCGCCATTCCGAGGTACTTTACTTTGGCGCTGTTGTCCGGATTGTCTTTCGGGTTGGCTTGCGCGGCTACCACCGTGGTAGCGAGGGCGAAGCCCAGGAAAACTTTACTGATTGCTGCAATGATTGGCTTGTTCATACTTGTGGTTTTTAGTTGCAAAAAAAACATTTTTGGCTAAGCAACCGGAATAGGCGGCAATCTGAATTCGGAATGCAATCGGGGTGATACGGACCGGAAGATGAATAACCCGGGCAGTGAGGAATGGCAGAAAAGTCAGCGGCGGGATTTCATCTTCAACTGCTAATGCAAATTTACATACTTACTGAAGCGAATTAAGCCCTTTAACATTAAATTAATGCTAAATGAGACAGGAGATTTTTTGCAATTTTATAACGCTGGTTGGGAAACCATTTAACCATACCGCCCAAAGGCTTTCAAGATACTTGAATCTGCCCTGGTTCTTTATTCAGCAATTTCCAAAGTTGTTCCTTCAGTTCGGAAAGTCCTGAACGCGCAAGGGAAGAGAAGAACAGGTGGGGAATATTCCGGGGAAGCTCTTCGGCAATCGCCTGCTCCAATTCCTGATCTAGCAAGTCAGACTTGCTGATGGCCAACATGAATTGTTTGTGCAACAGCTCGGGATTATATTGGCGAAGTTCCTCCACGAGTATATCAAATTCTCTGCGGTGATCTGCACTATCGGCGGGAATTACGAATAGCAGGACGGCATTTCGCTCTATATGCCGGAGGAAACGATGACCCAGGCCCCGGCCCTCTGCAGCACCTTCAACTATACCCGGAAGGTCGGCCATGCAAAAGCTTTGACCGTCCCTATAGTCGACCATCCCTAATTGAGGACTCAATGTAGTGAAGGCATAGTTGGCAATTTTCGGCTTGGCTGCACTCATAACTGAAAGCAAGGTAGATTTCCCTGCATTGGGAAAACCCACCAGGCCCACATCGGCCAGCATTTTCAATTCCAGCACCTTCCAGGCTTCCAGGCCGGCCTCGCCGGGTTGTGCGAAGTCCGGCGCCTGGATGGTAGGCGTCGCAAATTGAGCATTGCCCAGTCCCCCTCTTCCCCCCGGGATCCAGATAAGCTCCTGCTGATCTTCTAATATCTCTGCTTCCTTGTTGCCGCTGGCCTCGTCAAAGGCTAGTGTTCCGAGAGGCACTTCCAACAGGACGTCTTTTCCGAATTTTCCGGTGCAGTGGCTGCCGCTTCCATTTTCGCCGTTCCCTGCGAACACATTCTTGAAATAGCGCAAGTGAAGCAAGGTCCAGAGATGCTTGCTGCCTTTGAGTATGATGTGGCCACCCCTTCCCCCATCGCCGCCATCCGGCCCAGCATGGGGGTTGAATTTCGTCCGCATGAAATGCCTGCTTCCGGCTCCGCCGTGGCCGCTGCGACAGTAAATCCTGATCTGGTCTACAAAATTTGAATTGTCCATTTTTCCTGAAGCTGCAAAGATATCGGGAGGAGGGCAGGCAGAAAAAGAAATTGAGTTCCTTGGAATTAGGTCAAGCAAATACCTTGGTCCCGTTGGTGAAGCTTTCGCGGAACTCTTTGGGGGTGCATCCTTTTTTCCTCTTGAAGATGCGGTTAAAGTTGGAGATATTGTTAAATCCGCAGTTAAATGAGATTTCGGAGATCGAATGCGTGGTATCAATCAATTTTTTGGAAGCGTGGCCGAGCCGGATCTCGTTAAGGCTTTCGATAAAAGTGTTTCCGGTCCTTTTTTTTATGAACCGACTGAAAGACGGATCGGTCATGTTGACCAGCTTGGCAACTTCCCCCAGGGTTACCGACCGGTCAAAATTGGCATTCATGTATAGGAAGGCTTTTTCGATCCGCCGGCTGTTGTAACTGAATTTTTCGTTGGTGAAAGCCGCGTCCGAAAGTGTACGCATTTGGCGGGAAGTGGAGAGGTCGTGCAGAATGGACATGAGCTCAAGGACAGAATCGAAGCCATTCTTTTCGTTAAGGGCCAGCAAGCGAGGCGTCACCTGGCGAACCGTCTCCTTGGCAAAACTGATTCCCCGCGAGGATTTTTCAAACATCCCGCGGATGAAATTCAGCTGATTTCGGCATAAAAATTTATCGCTGAACAAGTCCTTGTGCCATTGGATGGTAATTTCCAGGATCCGGTCATTCTTGCATTGATGCGTGAACCAGGAATGATAGAGGTTTGGCCCGATGAGCACCAGTTCGGCATCGTCGATGACCTCAATGCTGTCTCCGACGATCCGTTTAGCGCCCTGGCCATCCAGTATGAAGTTCAATTCGAACTCTTCGTGAAAATGCAGGGGAAATGAGAACTCCCTTTTGACACGGGATAATAGAGTAAAGCAGTCGTTTTGTGTAAGCGGGGAGATTTCCCGCATGATATCCTTATGCATAGAGAGCGTAAGGAAGACAAGATTCTAAGCGGAATAGCTGCGTTCAAGCCGTTTCGGATTGAAAATATTACTCCAGGTCAAAGATAGTAGTCTACAAAACTGGTTATAATTCAAAATTTTATGTTCGAAAAAGCAGATCATTCGCTCTAAGTCGGCAAATTAAATTATTATAGATCAAAAAATTATTATGCATCTACGCGGGCCAAACCTAATTTTACTCAAACTAAGAGGATATGCCTGGCTATACCATTTGGCCTTTGCTTGTATGCCTTCTGCTCTGCTCGACCATGGGTCGCGCCCAGGTGGCTCCGGTTGACGCCCAGGCCACGCCCGAAACGGTGAACCTTTATCATCACCTGCAGCAAATGCTGAGCGTGGGGATCATGTTCGGACATCAGGACGATCTGGCTTACGGGGTGGGCTGGAAATACGTAGACGGCAAGAGCGATGTCCGGGAAGTAACCGGTGATTATCCCGCTGTTTATGGCTGGGAATTGGGCCGGCTGGAGCTGGACCACCCGGTCAACATCGACAGCGTTCCCTTTGACAAGATGCGCCAGTACATTCGGGAGGCCTATGACCGGGGAGCCGTTATCACCATCAGCTGGCACCTGAATAATCCGCTGACGGGCGGGACCGCCTGGCAGCCTGCACCAGGCACAGTGGCTTCCATTTTGCCCGGAGCCGAAAAAAATGCCCTGTACAAAAGCTGGTTGGACCGGGTAGCTGGATTCCTGCAAAGCCTGCGCGGCCCACGGGGTGAACTCATCCCGGTGCTGTTCCGGATCTTCCATGAGCTCAATGGGAGTTGGTTTTGGTGGGGTGGGAAAAATTGCGAGCCCGAAGAGCTCAAGCAACTTTGGCATTTTACCGTGGAATATCTCCGGGACCAGAAAAATGTGCACAATCTGCTCTATGCCTTCAATACGGACCGATTCGCATCCCGGGAAGAATACCTGGAAAGGTATCCGGGCGATGAATGGGTGGACCTGATTGGGTTCGATATTTATCAAGGCTATGCGGTCGCGCAGAATGAAAAATTCATGAATGACCTGGACAAGTCTTTGTCGACCCTGGATTCCATTGCAACGGAGCGTAGAAAAATCCCCGCGTTGACGGAATTCGGATATAACGGTCTTCCGGACAGCAGTTGGTGGACCCGCGTTTTTCTGCCAGTCATTCAAAGACACTCCATTTCTTATGCGTTGGCCTGGCGAAATGCGGGGTACAGGGCCAATGGGCGGTACGAATTTTACGTACCCTACCCGGGTCAATCCAGCGCAGCAGATTTTGCCTCATTCCACGACAGTCCAGCCATGATTTTTCAACGAAAACTGACTAGCTATAAAATTTACCAGTAGGGGGCCAGGACCGCTGCCCAGCTCCCCCCGGAACAGCAGGATGGATCCCGCCATGGAATCCCCCGACGAGTGACAGATATCGGGTCAATTTTACTGGGCATATTGTAGATTTGAAAAAAAATTTGTATGAAATGGGTCCCTCGCTTATTGATTCTTGTTGGCTTGTTTCTTTTGACAATGGCCATGATATCCCAAAAGCTAACACGCATTGTGTTTTTTGGGGATTCGATAACGGAGATGGGCGCCAGGCCGGGGGGATACGTCACCCTGATCGGACAAACTTTGCAACAGAAAGGAGTAGCCAACCAATACGAATTGATCGGCGCGGGCGTAGGGGGCAATAAAGTATATGATCTCTACCTTAGAATGGACGACGATGTTTTGGCTAAATACCCGGATGTGGTCGTAATATGGATAGGGGTCAACGACGTCTGGCACAAATCGTCCTTCGGCACGGGCACGGATGCGGACAAATTTGAAAAGTTTTATCTTGCCATAATCAAAAAATTACAGGCAAAAAAAATCCGGGTGATCCTTTGCACGCCTTCGACCATCGGCGAAAAATCGGACTTTACTAATCAGCAGGATGGCGACCTGAACAAATATTCGCAGATCATCCGGAACCTGGCCAAGAACAACGATTGCGGCCTGGTTGATTTCCGGGATATATTTCACAACTATGAATTGAAGAATAACCCGGAGAATAAAGACCGGGGGATACTTACCCGTGACGGAGTGCACCTGAATGATCAGGGAAATCAGCTGGTGGCCGACAGCATGTTGCCGGTCCTGATGGGAAAATAATCCTTCCAATGGCAAAAAACATTATTATAACTGGCGCCAAAGGCAATCTTGGCTCTGCGGTAGTTTCCAAATTCCTGCAGGAGGGCCACCGGGTTATCGCGATAGACAGGGGAGAAAGCCCGGGAACTGCCGATAGCGCTCATCCTCTATTTACCTGGATTACTGCCGATCTTTCGGAAGAAAGCCTGGCTCAAACCGTGATCAGCGATTTGCTCCGGTCTAACGAAAGGATAGATGCTGCCCTATTGCTCGTCGGCGGCTTCGCTATGGGAACCATTCAAACAACGTCAGGTCAGGAATTGCGTCGGATGTTTACCCTGAATTTCGAAACCGCTTATTTCATATCCCGGCTGCTTTTTCCGCACATGATTGCTAACGGATATGGCCGGCTGGTATTTATCGGCGCCCGTCCGGCCCTCCAGCCGGAAGACGGCAAGAACATGGTTGCTTACTCTCTTTCCAAGTCCCTGCTGTTTACTTTGGCAGATCTGATCAATGCTGAGGCCAAGGGCAAAAATGTGGTAGCGGCGGTGCTGGTTCCCAGCACCTTGGACACTGAATTAAACCGTAAGGATATGCCCGGATCCGACCCGTCTAATTGGGTAAAGCCCGGGCAAGTTGCCACTATCCTGGAATTTATCTGCAGCGAGAATGCCTCAGTGCTGAGGGAAAGCGTTTATAAAGCCTATAATAATGCCTGAGGAACTGGTAAGCCTGCATGGGCGAAAGTCGCAAGCGGGTTAAACCGTAAGAACGCTATTCCATCCGGTCACTCCGTCCGGTTCCCGAAGGGGGTTTTCAATGTCTTCCATCCACATGCGGTCGTCAATGAAGAATTTGTAGTGGTATTTGCCTTCGGGAAGCATAGGGATTTCGATTTTCCACATCCCGTTTTTGGAGGGCTTCATCTCGAACTGATCGTGCGCCCAATGATTAAAACTGCCGGCAAGCGAAATGTGGGAAGCAGAGTGGATGGCGCAGTGGAATTCAATTGTCTTTTTTCTCTTGTTCACGAAAGGTGAATCATGCAGTTTCATGGTGACCCGGTTTTAGATTTTAAAAATGGTTTTCATATACGGCGACAACCGGTAAGAGGGAATTCAGGGGGTAAGATGAGGAAAACTAACACAACAAGCCGATAGAATCAACGCGAGCCAATAAAAGGTACGTCTTTTTGTCGAAGTTTGCCAGCAAAAAGTCAAATTTTTTTTGAGACCCGAATTCCTGGCGCCGAGCCTCAGCCTTTTTTGGCAAGCGTCTGAATGAGTTTCGCGATCAGCGCCGTCCATCCAGTTTGGTGTGATGCTCCCAGCCCCCAGCCTTTGTCCCCATGGAAGTATTCATAAAAAAGGAAATAGTCCTTAAAATTCGGATCGCCCTGCATTTTCGAATTATTTCCGAAAATGGGCCTGGTCCCTTGGGCATTGCGCTGAAACAGGCGGAGCAGCCTCGTGGAGAGCTCATGGGCAATTTGCTCCAGGTTTAGATAGGTTCCGGAGCGGGTGGGATACTCTACTAAAAAATCATCGCCATAATAGTGGTAGAACCGCCGAAGAGATTCGATGATCATGAAGTTTAAAGGCACCCAAATAGGCCCCCTCCAATTGGAATTCCCTCCGAATAGGCCAGTTGTAGATTCCCCTGGCGTATAGGGCACACTGAGGACATTTCCACCGAGATCCAATTGAAAGGGATGTTGCTCATGGTATTTGGATAATGCCCGAATGCCGAATTCGCTGAGAAATTCCGTTTCATCAAGCATCCGATAGAGCAGCCGCTTCATCCGATGACCCCGCAACAGGGAAAGCAGGTGCTTTTCACCAGCCCCTTTTTCGTGCCATCGGGAAACCAGGCTCGCTAAATCGGGCCGGTAGTTCAGGAACCATCGAAGCCTCTCGGAAAAATCGGACTGGGTTTGCAGGATCTCATCGTCAAGAACTTCTACAGCAAAGAGTGGGATCAGCCCAACCATGGATCGAATCTTGAGGCGCAGATTACCGTCGTCCGGGAATTTTACGACGTCGTAAAAAAACTCGTCTTCATCGTCCCAGAGACCGGATGCACCATCGCCCATATTGTCCATTACCCCGGCGATGTACAGGAAGTGTTCGAAGAACTTGGTGCCCATGTCCTGGTAAATCGGATTGGTTTTGGCCAATTCCAAGGCAATCCGCATTAAATTCAAGGAATACATCGCCATCCAACTGGTGCCGTCTGCCTGCTCCAGATGACCCCCATCGGGCATCTGGGTATTGTTGCGGTCGAACAGCCCAATGTTGTCCATTCCGAGGAACCCCCCCTCGAAAATATTATTGCCAGAAGCATCTTTTCGGTTCACCCACCAGGTAAAGTTCAAGAGGAGCTTGTGAAAGATCGTCTCCAAAAACCCCGTATCTCCTTTGCCGCCCTGGTCTTCCTTGTCCAATTCATACACTTTCCAGGTGGCCCAGGCATGTACCGGAGGATTGGCATCACTGAAGGACCACTCATAAGCGGGCAATTGCCCGTTGGGATGCAAGTACCAGTCATGTATGAGCAGCAAAAGTTGACGTTTGGCCAGACCTGGGTCGATCATGGCTAACGGGATGCAATGAAAAGCCAGATCCCAGGAGGCATACCAAGGGTATTCCCACTTGTCAGGCATGGATATAATGTCCGCGTTATTCAGGTGTCGCCATTCGTGATTTCGGCCTCGCATCCGCTCACCGGGGCAAGCCGGCTGTGCAGGATCTCCTTTCAGCCATTGAGTCACATCATAATAGTAAAATTGCTTTCCCCAAAGTAAGCCGCCAAATGCCTGTCGCTGGATCGTCTTTTCCTCTTCGGTAGCCAGGCCCTGCTGCAATGCCCCATAAAAAGCGTCCGCCTCTCCAATCCTGGTTTGGAATAGGGCGTCAAATCCGCCAAACGGATCATTTCCGGAATAGTTACCCAGCCGAAGGCGCAAAGTTTGCGTGGTTTCTGCCGGAACCTGCAATTCGTAATGAAAGGACATTTTAGTGCCGCCGCGGTCGGGGTTAACCGTAGGCTTTCCCTGCACGGCAAAGTCGTTGATTCCATCCTTGTAATACTTTTTACTGTCGGTGCTGTGGTACAGCCGGGAAACATTCGTTTCGTTGTTGCAAAAAAGCAAATCCTTGGGCTTTTCCCCAAGGAGCCGGAATCCAGTCAAGTCGCGGTGCTTCACTTCGACTGCCTGGTCGCCGATGGCTATCAAGGTGGGCTCGTAGGAATCATATCCCCAGACCCAAGTATTGCGGAACCAAAGGGTAGGGAGGACAACGAGCGGGGCTGCTTCCGGCCCGCGATTGACTACCTGAATCCGGATGAGGATGTCCTCGGCATCATTCTTCGCATATTCTACAAAGACGTCAAAATATCGGTTTTGGTCGAAAATGCCCGTGTCGATTAATTCATATTCCGGATCCAGACGGGTTCTCTTCGCATTCTCTGTCAGCAGCTGGTCGTAGGGAAAGGCTGTTTGCGGATACTTATACAGCATCTTCATGTAGGCATGCGATGGCGTCGAGTCCAGGTAATAATAAATTTCCTTGACATCCTCGCCATGGTTTCCCTGTGGTCCGGTGAGGCCAAAAAACCGCTCTTTGAGAATGGGATCCTTTCCATTCCAGAGGCCGATGGCAAAGCAAAGGATTTGCCGGTCATCGCAAATGCCCGCAATACCTTCCTCGCCCCAGCGGTACGCCTTGCTGCGCGCCATATCGTGAGTGCTGTAAGCCCAGGGATTTTCATCGGGGCTGTAGTCTTCTCGGACTGTTCCCCATTGCCTATCGGTAAGATAGGGACCCCATTTCTTCCATGCCTCCTGCGATATGCGCTCCTGTTCCTTATTCATTCGAGGTTTTTTTTTACCATCCGAAGCCGATGGGAATTCCCTTATCCGTTGGTGCTGAAGCCGGGGTAAAGGGTCATGCCTCCGTCCACAAACAAGGTGATTCCGTTGACATAGTCCGAGTCGTCGCTGGCGAGCCAGGTGGCCGCCGCGCCGATATCCATGGTATCCCCGATCCGTTGATAAGGGATCAGCTCCAGAAGCCGGGTCGCCGCCTCTGGGGTATCCCAGGCAGATTTGTTGATGGACGTTTTTATTGCTCCAGGGGCTATGCTGTTGATCCGGATTTTATGCGGCGCGTATTCCTGGGCGATGCTTTTCATCATCATCATGATTCCGCCTTTGCTTGCGGCATAGTTGGCATGCCCCGCCCAGGGGATGACTTCGTGGACGCTGCTCATGCAAATGATTTTTCCCGCTGCTTTTGATGTTTCCGGCTTGATTCCACGTCGAAGGAATTCCCTTATGGCTTCCCGCGCGCAGAGGAACTGGCCCGTGAGATTAACGGTCAGCACATAATTCCACTGCTCCAGGGTCATATCGACAAAAGCTGCGTCGCGTTGGAGTCCGGCATTGTTGACCAAAATGTCCACCGTGCCATACTGGGCAATAACGTCAGCAAACATTTTTTGAACCTCTTTTTCCTGGCTAACATCTGCCTGGTAGCAAATGCCCTGGCCCCCGGCCTTTTTGATTTCGACCAGGACCGCTTCCGCTGCGTCACGGGTGCCCGCTACGGGATGATTGACCACAACCTTGGCGCCAGACATGGCTAAGGCTTGCGAAACCCCCGATCCGATCCCGGAGCTAGCCCCGGTAATAATGGCGATCTGCCCGGTTAATTTATTGTCCATGCTGCATTTCCTTTTGTTGATCCAAATCGGAACCTGAGGCCTTCGGAGCGGGCGGGCGCGCTAGCATAAGCGCCTGGTCGAAAGACCCGGTTACGCTATGCTTTCTCCAATCCATCCGTTGTCGCCTAAGGGACATTTTTGTCTGAAGAAATACTAGGGCAACTCTCAGGCCGGCACCCGTTCGGCAGCCAAAAAGCGGTCTGGTCAGGCATAGATGCGATCGATCGCATCCTGGTATTTTTCCGTAATGATTTTTCTTTTGAGGCTTAACTTTGGCGTCATTTCGCCGGTCTCTACGCTCCATTCGCGGGGAAGCAGTTGAAAGCGCTTGACTTGTTCTACGTGACTAAATTCCATGTTGTATTGATCAATCTCTCTTCTATACAATTCGAGTACGCGAGGATTGCGGATCATTTCTTCGTCGCTGCTATAAGATATGCCATTTTTCAAACACCAATTTTTTAGGTTGGAGAAGGATGGTACAATCAGGGCGCCAACAAATTTTCGTTCAGGTCCTACCACCAGCGCTTGCTCTATGTACGGAGATTCCTTAAGCTTGCTTTCAATAGGCAGCGGAGCAACATATTTCCCTCCGCTGGTTTTGAACAATTCTTTCTTGCGATCGGTGATCTTGAGAAATCCGCCCTCGAGCACGCCGATATCCCCAGTATGGAACCAACCGTCTACTATGGCCTCCGCCGTCATCTCCGGATGCTTATAATATCCCATCATCAGATTTGGACCCTTAGTCAGAATCTCTCCGTCTTCAGCGATCCGGACTTCCACGCCATCCAGGATGGGACCCACCGTACCGAACTTCCGATCCTTTTCCTCGAACCGGTTGACGCTGACGACCGGAGAGGTCTCCGTCAACCCGTAGCCTTCCATTATTGGGATCCTGGCCGCAGTAAATATGCGGATCAACCTCACCTGACAGGCGGCACCGCCGATAACAATGCAAACCAGGCGGTTACCCAATGCCTGTCTCCACTTGCTGAATATTAGCTTATTGGCGATGGCCAATTTTATCCGGTACCAGAAGCCCAGCTCCTGGTTGATCTCAAAGCGGGAAGCAAGGTCATGCGCCCAGAAGAAAAGTTTTTTCGATATGCCCTTCAGACTATCGCCTTTTTGCATGATCCGGTCATATACTTTTTCCAACAGGCGCGGCACAGTAACGAATATGTGCGGCCGGATCTCGGTCAGATTCTGACCGATGGTATCCATACTTTCCGCGTAGTATACGGAGGTCCCCCGGAAAAAATAAAGGTAGGTTACCATTCTTTCCAGGATATGATTCAGCGGCAGAAAGCTTAGCGCCCGGAGCTGCCCCGGAGGAAAACACCGAATACTGGATTGTACATTTCCCAATATGTTGTTGTGGGAAAGCATCACTCCTTTCGGCACACCGGTGGTGCCTGAGGTATAAATAATGGTCGCCAGATGCTCCGGCTTGATTCGCGCGGATGCCTGGGCGATGCAGGAAGCCATATTTTCATCCACGGACCGGAGGATCTCTTTCCACTGGCGGGCCCCCGGGACCGATTCGAAGGTGAATATTTCGCGCACCGAAGGCGCCTGCCCTTGAATGCTGCGCACTTTATCCAGGAGGTCACCGTCGTTGACAAAAACAATTTTAACCTGGGAGTCCTGCAGGATGAATGCCAGGTCATGCGGGGTTATGGTTGGATACACCGGCGTTAGGACCGCACCGATCTGTTGAACGGCGAGATCCAATATCATCCATTCGGGGCGGTTTTTGGACAGGATCGCCACTTTGTCACGTCCTTCCTCCGTCATGTCGCCGCCGCCAATACCCAGGTTCAGCAATCCGGCACTGAGCTGATTGGCCAGTGTGGAAACCTCCTCGGTGCTGTAGGTTTTCCATTGCCCTCCTTCCTTGGCAGCCAGCATGTCCGGAATGGTATTCCGTTCCAAGTGGTAGGCCAGGCAATCAAATAGTCGGGTGGGTTCAGTCATGGACTAGTCATTTTGTAGTCAGGTCATGATAGAATTGACCTTGGGGCAGTTTGAATACTCTTCCGCGCTGGAAGCTGATGAATTTATTGTATTCATCGGTATGTTCCGTAGTCCAGGTTTGAAATGCTTGGAGGTTTTGCGCGGCTCCGAAAATCCATTGGTTGTATGCATCAAACATGCCTGCCTTGAGCAATTGCTGATGATATACGAATAAACGGAACGGATATTTGCCCTGGTAGTTGGCGAACCAATTCACGATGAAACGACTTCGCAACGCAGTCAGGCTCCCGACGTCAATCCCCCGGGCAATGGCATCAGACTCTTTGGAAAAGCCGGTCAGGATGTCTTGAATGAATGGATTCCTGGAGGATTGCCCCTTTTTAAAGCTGGCATCAGAAAATAATTTTTTATAGCCGTCAGCCAAAAGATTTTTGATTTCCGGGGTGCGCCGGCTGTAGCTTTCGAGGTTTACAAAGATCTCGCCATAGATCAGGTTCCATACATGCTCCGAAGTCAAATTGTAGAATTTGGCCGCATTATAATAATTCGACGAATAGTTCGGATCCACTTCAATGCCTTTTTCCCAAAGTTTGATGGCCCCGTTGTCTTCCCCCGCAAAAAGCATTTCGCCGTATTCATTATAGAGCACGCCGCTTTCCGGGAACTTTTTAATGCCCTGCTTATACATTTTTTCGCATTCCTTTCTTTCCTCAATGGCTTTATATACCATTCCGACAATCTGGAAGCACTCGACGTCAGCGTCCTTGCGATCCAAAAGAGGTTTGGCGGTCTCCAGCGCCTTGCTGTAATTGCGCTGCAAATAGTAGGTGAAAGCGAGGTCCTTGATCACTTCTAAATTTCCAGCGTCTTCTTCTGCCAAGTGGTTTAGGACGATGATCGCATTGGGAAAATCGCCTTGTTGCCGGTAAGATTTCGCCAGGGCTCGCAGGCTGTCCAAATGGGTCAATTGCCCGGAGACCGAAAAGCTAAGACAACATACGAAGGGTATCAATCCCCATCGTCTCTTGCGGCGCAGGTTCCCCAAAGGGGCCGAAAGTAATTCCATAACAAGTAAAGATAAACGATCGTAAAGAGTCGTGGAAATGAACGGCTGTTAAAAGTTAGCTACGCCAGTTCAATTCTGTCCTCAATGGATCAGGTGCGTGGCCAGCCCATCCCTCAATTTGGGTTCGAACCAGGTACTTTTTGGGGGCATCACCTCGCCCCGGTCGGCTATGGCGAACAACTGGTCAATGCTTACGGGATGGAGGCTGAAAGCCAATTTCATTTCTCCCGAGTTGACCCTGCCTTCCAAAAATTCTAAGCCCCGGATTCCCCCGACAAATTCAATTCTCTTGTCCGTCCTTGGATCTTTGATGGAGAGCAGCTGGTCAAGGACCTGATGCTGAAGAATGGCAACGTCCAGCTGGTCGACAAGGTCTTCTTCGGAATAGGCTCCACTCTTGGCCAGGAGCCGGTACCAGCTGCCAGCCAGATAAAGCCCAAATTCGTGAACCTGTGCTGGCGAGAATGCCTTTCCCACCTTACCAACATAAAAATGGCTTTCCAGGCCGTTCAGGAATTCCAGCGGGGTCATGCCATTGAGGTCCTTTACCAGCCGGTTATAGTCCAGGATATGCAACTCATCCGAAGGAAACAGCGTAGTCAGGAAAAAATCTCCGCCCTGCCCGGCTTTCCGCACTTTGGCGGCCGAAGCGGCGCGATGATGTCCGTCCGCAATATAGGTATGGGGCACGTCTTGCGCGAAACGATCAGTTATCTGCCGGACCGTTCGGGGTTCGTCCAATGCCCAGATCGCATGCCTGATCTTGTCCCCCGCAACAAAATCCGCGAGGGGCCGATGGGTCGATTTCCAGGAAGACAAGAGATTTCGTATTTCGGGATCGGGTGGATAAGCCAGAAATACATTGCCTGTTTGGGCTCCTGTTGCTTCGATGTGGCGAATGCGGTCCAGCTCTTTATCCGGTCTGGTTAATTCATGCTTCCGGATGATGCCGGAGTCATAGTCGTCCAGGGAGCTCACGCAGATCAGGCCGGTCTGATCCCGGTCAGGACTGGTATCGGCGGAGCCTGGCATATGGAGCTGGTAAACATAATAGGATTCCACAGGATCCCTGACCAAAGAACCCCGGGATATGAATGATTCGAGGTTCTGCCTGGCCTGTAGATAAACGGTTGGGTCGTAGGGGTCGGTTGAATCTGGCAGATCGATTTCAGAACGCGTGATATGAAGAAAGGAGTCCGGGTTGCCGGCGGCATCCGATCGGGCTTCTGTTCGATCCAGTACATCATAGGGCCTGGAGGCCACCCGATCCGCCAAACCATCGGCGGGACGGAGGGCTCGGAATGGGGCGATTTTCGCCATGTGTAGATTAAGCTTTTTTGGTTGCAAATTCCTTCATCAGGCCGGTGATAGCCTGCACACTGGACAAGGGGAGGGCGTTGTACAGCGATATTCTGAATCCCCCGACGCTGCGGTGGCCTTTTATTCCGATCATGCCATGATCCTGGCAGCTAGCCAAAAATTCCTTTTCTAATGCCGGATCAGGAACGACAAATACTACATTCATCCGGCTGCGGTCTTCCTTTCTCACGGTTGGACGGAAAATTGGCAGACTATCGAGGGTCTCGTAAAGCAGCGTCGCTTTTTGCTCGTTGATTTTCTCGATTGCAGGAACCCCGCCCCGGCTTTTTAACCAGCGAAGGGTAAGCAGGCACACATAGATCGCAAATACCGGGGGAGTGTTGAGCATGGACTTCGCTTCGATATGCTGGCGGTAATCCATCATGCCCGGCAATGGCCGGTTAACCGTTCCCAGGATATTTTTCTTTACAATGACTACATTGACCCCGGCGGCGCCGATGTTTTTTTGGGCCCCGGCATAAATCAGACTGAAGCGGTTGAAGTCCGTAACGCGACTGAGGATGTCACTACTCATGTCAGATACCAGGGGGACAGGTGTACTGGGAATATCGGTCATTTCCGTCCCTTCAATGGTATTGTTTGTAGTGAAGTGAAAATATTTGGCGTCCGCCGGTATATCGTATCCCCGGGGGAGATATGTGTAATTCTTGTCTTTTGAACTGCCTAAGACATTCACCTTTCCAAACAATCTGGCCTCCTTGATTGCTTTGGTCCCCCAAACACCGGCATCCAGGTAGCAAGCGGTTTCGTTTTCGTTGAGCAGGTTCATGGGAACCTGAAAGAACTGGGTAGTGGCTCCCCCGTGAAGGAACAATATTTCATGATCCTTGTCGAGATTCATTAATTCGCGAAGAAGGGAAGTTGATTCTTCGACTACGCCCTGTATTGCGGTTGTCCGATGGCCGATTTCCAGGATCGAAAGGCCGGACCCTTCAAAATCCAGAATGGCCTGGCTGGCTTCCTCCAAGACCTCAGCCGGTAAAATACCGGGACCTGCGTTAAAATTGTGCAGCAATTGATTCGATTAAAATGAAAAAGAGGGGCAAATATACCCACTTATCAGCTTTCTTCAAGCTCCGTGACTCCGCCGGAAATGGCGAATTTCATTGCATCCGCCGGGCTGATTTCCGTGAGCAGGCGAATGCGGTCCTTTTTTACGAAATAAAGATGCCCGGCGAACGTGTAGGACTGGGGAACATATACGGCCACAAAATCCAACAAGCCGAATTCCTGCATGTCTTCGCGGGTGATGAACCCGATCCGCCACACCTCTGCTGCATCGGTGCTGACCAGTATGGCCCGATCAAATTTTCTTTTGTTGCCTGCAAAAGCCTCAAAAAAGTCCTTGATCGTTGAATAGATGATCTTGATACCCGGAGTTCGTTCCAGGACCCGGTCAAATATATCCACCAACCGGCTGACGATGAAGGAAGAAGAAATATAGCCGACGATCAAGACGATGACGATCACCAGGCCGAAGCCCAAACCAGGAATGTGGCGCGGATTTCCGTTTGCATCCAAACCCAGGAGCTTGGGAAAGAGTTCATGCAAAATATTCGGCAGCCAGCCATCGATCCAGGTGAACAAGGAGTAAACGGTCCAGATCGTAATGGTTATGGGTGCAAGGATAATTAAACCCTGAAGAAAGTATTGAAATATCCGCTTGAAGAGGAAAGTAAGCCTCATGGAGCACCAGTTTGGTTTCCCGAAATTACGCGCATTCCGGTAAGGAGCTGTAGCCAATCCGGTATTCGGGCCCGGGAGCAGGCTCTGGCTTATCTGTCCGGCAAATCTGCGCAAAATATCTATTCTTGAAAAAGCTAAAGCCGGACTAGACAGTTAGACCAAAGGAACAATTGTTGGACTAGTCAACTGTCGTTTCGAAGGACCAGTGGCTCACCTGCTTTCGGGTACAATGGGGAACGGAGATCTTTTGCGCTTGGATGCATGGCCATGGAAACTTTGCCCTGCTGACCAGGCACAGAAACAGGTCATTTTATATTCAAAATATCTTTTGAGCCCATTAACTATTTGATTGTGTTATGTTTAGCATGGTGTCTCCAAGTGCTGCGGACTGAATTCCAGTGGAAACTTTGGTTACGAAAAAAGTTTTCTTAGTTTTGTGCCTCGATTTGAGGAAATCATGGATGTAAAAGCACGCATATTGGAAAAAGCCACAGACCTGTTCATGCGGTATGGCATACGATCGATAACTATGGATGAGATTGCCAGCCAGCTGGGTATTTCCAAGAAAACAATTTACCAGTTTTTTACGGACAAGGATGAATTGGTGGAAGGCGTTGTTGATCAGGAAATCCAGCGCAATGTCATGAAATGCGAGCGTTTCCAACACATCGCTGAGAATGCCGTACACGAAATTTTTGTCGCTGCGGAAGAAATGGCCGAGATGCTGAAATCCATGAACCCGCTCATCATGTACGACCTGGAAAAGCATCACCCTAAAGCGCATAAGAAATACCGGGACCACATCAATCAATTCATGCTCCGGGCAATCAAGGACAACCTCGAACGTGGCGTTGCCGAAGACCTATTCCGGGCCGACATGGTCCAGGATATAGTTGCCCGCCATCGCATTGAATCGGCTTTTATGCCATTTAACCAGGATGTTTTTCCGCATAGCCGGTACCGGGTGGTGGAGGTGTGCTTTGAGTTGGCTATGTTGTACTTGCATGGAATTACCAACCCGTTGGGAAAAAAGATGATCGAAAAATATTCAACTGAAAGAAACAAACAATTATCCCATGAGCATCAGGTTTAATGCGGGTATTATTGGCGCTTTCTTGATTTCTGCTAACCTTGCCTCTTCGGCCCAGGCGATCCATAGCTTTTCCATCCAGGAAGCGATAGCCTACGCAACGAAAAACAATGTTCAGGTCAAGAATTCCTTACTCGATCTGCAAATTCAGCAGCAGACCAACAAATCGATTACTGCGGGCGCTTTGCCATCTTTGAGCGGATCCGCCGGGACGACGGTTTTTTTTCAGACTCCCGTAACCATTGTTCCCGGGGAATTTTTCGGCGGACCACCAGGCTCGACGATCGCGGTCAGCTTTCAGCCGAAATACGTCGCAAGTGCTTCTTTGGCTCTCAGCCAGGTGCTTTTCGATGGAACAATCTTCATCGGACTCAAAGCCCGGCAGGCATCGATCGACTACTATCAAAAGGCCATCGATATTACGGAAGAAAATATCCGCGTCAACATATACAAAGTCTATTACCAGCTAGTCGTCAGCAAAACTCAAATGGGTCAATTGGACGCTAATATCGCCCGCGCGGAAAAGCTGCTCCACGATACCAAACTCATGTACGAAAACGGCTTTCAGGAACAATTGGATGTGGATAAGGCAACCGTTCAGCTTGCCAACCTGCAGACCCAGCGACTCTCGACCCAGGCTACCGTGGACAACGGGTATTTGGGCTTGAAGTATCTCATGGGAATGCCTATACACGATTCCCTTATTTTGACCACCGATTTCTCCGAGGATGACCTGAAGCGGGGAGTTTTAGACGATTCAGGCTACCGGTATGAGAGCAGGAATGACTACCAGAGCCTGCAGATCTATGAGAAATTGAATGAGTTCAGCATCAAGAGATATAAATACAGTTATTGGCCAACGGCCAACCTTTCCGGGTCCCTGCAAAAAAATGCTTACGCCAACGTATACAATTTCTTCAGCAAAGATGGGACCTGGTACGGTTCATCGTATGCCGCGCTCAACATCAACATTCCCATTTTCAGCGGGTTCTCCAAAGATGCGAACCTGAAGAAATCCCGCCTTCAATTGGATCAGGTCAGAAACCAGCTTTCGGATCTCCGGTTATCCATCGACAACCAGGTAGCCCAGGCTCAAAGCAGTTTTCGGACGGCAATCGTTACCATGGACTTTCAAAAAAGAAATATGACTCTTGCGGAGTCGGTGTACAACCAGACGAAAAAGAAATACGAATCAGGCCTGGCATCCAGTACCGACCTGACCAATACCCAGACGGATCTGATCACCGCACAGAACAATTATATCAACGCACTTTATGTCGCGGTGGTCGCCAAGGTGGATTATTTGAGATCCATCGGCAAAATTTAATCATGTCTAAAACCAAAATAGCAAATCATGAAAAAGATCTTATCCTTCGGAATCGCTGCAATCGCTCTGCTCTCCTGCGGGGCGCCCGCCCGGGATTCCAGCTCAAGTCTTGCGGATAAGAAGGCGCAGCTTGTCCGGTTGAAGGAACAACAGGCTTCCCTGACGACTAGCGTTCAAAAGCTCGAAGACGAGATAGGCAAAGCGGACAGCAGCTCGGTCAAAAAAGAGAAAACCCGGCTGGTGGCTGTGGACACCCTTAAGCCAAAGAACTTTACGCATTTCATCGATTTGCAAGGCCAGATCGACGCGCTGAACATTGCATTTGTCAGTCCGCGCAATGCCGGAGGGCAGGTGAAAGCCATCTATGTAAAAAAGGGCGACTATGTCAAGAAGGGTCAATTGCTCCTTAAATTGGATGATGCCGTCCTGGCCCGACAGCTAGATCAAGCCAAGGCTACGATGGCATACCAACAGGACCTATATACCCGCAGGGATAATCTTTGGAAGGAAAATATAGGCGCGCAGGTGGATGTGATCAACGCGAAGAACGCTTTGGACATGGCAGATAAACAGGTAGCTATAATAAAGGAGCAGATCGACCTAACGAACGTGTACGCCGATATCGACGGCGTGGCAGACGAGGTGAATATTCGATTGGGCGAATTTTTCACCGGCAATAACCAGATCCGGATTGTAAATACCTCCGACCTAAAGGCTACCGTGCAGGTTCCGGAGAATTATCTGGGAATGGTCCACCCCGGAAGCAACGTGAATGTAATCCTGCCGGAGTTAAATAACAAGACGATTCATACCCGGATCAGCGTAACGGGAAAGATCATTGATCCCAACACCCGCAGTTTTTACGCGGAAGCCAAAATTCCCCCGGACAAGGATTTTCATCCCAACCAGGTCGCCCTGGTAAAGATCCAGGATTATGCTTCCACGCATGCGCTGACCGTGCCGATTAACACCCTCCAAACCGATGAAAAAGGCAAATACGTGCTTGTCGCAATGAAAGAGGGCACGCGACTTATTGCGCGCAAGAAACCTGTGCAGGAAGGGTACACTTACGGGGACCGGGTGGAAATCAAGGGCGGCCTGGACGCAGGAGATGTAATTATCACCGACGGCTTCCAGGGCCTTTACGACGGCCAGGCCCTCGAATTGGGCGCATAATCGACAGGATAAGCTTTTTTGATGCATTTGAATAAATCCAACCGCCATGAGCGCATTAGAAGATATTAAGCATAAGATGAAGGAATTCAGGCCGACCAGTTGGGCCATCAACAATAAGACTTCCATTTATCTGCTGATCGTGTTTGTGAGTATTATTGGAGTATTCCAATTCATGACGACGCCCAAGGAACAATTTCCCGATATCGTGGTTCCCACGATTTATGTCCAGACGACTTATGTAGGCAATTCACCAAAAGATATCGAGAACCTGGTTACCCGGCCAATCGAAAAGCAGATCAAAGGCATCACCGGGGCCAAGATCAACAAGCTGACCAGCACATCGGTGCAGGATTTTTCCGCCATCATCGTGGAATTCGAGACCGACGTTCAGACCGATGTGGCCCTTGAAAAAGTCAAGGATGCGGTGGATAAGTCCAAACCCGATCTTCCCACGGATCTGACGACTCAGCCCAACGTTGTCGAAGTCAGCTTGTCCGATCTGCCGATCATGTATGTCAACGTGAGCGGCAACTACGACATGCAGCGCCTGAAAAAATTCTCCGACGACCTGAAGGATAAGCTGGAAGAGCTTTCATCGATCAACCGGGTGGATGAAGTCGGCGCACCTGAGCGGGAATTCCAGATCAATGTGGACAATTACCGTATGGAAAGCGCCAACATCACATTTCAGGATATAGCCAATGCCGTGTCCGGTGAAAACCTGGATATGTCCGGTGGCCTGCTCGACGTAGACAATATGAAAAGGACCCTGCAAATAAAGGGACAGTTCAAAACAGCCCAGGACATCAGCCAACTCGTCGTCCGCAATACTTCGGGAGCTCCCATCTATCTCAAGGACATTGCCACGATCAAGGACACGGTCAAGCAAAGTGAAAGTTATGCGCGGCTGGACGGAAAGAATGTCATCACCTTGAATATCATCAAGCGAAGCGGGGAGAACCTGATTCAGACCTCCGACGATGTAAAGCAGATCGTTCAACAGATGAAGGAATCGGAATTTCCAAAGGATCTGGACGTGGTCATCACCGGTGACCAGAGCCGCAGCACGCGGACTTCCTTCAACGACCTGGTCAATTCCATCGTGATTGGCTTTATCCTGGTCCTGCTCATCCTCATGTTTTTCATGGGGGTGACCAACGCATTTTTCGTGGCCCTTTCGGTTCCCCTGAGCATGTTCGTGGCTTTTCTATTTCTTCCGGCTGCCGACCTGGTTGTGGGGGGCCACGTCACATTGAATTTCATCGTGCTGTTTGCGCTGCTATTCGGACTGGGTATCATCGTCGATGACGCTATCGTGGTGATCGAGAACACACACCGCATCTTTTTCCAGGCCAGAGGTAAGCTCAGCTCCGTCATTTCTGCCAAAATTGCCGCAGGCGAAATCTTTGTTCCTGTCCTGGCGGGTACGCTAACCACCCTGGCTCCCTTTTTCCCACTGTTGTTCTGGCCCGGCTTGATCGGAAAGTTCATGATCTATTTGCCGACCATGCTGATCTTTACTTTGACGGCCTCGCTAATCGTTGCCTTCATAATGAATCCGGTCTTTGCGGTAGATTTTATGAACCATCCGGAATCTGAGCCCAGAAAGTCCAAGGCCACCGTTTTCCGCAAGCCGATACTTTGGATCTTTTTGGCCGCAGGCCTCATCCTCGATCTGGGGCATGCACCCTTTATGGGCAATCTGCTGATCCTGTTCGGCCTGCTGATCATTCTGAACCGCTACGTATTCGACGGGCTGATCAAAGCCTTCCAATACCGGGCGCTTCCCTGGATCATGGGGCACTATGAACGGCTGTTGCGCTGGGCGCTCCGCGGATGGAGACCTGTGAAGCTGCTGGTAGGGACTTTTCTATTGCTGATTTTCACCCTAGTCCTGCTAATGGCCCGGAAAGTCCCTGTAGTTTTTTTCCCGAAAGGAGACCCGAACTTCATTTATGTATACATCAAACTTCCCGTAGGTACCAATGTGGATTATACCGACTCCGTATCGCGGGAGCTGGAAGGAAGGGTATACCGGGTGCTTAACATTGACAGCACGCACCAAAACCCGCTGGTCGAGAGTGTGATTTCCAATGTAGCCATTGGCGCGAACGATCCCCAAAGCGGAGACCGGAGTACCAGGCCGGAGCTGGGACGCATCCAGGTTTCTTTTGTGGAATACGAGCGGAGGAATGGCAAAGCAACTACTCCCTACCTGGATTCGATACGCTCCACGCTGACCGGAATCCCTGGAGTCCAGGTATCGGTGGACCAGGAACAAAATGGCCCGCCTACCGATCCGCCCATCAACATCGAAATTGCAAGCGATAATTTTGATGACCTGACCAAGACCGCAGTGTCTCTGAAAAATTATCTCGATTCCCTGCAGGTTCCCGGAGTGGAAGACCTGAAAATGGATGTCGACCTAACCAATCCGGAAATCACGCTGACGATCGACCGGCAGCGGGCCATGATCGAGGGCATCAATACCTCCCAGATCGGGCAACAGATCCGCACGGCACTGTTCGGTCGGGAACTTTCCAAGATCAAGGATAACAAGGACGAATACAAGATCCAGCTTCGCAACCTGGAATTGCAGCGCAAGAGCCTGAGCGATCTGCTGAACATGCGCATTGTTTTCCGGGATATCGCCGCTGGCGGCGCAGTCAAGGAAATTCCGATAAGCAACCTGGTGCATGTGGATTATACCAGCACCTACGGGAGCATAAAGCGCAAATCCCTGAAGCGGGTAATTACCTTGTATGGTAACGTGTTGACAGGGTTTACTCCGCCAGCGGTAAACGCGGAGCTTAAAAATGCCATCGATATTTTCAGCCAGCAAAAGCCCGATGATGTCAGCATTACTCAGACCGGCGAAGGAAAGCAGCAGCAGGACACGGTGGTATTCCTGGGTAAAGCCCTCATCGTGGCGCTGATGCTGATCCTTTTCATCTTGGTTCTCCAGTTCAATTCGGTCAGTAAACCAGTCATTATTCTGACCGAGATCGTATTCAGCATAATCGGGGTATTATTGGGCTATGCCATTACGCGCATGACGATCTCGGCCGTCATGACGGGCCTGGGCATCGTAGGTTTGGCCGGAATAGTAGTGAAAAATGGGATCCTGGTCATTGAATTTGCCGATGTATTGCGATCCCGCGGACTAAAAACCCGGGAGGCAGTCATACAGGCCGGTAAGACCCGCATTATTCCCGTATTACTTACTGCATTGGCGGCCATCCTGGCCCTGATTCCCCTCGCGGTTGGCTTCAACATTAATTTTGTGACCCTGGTCGCCGATCTCAACCCGCATATTTTTTTCGGGGGGGACAGCGCCGTCTTCTGGAAGCCCCTGTCCTGGACTATTATTTTCGGGCTGGCCTTTGCCTTTTTCATGACCCTGATCATCGTTCCCAGCATGTACCTGATCGCCGAGCGGCTGAAAAGGCCAATGCGGCAGTTGTTCGGCGGCCGGTGGATATCCATGCTGGGAATTCCTCCTTTGACCCTGATTTTCATTCCGCTCATGATCGTTACGCTAATCGTACACCGCCTGGACGTCAGCCGGAGGCGCCGCAGATTGGCCGGGCAGCGAGTAAATGAGGCTTGGATCGGAAGCTGGTTCTGAAGAAACCGCTTAATAAAACGCCGGGATTGCGAAAGCACTTGGCAAACCCTCTATTCTCCTGTTCGAATGAGAAACCAATTCTCAAACTGGAGGGGAGCCAAAAAACCATAGTATTCGGGTTGGGGTCACAAAAACATCGAAAGCCATTGCAACAAGGAATATGCGGCAGGTATTGGAGATAGGCGCTTTCGTTCTCGCAGGTAAAGTTGGTGGATGAAGTACAAGCTACCAGGAAAATATTTAGAAAATAATGAACCCTGGATGGCAAACTCCTGCTTGCCATTGGTTCAGCAAGCAATTGGATTTGTAGATATTCCATTGAAATAATTCATAAGACTGGTCCTAAATGCTTCACAAACCCTTCTGTCGCTAGCTAAATCGCGATCACGGGAAGACAGAACTTCAAACCAGATAATTCCAGCAAACCGCCGGATACCCGGCCGGTACACAAGGTGAGAGGAAAAGGCGGATAGCCAACCTATGACAATCCGCCTGCTTGTTGGGAAGAATATGTCGGACTATCTCCTGCTGGACATCTTAGCCAGCAAGCGAAGTATTTCCAGATAAAGCCAAACGATAGTAACCAAGAGGCCAAATGCGCCATACCATTCCATGTACTTGGGGGCACCCATTGCCGCTCCCCGTTCGATCATGTCAAAATCCAGGATGAGGTTCAGTGCGGCAACGCAGACAACCACCAGGGAGAAAACAATGCCCAAAGTAGATCCTTGCGTGATGAAGGGGATATAGATATGAAAAATACCAAGGACCAGGGAGAGCATATAAAAAATTGCGATGCCGGCGGTGGCGGTGAAGACGACGGCCCTGAACTTTTCCGTTGCCTTGATGATCTGGAATCGGTAAAGCAGGAACATGGCGATTACCACGCCAAAAGTCAACAAGACGGCCTTCATCACGATACCCGGAGCGATCTTATCAAACGCATTATTGTAGATGGCTGAAATGCCGCCGACAAATACGCCTTCCAGGAGTCCATAGGCGGGGGCAATGAACGGCGAATATTGCGGACGAGAGGCCATAACAAAAGCCAGAATCAGCCCGATTATGGCTGAGGCGATCATCCAGGGGAATACATTGCGGCCGGCGAAATAGGCCGTCCAGGTAAAGGAGGCGGAAGCGATCACCATCAGGGCCAGGAAAAAGAACTTGTTCAGCGTTCCCCTGGCCGTCATCACCTCGGTTCCGGGTGCGGCGACGTTCCGTTGAAATAGCTTCTCTACCAATGCCGGATTGCCTGATTTAAAAATAGCCATAGTGTTAGAGTTTAAGAAACGCAATCTACAAAATCATGTCCAAAATAGGATTTCAATGGGCCCTCTGGTTCAGGGGATCAATATAAATTTAACAATACCTGACGGACCTCCTGAAAGCGGTTCCAGGGAATGAAATGATTGGCACCAGGAAGCATGGTAACTTCTATTTGCCTGGCATTCACCAGCATCCGCCTCCCATAGGCTACATTTTCCTTAGGAACCCAGGTATCCGCTGCGCCATGAATGAAATAAACGGTACAATTTATTTTGGCGAATTCGGGACGAAGCCGCTGCAAATCCGTCTTTAGGTACCAAAGCTCCTGATTGGATGGCCGCATAGCGCCGGGGACCAGGTAATTTAAGGGCGTCCGGAATAAAACGGGTCTCCACTTTTCCGGTTTTTCCTCAGCCGGATCAAGGGATGCGGAAATCAATACGATGGCGGTAAAAACGCCCGGGTTGTCGGCCGCCAACTGGACTACAAGCGGACCTCCCAGGGAATGTCCGGCCAGGAATGCCGGTCGATCATTGGCCAGCCTGCGAAAAAGAGGACTGATCCGATTTGATTGTTCAGGCAAGTGCTCCGGCTGGCCGAAATCGCTGTATCCAAAACCCGGGCGGTCCACAGAAACCATCCGGAATTTCATGAGCAGATCCTTGTCTTTCATGAAGCTGGCGAACGCATCCCAGCTTCCGGGAGAGCCGTGAATGAAATACAGGGTGGGCAGGCTGTCGCTGCCGGTAAAGGCATAATGGATATTCCCGCCGGAAACGGGGATCGTTCCCGTCGTGAGAGATACTCCCGCTGTGGCAAATTCCGATTTGGCTTGCTGGTCGGAATCCCGCATCGTCATGGTACCCTGAGCCAGGATAATCCAGAGAATAACAATTATTCCTAAAACCCAGAGCATGCGCCTGAAAATGCGTCTCATCTGTGCTTCCCGTTGCTAAAACCGAATCCAGAGCTCAGCGTCTTCGGTTTTTTTGAGGAGGGTTCGGCCGCCTGGGCCCGGACTGCCTCTTTTTCCTTTCCGATTTTTCGAGGGTCTTCAGGCTGATCTGGCCAACCAAATCGACAAAGCCTTGGGTTGGATCCTTGGGTTTGCCGCCATTCGGGTCTGCGGTCTCCAGCTCGTCGGGTAAGATGGATTGGGCATTGAGCTGCTTGATTTTTTTAACCCGCTCGATGGTCAGAGGATATTGCTTGTTGCTTTCTGGAAGAACATACCACATCAGGTTTCGGAAAATATCTTTCTTGACCAGGATGGCGGTCCCTTTGGCGACCTGGATCGTGTCGGCGTTTTCAGGAAATTGCTGCAAGGCATCCAGGTAGGTATCCAATTCATAATTGAGGCAGCATTTGAGACGTCCGCACTGGCCGCTCAGCTTACTTTGATTGATCGAGAGGTTTTGGTATCGAGCGGCTGTTGTATTTACTGACTTAAAATCGCTGAGCCAGGTGCTGCAACACAATTCGCGGCCGCAACTTCCGATCCCACCGACCTTGGCTGCCTCCTGGCGCGCGCCAATCTGGCGCATTTCCACCTTTAGCCGGAATTCAGAGGCAAAAATCTTGATTAGCTCCCGGAAATCCACGCGGTCGTCCGCAATGTAGAAGAAGGTGGCTTTTCTTCCATCCGCCTGTATCTCCACTTCACTCATCTTCATGTCGAGTTTCAGTTGCCGGGCGATAGCCCTGGACCTGACCAGTGCTTCCTTTTCCCGCTCCTTATTTTGGGCCATGATCTCCAAATCCTTGCTGCTCGCCCTACGCATGATCCTTTTCAGTTCCGGATTGTTTTCGTCCAGGCCCTTTTTTTTCAGTTGCAACCGGACGATCTCTCCGGTAAGGTTGATCATGCCCACGTCAAAGCCACTCACCCCGTCCACTGCGACGAGGTCACCCTTTTCAAAAATCTGCATGGTTGAATTGCGAAAGAAGTCTTTCCGGCTGCCCTGGTTAAAGCTCACTTCCACAACCCTGCATCCGCTTTCCGGATCGCTGAAGGGAAGGTTGGCCAGCCAGTCGTGGGCGTTAAGGCGGTTGCATCCGCCACTGGAACAGCCGCCGTTGCTTTTGCAGCCAGCAGCCTTCCCGTTGGCAATTCCGCAATTGCTACATCCCATATACCCGAAAAAATTAAGTCGTAAAAAAATGGCAAAAAGGAAGACGAGTCAAGGCAAGCCTATAATGGGAATTCTGTCTGCATTCGTCGCCGCCAGGCCCAGCCGACGAGCAGTCTGCCATCAACAAATTCGCCGGATCAGGTCCGGGAAAAACAGCCGCCGCCTAGCTCAGGGTCAAATACAATTCGAGCTATGGTCACACTGTATATCAAGCAAATGACTTTGTTCATGGTCTGAATGCCCCTTTTCAATCTGCACACCCGGCTTGACCGGTATTACTTTAAGCTGGCTCAGAGGAGCCGTTGACAAATATACTATGGTATTGCCGGATTTGGCCAGGATAGCCTGTTTTTCTAATGCCGGAGGCCCATTCCTGCCAAAAAACTTACCCAAAGAATCGGTCCAGCAGGGAGAACAGGAAGGGCCGGATTCCTTCCACCTTATCCAAGTTATCGCGGATGCGTTCGGCGGACTGCACAAAATCAGCCTCTTGAAGGTCCCAGGCATAGTCCTGGCACATTTTTTCAACAATGAGCGCATTGACCTCCAAATGAAATTGCAATCCCAGCAGGTTTTTTCCCATCTGAAAGGCCTGGTTCTTACAGGCCTCTGAGGAAGCCAGCCATTGCGACCCGACAGGAAGGTCAAAGGTTTCCCCATGCCAGTGAAAAACGGTTTGTCGATCCGGAAAGTCCCGGAACAGGGGAGATCGTTTGGCTGCATTCGACCATCGGATGGGCATGAATCCAATCTCTGCTTCCGGGTTCGCATACACCGATGCCCCCTGAACCGAGGCCAGAAGTTGCGCGCCCAAACAAATGCCCAGAACCTTTTTGTTTTGAAGAATGGCCTCCTTTATCCACTGTTTCTCCAAAGAGAGCCAGGGAAAAACGATTTCGTCGTGGATGCTCATGGGGCCTCCGAGAATGATGAGCGCATCTGCGTTCCCGGCGGATCTGGGCTCCGGCTGATCGAAGCGGATAACTTCCAGGATATGGTTTCTTTGGTCGGTCCAGTCCTGGATGAGCCCAGGAGTCTCGGCGGCAACATGTTGAAAACAGGCAAATTGCATAAGCGTGACCTGTTGAAGATCTAGGTAACCATTGCTTTTGTCCGGTTAGCGATGATATGATAAAGTTTTATGGTAAGGGCGTGGAATAGAATTTTGGCATTGGCATTGCGCTCGATAAAATAGGCCGCCTGGTCCAATTCTTCAACCATTGCCTGCTGCTGCGACAAATCGGCAATGCGGTTCAGCCGGAGCACAAAATCTTTTTCATTGTCGGGAATCAGCAAAGTCCCCGGAGCCATGCAAGCGGACCGGATGGCCTGCTCCAGCAAGTGGTTGAAGTACCTCAGAAATTGTTTCTGCCGTTCCCTCCCCAGCTTGGCCATTTCTTCGATCCATTTGACCTGTGCAGCAGGCCCAGTCTTCAAAATGGCGTTAAGCCAATCCCGGAGCAGCTCTTCCCAACTTTCCTCCGTATGCCGAAGAACTTGAAGGGCCTCGCGGTAATTTCCCTCGCTGATCGCCGCAGCCTGCTTGGCCTGGTCCGCAGGCAACTGGGTATGCTCTTGTAATGCCCGCTCAATATCCCGGTTATCCAGGGCCGGCACCGAGATGCGCTGGGTACGGGACAAAATGGTGGGAAGAATCTGCGATTCGTTTTCCGCGACCAGCAAGAAAAGTGTATCCTCGGGCGGCTCTTCGATGAGCTTGAGTAATTTGTTGCCTTCGTTGCCCAGGTATTCGGGCATCCACATCAGCAGGATTTTATACCGGCTTTCAAAGCTTTTCAAATAGAGCTTGTGAATGATCTCGCTGCATTCCTGCGCCGTTATATTCCCCTGCTTGTTCTCCGCTTCTATGAACTGAAGCCAGTCGAATACGTTCCCGTAAGGTTGTTGCTGAACGAATTGTCTCCATTCCTTGATATAATCCGTGCTGATCGGTTTGTCACCGGGTTTCTTGGGGATGACGGGGTAAGAATAGTAGATATCCGGATGCGCGAGTTCGATGGCCTTCCGGCAGGATGGACAGGCGCCGCAGGCGTCCACCCGGAACGGTTCCAAGGAGCCAACCGGGTCGGGCTCCCCGAAAAGGCTTGGGCTGGCCGAGGGTTTGCCGTTGACGCGATCGCAGACCAGGTATTGGGAGAACGCAATAGCCAGGGGAAGGGCGCCGCTTCCTTCTTTTCCCAGCAACAGGAGGGCGTGCCCCAGCTGATTATTTTTTACCAGGTTCGTCAACCGATTCTTGACTTCCGCTTGCCCAATGACCTCGCTGAATCCCATGCCGACAAATGTAAAAGAAAAAGAGAGGCGTCCCGGGGAAACCTCTCTTTTTCAAATTTTCTATTGGGATCGATTCAATTCAGGTACTTGGTTACCTCATCGCTCATCGGGTCCACCTTGTTGTATATCACCGTGATGAGATTGCCGTTTTCGTCAAGCAGGAATTTGGTGAAATTCCACTTGATGGGATCCTGGAACCCCTTTTTTTCTGCTTGGTCCACCAGCCATTTGAACAGGGGAGAGATATCGTCCCCTTTGACTGATACCTTTTCCGCCATCGGGAAGGACACGCCGTAATTCTTCTTGCAGAATTCCTCAATTTCCCCGTTGCTGCCGGGTTCCTGGTGTCCGAAATTGTTTGCGGGAAATCCCACGATTACCAGTTTGTCCTTGTATTTTTCGTACAGTTTTTCCAGGGATGCGTATTGGGGGGTGTTTCCGCATTTGGATGCGGTGTTAACGATCATGATTTTCTTGCCTTTGTAGGCTGAGAAGTCAATGGTGCCTCCCGTCAGGCCAGGCACTTTGAAATCATATATCGACATGGCACCCGCCAAAATCGTCGATAAGAGGAGTAACCGTAACATGGTAATTGATTTTATTGATGGAAGAATGTCCGATCCGAATTGTCCAAGCTACTACAAAGTTCGGGTTAAAATGGTTGCCTATTCTGCGAAAAAGATGGATGGATCGATGGGAAGGCAGCGCGCAAAGGCCTATTGGAGCTCATAACAGCCTAGGTCAGGAAGTCCGACTGCCCTGGGATTGCCGTCCAGATCGAAGGGTATTCCGGTATTAATCCCCTGATTTATGGCCGGAGATCCGGGTTTTAGGTGAAAATCATAATACATTAATTGGTTGTTCACGCTGTCAAACAAAGGATCCATGTTTACCAACATTTGGGTTGTATCGACCGGGTTCGGAGAGTCCATGACCTTCCACAGACAATGGGTAAAAATTACCGAAAAAATGGTATTGCCCTGCTCCGCAACCTGTACTTCGTCGGTCACCGTTCCGAAGTCCCCCCAAAATATGCAGTTGGTGAACTGGGCGTTTAAATCCGATTCCACCGTATTCCCGGATTCCACCGTATAATTCGACAAGTAGAGGACCGGGTTTTGATGGGTAATATAGTAATTGGAATAGCTGGCTACGGTGCAGTGGACGAACGAATAGCTACCCCCATAGGCCAAGGCGATATTTCGTCCACAATTGCTCACCAGGCAATTGCGCGCCTGGATGCTAGTCTGTGAACCGAGGATTCCAGCATCATATATATTGTCCAGGATGCATTCATCCAGCGTTACCCGGGGATTGGCATCAATGGATGGATCTTCGGACACAATGCCTTCATACGCGTTCCGGATAACCGCAAATTCCAGGACGTTGTCTTTGCTGGTACTGCGGAAATATATGCCGGGCCAACTGCCGGGGAAACTACTGTATGGATAATCCAGACGATCCCCCAGGAAATAAACCCGCGTACTGTCATACTTCTGTCCTTGGACCAACAGGGTTCCGTCCACCAGCAGCGGCGCATTGGCGTGAAAATAAACCTTGGTACCGGGTTCCAGGGTAAGCGTTGCGTTGGAATCCACGTCAAGACCACCGAGGATGACGTAAGGCAGATCGTTGGGCCAACTGGTATTGGAACTAATAACGGCATTCGTCAGGAAATGTGCATTTTGACCGAATGCCTGGAGTTGAATATAGAACTGATTGCCGTTGAATGAAACGCGTATGCTGTCAGAAAGTATGAACGCCAGACTTGCATTGCTGGGATTGACATACACGGAGACAAATACATAAAGGCTGTCATCGGCTTCAATGGTAATATTCTGATGATCTGTACCCGCGGCTCCGTCAACATTGATTTGAAAGGCCGACTGGGATCCGCCCATCAGGCGGACGTCGGACAACAGCAGTTTCTGGTTGTTGGGATTGAGGATCTTGAAAGACTGGGTTATCGAACCTACTGAGGTAAAGACCGTGTCGAACTTTACCGTGTCTGTCGAAAATTCAATTTGCGCGTCCACGCTGCGGATGTAGGTATCTTTCTTGCAAGCCGGGACGATGCAGACCGCCAGTATGGCCAGGATCAGCCACTGAACCGTGGCTCTCCGAATCAGGGCCCCGGCCCGGGACCAGCAAGGATTATCCAAAAAGATAGGCATATACTTCGTCGACCTTTCCCACCGTTACGACTTCAATGTTCCATTTCTGGTTCTTGGTAAGCCGTTGGTCTTGCAGGCGGTGGGTCAGATTGTATTTAGATACCAGGATTTTTGAAAAACCCAGTTTTTCTGCTTCAGCGATCCGCTGTTCGATGCGATGAACCGCCCGGATCTCCCCGCTAAGCCCCACTTCGCCGGCAAAACAACAATGCGGAGGCAGCGGAACGTCCTCGAAGGAACTGAGCAGGGCGCAAAGGACGGCCAAGTCAATCGAAGGATCCTCAACCTTTAAGCCGCCCGCGATATTGAGAAATACATCCTTTACTCCGAAATGAAAACCTCCCCGCTTTTCCAAGACGGCGAGAAGCAATTGCAGCCTGCGCAGATCAAACCCGCTTACCGTGCGTTGGGGCATCCCGTAGACGGCCTGCGTTACCAGCGCTTGCACTTCGATGAGCAGGGGCCGCAAGCCTTCCATGCTCGCCGCAATCGCAATGCCGCTTAACTGGTCTTCCTTTTGGTGAATCAGCACTTCACTGGGATTGACCACTCCCTGCATGCCCCATTCCGTCATTTCGTAAATGCCCAGTTCAGAACTACTGCCAAAACGATTCTTCAGCGTTCGTAGTATCCGGTAGGCATAATGCCGGTCTCCTTCAAATTGGAGCACGGTGTCCACCATGTGTTCGACAATCTTTGGGCCGGCAATGCTTCCTTCTTTGGTTATATGGCCGATCAGGATCACCGGAGTTTGAGATTCTTTGGCGAAGCGCTGGAACTCTGCGACGCATTCACGGATCTGGGAAACGCTCCCAGGCGAAGATTCTATATAAGATGACTCCAGGGTCTGGATGGAGTCGATGATCACCAGCTGTGGATCTAGCTTTTTGATTTCACGGAATATTGCTTGGGTCGAAGTTTCGGTTAGCAGATAAACATTGTCTTCCGTCACGGTGCCTTTATCTTGCGGTGGCTTGATTCTTTCGGCTCGCATTTTGATCTGCCGCTCGCTCTCTTCACCGCTGACATAGAGTACGGAAAGGCTCCCTAGCTGGAGTCCCAATTGCAGAAAGAGCGTACTCTTTCCAATGCCTGGTTCTCCGGCTACCAAAACCAAGCTTCCTGGAACGATACCCCCTCCCAAAACCCGATTTAATTCAGCGTCCGGCGTCACGATGCGCAGCTCCTTGTCCATTAACACTTCCCTAATCGCCACGGTCTTGTTATCTCTTTTTCCTGCCGAGTTTTTTTTCCATTCTGTTTCTGCCAGGGAATTATCCTTGACCAGAACTTCTTCCACGAAACTGTTCCATTGACCGCATGAAGGGCACTTACCCAACCATTTCGCACTTTCATGACCGCATTGACTGCAAAAAAAGGCGGTTTTGATTTTGCTCATGCCATAAAGTTAACGGTATTGTTCCCGGGGAGATTGCAACTGCGCGATTTGCATCATCGTTTTCGATTGATGGATTTTCTCTCCGTCACCAAAGCGACCAAGGAAACGGCACTAACAGGAGGGAGTCAAAATACTAGTGGAGAAAAAACAAAAAATGGTCTCGATTGGCGCAAAGTAAAAAGGCCAGCCGTTCAGCTGACCTTTTACTTACTAACCCATTAAATTCTTGCACTAAATTACAAATTCAGGCCACATAACAAAATTAATTTTTCTCTGTGTGCATAACTTTCAGCCCCTCAAATCTTTGCCAACGTTGCTCAGAAATATCTTTATAATTAATTGATTAATAATTGATTATATGAAATAGAACAAGAAGGCCCGTGGTTGAACATCGGCTCATTCCTCGTTATTTTTTCGGGCGAAATCCAGGGAAAAAACGGATTGGATTTTTGGTCGGATTAGGTCAATCAAAATGGAACGGAAAGAATGAATCCTGGCCATTAAGCAGGTCAAATTAGCCGATCATTATTATTACCCATGTGATACTGGCTGGATGCCAATTCATTAATGAAAAAGCTAAGCCGGGTGCGGACCCTATTGCATGTTAATTTTATCTAATATGTAGATGACCTGCCCGCCATTTCTTCTATCGGATATTCAATGGATGAGCTTAGGCCCCTGAACCCTAGGCTTTTACAGCTTGATCTCTTCATCATGCTTGTCGAAGAAATGGAATTCCGTGAGGTGGTAGTTGGTATTTGGTTTGATCCGGATAGGCTGTTTATGCTTTCTTCTCCAAGCCCATTGTTTGGAGGAAAAGAAAATCCCCTTGGTGAGATAAGCATACATGATCGGGTGCACGACCAACGAGAGATCCTTGTGCTGGTGATTAATCAGGTAACTCAGATTTTTTTCTATTTCGTCTTCTAGTATTAGCGCCGAAGAAATCTTTCCTGTACCGTGGCAGGAAGGACAGATCTCCTGGGTGTTGATGGTTACTTCGGGTTTCATGCGTTGGCGGGTGATTTGCATGAGCCCGAACTTGGAGATGGGGAGGACTGCGTGTTTTGCACGGTCAGGCCGCATAAAGATTTCCATTGCATCGATCAGTTTCCTCTTGTTATCGGGAAGCTTCATGTCGATGAAATCAACTACGATGATGCCCCCAAGGTCCCTAAGCCTCAGCTGTCGGGCAATTTCTTCGGCGGCTTCCAGGTTTGTCTCGAGTGCATTTTGCTCCTGGTTATTGCTTACACTTTTATATCCGCTATTGACATCGATCACATGGAGTGCTTCGGTATGCTCGACGATCAGATATGCTCCGCTGGGAAGGTTTACCGTTTTGCCGAAGGCGGCTTTTACCTGCTTGGTGATTCCAAACTGGTCGAAAATGGGTGAGCCGTTATTATAATAGGAGAGGATGTCCACCTTATCGGAAGCAATCCGCTGGATATAATTCCGGGTGTCGTTGTATATGTTGCGGTCGTTGACGACAATTTTATTGAAGTCCTCATTGAGCAGGTCCCTGAGCATGCTGGTGGTCTTGGTTTGTTCGCTCAGGATCTTTGCGGGAGCTACGGAACCCTTTAGGTTGTGCTGTATGAGTTTCCAGGTTGCTACCAGGTCAGTCAGGTCTTCATGAAGCTCCGCGGTATTTTTGCCTTCGGCGGCAGTTCGAACGATCACTCCAAAATTTTTTGGTTTTATTGCCTCGACAATCTTCTGTAACCGCTTGCGCTCGTCTGCGGAATGGATTTTTCTTGAGACTGCGACAATATCGTTGAAGGGCGTGATGACCACGAACCGTCCCGGCAGGGACACTTCGCAACTCAGTCTCGGTCCCTTGGCCGCAATAGGTTCTTTGAGAATTTGAACCAGAATATTTGGTTTGCCGCTAAGGACTTCATTGATTTTCCCCGTTTTGACAATCTCGGGCTCGGACTGGAAGGAGCTGTAATCAAACCCTCCGGCGTGGTTGTCGTTAATCGCCGTATGGGTGAATTTGAGTAGAGATCTGGCGTAGGGACTGAGATCGGTATAGTGCAGAAAAGCGTCCTTTTCGAAGCCCACATCGACAAATGCCGCATTGAGCCCTGGGATCAGTTTTTTTACTTTGCCCAGATACAAATCTCCTACGGCAAAACTGGCATCGGTCTTCTCGTGATGAAGTTCCACGAGCTTTTTATCCTCTAAAAGGGCGATTTCGACGCCCTGCGGGGCCGCATTTATAATCAGTTCCTTATTCAATTGTTAGAAGCATTTTCCTGCTCAACCTATGCGTCACGTAAAGGAAACAATTGCTGAAGAGGATGTGTTTGACTGCCATCTGCTGGCATAAACAACCATGTGGTGAATAGCGGTAAATAAACGGTTCGGCGTTGGGCAGAAAACCGGCTGGGTTAGCAGGTTCTCCAAATTCGTTACTTGTTCCTTTTCTTATGACGATTCTTTCTCAATCTCTTTTTTCGTTTATGCGTCGCAATCTTATGACGCTTACGCTTCTTACCACATGGCATATAAGTTCCAGTATTTTATTTAACTACGAAATACATCCTATGACGGACGGTTTTGTATTTTCCATTAAGCCTAAACGGTCCGACCTAGTCGGGGCCAGCTCCTGTATTCGATCCATTTGTTCTACTCCTTTTCGCTCGAATCGCATTTGGTTCAAGGTATGGATTGAATGCGCTGATCCAGCGCCTTAATCAGATCCGGATTCTCTGTTTCCTTCCGGGCAAATTGATACCAGTGAATTGCTGCTGCCCGATCCCCTTTTCGTTCATAAGCTTCACCCAAAGCCAGCACTGCTTCCAAGTTACCCGGCTGATTTTGAACTACTTTGGATAAACGTTCAATCGCTTTGTCAAATTGCCCGGATTCAATGCCACCCAATCCCAACAAAAGCTGCGCATACATATTAGAGGAGTCCCGACCCACCACTTCCAGGATATCCCGAACTCCTTCCATGACCTCCTGCGGGTTTCCGGCAGCCCCAAAAATATAAGATCCTCCCAGGCCAACTTTCGCTGAATCATCTCTTGGATTGAGTGCTAAGGCTCTTTGAAACAAGTCCTTAGCCTCAATTGCCATCCATGTCTTCAGGCCCTGATTATCCTGGCCAGGCAGGTTATCCAAAAATAATTGGGCAGCAAAGGTGAGACTTTTTTCAGAATTTTCCAATTTGGCAGCTTCTCCGGTATAGAAGGCTGCTAATAGAAATCCTTCCCGCACCGAATCTTTCCAAAAAGAAGCCAATTGGCGGTACGCATGTTCCTGCTGCCCCTTTACGTCCCCACGTACCACAGAATTTTCCAACCGGTTAACATAAGCTGATTGGGAAGGCGTCAACCGAGCTGCGGATGCGCGCAAAATATCCTGAACATCAAGGCCTTTTTGGGATTGACCGGAGTCGGGAGCAGGCAAGGAGGAGGGGCCGTTGGAACCGGATGGCACCGTCCGACCGAATAGATAGGTGATCAGAAAGATAGCCACTCCCCCGGAAACGAGCAAAATCTGCTGCCTTTTCAATACGGTTGATTAGAATGCCAAATCTACATTTCTTCTTCCGGCTTTGGCTGATCTTGTTTGACCGATTGCAGCTT
>Ga0206988_1003_pt1 | contig 63722 bp, 47 predicted proteins | sample Alteio_BWMinCont_12_FD_153263 | JGI IMG/M metagenome (GOLD analysis project Ga0206988, IMG submission 153263) | Enriched cells from forest soil in Barre Woods Harvard Forest LTER site, Petersham, Massachusetts, United States -... | ecosystem: Environmental > Terrestrial > Soil > Temperate forest >... | reverse complement strand
GTATAAATAATAGAAAATCAATGATTTACCGCTTCCGTATGGAATCGGTCGCCAATTGAATCTTAATACAGTAAAAAAGACCCCATGGCTAGAGCGAAATTACCGAGGAAGAGCACGACCATTGACATGACGGCGATGTGCGACGTGGCTTTCCTGCTCTTGTCCTTCTTCATCCTGGCCACCAAATTCAAGCCTCCGGAGGCGTTGACCGTTATAACGCCGCCCTCTGTGTTCACCAAAATTGCCCCAGAACGCAACGTGGTCATGATCACCATTGACAAGGATGGAAAAGTGTATTTCGGCGTTTCAGACATGAACGTGCCTGAAAAAGAAGATATTCTGAGGACGGTCAGTGCGGATAAGAACCTGGGCTTGACACCCGCGGAGATTACGAGCTTCGGCAAGAACCCCTCGGCGTATATCGGCGTCCCGTTCAGCCAGCTCAAGCAGTACCTGGCTCTGAGCCAGGACCAGATCAAGCATGTTGCCCAGTCGGGCATTCCGGTAAAGGACAGCACCGACAACGAAATGATCGAATGGATACGCGCAGCAGCTACGGCCTTCCAGGGAACCACGATGCATATCCTGGTAAAGGGCGACAATGCAGCCAAGTATCCGTCGTTCCAGGGCGTGATCATCGCGTTCAAGAAGAACGATCAGATGAAATTCCAGATGGTAACCAATCCGGTGGCCGTGCCGCCCGGTTCGGAGCTCTGGAAGGCAAATCAAAAATCGGGCACCAAGGGCGCGTCGTCCTAGGAAAACCGGAACTCATTGTAAACCCAAAACTCAGTTGTTATGGCTGAAATGGATACCTCAGGCGGTGGTCATAAAAAAGGACCAGGCGTAAAAAAGAGCAAGAAACTCTCCACCCGCGTAGATCTCACGCCCATGGTGGATCTGGGTTTTCTGCTGATTACTTTTTTCATCTTTACGACGACGATGAGCCAGCCGACGGCCATGCCGCTTTACCTGCCCAAAGACGTGCAGAAGCCCGAAGAGCAGAACAAGGTAAAAGCCTCCGCGGTAATCACACTGATGCTGGGTAAGGAGAACCAGATATATTATTACGAAGGCGACGATCCCACGAAGATCAAGGGCTCGAACTTCAAGGATGTCCGCGACGTGGTCCTGGACAAGAAAAGAAGGACGGATCCCAAGGATTTTGTCGTTGTCCTTAAGCCGACGGTGGACGCCACATACCGGAATACGGTGGACATCATTGACGAGATGACGATCGATGGCGTGAAGCGCTTTGCCATGGTGGACATTTCACCGGCGGAGTACAAGATTGTCCAGGCCACGGAAGTCGCTAATGGGATCAAGTAAGCAGGAAAGCCCCGCAGAATAGCCGGCAACCTGATGTATTATAAAACCGATTGACAATGGAAACAAACAAAATCCTGAGCGCCGACGTGCTGGACATCATTTTCGATGGCCGCAACAAGGATTATGGCGCTTATGAGCTGCGCAAAACCTACAACCGAAGAATCGGAGTCTCGCTGATCTGTACCGGAGTGGTTTGCTTGCTCATCTTCGCTAGTTATGTGCTAGGCGGGATTGGCGGCCCGAACAAGAAGCAGCAGATGGTCGTGTCGGATGTGCAGCTGGAAGATATCAAAGAAGAAAAGAAGAACGAGCCTCCGCCGCCTCCTCCGCCCAAGGTCGAACCGCCGAAGGTCGAGATGGCCAAGTTCACTCCGCCTAAGATCGTTAAGGACGAGCAGGTGAAGGAAGAAGACAAGCCACCGGAGCAGGAAAAGTTGGAAGATACCAAGATCGGAACGGTGAACCAGGAAGGAGTTAAGGATTTAGGCATCACGGCTCCTCCGGTAGCTGACGCCGGAAAAGGCGTGGTTCAGGCACCCGCTGAAGACTACGATAAGACCTTTACCAAGGTGGAAATCGAATCGGAATATCCAGGTGGCCCAGCAGCCTGGCAGCGTTATCTCCTGAAGACCCTGCACTATCCGGACGAAGCGGTCAACAATGAGATCCAGGGAGACGTGATCGTTCAGTTCATCGTGGACAAAGAAGGCAATGTCAGTGAAGTAGAAGCCATCAGCGGTCCGAACGAACTGCGCGACGAAGCCGTTCGCGTGATCAAAAAGAGCGGTAAATGGACTGCGGCCGTTCAGAATGGACGTATGGTAAAGTCGTATAAGAAGCAGCCGATCAAGTTCAGGCTGGAAGCGCAATAACTGTTTTCAGGCAGTACCTGAAGGTCCCCTCCCAGCACGGAGGGGATTTTTTTTGGGAATATTCGTAGGTTTGAAAAAAGGGTTCCATGCCGGCAATAATAGGAGAATGGGGAGATACGATTGTGGCCCTGGCCAGCGCGGCAGGCGTAGGCGCTATCGGGGTGATCCGGCTGAGTGGTGACCAAAGCATCCCGATCGTCGATGCCTTATTTCCATCCAAGGACCTCAGCGCCCAGAATTCCAACACCTTACATGTGGGATGGCTCCGGCACCAGGGAAAAGACCTGGATGAAGTGGTGGTTTCTCTGTTCCGCGCGCCCAAGTCCTATACAGGGGAAGACGTGGTGGAATTGTCCTGCCACGGCTCGCCCCTGATCGAACAGGAGATCATCCAAGCCATTCTCGTAAGCGGCGCGCGCCTGTCGCGTCCCGGTGAGTTCACCTTGCGAGCATTTCTCAATAAGAAGATGGACCTCGTGCAAGCCGAAGCAGTCGCCGACCTCATCGCCGGCACTTCCGAAGCGGCCAAAAGGACCGCACTGAACGCAATGCGTGGCGGATTTTCCAAAGAACTAAGTGAGCTAAGAGAACGACTGCTTCGGTTTTCCGCGCTCATCGAACTGGAGCTGGACTTTTCCCAGGAAGATGTAGAATTTGCAGACCGCAAACAGCTCTATACCTGGCTGGACGAGGCAGCCGCTCAAACGAAACGACTGCTGGAATCCTTCCGGTTAGGCAACGTGTTCAAGAATGGCGTTCAAGTCGCGATCATAGGGAAACCCAATTCAGGGAAATCCACCTTGCTCAATGCGCTGTTGAATGAAGAACGGGCCATTGTAAGCGAAGTGGCAGGCACGACCCGGGACAGCATTGAGGAAGTCTTGCATATCGAGGGAATCGCATTCCGGCTGATCGATACGGCTGGCATAAGGCATCCCAGCACCGACCCCGTTGAATCGATGGGGATGGAGCGGAGCAGGCAAAAGATGAGAGATGCAGAACTGGTCATTTATTTGTTTGATGCGGCACAGACTAGTCGGGACGAATTGACACTGAATTTAGAGGAAGTATCGGAGGCTAACGGCAAGCTTGTCTTAGTTGGCAACAAGATCGATCAGTGGATGGGTCCCGAGGAGGAGGAATGGAAATTAAACCGGGAGATCGTGCTGGTTTCCGCAAAGGAGGGTAGGAACATCCATTCGCTAAAGCAACGACTGCTTGCATCTACCCTTTCCAATAAAGTTGCGGAAGAGGGTATAGTAATTACGAATAGCCGGCATATGGATGCTCTGAAACTTGTGAGTGTGTCAATTGAAGAAATTAGGAGGGGCTTGGATAAGAATATTCCAGGGGACCTCCTGTCAATCGACATCAGGCGCTGCCTGCAATATATCGGTGAAATCACAGGAGAGGTCAGTACAAGCGATCAACTCGATTATATTTTTTCGAAGTTTTGTATCGGGAAGTGACCGCACTAACGGTGACGCGCAATTGAAATGGATTAAACCCTATTTGCTCAAAGACCTGAACATCTGGTTTCCCAACCAAGTTTGGAGCACCGATATCACCTACATACCGATGAAGAGAGGATTTATGTATTTAACCGCCATCCTGGATGTTTACAGCCGCAAGATCCTGGGTTGGGGTATCAACAACTCCTTGAGCGCTCAATGGTGCATAACCGTACTAGAAGAAGCCCTGGCCACTCACGGCAAGCCTCAGATCCTCAACTCCGACCAGGGAGTTCCATATACCAGCTCCCTATGGACCCAGTACCTGGAACAAAAGGGCATTCAAATCTCCATGGACGAGAAAGGAAAAGCAACCGACAATATCTGGATCGAACGATTCTGGAAATCCATCAAGTACGACTACATCTACTTGAACCTTGCAGAAGACGGTCTTGAGCTTTACCAAGGCGTTCAAAACCACATGGCCTATTACAATAACAAAATCCACCACACTACCAAACAAGCCCCGAATGAAAAATACCAAGACCTCAATCAACAAGCAGCCTGATGAACTACGTCTTTGATTCAAATATTAACTTAAGAATATAGGCTTTTGGTATCGAAATAGGGGAGTACTATAGACGGTAGTCTTTTGTCTTATAATTCTAAGCAGGCTATGGGCTGATCTTTCGAATCATGTCATTACCGATATCTGCCACATATACATTTCCCGCGGCATCTACCGCTACTCCTGTAGGAATATCAAAAGAAGCAGCAAGGGCCATGCCATTGACTGAACCAATGCTACCGTTACCGGCCCAGGTGTTCACTACACCCAACGGGCTGATCTTTCGGATTATGTTATTAACACCATCAGCCACATATACATTTCCCGCGGCATCTACCGCTACTCCATAAGGTCCATTAAAAGAAGCAGCCGTGCCCATGCCATTGGCTGAACCTTTAGTACCGCTGCCAGCCAAGGTGCTCACTACACCCAACGGGCTGATCTTTCGGATCATGTCATTACCGTTATCTGCCACATATACATTTCCTGCGGCATCTACTGCTACTCCGTAAGGTCCATTAAAAGAAGCCGCCGTGCCTGTGCCATTGTTTGATCTTCCGGCCCCGCCCCCAGCCAGGGTGGTTACCACCCCCGACGGGCTGATCTTTCGGATAAGCTCATTAGCCGCATCCGCCACATATACGTTTCCCGCGGCATCTACTGCTACTCCCCAAGGTATATTGAAAGAAGCAGCCGTGCCCATGCCATTGGCTGAACCTGCAAAACCGCTGCCAGCCAGGGTGCTCACTACTCCAGATGAGCTTATCTTTCGGATCAGGTTATTACCGTAATCCGCCACATACACATTGCCTGCGGTATCTACCGCTACTCCAGCAGGAAGATCAAAAGAAGCAGCCATGCCGGTGCCATTGGCTGAACCTGCGGTACCGCTGCCAGCCAGGGTGCTCACTACTCCAGATGGGCTGATCATTCGGATCAAGTTATTACTCTCATCTGCCACATATACATTTCCTTTGGCATCTACCGCTACTCCTCTAGGTGAAGCAAAAGAAGCTGTAGTATTGGCTGAACCTACGGTACCGCTGCCAGCCAGGGTAGTCACTACTCCAGATGAGCTTATCTTTCTGATCAGGTTATTACCGAAATCCGCCACATACACATTGCCTGCGGCATCTACCGCTACTCCATTTGGAAAATGAAAAGAAGCAGCCATGCCGGTGCCATTGGCTGAACCTGCAAAACCGCTGCCAGCCAAGGTGCTCACTACACCCAACGGGCTGATCTTTCGGATCAAGTTATTACCGTTATCTGCCACATATACATTTCCTTGGGCATCTACTGCTACTCCATTAGGTGAAGCAAAAGAAGCTGCTGTCCCTGTGCCGTTGAGCTTGCCGAAAGTACCGGTTCCAGCCAGGGTGCTCACTACACCGGATGAACTTACCTTTCGGATCATGTTATTAATCTCATCCGCGACATATACATTTCCCGCGGCATCCACAGCTACTCCTACGGGACCATGAAAAGAAGCAGCCGTGCCCATGCCATTGACTGAATCAGGACTACCGTTGCCAGCCAGGGTGCTCACTACTCCAGATGGGCTGATCATTCGGATCAAGTTATTACTCTCATCTGCCACATATACATTTCCTTGGGCATCTACCGCTACTCCTGAAGGTGAAGCAAAAGAAGCGGCCGTGCCCGTGCCATTGACTGAATCAGCAATACCGTTGCCAGCCAGGGTGCTCACTACACCCAACGGGCTGATCATTCGGATCAAGTTGTTACCTAAATCCGCCACATATACATTTCCCGCGGCATCTACTGCTACTCCATAAGGATCATTAAAAGAAGCAGCCGTGCCCATGCCATTGGCTGAACCTTTAGTTCCGCTGCCAGCCAGGGTGCTCACTGCACCAGATGAGCTGATCTTTCGGATCAAGTTATTACCTAAATCCGCCACATACACATTTCCCGCGGCATCTACTGCTACTCCAGAAGGTCCATTAAAAGAAGCAGGCGTGCCTGTGCCATTGGTAACTTGAAAACTGGGCCCCGCCAAGGTTGTCACTAATCCACCTGGTGGGTTTGCAAGTTTATAAGGTGTCTGTTTAGTGCAAAATGGCATCATCATGCTAGTGGCTATAACAAGTGAAATCATTAAGAATAGTGACCGTTTCATATTTCACGAATCTAAATCGAAAACAAGGATGAAATAATCCCCCAAATGGGGGATATATAAGCATTATTCAGCCCTTAATAAATAAACAAAATAGGAGGAACTATTAAAACCCAAATGAATCTTTCCCGATGCAATAATGTCAGAAACCAACAGCCCAGGCCAAAATATATAAAAAGGATTAAAAATATTGTAAAAAAGATTTTGAAATAGAAACAGTGAAATACGGGAGTAAGATTTTTTCTGAACCCGATGTGAATAAAAAAGCGAAAGGAGGCAGGAACCCTAAACTGTATGTTTCAGCCCTGCACTATATTTTTCTTTCTATGAAAGGGCTAAGAATATTTGAACGTTTTGGGTTCGACCTGCCAAAAAAGACCAAATTCCTGCTGGGTCCCGGCTTGTCAGTGATTGTTCCGCAGGGGATTTTAACATGGCGCGTTTTGATTGGTTTAGCCCCCAAGGTCAACCTTTGACTGATTATAACCCTGGCCCCGATTTACTCAGAATTTTAGAAGATCACTTGGATAGTACAAGTCAATAAGAACGATTTTTTCCTGATTTTGTACCTTATCTGTACCTCAAAATCATAATCGATTAAATATCAAAGCGTATTACTTTTTGTATCGGGAAGTGACGACTCCACGATAGATGCACGTTCCCTGAGGAGTACATTCATTCTCACAGTAATTCATTTGCTTTTCTTCGCCTTTAGTGGCCTTTTCTTGGCTATTAACCTGTTACTAAATCCTGCTTTGTGATTTGCTTGATTTTGGTGGCCAGATTATGGGTCACAATGATACAGCATGATACTATATGATATGGTGCAAATCCAGGGCTCCACGGGAAAACATGTATGAGAGCTGGCGGAATATTACGCGTTGAGGAAACTTGATATATTTATAGTGGGTTTAATTAAATTATATGATAGAAATAGATGAAGCATGAAATCAATGAACAACCCCCATTTTAGGGCCTCCGTTTTGATTCCCATCAAAATCGGATTGTCCCAACAATAATACAAAATGGATAACGCTAAACAACAGTGTATCAAAGTAAATATCTTTACAGACGAAGCGCCTTATATCATAAATTAGAGTGCTGGCTGTAATGCTTGGGCTGCCTGCAAACTTGAAACTTTTGTGCATTGAACGAGCATTTTTTGACTGCTCAATGTTGACCTTTGAGTTTGTAAGCGAAGGCAGGAATGGGTTTATTCACAAGTTAGTTCAATACAAAAAAACCAACTTGAAAGACATTTACAATCTTGTATTATCAAACCGACTTGGCAAAGTAAGCTACACGTAATTTATTATTTTATATGAACGTACAAGAACAAATCAAAAAGTATATTACCAGCCAACCTGAACCAAAACGCAGTGATATGCAAGAGTTGCACCGACTCATACTTCAAGTGTTACCAGAATGTAAATTATGGTTCGACGATGGTAAAAACAGCGAAAATAAAACTATTAGTAACCCTACTATTGGATACGGATTTCATACAATAAAATATGCGGATGGAAAAACTAGAGAGTTTTTTCAAATTGGTATAAGTGCAAACAAAACCGGAATCTCTGTCTATATCCTTGGTATAAAAGATAAGACATACTTAGCCAAAACGTATGGAAAAAAACTGGGCAAGGCGAATGTGAGCGGATATTGCATTAGGTTCAAAACTCTAAAAGACATAAATATTGATATACTTGAAGCGGCAATACGATATGGGGTTGAGACTTCGCTCCGAGAGTAGCACTACACCAAGTAAAGCAGGCCGAGACGCAAAAGCAGACAGCAGACTCTGGAGTAAATGCCCGGCTTACGGAATTATATCAGTGCCCACTATGTTTAATATTTCAATTGGAATCGTAGAGAACCAGCTAAAGGCAGATCAATAAGTGACAGTAGTCGCGGCGAAAATAGTTCGACAAACAACACAACATTATTTAATCAATGAAATGAAAGAGCTTTGAGTTATTGTTCACCCGAAAAACTTAAAACCATGGAAATAGAAAAAATTATCTTTTTTAGAAACTTTCTGTTTAAGACATTTATTGTAGGAGTTGCTTTTGGGTTTTTCTATTTTATCACTACCATTTTATTTTGGAATTCCTGGTTGATGACCTGGATAGAAGCAATGTTTAAAATAAATGACGCTGAATTAGGACATTTAATGTTGTCCTTTTTCTCAACCTTGCGGATTATTCTTGCATTTTTATTTCTGGCCCCATGTATTGCTTTGCACTGGATGATTAAGCGAAAAAATAGAACCACAAGAGCTTGAGTACAGCTTCTAAATATCAGTTACCAATCCGTCACTAATTCCCCGCAAACTCAATAGAATCGGGGGACAGTACTTTTTGTATTGCCAAGTAGACGCTGTCCTTAATTTGAAACACCGTTCTTGCACACAGACTGTCGATCGCGATATTGCCGTTCCAAACTTCCATGCGGTCCTCAACAAGTGGTTGCTCAAAATACATCGCGGCCAAATCCGCCTGAAGAAATATCCCTGCTTACACCCACTCCTCCGCCGCATCTATCAGAGCCTTCCACAAGTGCAAAGCGAAAGAGCTTCGGACCATGACACGGTAACGAAATGGAGCAATGTGGCAGACGATCACCGGTGCCTTCGCCATGAGTCCCTGGGAGACACTTGCAATAGGAAAACTTTTTTCCCGGAGATCCTGATCCCAAAGATGGGCGAGCACTTCACGAATCTTAGGTCCTTCAAGTTCAATGGTAGTTCGCTGGCCGCTGACATCAACTACGCCGAAATGATAGTGGTTCTTCAACAGCAGCGGTGCGAGCTTCTGCTCAGCTCCCTGGAATCCTACAATAAGCCACCAGTCCGGTGCAAGGCACAGGGCATGGGCTTCACCTCCACCGGATACTGACCCCCATAGGGTCTGGCCTGGCTGCCCCGGCAGATCCATGCCCAGCGCTTCAGCGACTGCGGCTTGCGTTGGGGTCCCGGGCGCCAAACGAAGATCGATAGTGTGCAATCCTGGCAATTCACGAATCGCCACCGTAGCGACGGTTCCCATGTTCATTCCTTCCAGCGGACTTTCTTTGGCGATCATACGGGGGTCTCAATTAGTCTCTTCGGATGTTCTCCTTGTCAACGAATACGGCGTCGCAGATGGTGGCACGCAGCACTTTTTTTCCAATGGGCACGGCCACCACTTCACCCATCCGGTTCAAGCCATCAGCCACCAGTGCCAGTGCGAACGTACGCCCAAGCGTCGGCGAATAATAAGAACTCGTCACAAAACCAGTGTGGTGGGTTTTGCCATGCTCGTCCGGGTGCGCGTTAAGTACGGTGATGTATGCTCCCTCCGGAATGACTTCGACATCGTTCTCTGGCAGCAGGCCAACCAGCTGGGATCTCCCCATTGCCTTCAGATAGGGCAGCTGGAAGGAGCGCTTTCCGATGAACTCCTTCTTCTTGGACACAACCCAGAACATGTTGAGATCATTCGGAGTTTGAGTCCCGTCGGTGTCCTGCCCGATGATAATGTAACCCTTTTCCGCCCGCAGCACGTGCATGGTCTCTGTGCCATAGGCAGTCAGGTCATAGCGACGTCCGAGCGCCCACAGTCGTTCCCAAATATGGCGGGAATGGCCCCAGGCAACGTTGATCTCGAATGCCAGCTCTCCTGAAAAGGAGATTCGCGCGATGCGCACAGCTATGCCGTCGATCGTCGCCCCTCGGCTGTGCATGAAGGGAAATGCACCTTTTGAGAGGTCAATGTCTGTGACCAGTTCCTGGAGGAGCTGCCTGCTTTTCGGACCCACTAGCGCGATCGTCGAAATATGCTCGGTAACCGAGGTGCAATAGACCTTCAGGTCAGGCCACTCCGTCTGCAGCCACTCTTCCAGCCATGCCAGGACCGGGGCAGCACCTCCTGTGGTGGTGGTCATCAGAAAATGGTTTTTACCCAGCCGGGTGGTGACACCGTCATCAAAGACCATGCCGTCAGCCTTGCACATCAATCCGTAGCGGCACTGCCCTTCCGGCAATGTCGAAAAGATATTCGTATAGATGCGGTCGAGGAAAACAGCGGCGTCAGGACCCTGGATATCAATCTTTCCGAGGGTGGAGGCGTCCATCACGGCCACACCCTGTCTGGCTGCCAGGCACTCACGCCGAACGGCATCTTCCATGCGCTCTCCAGGTTTCGGGAAGTACCACGGTCGCTTCCATTGCCCCACGTCCTCGAATACTGCACCAGCTCCAACATGCCATTGATGGAGCGATGTGATGCGGATGGGATCGGAAAGCAGTCCGCGTTCACGTCCGGCAAGTGCAGCGAACGGCACCGGCACATAAGGTGGCCGGAAGGAAAGGGTACCCACATCGGCAGGTGACAGGCCGGACTTTCCACCTTGCGCAACGCCATTAAGTTGGCAAAGTGCACCGATGGTGAGCATGCCGCTGGTCTTGCCCTGGTCGTGTGCCGTGCCTATGGTGGTGTATCGTTTGATGTGCTCGATGCTGTACAACCCTGCCCCTACGGCACGTCGCAGATCGTGCAGCGTTGTATCGCGCTGCAAGTCGATGTAAGCGTGACGGGCCTGCTCGGGATCGAGCGCCGGACCGAAGAATACCGATGGATCGTCGTCGCCGCCGAAGTCGCCGGCCAGCATGCCGGCGGTGCGGAGCCGGTCGGTAGAGTGGCTTACCAGGAAGGCCGCGTGTTCCACACTCCACTGCGGTTTGATGCCGATGTGGGTCGCCAGATCTACGATCGGGGTCCAGCCGCCGGATACTGCGAGTAGATCGGCAGCTGTTTGAAATGTTTCGTTCGTGTCGAGGTCCTGTATGATGACGCTATGGCAAGCCCCTTCTGAATTGGAGGCAGTGTCGAGAACAGTAGCGCGGAATCGGACCGGAATCCCCGCCGCCCTTGCTGCATCGACACTGGGACCTCCGGCCTCGGGCCGCGCATCATAGATACCTTGCACCAGTACACCGGCATGATGAAGCCTAACCGCATCACGATATCCTTGGTTGTCAACAGTAGCAACCACGGCACGCCTGAAGATCCGCACACTGTGAACCGCAACATAGGTCGCTGCCGCATGGGAGAGCATGATGCCGGGCACGTCGTTATTTGCGAAGATCAACGGGCGCTGGAACGCACCTGGTGCCAGCACGACCCGATCGGCACGGATATGCCAGACCCGGATGCGCGCACGCCTGGCCGGCGCGGAATTCCCAAGGTGGTCGCTTCGCCGCTCAATGGCGACGACATAGTTCTGGTCGTACAAGCCAACTGAAGTGCACCTGCACAGATAAGTGAGGTTTCCATGCGCGAGAACATCCCGCAGGGCAGATGATAATTCCAGTCCAAGGTGCCGGAGATGACCACCAGGTCCTGACTGGTCATCGATCAGTAGAACCTCATGGCCTGCACGCAGGTGCTCATCCGCCGCCATAAGTCCCGCAAGACCTGCCCCTATTACCAGCGTATCGACATAGCGATTGGTTTTGTCGTAGCGGGCTTCATCGGGAAGCTCAGGTAGTGCACCGATGCCGGTAAGGCTGCGGGCAGCAAGTCCGTCCGCCAATTCAATGACAGTGGCCGGAAGCATCGACTCTTTTGTACCTGATACCAGCTGAACGAGTGCATTGGGTTCTTCAACGCCCAATCCGACGACACCGCGCGGACGGCCATGGTAGGTGCTGTTAGTTATTGACAGCATGCCGCTGCGCAGCAAGGCAGCCGCCATCGGTTCACCCTGACGCCCCTTATAGAGCTTGTCATCAAAACTGAATGAAACTTCGCTCATGCTCTCGAACCCTCCTGCCCAATGTTACCGGGCGCTTTTGGTTGTGTGGTGAAGGGAGGGTATGCCGGCCCAATCTCATGGGTGATGGTATTGCGCCATAGGCTGAACCACCGGCCACATCCAGCGAAGTGCACCCATCGCTCGGCAAGCCACCCCTTGGGGTTGGCACGGATATGAAGGTATTTCGCCCATTCGCTGTCGGTAAGCGCATTGGGATCTGGGTAGGCTACCCCGGCCTCTGCACCGTAATGGAACTCGGTTTCGTTGCGAAGGCCACAGTGGGGACAAGGAATGTGAAGCATAAAATAAATTTTAGTGGGCAACCCCGGCCGCTCCATGTTCGTCGATGAGATGCCCCGTCACAAAGCGGTCGAGCGCGAAGGGCCGGTTCAATTCATGCGGGGTGCCGTGTGCCATCGTGTAGGCCATGACCCAGCCCGAACCAGGCGTGGCCTTGAAACCACCTGTTCCCCAGCCGGTGTTGATGAACAGGCTCTCCACCGGAGTCAGGCCGATGATGGGCGAGGCGTCTGGTGCGATATCAACGATACCTCCCCAGGTCCTCAGCACCTGCGCACGGGAGAAGATAGGGAACAATTCCAATGCAGCCGCCAGCTGGTGTTCGATCACATGGAAGCCGCCGCGCTGTGCGTAGGAGTTGAATGCGTCGGTGCCTGCCCCCATCACCAGCTCACCCTTGTGGGCTTGGCTGACATAAACATGGACAGCGCCGCTCATAACCACGGTGTTGAGCACCTGTTCAAACAGTGGACTGACCAGCGCCTGCAAAGGCCGGCTCTGGATTGGAATGGAGAATCCGGCGAGATTGGCCAGCAGCGAGGAATGACCGGCCGCAAGGAGGCCCACCTTGCCGGCAGCGATGGTTCCCTGGTAGGTGTGTATGCCCTGGACCTTATTGTTCCGGATGTCAAAGCCTGTCACTTCGGTGCCCTGGATGATATCCACCCCAAGGTCGCTCGCTGCCTTCGCATAGCCCCAGGCCACCCAGTCATGTTTGGCGATGCCGCCACGCGGCTGGTAGGTGGCACCATGAACTGGATACCGGACATCCGCGCTGATATTGATGATGGGTACCAGTTTCTTCACCTCAGCTGGAGTGAGCCACTCACAGTCGATGCCGTTGAGGGCATTCGCATAGAAATTCCGGCGTTTAGATCGCACATCACTAACTGAATGTGCAAGCGTCAGCACACCACGCTGGCTGAAGAACATCTCATAGCCGAGATCTTCCTCAAGAGTCTCCCATAATTTTAGTGAGTGCTCGTAGATGGCCGAGGATTCGTCCCATAGATAATTCGACCGGATGATGGTGGTGTTGCGGGCCATATTGCCTCCTGCGAGCCAGCCCTTCTCCAGGACCGCGATGTTGGTCAGGCCATGATTCTTTGCCAGGTAATAGGCGGTTGCAAGTCCATGACCGCCACCGCCCACGATGACCGCATCGTAAGCTTTCTTCGGCTTCACATGCTTCCACAGCTCTGGAGGCTGCTCCGGGAGAGTGGCTGCACGCCGTCGTCCGATCGTGCCGGGAGGCAAGGTATCCTGCGTATTCGTCATGACCTCAATCGTTTCATCTGTGGATCGTACTGCGGATCCTGACCTACGGATGCCGGGTAATCGCTGTCGAAATATCGGATAGAGAGGCCTGTACCCTGCGTGCTCAATTCTGCGGGCACCCAGGCATAAGCGAGTTGCTTGCCAATGGTATGGCCGAAATAGGCACTGGTGACATAACCCACCACGTTACCCTGATGAAGGACGGGCTCCTTGCCCAGAACCACATGCTGAGGGTTCTCAAGCACCAGACATACTAAACTTCTGCTTAGTGCATTTGGATTTACTTCATTGAAAGCCTCAGCGCCTTTATATCCTCCACCCTTGCGGACCGCAAAGGACAGCCCCGCCTCATGGGGGTTGTGCTCACTGTTCATGTCCGTCCCGTAACTGCGGTATCCTTTTTCCAGGCGCATGGAGTTGAAAGCTCCACGGCCGGCTGCAATGAGTCCATACTTCTTTCCTGCCTGCCAAAGCGTGTCCCAGAGTTTCAACGCAAGGTCGGCGGTAGTGTAGATTTCATATCCCAGCTCACCAACATAGGAGAGCCTGCACAGCATCACCGGCACATGGCCGAGATACATGCTCTTTAGCCGGAAGTAGCCGAGTGCCTCGTTGCTCAGGTCATACCTGGTCAAAGACTGAGCGAGTTCCCGCGACTTAGGTCCGAAGAGCCCCAGCCCAACGGTCCCGGCGGTGATGTCTCGCACTTGCACGGTGTCCGGTGCCACCTGCCTCAGGTAATTGATATCGATGTTGCTGTTCACGCCGACGAAAAAGTCGCGCTCGCCACGTCGCATGACAGTGATGTCGCTCAGGATGCCGGCCCTTTCGTTAAGCATCAGGCAATAGGTGATGGAGCCGGGTTTCTTGCGAAGGTTACCTGTTGTCAATCGCTCGAGAAACTCCAATGCACCGTTGCCGGTGACCTCGATGCGTTTTAGGGTTGTGATATCGAACAGGCCGACGCCTTCCCTGACCGCGCAGGCCTCAGCACCGATGATCGGCGACCAGAATTTTGAACTCCACTCATCCCGCTGCGGACAATTGTAGCGGGCGAGCAGGCCGGCGTTGGATTCGTACCATTGCGGTCGCTCATAGCCGGAAGCTTCGAGAAAGAAGCCACCGAGTTCCTGCTGACGCTGGTAGAAACCAGTGGTGCGAAGGGGACGTGGCGACTCCATAGGCTGCAGCGGGTGCAGTAGGTCGTACACCTCGACGTAGTTTTGCGCACCGCGTTCTTCGATATGCAGTGACCCTAACTGGTGGGTATCAAAGCGGTTGACATCGCATTCATGCACGGCCAGTGCGGGATGGCCATTGACGATCCACTCGGCGATCGCGCGTGCCACACCACATGCATGGGTGACCCATACTGCCTCAGCAACCCAGAAGCCCTTCAACCCCGACCATTCACCCATCAGGGGGAAGTTGTCGACGGTAAAGGAGAACAAACCATTCATCGATTCGACAATCACGCTGCCCTTCAGTGCGGGAATGACTTCGGTCGCACGCTCCATGGCACCTTTCCACTCCTCGGGAGTGAATGGCATCTGGCTCGGCATTACTTCAGCGAGTTCGCAGGGAAGGATGTCCTCAGCCCTCACAGGAAGTGGCCGGTGTCCGTACCAGCCAACCGCGAGACTCTGTCCTCTCTGCCTGAAATAAAGGTCAGAACCCTGATGACGGAGCACGGGCAATTCAGCTTCACCCTTGTAAGAGGCCAGTTCAGGCATAGGCGCCGTATAGCAAAGCTGGTGCGCCAACGGCTGTATAGCCTTCGACATGCCCACCATCGCTCCAATCTTCGGTCCCCATATTCCAGCGCAGGAAACAACAATATCCGCCGGGAATGATCCCTGTGTCGTTTGAACTCCGGTGACGCGATCGTCGCTCTGATCGATGGCAAGGACCTCGCAAGCTGCAATGAATCGCGCACCGCGACTGATCGACCGCTCACCCACGACTTCGTCAGCCAGTATCGCTCGGGCGATCCCATCATCGGGCACGTATAGTGCACCCAGCAATTTCCTACGAACAAGAAGCGGATGCAATTTCAACGCTTCCTCAGGAGGCATCACCCGCGCGTTAATCCCGGCGGACATGGCCAATCCCGCCCTACGGTGAAGGTCGGCCAGGCGCTCAGGCGTCGTTGCGATCTCCAGGCTGCCCACCTTGAGAAAACAGGTCTCGCCGCCATGGCGAAGGCCATAAAGTTTTTCAACTGTCTGGCGGGCGAATTGCGCCATGGTTCGCGACCCATTGGTTTGGAAAACAACGCCAGGCGCATGTGATGTCGAGCCGCCAGGATTCCAGAGCTTACCTTTTTCAATGACGACTACATCGCAATACCCGCGTTCGGTGAGCTCATCGGCCAATGAACAACCAACGATACCGGCTCCTATGATTACAATCTTTGGCATCAGTGCCCCGGGGTCTCAGTGAGTTGATCGCAATACCAGGAGAGAAACTGCTTCACGAGGTACTCCTCGTCGGCCAGTGGACCCGGCAAGTACCCACCGGAGCAAATGCCGCGGTAAGCACCTTCTGCCAGGCTTTGATCCTGTGCATTCGTCTGGGTCCAAACCTTGGTCAGGTTGTCAAGATCATAGTCAACATCTTCCACCGCGTCGGCCGCGACGAGCCACTTGGTCCGCACAAGAGTCCGGTCGACCGAAAGAGGGAAGACCGCGAAGGTGACGATGTGGTCGCTCAAAAAGTGGTTCCACGAATTCGGATGGGTCCACAATGAAAGTCCGCTTCCCTCCGGCCGCTTGAAACTGCCGAGCAGCTTTTTGCAAGCGTGTTCAGGCTTCAGGGTGTGGGATATGCACTGGTTAGCCAGCGGCAGTCGAACGGCGCGGAACCACAGGCCATCCGGGTACTCCAGCAAGTGGTAGGGAAGGCCGAGGCTTTCCCACTCCCTTTCCTTTTCCTGGAGCGTCTCTTGAAAGCGTTGCTCCGAGGGCTGGACATTATCCTTGTCGAGACCCTTGCCAAAACCTGCGCTGTAAAGCGGTACCAGCAGTTCAGGGTGATTGCTGGGGCAATGCAGGCACTCCCTGTTATTTTCTATGATCAGTTTCCAGTTGCAGGATTCAATGATATCCTTCTGGTAGGCTATTTTGGTCTTAGGTAACTCGTATGGAGCGAGATACGGACCAAGCCTGGTACGCACCTCTTCGATATCAACAGGTGCTGGCGTGGTAAGGCAAACATAAATAAGGCCACCGATAACGGCGACCTCTATTGGATTCAGTCCGAAATTTTCCTTGGGAAAGCTGGGAGTCATACCGCGGGCATGCAGCAGATTTCCGTCAAGGTCGTACGTCCAGTTGTGGTAGGGACAGATGAGCCGCCGGCGGTTGCCTTTCTCCCCCGGGACCAGTTCATGGCCGCGGTGTCGGCATACATTGTAAAATCCCCGCACCTCCCCGCGTTCCGTCCGCTGCAGAAAAAAGGACCGCGTTCCGATTTTTAAAGCAACATAATCGCCTGGTTTCGGAATGTCGGCCTCACAAGCCACATAAATCCATCGACCGTAGAAAATCCGCTCAAGCTCCTCCTTGAAAATTTCGGTGCTTATATAGAAGCGCGGAGGTAGAGTGAAGTTTGTGTCAATTCCGGCTAAGGACATGGTGATATTTTTTATAATCTTGAGTCAGATCCAACAACTAATCTAAAACATAAAGGTAAGTTTGCTATTCATTATTCCATTGGAGTGAGATCATAAAAATCAGGGTGGACTTAAAAAATTCAAAATAGGCGCACCCTGTCCATTAGATTTTATTAATTAAGTAAGACCAATAACCTGTAATTCAAATATGAAGGATTCTCCAGTTACTGATAAGAACGATCTTGCCAGTTTTGGTTATCGTCAGGAATTAAAGCGTTCCATGGGTAGCTTCTCAAGTTTTGCAGCAAGCTTTTCTTACATTTCCATTCTTACTGGTCTTTTTCAGATGTTTCATTTGGGTTATGGGGTTGCCGGACCCGGATTTTTCTGGACTTGGCCATTTGTATTGACGGGTCAATTGCTGGTGGCTCTCTGCTTTGCAGAACTTGCTTCCAGGTTTCCGTTGTCTGGCGGTGTTTATCAATGGGCAAAGTTTACTGGAAACCCTTTCCTTGGATGGATGACAGGCTGGATTTATCTGGCTTGTCTTATTATCACTATTGCTGCTGTGGCCATGGCACTTCAGGTTAGCCTGCCCCAAATTTCAGGTTCCTTCCAGATAATTGGTACCTCAAATGACCCAAAATCGGTTGCTATGAATGCCATTTTGCTAGGTTCTATTCTAATTGTTACAAGTACCATAGTCAATGCCAAGGGTATTAAGCTACTGGCTCTGATTAATAATATTGGTGTCTTTGCCGAACTGGTTGGAATCATATTTCTGATAGTTCTTCTGTTTTTAAATAAAGTAAGATCTCCGATCGAAGCTGTCGTTCACATTAAATATATTGGTTCTGATTTCAAATCTTTTCCTGATGTGACGATTTTAATGGCAGCGACCGCCTTGACAGCCTCTTATGTTCTTTATGGATTCGATACTGCCGGAACACTTGCTGAAGAAACTCATGATCCCCGTAAAAAGGCTCCCCGTGCTATCTTGCAGGCTCTTCTTGCCGCTGGATTTGCCGGATTACTGGTATTGCTTTTTGCCTTGATGGCAGTGCCAGATTTAGGTATGCCAGATTTGGGAAATATACGCGGAGGGTTACCCTTGTTGGTGAAATCAGTCTTGGGTAAAACTACGGGCAGTCTTTTTCTTTGTATTGTTATTTTTGCCATCATTGTGTGCACCCTTGCTGTTCAGTCCGGAGCAGTAAGATTAATGTTCGCCATGGGGCGTGATGGGTGCCTGCCCTTTAGTAAATCCTTATCGGAAGTTTCCTCAAAAACCCAAACTCCTGTTTTAGCTACCTTGCTTTGTGGATTGGCAGCAATAATTATTTTGGCGATGAATATTCAATTTCCAAAAGTATTTGAGTTGGTAACCTCTATCGCCATACTTTGGGCTAATCTGGCCTACTGGATAGTGGTTGCGCTTCAACTAAAAAATAGGTTTATATCGGCCCGTTATGGAGTAGATACGGACGCCAGATTTAATTTGGGCAAATGGGGATTCCCAGTTAATATTTTGGCCCTGATTTGGAGCACTTTTATGGTTATCAATGTGTCATGGCCCCGGACTGCAACCTATGGTTTGGAATGGTATCACCAGTATTCAGCGTGGATTTATACAACTGGTTTGATTTGCCTTGGTGTGTTCATTTACTATTATAAGTTAATTAAAAGACAAAGAATTTCTTAAAAGGAATATGGTGTACACTCAGTTTATAGACGGCGCATTAACTACAAGTTCAAACAGAGAATCCTGGATAAACTATAATCCGGCTAATAATAATCCATTGGGAGAGGTTTGTCAGGCTAACGATCAGGATATTGAAGCAGCTGTAAATTCATCAGAAAAGGCCTTCCATATTTGGAATACCAAAACAGGAGCAGAACGTGGTCGGGTTTTATTAAAAGCGGCCCATATATTAAGATCCAGATTGGAGAAAATTGCTTTTTTAGAAACTCAGGATGTTGGAAAGCCCATTTCGGAATCTCTGGCTGTGGATATTAGATCGGCTGCAGATGCTATGGAATATTTTGGAGGAATGGCTGCAGGTATACATGGGGAGTTTTTTGATTTGAAAAACGCCTTTGGATATACGCGCCCTGAGCCTTTAGGTATTTGTGCGGGAATTGGTGCATGGAACTATCCGATTCAGATTGCTGCATGGAAAGCCGCTCCAGCATTGGCTTGCGGCAACTCAATGATTTTTAAACCATCAGAACTCACCCCGGCAACTGCACTTGAATTAGCTAAGGCATTTATAGAAGCCGGAGCCCCGCCTGGTTTGTTTAATGTAGTTCAGGGTGATGGTAGGGTAGGAGGTATGTTAGTAGATCATCCGCGTATAGCAAAAATTTCATTGACAGGTTCAGTTTCAACTGGTAAAAAAATCTTTACCGGTGCTGCAACCCAACTGAAGCGGGTCACACTTGAACTTGGTGGAAAATCTCCCATAATTATTTTCGAAGATGCAGATATACATAATGCTGTATCAGCAACCTTGCTGGCAAATTTTTATACGCAAGGTGAAGTCTGTTCGAATGGTACGCGGGTATTTGTGCATCGTAAAATTTTTGATTCCTTTTTAATGAAGTTAAAGGACCGAACTGAAAAAATCAGATTGGGGGACCCGGCAGATCCCGATACCCAGATGGGCGCATTAATTAGTAAGGCGCACATGGAAAAAATAATTCGATTTATAGATTCGGGAAAATCTGCAGGTGCAACATTATTGACCGGAGGATTCAGACCTGAAAAAGATTTCAAAGGACGGGATATTACTTCTGGCAATTTCCTGGCTCCAGCAATTTTTACGGATTGCGATGATTCAATGGAAATTTGCAAAGAAGAGATTTTTGGTCCAGTGCTCTCTATACTCTGCTTTGACTCAGAAGAAGAGGTGATTGAAAGGGCTAATAATACCTCCTTCGGTTTGGCGGCAGGTGTATTTACGAATGACATAAAACGCGGCCATCGGGTAATTCATCAATTACAGGCAGGTACATGCTGGATTAATAATTATAATATAACCCCTATTGAACTTCCTTTTGGTGGTTATAAACAATCAGGTCAGGGACGGGAGAATAGCCTTGCTGCTATTCAACATTATACCCAGCTAAAAAGTGTTTATGTTGAATTAGGAAATGTCGAATCTCCTTATTAATATGGATAAAGTTCTTGACACAATCATTATTGGAGGCGGGTCTGCCGGCTGTGTGTTGGCAAATCGACTGAGTGAAAATCCGGACCATAAAGTGTTGGTGATTGAAGCGGGAAGAAGAGATTTCTGGTGGGATATTTTTATTCATATGCCAGCCGCTCTTACCTATCCGATTGGTAGTAGATTTTATGATTGGCAATACCAATCGGAGCCTGAGCCATTCATGAATAACCGGCGGGTGTATCATGCCCGTGGAAAAGTGTTAGGTGGTTCCAGTTCCATTAACGGAATGATTTTCATTCGTGGTAATCCATTGGACTATGAGAAGTGGGCAAAGGATCCAGGAATGGAATCATGGGATTATTCCCATTGCCTTCCTTATTTTAAAAAGTCTGAAAACAGAACCGCTGGAGCAAACTTCTTGCGTGGTGGTACTGGTCCTCTGCACCTCGAGACTGGGCCCGCGACCAACCCCTTGTTTAAAGCATTTTTTGATGCTGCCAAACAAGCAGGCTATCCGCTGACTGAAGATGTCAATGGATTCCAACAGGAAGGTTTTGGAATGTTCGACCGCAACATCAAAAATGGGAGGCGTTGGTCTGCCTCAAGAGCATATTTGCATCCTGTTTTGGGAAAACGAAAAAATCTTGAAGTAATCTGTGGTGCTCTCGCAACCAAAATTCTTTTCTCCGGGAAGCGTGCAGTTGGAGTAGAATTTTTGAAAGGAAATAGTTTGCGCAGGGTTACAGCAGGTGAGGTTATTTGCTGTGGAGGTGCCATTAATTCTCCCCAGATTCTCCAGCTGTCAGGAATAGGAAATCCTGAAATTTTGAAATCGGTAGGGGTTGAAGTGCTACACGAAATTCCTGGTGTGGGGCAGAATTTACAAGATCATCTTGAGGTATATGTCCAATTTGCCTGCAAAAAGCCAGTAAGCGTATGGCCAGCATTAAAATGGTATAACAAACCCTGGGTGGGCTTTCAGTGGATGTTCTTTCATAAAGGACCTGCGGCAACTAATCACTTTGAGGGCGGAGGCTTTATTAGAAGTAATGAAACGGTTGCTTACCCTAACCTTCAGTTTCATTTTTTGCCTGTGGCTATACGATATGATGGAAGTTCTCCATCAGGGGGTCACGGCTATCAGGTCCATGTTGGCCCAATGAATTCAGATGCCCGTGGATCTGTCCTAATTAAGTCATCGGATCCAAAGGAAAAACCAGTCATTCGGTTTAATTATCTTTCTACAGATCAGGATCGGAAGGAGTGGGTGGAGGCCATCCGCTGTGCCCGAAAAATCCTAAATCAACCCGTGATGGATGAATTTAATGGTGGGGAAATTTCACCTGGACCTGCCGTTGATACCGATGAGCAAATACTGGATTGGGTCAGCCGAGATTCAGAAACTGCCTTGCATCCATCCTGCACTTGTCGCATGGGTACGGATAACATGTCTGTCGTAGATCCACTAACCTTGCGGGTGCATGGCCTTGACGGTTTTAGGATAGTAGATGGAAGTGTAATGCCGTATATAACGAATGGTAATGTGTATGCTCCAATTATGATGATCGCAGAAAAGTCGGCCGATATAATATTAGGAAATCAACCGCTAAAGCCTGAAAAATCTGATTTTTACAGAAAGCCAAACTAAACCCACCGCACGACTTTTCTAAATATAGATTGCTGTTAATTAATGGGGACAAAAGACTCTGTAAGCTTTCCCATTATTTGGGCCACTCAAGTTTAGAGTTTTCAAGTTTTTAGTAATTCTGGGGAAACGGATTTATAACCCTCGACAGGTGGAACAAACCCCAAAGATTGATGCGGTCTTGAACAATTGTAATCCTGTCTCCATTCTTCGGCCACCTGTCTTACTTCATCAAGACTGGAAAACATATAAGCGTCTAATAATTCTTTTCTGAGCGAACCATTATTCCTTTCTATAAAAGCATTTTGAACTGGTTTTCCGGCTTGCATAATTTGCAATTGGATCTTCTACTCTTCGCACCATTGTTGTAGTTTGTCGCTAATAAATTCAGGTCCATTGTCCACTCTGATTGTTTTAGGTTTCTCCCTTTCTTCTAAAAGACGCTTTAAAACTCTTCTTACTCTTAGTGATGGCAAGGAAGTATCTACTTCAATCCAGAGTGATTCGCGGTTGTAGTCATCAATGATATTTAACAACCGGAACCTTCTGCCATCTACCAGGCTGTCACACATAAAATCCATACTCCATACCTGATTAACCGTTTCAGGAATCACTAGCGGTTGATTAATATGTTGTGGTATTCTCCTTTTAACTTTTCTGCGAACATTCAGCCTGAGCATAGCGTATAAGAGATAAGGCCGCTTGAGATTACAGGCAATTCCTTTTCTTCGCAACTGGTAATAACATTTCCAAAAACCAATGGCAGGATGTTTGGCAACTATTTCATGCAATGCTTCTATTAAAGAACTATCGTCCCTGGGCTTCTTCTGATATGTCATCCCTGACCGTGGAAGTGACATAATCCTGCAGGCCTTACGAACAATCACTTGCTTTCCTGTGACCACAATAATCACCACTTCCCGTTTGTCGGCAGGCCGCCGAATTTTTTTTCGATTACATGTTTGATAGCATCATTCTCTGATGTGAGATTCGCAACAAGCCTTTTCAATCGCGTATTCTCTTCCTTCAAATCTTTCATACGTTTTACATCACTAAGTTCCATACCTCCATACTTCGCCTTCCAATTCTAAATGTAGCATCACTGATTCCATGTTCCCGTGAAATCTCTTTGACTGATTTTCTGACTTCCTGTTGGTGTAGAATGGAGACAATCTGCGTCTCCGTGAATCGTTTCTTTTTCATAACAGACCATTTTATTTAGAGCAATTTCTCTAATCTTTGTGGTCGAATTTCGGGGGAGCTTACAACCTTTTTTCAATTTTTAATGTCTTTCATCTGAAAATATTCCGGGTAGTGCTTCATAAATTTTGCGTGTTCCGGTTTAAAGACACACTTCATTCTCTTATATGTTAGATTTAAATCATCAATTGCTATTTTATTATCCCGACCTGAGGGGTAAATGGTTTTACCAATATGATTTTTAAATCCTAATATATCAATATATACTACGATTCTATACCTTCGTTCGCAACTTAAAAGTTAAAATTAACTCATATTAAATAAAGCCTTAAATTTTAAGATCATGAGTAATAATCTAGCAACAACAACTGGCCTGAAAGGGAAAATTGTTGGGAAACACTTGACCGGCTCACGTGAAGAGTGGCTGGCTGCCCGCCTCGATCTTCTCAAGGCGGAGAAGGAGCTAACGCGTCGCAGCGACGAAGTGGCACTGCAGCGTAAACAGTTGCCTTGGGTTCGGATCGAGAAGGGGTACCGGTTCGAGACGGATGAAGGGAGCGCCTCGCTTGCGGATCTATTCAGAGGGCGCTCGCAGCTCCTCGTCTATCACTTCATGTTCGGCGCCGACTATAAGGCCGGGTGCCCCAACTGTTCGTCAATCGCAGACGGGTTCAATGGTAATGTCGTCCACCTGGAGAACCACGATGTCTCGTTTTACGCAATATCGCGGGCCCCGCTGGAGAAATTACAGGCGTACAAGCGAAGGTTGGGATGGACGTTTCCCTGGGCTTCTTCGCTCGGCGGTGACTTTAACTCCGACCTTAACGTTTCGTTCAGCGAGGAACAACAGCGAGAAGGGGACATCGAGTACAACTATCGGCGAGAGCCGGCGTGGAAGGTAGAAGGCATCGGTGAGTCAATGACAAAGCACGGCGAAGATCCTGTTGCCCAAATTGCTGCCACGACCGGAACCGACGTGGCTACGTTCACGCGGGAGAGGCCGGGGATGAGTGCGTTTGCGATGGAGGACGGCGTTGTCTACCACACGTATTCTGCCTTTGCGCGAGGATTAGATGCCCTTTGGGGCGTTTACCAATGGCTGGACCGGGCACCCCTGGGGCGAAATGAGACTACTGGTACTTGGTTTCGCCGTAACGACGAGTATAAGAAGGGCTGAAAGAATCCGATGTTGTTGCGAAGTAACCAAGGCGCTTAATATCTCACGACCTATGGCTTTTAAGCGAACTTCCCGCCTAATCTTCTTTGGTGTATCGGCGCTGCTCTTTGGCGCCAGCATGGCGGTCACGATAGTTTGGGGTGCGTCCATGTCCACAATGGGTGGCATGCCGATGCCAGGCGGCTGGACAATGTCAATGACGTGGATGCCTGGGCAGGATTGGTCTGGCGCGGCTTTGTCGTTTCTTGGGATGTGGGTCGTTATGATGATGGCGATGATGATGCCATCCCTGGTGCCAATGCTGTTGCGGTACCGACATGCCATCGGAACGAAATGGCATGGACCAGTGGGTTGGCTCACCGTGCTGGTGGGGGCGGGGTACTTCTTTGTGTGGACAGTTTTCGGAATAGCCGTCTTTCCCCTGGGCGTCGCATTGGCGACTGCAGAGATGCAAGTACCGGAATTGTCGCGCGCTGTTCCTGTCACCGTAGGTGTGACCGTTCTTATTGCGGGTTTGCTCCAGTTCACCGGGTGGAAGGCGCAACACCTGGCCTGCTGCCGGCAGGCGACCGGTTGCAGCAGAGAAATGCCGGCCAGCGCAGGCACGGCTTGGCTACAGGGGCTGCGCCTTGGCCTTCACTGTAGCCAATGCTGTTTCGGGTTAATTATCATTCTCCTGGTCATCGGGGTCATGGATCTCCGCGTGATGATCGTCGTGGCCGCTGCCATCACTGCCGAACGTCTCGCACCGGCTGGGGTGCTCGTTGCCCAAACCACCGGTGCCTTAGTCGCCGGGGCAGGGTTGTTTCTCATCGCCCGGGCAGCATTTTAAGTATAGCATTTTTGGGGAGCTAACCCGGAGGATATGCCAAAAGAATTATCTTTCATGAAGCGCTTTGATGAATCTAGGCGGGCAGTGCAGCAAATAGTGGATATGCCGGACAAACTTATCACAATGATGCTTGCCTTTCTTCATCAGAACAAAGGCATATTCCCAAAAAAAATCGCGAGTATTTTGGCAAGCTGACCGACGAAGAAGTCCAGCGAATGCAGGACGCATACTGAAGGATATATGAGTTGGATTAACCCGTCATTGCGGTTCATATCGTCTCAAATCGTATTGGTCACTGAGGAAATTGAAGATCCCAAGGCTGATTGTCCGATTGCAAAAGCAAGGAGAAATTGGCGAAAACATAGAGAACCTATTCCATTTTAGCATTTCAGTTTTCTTTCGAAGTATGCAATTTTGGCTTCGTTTCGCTTTTTCTGATAAAACAATGATAAAAACATCGATTGCTTTTATTTTTTTGAAGTTTTCTTTTGTCTCCAATGTTTTTTCACAGATTGATTCAGCGCTGCTTCCAAGGATAAGCCCCAGGCATTATGAATCTGAGTATACCCTGGATAGGCCCGCTTGCCCCAAAGAATGGATGGCATTAAAACCAGGCTTACATGCAGGTTTTGGTTCAGAAGATAAGTTGTATTTGAGGACAGAGGTTCCCAAAATACAAAATGAAGGAGACATATGGGCGGCAACCGGATGGAAAGGTGAACGATTGAACGCGCAAATTGTAGTGTGGTCTCGGGATAGCCTGGAACAGGTGCGATTCAAGATTAATGACCTCAAAAATGAGAGGGGTAAATTGCTGAGAAAGGAAACCATTCAACTGAATGAAGTCTGTTATGTGTTCGCTAACTATCCTTATGGCGCCGAGGATGCTAACTGCAGTCAAACGCCTTATAGGAACGGTTTTCTGATGCCTGATCGATTCCAGCCATTTGAACAGTTTGATGTGCCTGCCAATACAGTAAGACCTGTTTGGGCATCCTGCAATATTCCCGCGGACGCGGATGCGGGAACATATAGAGGAGCCATGGAGGTAATGGCCAAGAGCGGGGATGTTGTCTTAAACGTAGAAATCAAAGTGCAGAACCGTTTGTTGCCTAAGCCCGAAAACTGGCATTACAGGCTTGACCTTTGGCAAAATCCATGGATTGTTGCTGACTACAATCACGTCAAGCCTTGGGGTGATGAACACAAGGAATTGTTGAAAAAGCACTTGAAATTGTATGCTGATGCCGGTGGCACCTACATCACGACCTATGGCGTATATTCTCCCTGGGGGGATAATGAGTATGCTATCGAGAGAGACATGATTAAATGGATAAAAAGCAAGGACGGCTCGTGGAGATTTGATTACCATATTTTTGACCAGTATGTTGAATTGGCCATGAGTATCGGCATCTATAAAGCCATTACGATTTATACTCCCCTTCCCTGGGGAGAAAGATTTCGCTACATGGATGAATCAACCGGCAATTATGTATTTGAGCAATGGCCCCCGACCTCAAACGCTTTTAAGGTGAACTGGAGTGCATTTCTTACAGACTTGGAAGCTCACCTTGACAAGAAAGGATGGTTCAATAAGACCTATATAGGCATTAATGAGAATGATATGCAACAAACATTGGCGGCGATTAAGATGATCAAAGCACATTCTTCAAGGTGGAAAATTACCTATGCCGGCAACTGGCATAGAGAACTCGATACGTTGTTGGACGATTACAGCATTTTATACGGAAATGAGGCCAGCGTTGATGAAGTGAAAGCGAGGGCTTCCAGGGGCCAAACAACTACGTACTATGTAAGCTGTAACCCGGCAAAGCCCAATAATTTTCTATTTTCCCCACCAATTGAAGCAAGGTGGATGGGCTGGTATTCCGCTGCTCATGGTTACAGTGGCTTTCTTCGCTGGGCCTATGATTCGTGGCCCGAAGATCCTATGCGGGATGCTCGATATGGCTCATGGCCTGCCGGCGACAGTTATCTAGTTTATCCGGGAGGTAACAGTTGCATCCGTTTTGAAAAGTTAAGAGAAGGAATAGTCGACTATGAAAAGATATGGATCCTAAAGGCCCTTGCCTTAAAGTCTTCTGATAAAGCGATAGAAAATGGAGTGACCGCTTTGAAAGCATACTTGGAAACATTAAATGCTGAAAAAGCCTTTGACGAAGAGAAGGTGATGAAAGTTGTCGAAAGGGGAAGGAAGATGGTAGATGAATTGAGTGAGAAGTTTTAATCTTGCCCCTATTTCCATCTTATTCAAGGAAAACGATATCCATTTGCCATAATAGGACTGAAAGTGTATTGTATTGAGAAGATTGATAAATAATCCTTTGATTTATAAAACACCACGTAGATATAGTGGCACGCTAATGAAAATTGGCTCCTTGCTGCCGACTATTCTTGTTGCATCAACTTGTTTTGCACAAAGAACTTCGTGCAGGGAATTTGATGATTATGTGCTCACTTGTATCCTTACACCCGCAGGTCCTGTGCCTACTGCTTTGGATGCGAATGGCGTATACCCGTACGTGAGTTATGTGGAAACCTCTAACAGACCGCTCTTAAAAAAATATCATTTTGTAGTGCTGGAGAATAATTATATGAGGGTCACGATCTGTCCTGACCTGGGGAGCAAGGTGTCTTCGATAGTCCTTAAACCTTCAGGCATGGAAGTCTTGTACCAGCCGGGATTGGTTCGATATACGAGAATTTTACCTCGTTTTTATTTTACGGCTGGTGGTATTGAAGTAAGCTTTCCCATATCTCATTCTCCTTCAGAAAATGAAAAGCTCTCGTATAGGGTTGATGGCAATAGCGAAAGGACTTATGTGACCTGTGGCGAGCGCGAGTTGCGATTTGGAATGCAATACTCAATTGAATTTTCGCTAGGTAAGGAAGATAATTTCCTGACGGAGCGGGTCGTGTATCATAATCCTGGGACAAAGCCGTATCCATGGATGAGTTGGAGCAATGCAGCCCTTCCTTCAGCGCACGATACCAAATATTTTTTTCCAAGAGGAAGCGTGTTGAGGCACGCTTCTGTGATTGACACGATTGACTGGCAAACACAGGGTCCAAGAACAGAAAGCGAGATCAAAGAAATGACAGGATATTTCTGGAGAACAAAAGATGCGAACGCATTCGGGGCATTTACTTCTTCTATCGGAACAGGTCTGTTCCATATAGCGGATGAGAAGATTGCTCCAGGTATGAAATTGTGGAGCTATGGCACGGGCGTAGATACACTATGGGCGGTGCAGAGCTCGGCAAGTAACCAAACCTATGTAGAGCTCCAAGGTGGACCATTACAAGACCAATCCATAAAAATAGAGTTAGGACCAGATCAAACGAAGTGGCATGTGGAATATTGGATTCCCTCAAATCGGCCATTAGACATTTATGGATTGAAATTGCCTGTTCCCGCATTGCGACCCATCGCCGACGTGCCCATGTTCGAATGGGCAAGACAACGAGAGGTAGCAATATGGCTACAAATGGATCTAGCGTATAAATTGAATGGAAAATTACCCGCTCCGCCTGCTGTTGATGAAAACCTTTGGGCACCTTCAGGGTTGGAACATCTGGATTCGCCTTTTCAATTCGCAATTGCTAGCTCCAACCCAGGCAATGCTGATCTTTGGAAATTTTATTATGGTTCCTGGCTAGCTGGAAGGGATCGTCAAGACGATGCTATACGCATACTTTCTTCTTGTGATGTGGGGATAGCGAAGGTCTTGCTTGCCCGTTTGCTAAAATTGGAGGGAAAGAATGCTGCCGCAAAGCAGGCATTTGAAAGTATTTCCGAATTATGGCTGCAGTTGCACCCGCAGGTAGTTGTGGAGCGGGATAAGTTGTTGCGAAGCATCGGCAAGCAGACCCTTTCCGAAAGGCAGGAATGGCTTGATAAAGTCGATGCCCTGAAAGATGAGGGGCTCATTGAGAGGAGAATTCAACTTTTGATTGATCAGGGCAACGTTCAACAGGCAAAGAATCTTTTGCTGGGTACGACCTGGCAAAAGGTTCATCAAACCTATACTCGCACTGGATTGTGGAGGCAGATTTGCGAAAAAATGTTCATTAACTATCTGCCCATTCCCCAACAGTTGGGTGAAGACCGACTCGCAAGATTTGGTGCGTATAGAGAATATGAGTAGGCGGTCAATATCTTATTATTTGCATCTAGGCATAAGTTTAGCCTAAAATGCCAATAAAAAGATACCAGATATTCTCGATCTCCCAGTTAACATTAATTCTTTTGATAGTTAAATAAGGCAGCTATTGTACTTATTCCGGCTAATAAAGAGAGTGCTGCCGGAAGGGGGAAAAAGAAGATATATTCTATTAATCCGAGAATAATTAAAAAAACAGCGACTAAACGAATTAGGCTGCGATTGGGATCAATCGAAAGTTTCCACAATAGCGCGGTAAAAAAAAGGAGCACCAGAGTCATACTATATCCATAACCTTGGTAAAAAGAGGCGAGGTTGGTATCTCTTCCCATTATTTCAAAATGATTGGTTTCCATATCTTTGATAACCTGACCCACGGCTGCATTTGGCGGATTCTTTGAAAAACTGAGCACTCCATACGTGTGGCCAATGGTGTGCAGGCAGATCAAAATCGCTGCAATTCGTAATAGTAATTTTAGTTTCATATTGTGTTTTGTTAAATTTCAAGAATTTCGCTTAAGCCCCTGGTATGAACTTTTAGAAATGCTGCAAGGCATATTTCGAAGGGCTCATATATTGTAAGGTAGTGCTGAAAGCTCCCGATTTGTTTATCCTTTGCCTTTATTGAGTTATTCCCTCACCGCCCACAATTCACACCTAAAATGGAACTGAAATGGCAAATCTTAAAATTGAGACTTCTCCACAAATTTATGCAAGAATTGCTGGGGTACTGTATCTGATTTTAATACTTGTTGGAATCTTTGCTGAGATTTTCGTTAGAGACAAGCTCCTTGTGGCAGGAGATCCTACAGCCACAGCCAATAACATTATAGCCTCTCAATTCCTGTGGCGCATTGGCATTGCAGCTGATCTGATTATGCACATTTGTGATATACCAATAATGCTGATAATTTATCTATTACTGAGACCCGTGAATAAAAATCTTGCCTTGCTTGCTTTGTTATTTAATTTGATACAAACCGCTGTTTTGGTCGCTAACAAATTAAATCTTGTTTCGGCATTACTTCAATTGGGAAGCGAGGATTATCTTAAGGCAGCCGAATCATATCAGCTACACGCCCAAATGTACCTTTCTATAAAGTTGCATGATATCGGCTTTGGGATAGGTCTCATCTTTTTCGGTATTACATGTCTTGTTAATGGGTATTTGATTATTAGATCGGGCTATTTACCGAAGACTATAGGAGTACTGATTCAAATTGCCGGTTTATGCTATCTGACGAATAGTTTTGCACTGATTCTTGCTCCACAATTCGCGTATATAATATTTCCCCCTATTCTGGTACCTGCATTTATTGGTGAATTATCATTTTGCCTATGGCTCATTGTGAAGGGTGTGAACCTACCGAAATGGAACCAGCGCTTGGGCATGGGATAGAATCAAAAAAAATGTACCAAATCATCTTTAATCTGACAAAAGAGTTATTACTAATCCATCATTAATTTCGCGGAATCCCACTAGAATCGGGTTAACGAACTTTCTGTATTGGAAATCGACCTAAGCATAAGGTTTTGGCTGTGTCGAATTTGATATTGCCAAAGATATAAAGGAGTACAATGTAGATAGAGATATGTTGGATTTGGAGGGTCTCCGAGTAGCTTAACACAATGAGTGATGGGATGAATTATTGTTTTTTCAAGTTTTTTATCTGATTACCGTTACGACAATCGATGAACCTGGCGCACTGCCCGAGGCACTGCAAGAATCTGGTGAGGAACAGTTGCCAGTAAATGGACACGGGACACTTGCATAATTGGAGGAGTAAAGACTTCCTGAAAAAATTCCACTTGAATTGATATTGCCCGAAATATAAAAAGTATACGCAAGGATTGGGGTGCAACTGATGCTGAATGTATTCGTCGAGAATGCCCCTAAAGTTACTATCAGGTCTTGAGGAAGCGACGTTCCGCAACCAATTTCAAGCACCTGTAATTTCCATAATCCGTCGTAAGGAGTACCAGATGAATTATTGTTACTTGGTTTATTGCAAGATAAAAAAATGATACAAATAACACCCAAAGATAAGATCGAATATCTCACAACACTTATTTTTAGAAATAGTCTTGAAGAATTAACTGAAGTTCCTGTTAGAATGATCCATCTTCTTTGAAATAGAATTGATGGAGTCCAACGCCTTCACAGTTTCGGGGGGATTTTGCGACATAGAAAAAAATGGAATCAGAACAATAATAAATAGTTTATTTTTTATGTGCATTTTGACATAAATATAAATATATAGATCGAAATTCTAATTGAATCTTGCCTGAGGTCAGGTTCCATTCGAATAGCGAATTATAATAAATGGATTCAGTAGAAGGAATATTTTTATACGATTCGACTTAAGAATGATGAGATCAGAAAATGAAAGTAAATTCAAACACTAAGAGTCGGGCTTTTATGCATTGGCGAAAATTAGTGATCATCATCCTTAAGATAAGCCTTAATTGGCATCCCTCTTTTTTTTGGGTAGACTTGTAGACCATTATAGCCGCGGTTCGAACTTTCTTCTTGTGGAATTGGCGAATATTTATTTCTTTTGAATTGTTGGTCGTACCGGGTTTGAGACATATTTTTTCGAAAACTAAAAATATTTCGTATTTTTAAATTGTCCCTTCGAAAAGCTTCCCTCACTTATCTAGCAAACCTCATTTTTTAATCTGCACGCTTTTGCGCACTCGAGTCAGCTTCTTAGGTTAACAATTATTTATTTTTCATTTAAACAAATCTAAATGGTTATGAAACAAAATTCACTCTTGCTCTTCGCATGCATCCTTATTTTTGGTTGTACCAACGTGCCAAAACAAGATGAGGCCAAAACCGATAGCACTGCGATAAAAGAACCTCTCATTTATCCTTTCACTGCGAAATATTCATTGAATTGGAAGCCAGGAGATGAAAAGAATGCTGTCCTGGTACTTAATTCCCTTAAGAAATATATTGACGGTGATGTAAAGGGATGTGCTGCTTACTTTGCGGATTCTGTTGAATTCATTGCAGATAAATTTCATTTTTTAGGAAAGAAAGACAGTTTAGTGGCTATAATGATTCCTATGCGAGCCAATGCTACCTCCATGTCCGTTCAGCCTGACACCTGGCTCACTGCATATTATCCCGATAAGAAGGATACATGGGTTACCATTTGGTCTACTCAGACATGGACCGATAAAAAAGGGAAAATGGATTCTGTTTATCTTACAGATGATGTGTTGGTGAGAGATGGGAAGATCGTGCAAATTGATGAAAAACAACGCAAGTTCCCAGAACCACCAAAGAAGAAATAATGCTTTGCGCTTTTTAATTCATTATCCCGTCAGTGATGACGGGATTTTTCATGTAGACCGGCCGAGATTCAAAGAGCTTGTGCAACGAAAACGAACATATTGAATAGTTCAGAAAAATTCAATTTATTCATCGAAAAAATAATATAGGCTGGGCGTTGGTCTCGCTTACAGATCGGACATTGTTCTTTGCACCCAAACGAACTATTAGACATAAACTAATTTGAGATGCTCAAAAACTATTTCAACATTGCACTCAGGATTTTGATTCGCAATAAGTTTTATTCAATAATCAATCTCGTTGGTTTGGCAATTGGACTGAGTGCCTGCATCACGATTTATCTGATTACCAGTTTTGAATTGGGGTATGAACATTTCCAGCCGGACATGAACAGAATTTACCGGGCAGTGACAGATATTCGTGACAATAATGGGGAAAAGCATATGCCATTGATTTCCTATTCGGAAGCATCATATATAAAAAATCACTTCACAGGCATTGATAAGGTAGCTTATTTCTTTAATTACTATTTTAAGGTATCCATTACAGGTAAAGCCGGAAACACTAAAGTATTTCCAACCACAGATCCTTCAAGAGTGGTATCGGATATTATCATCACTGAACCAGCATACTTTGAGATATTTAAAAATGAATGGCTTGTGGGTAATCCGTCAGTGGCGCTCAGTGCTCCTTTTAAAGTAGTGCTCACTGAAAATAAAGCCCGCGATTACTTTGGTTCCATTCCACTAAGCGAGGTGATCGGGAGAGAGATAGTGTGCAATGATTCCCTTCGGCTAGCCGTTTCAGGAATTGTAAAAGACTACCCTAAAAACACAGATTTTGTTTTCAAAGAATTTATTTCACTTTCTACCATTAATCATAGCTTTCTGAATAAACCACCATATTTCTCTGAGATTACGGACCCATCCAAGTGGCGTTGGAGTGATTTTGGTCAGGCTTTTGTAAAACTTTCAACCGGAATTAACGCGACGCAAATAGCAAACCAAACGCCGGCGCTTCTAAATGTAGAAGACAACCTGCACGGCAAGTTTGCAAATGTGCACAGGACTATTCACCTGCAACCACTTTCCGATATCCACTTCAATCCCGATTATGGCTCGGATTATTATACGATACAATCCGACTTGCACACGCTATATGGTTTAATGGGAATTGCTGCACTAATCTTATTGATCGCGGCCATCAACTTTATTAACTTATCAACTGCTCAATCTATCCGGAGGGCCAAGGAAATAGGGATAAGAAAAGTATTAGGAAGTAACAAAATAACGCTGATGTTTCAGTTCTTGAACGAAACATTTGTGTTGGTATTGCTTGGTATTGTTATATCGTTGATAATTTCCAGATTAGTTTTGAATACTTTTCCCGCCATGATTCCTGACGGCGTGACTATAGATGTATTAAGTCCATCCCTGCTACTTTTTTTATTTTCAATTACCATCATTACTACTTTGCTTTCCGGATTTTATCCGGCTAAAATATTATCTTCTTATTCTCCTGCGCATTCTTTAAAAGGAAGTGGATCGAAAATCTCAAATCAGAAGAGCTCTCTGCGCAAAAGTATGATTGTATTTCAATTTACCATTTCAATAATTTTCATTATTGGAACAATCACAATTGGCAATCAGATTCATTATTTGCTTAATAAAAATTTAGGGTTCCAAAAAGACGCAATTATTAATTTTTTTAATAGCGGGAAACATAGGAAGACGGACGATTATGTTTTGGCAGATAAAATCAGGCGGCTTTCCGGTGTTGAAAAAGTTAGCATAAGCGCGGAACCTCCTGAGACCAATTTTCCCAGGGGCGGGCCGCTTTTTTGTAAGGATAATGGGACGCAAATAGAGCCGCAGTATTTGGATGCGGATGATGAATTCGTTTCATTGTATGGACTTAAAATCTTAACTGGTCGCAATTTTAATACACCAAAGGGAAAGGATTCTTCAACTGAATTTCTGATCAATGAAACTTGCTCCAAACAGCTTGGGTTTAGAAAACCGCATGATGCAATTGGTCATCTTATTCAGGAAGGCAGTTTTACTAGAACACAATTTTTTGCTTTTCGCTCTGGTCAGGTTGTTGGCGTATTAGCGGATTTTCACTCAAAACCGCTTAATGCGCCTATAGGAGCAGTTTGTATCGCTGCAACGAAAAATCTTTCGGGTGGCTTGTTCAGCGTCAAGCTGTCAACCAATGGAAAACAGCCGAGTGATTTCAATGCCGCAATAAAAAGAATCGAAACGCAATGGAAGATAATTTATCCTGAAGAAAATTTTAATTATAGTTTTTATGACAGAACCATTGCTTCATTTTACAGCAAGGAACAAGCAGCTGGAGAGATTTTGAATATTGCCATGGTTATTGCTATCATCATTTCTTGTATCGGTCTTTTTGGACTGATAACTTATATGGCGGCACAGCGAACAAAGGAAATCGGCATCCGCAAGGTATTGGGTGCATCAGTTGTCGGAGTTGCTTTGATGCTTGCAAAAGAATCTGTCTTTCTGATTATTTTTGCTATGGTAATAGCATCGCCAATTGCTTACTATTTGATTCATCAATGGCTGCAGGGCTTCGCCTACAAGATAAATATCAGTTGGTGGCTATTTGCCATGGCAGGAATTTCGGCAATCTTGATTGGGCTGGTAACCATCAGCTACCAAGTAGTCAGAGCAGCACTGGCCAATCCGGCGAAAAGTTTAAGATCGGAAGGGTGACATAGAAAAAGGGTACTTAGAATTTTATTTTAAAAAATGAATTGTAGCCTCATTATAAAATATCTTGTTGCATGCACTTTAGCCGGATATTAAAAACTGTCATTTTCTATTCATTTGTATCTCGCGCGTTGGGCCAGGATATCAAGGAATTCCAGTTAGTCCATATTACTTCTTCCCATACCTCCTTTCCGGATACAGGCAGGTTAAATGGCTATTTGTATGACAGTGTGCTTTATACAGCCTCAGCACACTATTACGATAGTTCTGTTTTGCTTATTATCCCTAAGCACTTACAGACAACCCAAAAAACTGACTTTATATTTTGGTTCCATGGTTGGCATAATAATATTGATACTGCTGCCGACTTTTACAAACTTATCAAGCAATTTATTGCTTCTAAACGCAACGCTATTCTCGTTTTACCGGAAACTGCCAAGGATGCCCCTGACAGTTATGGCGGTAAATTAGAGCAACCGGGCATGTTCAAGGCACTTGTGAATGATATTATGAATGAATTGAAGAAAAAAGGTTTTGTGCCCTATACGGCTGAGCCTGCGAGTATTTTACTTGCGGGACATAGCGGTGCTTTCAGGGTAATTGCATATATACTTCAAAACGGTCAGATGAATGTTCAGGAAGTATTTTTGTTTGATGCATTGTACAGTCAGGTTGACAAATTTCTACACTGGATATACGACGATCAGTCTCACCATTTTATCCATTGGTTTACCAATCGTGGCGGTGGAACAGATAAAATGAGCGATATAATGATGCAGCAGCTAAAAGGCAATCATATTGATTATATGCTTACCGAAGAAGGGACAATTAGCCCGAATATAATAAAAGGAAACAGGATACTGTTTGTACATAGCCTTCGGGAACACAATGTAATTGTTAACGACCCTGATGATTTCCAAATATTGCTTGAAAACAGCTTTAACCTCCTTCCGTATTCGACGGACCTAAGCGGTGCTTCAAATAAATAACAGGTTCATTCCTTGATCTTTGTGAAGACACACGCAATGAAGATCGTAAATCTTCCATGTTCTAAAATGGGTTTCCCCTATTTTCTTGTCCAATATGAAACGCGCATCCTCATTATGAACCTATTGTACCGGGAATGAATCGAATGATCTGGTCAAACAATCGCCTAATTCATACTAAATGAAGTCGATAAGCGTTTTATTTTAGAAGCTGAAAACCAATATCTTAAATCAAAACCTTTTTCATATGAGGACCCTAGTTGCCTTAGCGTTCATTGGCGCGGCATTTGCTTCCTGCAGTTCAACCAACCTGATGTCATTAAGTGTAATGCGTCCGGCACCGGTGACCATCCCCTCTTATATTAAATCTGTCGGTGTTCTAAACCGGAGTCGCGCTTCGTATGAAAATCATACCGTGGACGCTATTCACAAGGCAGTGTCACTGGAAACAAGCGAACTTCAGTCGGATGGTTCTAGAGCGAGCATGCTGGGCCTGTCGGACGAGCTAATGAAAAATAACCGGTTTACGAATGTTAAACCCTTGACAGATATTGACGTGAGGTCATTTGGCGCGGGTGTTTTTCCCTCTTCCCTAGAATGGGATATTGTTCAGAAAATATGTCGGGAAAGCAACACGGACGCTATTTTCTCATTGGAACTTTTTGATGCACAATTAAAGGTCGACCTTAACGTTACGCCAACCTCTATAAATGTTGCCTTAGCGAACCTGCAGGCTTCCGCGCAGCATGTAAATATGGAAACTTTGGTAAAAACGGGTTGGCGGATTTACGATCCGTCTTCTAAGACAATCCTTGATGAATATGTTATTACCAGAAACATCACATCTTCCGGATCGGGAATGAATCCGCTGGCAGGGGCCTCCGCCCTGGTTGGTCGCTCGGAAGCAGTCAAGGAAGTAAGTAATCAAGCGGGACAGGCGTACGCTTTGAGGATTCTTCCGTATTGGATCAGGGTATCAAGAGATTATTTTGTCAGAGGCGATGCTAATTTCAGCATGGCCACCCGAATGGCGCGAGCGGGGAATTGGGATGATGCGGCCAAATTGTGGAAAAGTGAAACGACCAGTTCAAAAAATAAGCTAGCGGGGAGAGCCTTTTATAATATGGCAATCATCAGTGAAATCAACGGCGACCTGGACGGCGCTATACAGTGGGCTCAACAAGCTTATGAGCTGCATAAAATCCAGCTGGCGCTCCCCTACTTGAATATGCTCAGAAAAAGGAAAATCAATGAAGCTGTTCTGCAAACTCAGAATACAGCTTCTGTCGCGCCATAGTATTAGGGTTTACTTGTGGAAGGTCATGCAAATGCCATGTTATCAACTATCGCGCTGATGCCCTTTCTTTCCTGCAAAACGAATCGGGCACGGTCGACAAGGAGGGAAATGAGCATATAGTGGATAAACGGGTTGGAGGGAGATCGGCCAAATTAAAATCGGCAACGCAATACCTACAATCTTGCTACATTGTCAGTCGTTTCTGCGAAATTCAATGGAATTGAAGAGATCTTAGTTACGTATAACCCGCCCTTCAAAATACTTGAAAAACAATGAACTCAACTGAAATAATAAATCGAAATCGAGTATGTTATTGTCTATTGAAGACGTACCAAGATATTGATCCTTGATAATCCCAGGGATAGGGTACCCTCAGGCTTTGCCGATTTATTGTCGTTCCCCTTCTTGTCCTCCGATTCTATGCCCGCCTATTCATTTGGAATTCTCCCCTGACGATTCCCCATTTCCACCGAATCCTATTTAGATCATGCGGTAATCCTTTGTGAATCGGAAAGTGGCCACACACCAGGTAGCGTGGGTTATAGAAGTTGTGTCCGTCATTGACGCCGATTTGAGTTGCAGCTTTGCTAAATGGAAGCTTGGGGTTTTCTGTTCGGGCAAAATATTAGGCACAATATCCAACAATCTTTTTTCTTACCTTGAAAGATTCAACGGTCAAAATGCATAACATAGACCGAATGTTAATATGAGACCTATGCAAATTATACGAAGCATTCAAAACCGGATTTATGAGATAAGGGGCGAACGCGTAATGCTTGATTTTGATTTAGCCGCATTGTATGAAGTTCCCACTAAAGCGTTAAATCAGGCTGTTAAAAGGAATATCAAACGATTTCCAAAGGATTTCATGTTTCGGCTTTCGATCGCTGAATGGGAAGCTATCCGGTCACAATCTGTTACCGCATCCCAAAGCTCCATTTCTGTGCGGACACAAGTTGTGACCGCATCGCAGTCCAAACGAAATGTTGGCATAACACCTTACGCATTTTCGGAACAGGGAGTAGCCATGCTAAGTGGCATTTTGAATTCGGATAAGGCAATAAATATGAATATAGCCATAATGAGAGCTTTTGTCGAGATTCGAAAAGTGGTCTTAAAGCAAATTGACTTGAGAGAACAGTTGAAAGAAATAAAGCAAAGGCTAGGTGAGCATGATGTACAATTGAATCAAATCTATGAAGCGATGGAAAATCTAATTGATGAAAATGCGGCGCAGCGAAAATGGGAGGGCAGGGAACGCATTGGATTCAAGAAGGACCAATAAACTGTGCTTAATTAAATATTCCGTATCAAGGTGCAAGGTGATTTTCGCCTACCATCTGGCAGTTTATTATAGGATAAATCCTGACTTCTTCATCTTACTTGTCTGATTAGATACTGAGTTATTGATATTAATAGTGATTTGGAACGATGGTTGAGCATACCCTAAACATAGTTAGTCAGAATTCAAGCAAAAAATGAAGGTTCGAGCGATTTATGCGGTGGAGTGCTGCGGTGTGCCTGCAGGCTGTCTAGATATTAGAAAATATTTCTTAAAAAAATATTTCCAGGGCATAGCCAAAATCGGCAGAACAACCCATAAAAAAGAATATGTCAGCCCTTCAGCGGTTGAACCAATCAATCGATTTGATGACCATAACGGGAAAGCAACTATGATCAGCCAAATCACCTTATATGTAATTTCTAACATTACCAACGGCAGCATTTTAAGCGGATGTATTATTTCTAAAATTGATAACAGAGAGTAGGACGCCCAAAGGCACCAGGCCACAGCACCTGTTGGATCCCATAAGCCCTTAAAAGTGAAAATTTGTGTCCAGGAATCCTTCCCAAGAAAAATGAGCATCAGTATAAAAAGTACCCTCAAAAGATAAATATTGATTCTAGGAACGCCATCTCAATTTTTATAATCAGGCCCGAAAATATTTCGAATGCTAAATTTTGATGGCTTTGGCCTTATTTGTTCAATGGTTTTGATTTGTTGTGATTCCATAACGTTTATTTAAGGATTCGAACCTGGATTTCAACAAGTGTGATTGGTCAACCAGCAGTAAATAGGAATTTCAATGAGGTCTTTGATAAAATAACCTGAATCATGTAGTTGGAATAAATAACCAATTTCAGTAGGTCTAAATCACCGATTCTTTTTTCTGTTCCCGATCTTTGTTGCTTGCAGTTTTCAAAAAGGGCGCGCCTTTACCTGTATTCAGGTAAGAGCTTAAACTATTGACAAATGTATCCAACCGGCCTCACACACAAGCTAGGATTCGAATATAAGGATTGAATAGCTAAAGGAATTAAAATTGCCTATCCTTCTATTTTTAAACTTTTGACTGGGTTGGCAATCGCCGCTTTTATCGCCTGGTAACTGATGGTGCCAAGCGCAATAATAGCTGCCACGATTCCGGCTTCCAGTAGGTCCCACCAGCCAATGGAAGTTCGGTAAGCAAAATCGGTAAGCCATCGGTGCATGGTCCACCAGGCCAAAGGTGCAGCGACCAAGAAGGAAACACATACCAGCTGTATAAAATCACGGGACAGCAAGCGAACTATATTTTCGACGGATGCACCCATCACTTTTCTTACGGCAATTTCACGGGTACGCTGAATGATACTATAGGAGGCGAGACCAAAAAGTCCCAGGCAGGAAATAAATATAGCCAATATGGTAAAATATAGAAACAGTTTGCCAAACCTTTCGTCGCTGCGGTATTGTGTATCGAAATGCTCATCCAAGAAATAATAAAGAAGCGGCCGATGAGGAATGATGGTTTTCCATTTGTCCTGAATGGCAGAAAGGGTGATGGCCAAATTCCGGGTGGCTACTTTTACGGAAACCAAAAAGCAGCCATCGGGTTCAATTCGGATTGCTAGAGGATTAATCTCCTGTTGCAACGAGCGATAATGAAAATCCTTAATCACGCCAATAATCTTGCCTTCCCGGCCAATTTGTTTAAAGCGCCTCCCGATTACTGCCTGTGGGTTGGGATAGCCGAACATTTTTACGGCCGTCTCATTCAGGATCATCGCATCGGTGCTGTCAGTTAAGTATTGCCTGGAAAAAGCGCGACCGGCTATCATATGAATCTGGTACTGATCGATATAGTCCCAATCCACAAAATACGAATCCAGGTTAGCCACCTGGAGATCACCCCGGTTATTTTCAATTTCACAATCAATCGCGTAAGTTTCGCTGCCAGGAACACTGGAAGCGAGCGAAGTGGATATCACTCCAGGGATGCCTTTCAGGGACTGCTGGAAAGTTAATTTTGCCGGATCTCCTTCGGTATTGATAATCATTAGCTCGTCTTTGTTAAAGCCAAGATCCTGGTTCCGCATGTAACTGAGTTGGTTATGGACTACGATCACGGCGATAATAAAGCCGATGGAAAAACTAAACTGCACAAGAACCAGGGCTTTTCTTAACATATTGCCCTGACCGCTGCTGGCAAAGCGCCCTTTCAGGACAGTAGAGGGCTTAAAGGACGAAAGCACCAATGCAGGGTAGAAACCGGCTATAATCCCGATTCCCAGGGCTGCGAGAAAAAGGAAGAAAATGTATTGGGGGTATTCGAATATTCCGTGGCTAATCATCTTGCCACTTGACTGGTTAAATTCCGGGATTAGCAATGAAATAAAAACAATAGATAAGCTAAATGCTATGAGAGACAGTAAAATGGATTCGCCTGTAAATTGCCGCGCAAGCTGGAATTGAATTGCCCCCACGACTTTTCTGATCCCCACCTCTTTGGCTCGTTCTGCCGCACGTGCAGTAGTCAAATTAACAAAATTGATGCAGGCTATTAGTATTACAATGGCAGCAATAATGGCAAAGAGGTAAACATTTTTGCTATTGGCTGTTTTATTCCCATTGCGCATTGACTTTAGGTATACGTCCTTCAAAGGCTCCAAGGACAAACTGGAATATTGTTGATTTTTTTTCATTTCCGCACCTTCCACCTTATCCATGAATGCGGGAAATCTTTTTTCCATAGCCCAGGCATTTGTATTTGGCCGGACCAGAATATAGCAAATGGGGTGATAACTTGACCATTCCCATTCTTCTTCCAGCCCTCGATTCAGATTTAGCGTTTCGGTGCTCATCGAAACAATAATGTCTGCTTTGATTTGGGAGTTCTCCGGTAAATCTGCCATTAACCCGGTGACTTTAACCGGCCACGCCTTTTGAGCGAGCAATATGGTTTGACCGATTGGATCTGTGTTTCCGAAATATTTTTTTGCTGCCGATTCAGAAAGGACAAGGCTGAAGGGGTCCTTCAGAACCGTTTTCGGATCACCTTTGACCAGCCTAAAATCAAAAATCTGAAAAAATGCAGGATCAGCGAACAACGCGTGTTCTTCCTGGAATTTGATATCCCCTTTTCGCAAGAGGAGGCTAGATTCAACCGTACGAACGGCGGACTCCACTTCGGGGAATTCATTGATCAAATTCGGGAGTACCGGCCAGGAAGGTCCGTCAGCCCGGATGGTTTCCGTTGGGGTCTTAATATCGCATACTACCCGGTAAATTCGGTCTGCATGGCGGTGAAAGCGATCATAGCTGAGTTCAAACCGCACATAAAGAGAAATCAAGAAACAGGCCGTCATGCCCACCGATAAACCGCAAATATTGATCAAAGAAAAGGCCCGGCGCTTCCAGAGGTTGCGCAGGGCAATGGTTAAATAATTTCTAAGCATTGGGGACAGTTAAACGGTATAAATCCTTAAAAGACAATAAATAATATGCCAATAATCTACCCATTGATTATCAATATTTTTGAAAACACCTAGACAAAAACTGTACGATTTCAGGACAGTAAGCTGTCTGGTATTGATACAGTGATTGATATATCACCAGTTGATATATCAATATGATGAAGACGCCGCCCTTACCGCTCCGATCAAAAGTCAGGGGATATGGAATAACCTACTTTTGCTAACATCACATGAAAAAGTAATCGGCAAAATTGATATGGAAAAATTAAATGACATTATTTTCTATCAACTGGATAAAGCCATCAAAACATACCGGCAATTCGCTCAAAGCGAATTGAAACAGGCAGGGATCGCAGTCACCATTGACCAATGGATGGTTTTAAAAGCCATTTCGGAAAACCCGGGAATTAGCCAGCGCCAAATTGCTGCAATTGTCTTTAAAGACAATGCATCAGTGACCCGGATCATCGAATTGCTGGTAAGAAAGAATAGGCTAACCAGAAGGTTTGATGTTGCGGACAGGCGCAAAATTGCACTCACACTCAATAAGAGCACGCTAACCCTGCTTAAAAGAATTCATTCGATTGCGGTAAAAAACCGGACCAAAGCGCTAGATAAAATTAAAACAGTAGATATTGAAAATGCCAAGCGCGTCCTAACGGCAATCATTGAAAACTGCAAAACAAAATAGACTTGATTTGCGTTAGAGGGATCTGCTAGTGTCTAATGACAAGAATTCACCAGCAAGCGATCCAAAAGATAGAATAACATGCGTTTCAACATTACCTTCGGGTCAGGGAACAGAATCTCAAGACCAGCCTGAGTAACATGGAGATGAACGGTATTGGAGGACCAGGAAATGTCTTAAATTCAATAAAGCAGCAAAGCACAAGCTTTTTCATTGAGGATTTATTTGACCAGGGGAAGAGTTCCCTGCTTGGAAATGGAGAATTCAAAGATACCAAATATAGGTTTGGAGGTTATGTTGCCAAATCAAATGGTTTTTTTTCAGTGCAAGGGGATAGCTAATGGTTTCCTTCCATTAATGGGGACATGGGGAAAGGTTTTGGTGGTGCCTTAAGAAACGCATTTGCTTCTTGCAAGCTAATTGATTTCCCTTCGAAAAATGATCAGCAATTAACCGACAGGTTAACCAGAAAATGAACAATCAACATAATTGGTTTTCCTTGATTTCTCCATATTTCGTTTTAAGGAATCCACCCATTGCGCTTGAGGAACTCAGGCAGGCGCGGATCATTAGCGGACAGGGCTGGAAGCCACGGGTCGCCGACCCGCTCTCGGTTCCACAAAAACCCTTCACGGTTGCCAAGATGGGCAAAGGAATATCGGTAGAGAATCGCCCGGATATAGCGCGGCGGATGGCCAGGGAAAGGATTTTTGGCAAAGAGGCTGATCGTTCCAGGATCGTTGTGAAGGAGTTTCCATACCAGGTTAAGTGTCCATGGGTATTCTTCGGGCGTCGACATGGCGGCAAACCACATTTGCCAGTCCAGCCGCAGCTGGTATGGAGCGATCTGCGGGGGTCGTTTGTCTAGCAAAACGGGCAAACCTTTGTATGGATAGGCTATCCAGAGTGCACTATCGTCTGGTGTAGGATCCATTGTTCCTTCGAACACCACGTTCAACCGTTCCCGCCCTACAGATCCGAACGCACCATACGTGTTCACAAGATTAAGGGGATCAAAAGAAGTGTTCATAATCTGCTGGGGAGACAACATGTTCAGCACAGGCTGGATGCTCAGCAGTGCAATAAGTCCGGCTATGATCCAGGCAGTGACTAGCATGGGCCGGGATGGCTCGGCCCGGACCGCGGCGGCTTCCGCCCGGCGAACCAGGGGCTGGGGAAGAAGCCTCGACAAAAACCTGTCGTCGAAACAAGCCAGCGCGGGGATGATGGTTAGCCAGTTGAGGAAGGAGAGGTTACCGCTAAGGATGAGTATAACTTGCAGGAGAATAATTACAGTTCCGGCGATATGACGGGCGAGGCGAGGCCAGAAAATGAACCAGGGGGCGACCAATTCGGCCAGGAAATTGAACCAGACCCCGATTTTCAACACGGCCCTCGGCAGAAAATGGAACCACCGGCTCAACGGACCCGGCAGCGGTTGGGTCTCGAAATGGTAGTACAGTGCGGTCCCATTCCGCCACGCTTCATCCCCGCGAAGTTTGATCAGTCCGGCGCCAAACATAATGCGGAAAATGAGCCAGCGGAATAGCACAATGACTGGCATCGGCGCCTCACGCCTGGGGAACGGCCGTGGATCAACCAGGGGGCAGAGGAAGATCGCCAAAAAGCCGGTTTCCAGGAGCTGAATCTCCCAGCCATAGCCATACCAGTCCTGCCCGACGTTGACAAAAGACATGTAAAGAAACCAGAGAATGGCAAGGAGCGGGGCATTCGCAAAGCCCGCCACGACAATGCAGGAAAGAGCGAAACCGATCCAGGCCACCGTCAGCAGGCTGCCGTCTGAATGAGCATACCAAAAAAGCGATGGTAGGTGCATGAAACCGGCGCCCGTTGACCCGTATCCCTGGCTTACACGCTGCAGGAAAGTGCCAACCGGAAGGAGTCCATTCAAGCCGATTAAAGGAACGATCTGGTTGATTGCCGCTAGAAATGCTATCGCATACGTTATTCCCAACAGGCGAAGGATGAGAAAGCGAGTCAGCCAGTACGTTGGGCGGGTGCCTGTCGCAGAAATGGTACTGCGGAATATATTGCCCACCTTGTCTTCCATATTCGTTAAAAGTTGACCATATTATCCATTCCAAATAATGGGATAAAACATGGTATTTGTGGGATCGTTCAAAAATGCTCCAGGCTCAAAATAAAATCAACACTATCTCTATATATCGATCCTATAGGAAACCGCATAATGTACCACTCTCGTTCGCCGAGTCTGCAAACACCCCTGACTGGATAAGGTAAGCAGACCTTGCCGACACAATTTAAACCATGATCTGATTCCAAGGTAAAAACCTAATAAGAAGAGCTATTGAAACACAAGTTTAAGTTAGTATTATAGTAGTTCATTTTGGCTTGGTTTTGACACTACATGCTCTCCACCGAATAGATTTGGGATTGCCTGAGATTATAATTATCTTAGGTTCATCTGGCAGAGAACCATCTCCCAGAATGACCTGCCTCTCCCACTCTCGGTAAGCGCGCATTAAACTACCCTTCCACAAAAAGAAGCCTCGTACCCCAACAATCAAAACCCAGGCAAATGAAATGATTCCCGGATTTCACTCAACTTGATTAATAACCAATAAAAGTTAAACGGCTATGAAAAAATCTATGTGGATATTTTGTCTGATGGCGGGCCTCAGGGCTGTTGGACAGGATTGTAAACAGTTTCTTTTTTTTCAAAAAGGCAAGACTATTGAAATGACTGTTTACAACAAGGCGGGTGACGCCAGTGGAAAACAAGTGTACCAAGTGCTGGACGTAACCAACGACGGGGGTACGACCACGGGTACCCTTACTTCTGAAATGTTTGATAAGACGGGAAAATCTTTGGCAAAAACCAATAGCGTCGTGAAATGCGCGGGAGGGGTCATGATGGTTGATATGAAAATGATGATGCCACAAATGCCCGGTTCATCCGGCGCAGTTCAAGCCACGGTAGGCAATGATTACCTTGAATTTCCAGCGAATATGCATGTCGGGGATCAACTAAAGGACGGAAGTCTCACCATGAATTTGACCATGCAAAACATACAGGAGACCATTGCCATCAAAATCACGGATAGGAAAGTAGTAGGTCAGGAAACGGTCACTACTCCGGCCGGATCCTGGTCCTGCTATAAAATAAGTTCCAAAAGCGCGGTTACGATGAATATGGCAGGAAGAGACTTGCCGACTATGAACACGGAGTCGACGGCCTGGTATAAGCCGGATTTTGGGATTGTCAAAACCTTAAGCGCTAATGGTTCTACAGCCATTACGTCTATAAAATGAATGGAGCCGCCTTCCATAACCGGGGCTGAAAGGGAATGACTGTTGTAAATTTTATGGAACTAATAAACCCCTGTTATCAAACAATTGCGATGCAGGAATTAATACAACTAATTTAGGAATCCCCCGGAAGAATGGTGACTGAGGGTAATTCTTATCCAGCCTGACAATTACTGTTATTTATTCAAATTCTTTACTAGTGTATTGAATAAATTCCGAGGCCTTGACCATGAGTTGTCTGGAGATTTCTGCCAATAAGGCGTTGTAATTTTTCACAATCACTATATCGATGCCCAATTGGGTTAAATCATTTGCTGTCACGTTGCGTAATTCTCCATTGGTTATGGGGCCATTGTCTATCGTACTTAAAGAGGAGTACACGTTGATCGGAGTAAAATGAGCGGTAATAAATCCTTGTACATATTCTTTCAAATTTGCCTCTTGAAAAGACTCAATTGTCTTCAAAAGGGCCTGCAAGGTTTCAAAATCTGATATATATAAGGTAATGTTTGATCGAGCGAATTGTTTCAAATGCAATTCATTCTTGATGGCAAAAATTGCCCCAGTAGCCGGTTGATACAAATCGATGCTATAGCAAGCTATGATTAGCTCCTGGAGCCTTTTTGTATCCAGTTTCGACGGTGGCTGTTGTAATAAGTAAAACAAACTATCTGATTTCTTTAGTCTTTGGGTATCTTTCATCACATTATTGCTGAGTACTGTAGAATCGTTCTTAAGGTCTTGAATCAATTGGCTCGCCAACTGCCGCACATGCCCCTTATCGGATATGTATTGCCTGAGACTCTCAGCGAAGAACCCTAAGGTTACAGCAAGGAAAATCATCAAAAATTCAAGGAAATATTCTTTCCATGGCTTTTTCTTGTGATGAAGATCAGGATGATGATAGATTTCCATTTGTGTTTGTTGAGGATTTAGGATTTCCGATGGATTTTCTTTTTGGGGGCTATTGAGTTGCTGTATCTCGCTCGTTTCTAAGGCGGTTTTATTGGCTTCGCCGGTTGAAGCTTCATTTCCTGATTCAGGAAGATTCAAATTTGTTCCAGCAGTCGAATGTTGATCTTCGATCATATATATCTAATCAAAGGTAATGTATGAACCAGGAAAGCTAGTGTGTTAGCAGGTCTGTCGTACGTGCTTTGAAATTTCTCCTACGCAATGCATTGAACATGCAATTCTTATGGAACTGCGATTTATGCACTGGCGCTTACCGGTTTCCCTGTATATTCATTCTTTGCCGGATAAATGCCTGGCAAACGAAGCGCTCTGAGATTAAATTGACTGCGAACTATATAGGATTAAGAGGCAAATGAGATTAGGTTAAGGAATTTGCATTGGGCTTTGGAAAACCTTCACGGCAACCCCTGCGGTTTTATACCTTCCGGGGCCGAAAAATGAGGGCAGTAATTTATGCTTAGGCAATTAATTACAGCTGCATTTTCGAATTCGGGGCAAACCGGTTGGCTTTCGCGTTATCCTGAATGAGCAAGGAGACAACTTTCTCTCAGATCCCCGCAGTAACCAGCGGCAAATTCCGGATCCTTTTTCCACTAGCGCGGTACACGGCATTGGCGATGGCGGCCGCAGCGGGTCCCTGGGCTGCTTCTCCAACGCCCAGGGCCTGTTCCGTAGGCCGGTCCAGCACGGTCACTTCCACCTCAGGCACCTGGCTGAAGCGGAATATCGGGTAGCTATCCCAATTGCGGCTGGTAACCTGTTTTTCATCAAATCGAACCTGCTCCTGCAATGTCCAGCTGGCCGATTGAATCATGCTTCCTTCAATTTGATTTTTAATGCCGTCGAGGTTGATTACCTCGCCGGCGTCGATCACTGCCCACATTTTCTGAACTTCTACTGAGCTATTTTGCTTATTCACGGCGACCCGGGCTGCCATGGCGATATAGGTTCCAGAATTCTTGTAGCGGCAGAATGCCATCCCCATCCCCGTATGGACTAATTCCTCTTTTGATACGCGCATTCGCAAGGTTCGGATCACTTCTTTGGCCCTTTCGTCTTCCAGGTGGTCAAGCCGGAATTCGTAGGGATCTTTGCCTGCTTTTTCAGCCAGCTCGTCCATAAAGGATTCAATAGCAAACAAATTGCCGTATGCTCCCAGCCCCCGCAAGGAGGATACCCGCAGGGGTCCTTTGAATATATTGGCATCAACCTGTTGGTTCGGAATGGTATAATAGGGCTCTGCATTCCGGTAAGCACCGCCGCTGAAGCCGGAAGACTGCCGTTTGATTGGCTTTTCCAGATATTGGGCTACGAGCAGGTTGGCCGCCTCGCCTCCGGGACGGGCCCCATGGGAATCGGACCACAATTCATATTTCCATTGACTTATTTTTCCCTTGGTATCCAGGCTGGCTTCGAGCTCCATGATCATGGCGCTGCCATAAGGTTCCCAGGCGTGCTCATCTTCCCGCATCCATTGGACGCGGACCGGCCTGCCCGGATCGGCCATGGCCAGCAAAGCCGCATCGGCTGCCACATCATCGGCGCCGTTATGGCCGTAACAGCCGGATCCGGGCACCCCCTTTACATGAATCTTTTCGGCAGGAACCTGCAATAAATCCGCTAGGGATTCCCGCAACGGATATACGCCTTGACTGTGAGACCAGACATCCAGCCTGGATTCATGGTACCAGGCAACCGCGCAGGAAGGCCCGATAGACCCGTGCATGATGTACGGCTTGGAATAGCGTGCCTTCCATATCAGATTCCCAGCCAAAGAAGCCATGGTTCCTTTTCCGGATACCCGTTGGGTTCGGGTGGGCAAGCTTTGAAGATATTTGGCAAGCGATTCCCCGCTTACTTTGGGAAGGGGCGGCCCATCTGACCATTTCGAATGTTCTCGCAACAATTGCTGAGCCTGGATGGCCTGGTATTCATCTTCGGCCATCACGGCAAGAAAACTACCGTTAACCAGGATTTTCGATAGGGAGGGAAGATTTTGCCTTACCGCCTGTTCATCGACCTGCAGCAACTTAGCCCCATAGCTCGGGGGACGAACGACTCGGGCATGCAGCATGCCAGGAAATCGCAGGTTTTGAACGTATACCGGTTCGCCGCTCACCATGCGATGGATGTCTTCCCTGGGAATGGCTTTTCCGACTAGCTGGTATTTGTCCTTGGCTTTCAGGGAAACGGTTAAAAGGACTTCATCCGTCAATTGCTTACCGTCCAGCAATTCTGCAAAAGTTACCGCTCCGCTGCCTCCTTTTTGCAGACTGACCTTTCCGTCAGCCAAATTCAATTCACTTAACGGAACATTCATTTTCCTTGAAGCCAGTTCAAGCAGTTTTTGCCGGGCTGTGGCCGCGGCATAGCGAATGGACATAGCACTGCTTTCAATGGAGTCGCTGCCGGCAGTATACCCTTCATTGGGCGTGCGACCGGTTTCGGCCAGCAGGACGTCTACCTCGGACATCTGCATATTGAGTTCTTCTGCGGCAACCTGGGCCACCGCCGTTCTTATACCCTGGCCCAGTTCCATTTTGCCAGTAAGCACCCGCACGCGGCCTTCGGCCAGCACTTCTATCCAAGCATTGATATGGGGATTTTCCTGTAGGCCCCCCGCTTTAGCGACGGCGGACCGACCGGCCGGAACGCCAAAGCAGAACCCGATGGTCAGGCAACCGGTTGTTTTTATGAAATTTCTCCTTGAGGTTATCATAAATTTAGCTCGCTGAAGAAGGCAAATAATTCTCAGTCCTTGGAGGCAGCGGCCCGATGGACGGCCCGGATGATCCTGGCCTGGGTGCCGCAACGACAAAGGGCCCGCTGCATGCCGGCACAAATGGCCGCATGATCCGGGTGCGGGCTTTCTTGCAGCAAGGACACAGCCGACAGGATCATGCCGTTAAGGCAATAACCGCATTGGGCCGCCTGTTCCTGCACAAAAGCTTCCTGGACCGGGTGCAGGCTTTGGTCGGCAGGTACAAGCCCTTCCAGGGTAGTAATGTGGATATTTGATGCAGATTCCACCGGGAGCATGCAACTGGGTTGGGCCTTTCCGTCCAATAAAACCATGCAGGCGCCGCATTGCTGGATGCCGCAGCCATATTTCGGGCCGTTCAATCCCAACTGATTCCGCAATACGTACAGTAGTGGCGTAGAAGGGTCCGCCTGAATCGTCCGTTTTTTGCCATTGACGAAGAGATCAAATCTTGCCATAGATAAACAAAATGGGTTATTGATTCATTATATCTGCTCAGGGGCGGCCGCCCTCAGAAGTCATTCAAATTTCCTTCAGGTATTAGTCGGGGTGTAGGAAATAAAATTACATCTATTCCGTGTTGGTTCTTCCCGTATTGTATCCCCTTTGTGCGTACGTCCGACTAAAACATTCAAAATCAATGGGTATAAAGGTTTTGAAAATGGCGGCACCGGCCGACCATATAGTCTGCCGGCCTAATCACAAGCCGGATTATGCCAAGCTCCCGCTCAGCATTTCCATTTGCAATTGGTTTTCAACCTCTCTTCAAAAACATCCTTAGTTTATAATAAAATAATTCACGCTGTCCCATTAATGAAGTAGCTTAAACATCCATTTTCTCAAACACTAAAAAATAATGTTATGGCAACTCAACAAGCCGTGATGACCACGCAGGACATCGCGAACAGACTTTCAGAACTTTTCAAAGAAAACAAATGGATGGAGGCACAGGATGAGTTTTTTAGCGAAGATGCCATGAGTGTCGAGCCCGTTAATGGACCTGAGATGGGCATGCCGTCAGTCAAGGGACTGGATAAAATCAGGGAAAAAGCGGCAAAGTTTAACGAGATGATCGAGACGATGCATGGCGGATGGGTATCAGCCCCGGTAGTTGCTGGCAATCACATTGCGTTTGCTATGGGAATGGAAGCAACATACAAGGGTCAGGGAAGGCAGAAAATGGATGAAATCGTTGTTTATGAAGTAAAGAACGGGAAAATCGTCAAAGAACAATTTTTCTTTTAGTGCTTGCGCCATCACAGTAAATGGTTCGCTTTGGCGAACCATTTGCTTTTCAGAATAGTCTTGCTCAGGCAATTCTAAGCATCTTCTCCCGAGGTATTAAATTATCAGATCCTTTTGATTATATTTAATACGGCCGTATGGCTGAATCAATCATTTCCTGAGACCCTACCGTGGGGAGTTCCCGTTTGAATATATTCCACTTTCTACTGAAAGGTTACCATAAATTGCATTACGACTAAGATCCGTTGAACCTGCGTTAATTTTAGTATTGAATGTCGCATGAAAAAATCCCGATTTCTCTCTTACGGGAGCCTGTGCTTGATTTTGATTCATGCATTAACTTCCTTTGCAAGCGCGCTATGCCAGAATAAATCTGCTGCCAGCGATTCTACCTTTAAGGGATGGTATTATACTCCTACCGGCGTATTTGGCAGGATACCTATTTCAAAAACAAAAAACAGGTCCTTTGTAAAGATTTCGAGGCCAAAGCACGAGGTTGTGTTAGTACAGGAGTACAATCCGGCCGGGATAATGCTGAACTCAACCGAAGTAAGATTTTTGCATGGGAAATTATCCCTTATTACTTCAGCCAACCGATGGGGAGAAGCGTTTGATTCTTCCTGGTTTAAGCCCGAGGGACCCAATGAATTCATCGTAACGGAGAAATTGAGAGGCATAAATCCCTTTCTGCCCTGCCAGGCGATCGAATGTACTTACAAGAACAATACGCTCCGGGAAATCCTTTGCCTTATGGATTCCACAAAACCTGGCTATGACCAGGATGGCGTGTCACATTACGTTTATGACCGATACGACGATCCGCAACGATTCGCGCTTATAAAAAAGGTATCCTATTTTGGAGATATCGATAACACGGTCATGTCAAGAAAATATGAATGCCACAGCATAGTAAACGAATACGATAAGTACGGCGACCTGATTTCAAGATCGATTTACGGAGCTCATGATGAAGCCATAGTGAACCGGTTTGGTTATTTCAAAACAAAAATGCACTATGACAACGATGACAATGAAATCGAAATAGATTATTTGGATCCACAGGGATCGCCAACCACTAACGTTTTTGGTTATTGTATATTGGGACGCGAGTTTAGAAAGGGTTTTGTAAGAAAGGAAACCTATTTTAATTCCAGATTTGAACCGGAAATAGCCAATGGGCTGGCTGATTCCGTGGCCATCATACAGCATGAATTTGATGAGAACGGCAATGAAAGGGAAAAAGCCAATTTTAACGGTCAAAACATTCTCATTGATGATAGGAAGGGCATTCACAAAACGGTATTTGGTTACAATGCATCCGGAATGCTTACGGATATTTCATACATGAATATTAAATCACACTTTGTACCCGATCAAAATGGAGTTTACCGGTATCATTATGAAAGGAATGCCTTGGGACAAATGGTAAGCATGACCCAATTCGACGCGCGGAACATGTCCATTGAGGATCTTAATGAAGGTGCTTATGAAACAAAATATACTTATGATAACTGGGGAAGAATTAGCAAGACCTCATTTTGGGTTAACGATTCGGTAAAAATGCGAAATAAGTCCGGCCATTATGCAATTGAAACCCAATATGACGAAAACGGTCTGGCCAAACAAGTTGAATATTTGGATAAGGATGGAAATTCCACAAACGGCTCTGCGGGTTATTCCAAGGAATTAATTTCCTATAATGATCGGGCACTGGTTGAGGAAAGAAGGTATTTTAGAGGCGATAGACCTGCGATGTTGAATAATAGAATCTCTTTCGCGTCGCATTATCATAGTATAAGGTATTCCTATGATTTCAGTAACCGGGTCACGTCAATTGAATATTTTGATGATGCAGGCAAGCCGATAAATGCCGAAATCAGAATTGAAGGCGATACTCCCATTAAGTGCCAACGGGTCGAATATACCTACACCGGAATGCAAATTGCCTCAGAACGGCTTTACGATTCCGGTGAAATAGCTGCTCCGGTTGTTTTGAATTGCGGCAAGAAGAATTGCCTGATGTCAACAGGTACGGGCATTCTGTTAAGAAATATTTTTGTTTTCGTTCGATTGATGCCGAAACGAATTAATTTCCATGGAATCCATCTTGACGATTCGCTTTTTTTTGGAAATCAATTGGCATTCTTAAACAAGGACAGCGTTTTGATTTTCCTGAATAATGATGCCACGGCGCTTTCCGGAGCAGGTTGTGCGCATTTTTATAGAATAGGTCAAATCAATCACTACTATCAATTGGATGGAGAAGCTACGGATTTTTATGCGGCAAACGATTCGATTGCTGCGCGATTAACCTATGAAAAAGGCTATTTGAACGGTCCATGCAGTTATTATTATACAAACGGAAATCTTAAGGAAAAAGGAGTCTACAAAGGAAATGCAAGGGTAGGCATTTGGGATTATTTTTATGAAACCGGTCAAAAAGAAAAAAAAATAACCTTTACCGATAAGGGAAGCTTGTTGATCGAATGCTATTCGGCAAATGGCCAGGTGTTGGCCCAAAATGGCAACGGAAGTTTTGAAGGTACGGTAACCAGGAACAATGGAAATATCCTGGGCCAATATGTGTGGAAGGGCAATATCAAAGATGGCCTTCTGGATGGTGAATGGAATATGTACAAGAATAATGAGGCTGAACCCATCAGAACGGAGAAATTTTCATCTGGCAAATTTTTGCACGGGACTGCGATGACAACACTCGGGAAAACAAGGTACAATCATCTGTATTTTAGTAACTATGAAAGCATACATCCGGGTGAAACTGTGGACCATTACGGACAGGATAATTGGTGCGGCTTTGTTTTAAATACAATCGGTACCAAAATAATTCCCAATCAATCGACGACTGAGATTCTGAGTAAAGATTTCTTTAATGAGCTCAATGAAGGAATGAAGAATATCTTGAAATCAAATAAATATAGGGAATATGCTGGCTGGGTTTTTTTGGATTTGAAGTATGACGAAAGCGGTCAAATTAATAAGAAGTACGTCCGATTGTTTCAGGAGAACGAAGCGTTTAAATCTGACATTTTGAACATGTTAGACGATTTGAAATATCAGGCCCTTTTGATTGTCAACAATAAACGATATCCCTATGAAAAATTTTATGTTGTTTTGGTTGAATCGAATGAGGTGGTAATTCCGGAAGAATTGATTAAGAATACCAAACAAAATGCAAATCGCACGACGATTTCGGCCGATTAAGCTGATTTCATACATTCACCCATGATCAGAGTCATCTCTATTCTTTTGTTTTTTGCCGGCTGCATTACCGGTTCCTTCGCCCAACCGGCGGTGCATCCGGTGCCGCGCTCCCATCCCGATTCCATCGCACCGGTGGGGATTATCAAAGGATTATCCGATTCCGCGTTGCTCGAGACCGTTCAACGCCAAACCTTTCGTTATTTCTGGCAAGATGCGCATCCCGTCAGCGGCCTTGCTTTGGAAAGAAGCAATTCTGTATTAGCCGAATATTATTGGGATTATATCAATGAAGCCGGGGGTCAACCGAATTTCAGCACGACCCTATTTGGACCGGATGCTTGCGCCATCGGCGGAACCGGCTTTGGCGTCCTAAGCACCATTGTGGCCGTTTCCAGGGGATGGATCGGGAGGGATACCGCGGTAGGAAGATTGATTCGGATCGTCAATTTTTTAATGAATGCCGATTGTTACCACGGGATATATCCTCATTTCATGAACGGCAGAACAGGCAAAACGATTCGCTTCGACCGACTGGATGATGCGGCGGACCTGGTCGAGACCTCTTACCTGCTCATGGGTCTATTGTGTGCCAGGGAATACTTTAATCTGGAAACACCTAAGGAGAAATTCCTGCGCAGCCGGATCAACAGCATGTGGAAAGTCGCCAATTGGGCCTGGCATACCAATGGGCAAAATCGCTTGTTCTGGCACTGGAGCCCCAACAACGGATTTGATATGAACTTTCCGATTGCCGGGTGGAACGAGTGTTTGATCGCCTATATTATGGCGGCATCTTCGCCCAACCATCCGATCTCCAAAGCAGTCTATGACGGAGGCTGGGTTGGCAGTGGAGGGTTTAAGAACGGGAATGAATATTATGGGTACTTATTGCCCCTCGGAAACTATGGAAAGGATAAGGGCGGTCCTTTGTTTTTTGAACAATATACCTTTCAGGGAATTGATCCGAATGGGCTGAGGGATTCCCTGGGCATTGATTATTTTCTGCAGGGCAAAAATCATACCCTGATCAACCGGGCCTATTGCATAGAGAACCCCAAAAAATACAAAGGTTACAGTTCCGAATGCTGGGGCTTAACGGCCGGAGATAGCTACAAGGGGTATGTTGCCCATAGTCCTGAAAATGACTTTGGTGTCATTCAACCTACCGCGGCCATTTCATCGATGCCCTATACGCCCAAAGAAAGCATGGAAGCTTTGCGCTATTTCTACTACAAACTGGGCGATAAACTATGGAGCAAGTTCGGTTTTATAGATGGATTCAGTTTACAGCACAATTGGTATGCAAAATCCGATCTGGCGATAGATGAGGGTCCGATCATCACCATGATCGAGAACTACCGAACCGGTTTGTTATGGAAATTATTCATGAATATCCCGGATATACAACATGGTTTAAAGAAGTTGGGATTCAATAGCCCGTGGATCAAGCAATGAGCCGTTATCATAGGGAAATATTTGAGTTAGCCAGTTCCCCATTCTTACCCGCGGAGAGAGTCCGTCAGACAGAAGCATTCCTGGTCCCACGCAGCCTTCCCGCAGGCCCCGGGAGTCCCTTTTCTTGGTAATAATCCTCTAATGGGTTGACTTCTTGGGAATTGTGGAGTAATTTTACTGTCTTGTGCGCTTCCCATACATTTCATTAATCGTCTCATCCGGCAGCCTTTCAAATCGTCTCTGTCGAGCCCTGATTTTATTCTCCTTCCTCATTTTGAATGTTAGAGGCGCCTATTCCCAGAATTACGTATTCGCACAGCTCAGTGGAACTCCGATGAACACGAACGGGTGGAACCTGCAGGGCGATGCCCGGGTAACGAATGTGCTCGGCACCGCGGACTCGGAATTATTGATTTGCCCCAATGTTTTGATGTCCAGCGGCGCCGTATTTTACAACCAGCCGATCAATCTTTCTTTGTGCGATAAATGGATTGCTGAATTTGATTTCCGCATGTTCGATGGAAATGGCGCGGACGGGATTGCTTTTTGCTTCCTGGATGTGCCGCCCGTGGGTTTTGTCAACGGGGGAGGATTGGGGATTCCCGCAGCAGCCAATGGATTGAAAGTTTGTTTCGATACCTGGAACAACTGCATTCCCTTCGATACCTCCACGGTCCACCAGGACATGCCGAAGATCGAAATCCGGTGGGGGATTGGATATGATGATAATTCCAATCCGAATAACCCCATCAATGGAGAATGTCTCAGTGAACCCACCCGGGACAATTCCGACGGGAAGATTTCCTTTATACGTTCCTCCAACTACAATCACGCGAAGATCACGTATGACAGCGGCAATATTCAGGTCTATGTCAATGATACACTATATCTGACGGGGTTTCGCCAATTCAATTTTACCGGCTATCTGGGATTTACAGCCAGCACCGGCGGCTACCGGGACAATCATTCCATCAAGAATGTAACGATATACACGCAGATGCCGCCTTCCTTTGCCGGAAATAGCCTGAGCTTTTGTCCCTACGATACGGTTCAGTTGGGGGGACCTTCCAACCCCCAATACGCCTACTCCTGGTATCCGTCCGCCGGACTGAGTGACAGTACGGTCTCGGCTCCGTTTTTGCACATCTCCAACGACTCGGCCGATTCGCAAACGCATATGTATTATGTCAGAACCTCCTACAGCAGTCGGGTAGGTTGCTCTTCTGTGGATAGTGTAATCGTAAATCTTTATCCCAACCCGAAATTGCGGTTTCTTACCCCCGGCATTTGCCTAACTGATGCCGTAGCTCAGTTTCAGGACAGCAGCTATACGAAGGACATTTCCACGCTGCCCTTTACTTATTGGTGGAATTTTGGTGATCCAAACGCGCAGCCCGGCAATCCGGATAATTCCTCGGCTCAAAATCCCGCACACCATTACAGCGCCGCCAGCAATTACCAGGTTAGCTTGACTGTTACCAACAGCGAGGGCTGTGCAGACAGCCTTTCCGAAAAATTCACCGTGAATGGTGCATTCCCTCGCGCGGATTTCAGCATTGACCATCCATCGAGTCTATGTAGCAACCAGCCCGTGCAGATCTCCAATTTGAGTACGGTAGATTTTGGCTCGATTATCCGGGTGCAGATATTTTGGGGGGATACCACCGGGGTCTCCTACACGGACAGCTTGCCATATCCGGGTAAAAAGTATACACACAATTATCCCAACCCCATTTCCGCCGGCGCTTCTACATACAACTTGCAGATGATTGCTGCTTCCGGCATCACTTGTGGCAATGAAATGGACCAGGCCATCAGCGTTCAACCTGCACCGCATGTGCATTTTGCGGCCATCCCCACCATCTGCCTGGACGCGCCGCCACTAACCGTTGCCGAAGCCTCGGAACTCACCGGGATGTCCGGATCCTTCTCGTTCTCTGGCCGAGGAATTTCCCCCGCAGGTCTCTTGAATCCGCAAGCCGCCGGCGCTGGAACGGATACCCTGCTCTATTCGTTTATGAGTTCCGACGGATGCAAGGATTCTGCTTTTCAAACGGTTTGGATTCAGTCATTGCCCAGCGTGAGCGCGGGGAACGATACATTGGTGGTCATAGGTCAGCCACTGCAATTGCACGCCAGCTCCTCGGATCCCTCCGGGGATAGCTTTTCCTGGACCCCCATATCTGGCTTAAATGACCCAGGCATTCAAAATCCGGTGGCCAATTTAATCGCAGGAACAGATACTATACGGTACTTGGTGCAAGCAACGGATTCGGCGGGCTGCACGGGTCAGGCATCCATACTAGTAGAGGTCTTCAAAACCCAGCCGGATATTTTTGTGCCAAATGCATTCACTCCGGGCAAAGGAATTAACAATCTTTTCCGGCCAATCCCCGTAGGCATTTCTTCTCTGCAATATTTTCGAATATACAATCGCTGGGGACAACTCGTATTCGGTACATCCCGCATGGGGGATGGCTGGGACGGCAACCTAGAAGGCAACCCGCAGGGTACCGGGAGTTATGTGTGGACCGTCCAGGGCACCACTTACACGGGGAAAGTAATTGCCAGGAAAGGAACAATGACCCTGATCCGGTAAATGGTTTCAAGCGAAAACCAGTCAGGTCCGGCAAGTACCTGGCATTTTCTAAACGGTCCAATCGCTCCGAAGATATATCCCGCGATATAGCCCCTTACCGGCAGCGTAGGGGATGGATTCCCTGGAAATGCTCCAAAAAAATCACACTTGAATCCTTCAAGAAGAACAATACTTACTTAACCTTCTATTTCGCTGCTGTTATCTCTAGCAATTCTTTGTCGGGGTTATTTTTCAACTTGCAAGTATTGTCCAGTATCATCACAGCGCCATTTTGAGCCGAATATTTTGGCCATTCGGGCAATTGCTTGGTTCCTGGATTGCCGGTTTTGGCAAAGTTGATCCACGCACCGCTGATTTTGTCCGCCAGCGCACGGGCATCTTTTCCCCCGCCGGTCATTTCTTCGCAGCGGTCGATATTGTTGAACACAAAAGGAAGCTCCATGCAATGCATCGCCTTAAATACGCCGTCCAGCACGGGGGATTGCCAGGTGAACAGGTACATGAATACTGGTGCACCGCCCAGACCGGCCTGATGATCGGCCTGGTTGAGCGCGCCGCGGCGGAAAATCAAATCAATATCAATATAGTCGGATGGCTTGCTGGTTTGAGGATAGGCCTTTTTTACCGCGGCGAGATAAGCTTCCAGCTTGTCTCCATATTTTTTTTGAAGGTTTGTCCTAGCATTGTCCATCGATAGGTCTCTCGAGCCGGGAATGAACGGAGTAAATTCATTTTTTGTCGAGCCAACCAAAAGGGGGATATTTTTCGAGAGATCGTCCGCTGCGGATTCATTCATCTGATAGGGTAAGAAATTCCCGTCGAGGATTGGGCCCCAGTCGAGGCCAAACATAGGGACTGCTTTTCCTTCCGCTTTTAACGCGGCAGACACCTTGGTTATCGCTTTTTTGGCCGCGCCATTCAGACGCTCATAAGGGATCTTTTGCAGCGAATCCACCTGATTTGGTTGGAATTCCAATTCTTCGAGCACAGCAGTTCCGATTCGCTTAGAATATGACTGTTGTGTAAAGCCCGTCAGATAACTTCCACTTTCCACGATGGCTTTTTGGAAAAGCCCTTTTGCTGAAGGCGCGTTCATGAGACAAGTCACTTTACCTCCTCCTCCGGACTGTCCGAAAATGGTTACATTATCGGGGTCGCCGCCAAATTGGGCGATATTCTGCTTTACCCATTGCAAGGCCGCCACAAGGTCTTCTAGGCCCGCGTTGGGGGAAGATTTGTATTTTTCTCCGTATTCAGTTAAATCCAAGAATCCCAGGACATTGAGGCGATGGTTAACGGAAACCAGGACGATGTTACCCTTGCGGCTCAGGTTTTCTCCATCATAAGAAGGCAGCTCGACGGATGATCCGTTGGAAAATCCCCCTCCGTGAAACCAAACCATTACCGGCCTTTTTTGATTATCGTTGATTCCGGGGGTCCATACATTCAGCGACAGGCAATTCTCGTTGGAATATCCCCAGTCGTGGTGAAACGGGAATTCAAATTCGTCGTTCACATTCGTTGTTGGGCTTGTCGGGCATACAGGCCCATAAGAAAGCGAGCTGCGGATTCCTGTCCACGAGCTGGGTTTTTCCGGTGCCATGAACCGTTCGGCTTTGGCATAAGGAATACCCTTGTAGGTATAAATGTCATGGTGTATATACCCTCTTACTTTTCCGCTTTCCGTTCGTACGATCGCACCATCTTTACCGGCTACCAGGGGGTCGTGGTTTTGGGCAATGCCTAGGATTGGACAAATAGACAATGCGACAAGCAAAAAATCAATTCTTTTCATAATTGCGCGAGTTTATTCCAGAAATCGGTTTGAAAAAGTAGGAGGCATTTTTCGATGCAGCAACGAGACACAAAGTAAAATCTTTGCCCAAAAGAAAAAAGTTTTCATGGGTTTATGGAAAGGGGCTCTTCTTTCCAATCTTCGCCGAAGACTTGGCTTAGTATCCACCATCAGATTCGAACGGCATTCCACAGGAACGATCATAGTAGTTTCCTTCGAAGCGCTTTTTTCAGCCAGCTCAAGAGCATACCGGAAAGGAAGATCGTCAGGGTTCCTACGACGACGATCAGGTTACTGTTGATAGTGTGGCGAAGAAAGGGATAGGAAATAGGAACAAAAGCCGACAAACTCATCCAAAAGATAACAAGAATGCCAATGATGGTGGCCAGGATCGCCTCGGGATTCCTAACTCGGCGGCTGACCAGGCTAAGTAAGAAAAGCCCCAGCATGCCGGCGGCGAAAATCCCGGAAAGCTGCCACCAAGTATCCAAAATGCTCTTTACCCCGATCAGCAGGATACCGGTACTTATAGCCAAAATGCCCAATACTCCGGTGGAAAGAATCAATACCCTGAAATCCTGTTTTGGTGTCGAACCTGGATGAATGTACCGTTTATAAATGTCAAAAGTGAAGACAGTGGCGGAAGCATTCATGCCAGAGCTGATCGTGCTCATGGCAGCAGAAAGAAGGGCCGACACAATAAGTCCCAGGATTCCGACGGGCAACGCATTGGCCATGAAATCGGGCAGAGCCTTGTCGCCATAAGCATCCGGCTTTAGGGATGCTGCACCTTGGGACAATTGCATAGCCGATGTGCCGGGACTCGCCTGTTCTGCAGCGGCTCGAAGCTTTATCAGCTGCAGCATTTCGGGATGCCCTTGATACCAGACATACAGCGAAGTACCAATTACAAAAAAAAGTAGGGAGATGGGGATATACAATTTTACGCAGAGCCACATGGAATTTGCCGCTGTTTTCCCCGAATTCGTTGCATGGTATCGCTGCACATAATTTTGATCCATGCCGAAATTGTTCAGGTTAATGAAAATCCCATACAGGAATATTACCCAGAAAGTGGACGCGGTAAAGCCCGGGCGGAAACTCCCCAGACTGAACTTATGATCTGCCTTTCCGACGTCCAGGATATGTGACAATCCTCCCGGCACTTGGCTGACCAGGAAATATGCTATGAGCAAGGCCCCCAGGGTTTTAATAGTCGCCTGCACTACTTCCGTCCAGATAACCGCTTTCATGCCGCCCATCATCGTATATATTATGATAATCGTGCCGACGGAGACCATGATGCCTTCCATGGAATACCCGGTCAGTGCTTGGACGGTCAGCGCAATGCCGAAGAACACCGAACCCATTCTCGCCAGTTGGGAAAGTAAGAAACAAACCACCGCGTAGGTTCTTGCCCAGGGGCCAAAACGATGCTCAAAGTGGGTATAGGCAGAAATCTCCCCGCTTTGCCGATAAAACGGAATAAAGTACCGGGTGGCAACCCAGGCGGAAATTGGCATGGACAGGCTGAAGGCAAAATAGTTCCAATTGGAACCAAAAGCTTTGCCGGGAACTCCCAAAAAGGTGTTGCTACTCAAAAAGGTAGCATAGATCGACAGCCCCAGCGCCCATCCGGGAATTTTTCCGGAGGCTTTGGTGAACTCATCCGTGTTCTTGTTTTTACGGGAAGAATATATTCCCATAAAAACCATGGCCGCCAAATAGATCAGGATGATCGAAATATCAATCCCTGACAGATGCTTCATCATGTGCATGGATGCTTCGCAAAAGATGATGACCGGATTTACCGGACCTGCTCAATTTTCAGGCGTTCGCACCAGCCCGTAAAATCAGTGTACAGGCCATCGAGCCTCTTTTTCTGTTCCGTCGTCAATTCGAATATGTAGGTCCTGCTTACCGGCTCAATCGGTAACCCCCTTTTCTTCAAAAAATATTTTGCGCTGAGCGGATAGGCTTCGTGGATCAGGGGGTCAACGCGGGTGAGTTCAGATTGAAGCCAGTTCACGGTTTCCTGCTTTTCCGGATCGGTTGCATGCCTACACATCCAAACCAGGATTTCCGGGTAGAAATTGCCGGAAATGGTCGACAGGCCACTTGCACCCATTTGAAGGGAATAGGCGGCATTGGGAGTGTGCGCGTCATAAAATTCCAAGGAGGAATTCCTGTTTTCCTTAAGCATGTCCAACTTCGCTTTTACTTTTTCCCGGATAAGGGAAGTATCCTTATGATAAATGAGCCGGCCGGAAGACAGGAGCTTCTTGAACAGCATCGGGGAAATTACCCGCTTATATGGCGCCGGGCATTCGTATAATCCTAAGGAGATGCTCCCGGTGAGGCGCAGGATTTGTTCAAACTGCTGTAGGAATTGTTCTTCGTCTGCCTCCGCACCGGCAATTAAGCCGGTTACCAGGATTACGGCATCGACCCCGGTGGCATGCATTCTCTTTATAAATTCCGCCTTGTCCTCCAATCGATTCCCAAAAGAGCCCGTTGCGACAACCGGCACCGCGCCATCCACTTTTCGGACGATGCGGGTTACCAATTCGATCTTTTCCTCGTCGGTAATGCTGAACATTTCGCTGCTCAGGCAATTGGCGAAAAGACCCTTGACCCCTGCGGCAAGGTAAAATTCAACGAGCGGCGAGAGACCATCCCAATCCAAGGTTATCGTTTGGTCAAAGGGAGTGATCATTACCGGTACAAATTTTTTCCCCTTGGCATTCATTCCCGATGGCTTGATTTGACTCAATAAACATACAGGCAACCATACCCGTTTACTCTGGGTATATTCTACCGGATTTGCACCCTGTACGGTGTAAGCCCGACACCACTATGGGTTATCAATTTAATGATTGAATCACCCAATACTTTTCTGGCTATTCCCAGGCAGCCATTCACGTCTGCATTGAGCATCACTTTGGTACTACTTTGAAATAGACCCCGCTTCACCCGCTTTCCCAGATACAGTTCCTGTTTTCTCATTTCTTCTCCCGCCAGATGATCGGACTTGTTGGTATAGCTTTCTTCCGTAGTTTTTACCTCGATCCCCGCCA
>Ga0206988_1002_pt1 | contig 64936 bp, 49 predicted proteins | sample Alteio_BWMinCont_12_FD_153263 | JGI IMG/M metagenome (GOLD analysis project Ga0206988, IMG submission 153263) | Enriched cells from forest soil in Barre Woods Harvard Forest LTER site, Petersham, Massachusetts, United States -... | ecosystem: Environmental > Terrestrial > Soil > Temperate forest >... | reverse complement strand
GTCACTATTCAATGTGCGCCTTATTATTCCTTGCAGTATCTAATAATGACTTGCAAGTGGTGATAAGGCTGAAATAATTACATCTTATAAAGAAAAGAAGAGAGATTAAAAATTCAAGGAAGCGGTATGCGGAATTGGGAGAGAGCGAAGTGTTAAAACTCATCGTTGAAAATTTGCTTTAATAAGTTCTTAAAAAAAAGACCGTCTCAAAAATATGAGCCTGTTTGAGTTCATTTATCGCAAGAAAGGGTTATTAAAAAGTGCCACTGAATCAGTGGCTTTTTTACTGGGTCAGGCAGGTGTATCAGTTATAGTGAAGAAATTCAGAAAGCATTTTACAGTAAGGAGCATTAGCTTAGAGAATCCCCAACAGGAAAACTAACCGTTAAAACACAACTTTTACCGGGCTGGGAAGCAAAATATGCGCTCCATTTGTAAAATTCTGGTCTGCTTTTAATATTTGCCAAACCAATTCCCGTTAACTGCTGTCAGAATTCCTATATCCTTTATGCGCATCTGTAACCATGATATACCATGGTCACAATATCTCCACTAAAAGATGCCGATAAATCAGTATCATCCCCGAATTCTTTAAGACAATTCGAGCGATAAGTTAATGAACAACAAGGAATTGATTCATGAAAGATATCAATGAGGAAGTCGTTGTAAACAGGTTATATTCAATAAGGATATCCTTATTCGTATTGTTTTCCTTAAGTCCTTTTTTCTCCATGTTTGCCCAGTCCCCCGGAGCTGTATCTGTTGGACTTACCGTTTGGTATAAAGGAAATGATGGTGTTTCTACCCCTGCAACCTGGTTTGATCAAAGTGGCGGTGCCAATAATGCCACTGCAACAGGTGCTCCAAGCTTAACAGGCGCGGTAAATTTTAACCCCGCCTTTTATTTCAATGGTGCTTCATATTTTACAGCGCCCACTTCTGCCAATGTATCCGGCAATTACAGTTTATTTGGTGTATCCGAGTTGCAGGGAACCCTGAACTCAAGGGTTTTTTCAAATCTCCTTACCAATGATTTATTTGGGTATTGGAATGGCAATCAAGATGTCCTGTACATCAATGGGACACCTAACTTATTAACCGGTGTTGTCGCTACTCCCAATTTGAAAATATATGACCTGTCGCGTAATTCAACAGGCACCGGTCCATATACCATGCGGGGAAACGGGTTGCAAGTTTATACAGGTGCAACTTCATCCAACAGTGTCTGGCAACTGACAATGGGTGGAGAGTGGTCGGGCGGTGCTAATTATTCCAAAGTATATATTCCCGAAGTAATAACGTATAACCGGGAATTGAGTCCCGCAGAAAAATTGCAGGTAGAATCCTATTTAGCGATTAAATATGGCACAACCTTGGATATTGGCGTCTCCAACTATGTAAATAGCTCCTCATCACCAATATATAACAATACCATACCAGGTTATTGGAATAATATAACCGGGATTGGACGTGATGACAATTCTGCCCTGAACCAAAAGCAAAGTCAAAGTGCAAACACAGCCGGTAATGGCAATATGATTACCATCGGTTTGGGAACTATTGCTGCTACCAATATCGCCAATCCCAATACCTTTGCCGCCGATAAAAGTTTTGAAGTCTGGGGTGACAATAACGGGACTCCAGTTTATTCTGCCTACACATCGGTTAACGGAAATCCCGCGATCAACGCAAAAATGGGCAGAGTGTGGAAGGTGCAGGAAACCGGTACTGTAGGAACTGTTCTGGTTAAAACTGCTGAAATACAAGCCACTTATTTAATGGTAAGTGCGGATCCCACTTTTGCAGCAGGTGTTACAGAAATAGCTCTCAGCAGTCAACAGGCAAGTATTGATTTTACAGGAGCCACCGGCTATTATTTTACCTTTGCCTCCCTAAAACCATCAGTATCCCCAGGGGCAGTATCAAGCGGACTTACCGTTTGGTATAAGGCAAATGATGGTGTTTCTACCCCTGCAACCTGGTTTGATCTAAGTAGCGGTGCCAATAATGCCACTGCAACAGGTGCTCCAAGTTTAACGGGCACGGTAAACTTTAACCCTGCTTTTTATTTTAATGGGGCTTCGTATTTCACAGCGCCCACTTCTGCCAATGTATCCGGCAATTACAGTTTATTTGGTGTGTCCGAGCTGCAGGGAACCCAGAACTCAAGGGTTTTTTCAAATGCTCTTACCAATGATTTATTTGGGAATTGGGGTGGCAATCAAGATGTGCTGTATATCAACGGAACACCTAACTTACTAACCGGTGTTGCCGCTACTCCTAATTTGAAAATATATGACCTGTCGCGTAATTCAACAGGCACCGGCCCATATACCATGCGGGGAAACGGGTTGCAAGTTTATACAGGTGCAACTTCATCCAACAGTGTTTGGCAACTGACAATGGGTGCTGGTCAGGGTGAATATTCCAAAGTGTATAATTCCGAAGTAATAACGTACAACCGGGAATTGAATCCCGCAGAAAAATTGCAGGTAGAATCCTATTTAGCGATTAAATATGGCACAACCCTGGATATTGGTGTCTCCAACTATATAAATAGCTCCTCATCACCAATATATAACAATACCATACCAGGTTATTGGAATAATATAACCGGGATTGGACGTGATGACAATTCTGGCCTGAATCAAAAGCAAAGTCAAAGTGCAAACACAGCCGGTAATGGCAATATGATTACCATTGGTTTAGGAACTATTGCTGCTACCAACATCGCCAATCCCAATAGCTTTGCCGCCGATAAAAGTTTTGAAGTCTGGGGTGATAATAATGCCACTCCAGTTTATTCTGCCTACACATCGGCTAATGGAAATCCAGCGATCAGCGCAAAAATGGCCAGGGTGTGGAAGGTGCAGGAAACCGGCACTGTAGGAACTGTTCTGGTTAAAACTGCAGATATTCAAGCCACTTATTTAATGGTAAGTGCGGATCCCACTTTTGCAGCCGGTGTTACAGAAATAGCTCTCAGCAGTCAGCAGGCAAGTATTGATTTTACAGGAGCCACCGGCTATTATTTTACCTTTGCCGCCTTCAAAACAACAGCATACCCCGGGGGGGTAGCCAGCCCAACCTTATGGCTTAGAGGCGACGATGCACCTGCAGGAGGGCTTATAAATACCATCGGATGGCAAGACTATTCTCCGTCGGCCAACCATCTAACAATTGTAAATGGTGTGGCCCCGCAAGGTGTAGATAACACCCTTAATTTTGACAGGGGAGTTGTATTTGGGGGTAGCGGTTATGTATCTGCAAATGGTTTTACCAGTGCATATACTTCGGGAGAATTCTTTAGCACGGCAAAAACAAATGTTACCGGTGTAAATACCGGATTTATGGATTTAGGGGCAGGTGGTGGGCTCAATTGCCATTATACCTGGAGCGATGGAGGTTATTACAATGCATTTGGGACTACTTTGCGCTTTGGCTGGAACCCTAGTACAGGGGTTGTTTTATCAGCTAAAACAGGCGCATCAGCCCCGGCAGTTACGGGGATCAATGCTACGGATTGGCATATTTTAAACACTTACAGCGCTGCCAATAATTGGGGAACGTCTTTTGATGGGCGCCTGGTATCAAGCACAGCCACCAACACAGCTAACTTTACTCCTTTTGGCGGTTATAACGCAGTTGGTGTTGCTCAAAATGCTACCTATTACCAAAACGGGTCCATGTCAGAAGTCATTCTGTATAACAGAGTGCTTACGGCTACTGAGCGTATACAAGTAAACACCTACCAGGCGATTAAATATGGTATTACCTTAGGAAACACTGCGGCCCCAATTGGTTATTTGGCTTCCGATGGGACTACCATTATTTGGGCAGGTTCAGCAATCTATCAAAACAATGTATTTGGAATAGGCAGAGATGACGGCTCAGCATTGAACCAAAAACAAAGCCAAAGTGTGAACACAACCAATCATGGCAATATAGTCACTATTGGTTTAGGAAGTATTGCCGCAACCAATGCAGCCAATAGTAATACTTTTGCCGCCACCAAAAGTTTTCTAGTTATTGGCGATAATAGTTCAACCATCAATTTTGCTACAGCCGTAACAGGATCTGGACTGGTCAATGCAAGGATGACCCGATTGTGGGAGGTTCAAAATACAAATTCCGTTGGTACTGTTCAATTCTCTATACCTGCTGGAAGCTATTCAGGCACCTTATATTTGGTAACAAGCAATGACGCAATAATTGATGGTACGGATACCTATGCTGCCCTGAGCCCTGTAACCATTAATGGAATAGCCTGCCTGGCAACCAATGTAAGCTTTACGAACGGATCCTATTTTACCATTGCGGAACAGCTAACTTTTCCAGGCGGTGTGCCGGGTGAGAGCTTATGGCTGCGTGCGGATTCAGGCACTTCCAGTATTGTCAATGCTACAGCAATTAGTGCATGGAACGATCAGAGCGGGAATGGCAACCATGTCTCGCAGGCTACAGGCGCCAACCAGCCGATATATGATAACAATTCAATCGACAATACGAACTTTAATCCGGTAATTAAATTTAACGGGACGACTAATAATTTATTTAAACCAAATGGTATTATGGGTTCTGCTGTAACCTACACAGGTGCTTCAGCATTTGTAGTGACTAAATCCGATGCTATCAAGTTCTCTGCGATTTTTAACGAGCAACTGGGTACCGGAAACCAATTCAATAATCATATTCCCTGGAATGATGGTAATCTATATTGGGATGCGCCTTTGGGAGCGCCCCGCACTAGTGTAGCCTGGGGAGGAATAATAGGAATTCCCTACCTCTTTAGCGGTCTCAACGACAATACCCTGGCTAGCAACAAAGAAGTGGTGCGCCATAATGGATTGCAGATTGTAACCACGAATTACGCTGTATCATATAGCGGCAATAATTCCAATTTATACATTGGTAGTGTAGCCGCAAGCGATTATTACAACGGCCGGATGAGTGAAGTCATTATATACCCTACAGCCCTTACCAGCACCCAACACCAGCAAGTGGAGAGTTATTTGGCAATCAAACATGGCGTCACGATTGATCAGACTATCGCTCAGGATTACCTCGCTAGTGATGGCAGCACCAAATCCTGGGATGCTACTATCAATGCTGCTAATAATAATAACATAGCTGGAATTGGTCGGGATGATATTACATCCTTAAATCAAAAACAGTCACAATCCAATAACACCGCAAATAATGGTAATCTAGTAACCATTGGGTTAGGCAGCATAGCCGCAACCAATTCTGCAAATGGCAATACATTTGCCAGCGATAAAAGTTTTGATGTTTGGGGCGATGATGGCACTTCCATTACTTTTAGCACGGTAGTCTCAGGAACTAATATGTATCGCATGACCCGTTTGTGGAGAGTGCAGGAAACAGGTATTGTTGGCACTGTGCTGGTAAGTGTGCCATCAACAGCTTTTGCACCGGCTGCTACAAGCATCACTTTGATCCAAAGTACGGATGCAATCCTCAACTCAGCCGACAATTTGGTTAGCTTAACACTCAATGGATCAAATTATGTGGGAAGTGTCGATTTTGCAAACGGCGATTATTTCAGCTTTGCTCAATATGCACCGGCCCCCGGGGGGGTCATTCCCGGCCTAGTTACCTGGTATAAGGCAAATGACGGGGTCTCTACTCCTGCCACCTGGTTTGATCAGAGTGCCGAGGCTGATAATGCGACTGCAACAGGCGCTCCAAGTTTAACAGGTACGGTGAATTATAACCCCGCCTTTTATTTTAATGGGGTTTCTTATTTTAAAGCACCTACGTCTGCGAATGTATCTGGCAATTATAGTTTATTTGGCGTTTCCGAGTTGCTGGGAACCCAGAACGGCAGGGTTTTTACTAATGCCCTTACCAACGATATATTTGGGTATCATACGGGTAAAAAAGATGTGCTGTACATCAATGGTACACCTAACTTACTGACCGGCGTAGCCGCTACTCCTAATTTAATAATATATGACCTGTCACGCAATTCAACAGGCACCGGCCCATATACCATGCGGGGAAACGGGTTGCAGGTTTATACAGGCGCAGCTTCATCCAATAGTGTCTGGCAATTAACAATGGGTGGTGGCTGGGCTGAAGATTCCAAAGTGTATATTCCTGAAGTAATAACATATAACCGGGAATTGAGTCCCGCCGAAAAATTGCAGGTAGAATCCTATTTAGCCATTAAATATGGCACTACCCTGGATTCGACTGTTTCAAACTATGAAAATAGTTCTGGATCATCTTTATACGATAATATCATACCCAGCTATTGGCATAATATAATTGGAATTTCCCGGGATGACAACAGTGCCCTGATACAAAAACAATCGCATAATTTTGATGATAGTGTAAGATTATACAAGGGTACGCTGGCTGCTAGTAATCTCGCCAATTCAGCTGTGTTTGCTGCTGACCAATCCTATGTTGTAGTAGGTGCCAATACCGGCCTATTACAAGCAACGGCTGCATCGTCATTGGAAATGCCTCCTGCTGCGGGCCTTTATTCAAGGTTAGAACGTGAATGGAAGGTTGTGCAAAACAATTTTAGCGAGACATTCAATATGGATATCACCCTTGCTCCGGGAGCAGATCCAGCATCTGTAAATATTGCCGATTTGCGTTTACTTGTCGACGATGATGGAAATTTCACTAATGCTACTGTGTATGCCGCAGGCGGCGGTTTGTCTTTTTCCTATTCCAATCCGGTAATTACAGTAACAGGCATTTCAAATACACAAATCCCAAACAATAGCACGAAATTTATCACCATTGCGTCTGCGAACAGTTCAACCCCGCTTCCAATTGAGTTACTTGATTTTAATGCAGTATGCGGTAATAATGATATTTTGATTCAATGGACGACAGCCATTGAAACCAATAACGAATATTTTACCATTGAACGAAGTACAGACCTGGTTCATTATTCTGCAATTGCCCAGATCGAAGGGCACGGAAACTCCAGTCAGCCCATAAACTATAGTTACACCGACAACGACGTCGAAGATGGAATTTATTATTCCTATCGCTTAAAACAAACAGATTTTGATGGTATTTCTAAATACTCGAAAGTCGTTGTAATGAAACAGAATTGTGGCAGTCCATTAGCTAATTTTAATATTTATCCGAACCCGACCAATGGGGATATATTGCAATTAATTTATTTTTCTGCAAAAGATCAGACTGCTGTCATTAAATTTCATGACGTTTTAGGCCAAATTTGCCTGACAAAGGCAATACAATTACACCACGGAACAAACAATGAAGTAGTCCCTATTAATAACCTTAATCCGGGAATATATTTTATACAAATAGAATCTGCTAAGTTAAAAAGCCCCATGCTAAAGTTCATTAGAAATTAAGACACTTTAGAGAAATAAAATTTCTTGAAATTAAATCTTCCGACAAAATATTATTTAATAATTTCTTATTTTTGTTAAAGCTCTTTTCAAAATAAAATTTCACTGGTGAGTTAACCGGTGAGTTCAAAATAACAGATGTAATAATGTATTGGATATAAGTTATTTGCGGGAAATATTCTCATCCTGTCATCCCGACTGACGCTGTAAGTTATTGGCTTACAGCGGTTTTTATTGCTAATTTTCCACAAAATCGACCAATTTTTGGCTACAGTTGCGAGTAATTAGGTGAGTTCTTTCGAGAGTAAAAACATAACTCAATGAAAGTCTTTTTCGAAAGTTTAATTTTCTGCGTCCTTCCTGGATTCGAACGCACAGATTGATCGCCAATTGGAACTGATTACTCAGTGGTTGATATCAAACCTGAAATTTCCTGTCGGGGGCGAGCCGCATGTATTTAAAGCCAAAAATCCTACCATTGAAATTGACGAGAATGTCAACGTAGCCTTTTTCAATGACATCTTGCAGTAAATCGCGTTATCGCTTTCCAAAAAAGAAAATAAATACCGGGTGGTCAGCTCTTTGCTTTCCAAATGAATTTAAGTCAAAATAGTAGAAATGTATCACTAGCGCGCACCTCCTTGTAACAAAATCGAACAGTTCCAGTACACTCCCAACCGACCGCCTTATAAATCAACGCTACGCAATCTCGGCACCTTATTTGCCCCCACAAACCCATCCTTCTTGTCAAAAGCTTGAGAACTGAAAAACCAAAACAATCCATGCTAAAAAATTATTTGCTCACTGCCTGGCGCAATATCCGCCGTAACAGCTTCTACAGCTTCCTCAATATCGCCGGCATCGCCATCGGCCTCGCTGTCGGCATCCTAATCCTGCTCTGGGTAAAAGACGAGCTCAGCTTCGACAGATTCCACAAACAAGCCGATTATGTCTATAGGATCAACTCCCACCTCGGCACCGGAGCCGACGTCCAGGTTTGGACCGAGGCTCCTGCACCCCTTGCCGTCTTCGCCCGCAATTCCATCCCCGAAGTCGCAAAGGCCGTCCGCGTCATCGACCGAGGGAATAAATTTCTTATCACCTACGGCGCCAAAACATTCCTTGAAAGCAACACCGTCTTCGCCGACCCCGACTTCTTCATCGTCTTCGACTTCCCCCTACTCAAAGGCAACCGCGCCCACCCCTTCATCGACGACCACTCCATCGTGATCACCCAATCGATGGCTAGAAAATATTTCGGCGACACCGACCCGATGGGGAAAGTTCTTGTCTTTGATAAAAAAAATAATTTCACCGTCACCGGTGTCCTCGCCGACTTCCATGCTAACTCCTCCATCAATTACGACGTCATCTTCCCGATGGATCTCTGGGCCCAAATTATCCTTCGCATCGGCGAATGGAAGCCCATGGACGAAGATCTCGGCAACTTCTTATATACCACCTATCTTAAACTAAAACCTGCCGGAGCCCCCGCCGCGGTACAACAGAAACTCTCCGCCATTTACCGCGACAAGATAGGCCCCGAAGCCAAAACCGACTTCTTCACGCTTCAGCCACTGCGCTTAATCCACCTCATTACCGCGGACGGCAACACCAGCGCCCTCTCGATCGTCCACATCTTCACCGTCGTGGCTGTACTTATACTCGTCATCGCCGGGATCAACTATGTCAACCTGTCCACCGCCAGATCCATGCTCCGCTCGAGAGAGGTCAGCGTCCGCAAGATCATCGGTGCGGGCAGACCCCAGCTCTTTTTCCAGTTCGTGACAGAATCGGCCTTGCTCTTCCTGTTCGCTTCCCTCCTGGCCTTTGGCCTGATCTTACTCCTGCTGCCATTGTACAACAATATTGCCGCCAAACAGCTCGTCTTCAGCCCGAAAGACCCCAGCGTTTGGCTCATCATCGGCTGCACGATCGCGGGCACCCTCGCCGCGGCCAGCATTTACCCGGCGCTGCTCCTTTCCGCCTTCCGGCCGATCGATGCGCTGAGAGGAAAGATCGCCTCCCTCGGCGTCAGCAACGCCAGCTTCAGAAAGATTCTGGTAGTGACTCAATTCGCGTGCTCCGTCGGGCTCATCATATCTACCGTCGTCATCGGTGATCAATTGAGGTATATCAGAGAAAAGAACCTGGGACTCGATCAGTCCCAGGTCTTTTCCGTTAACATGCGGGAAGGCATGCAGAACCATTACAAAGCAATTATGGAGGGATTGCGACGACTGCCCGCCGTCCTGAATGTGGCTGCTGCCAGTGGTGACCTCCCAAAAATGGGTAACGAGACTGACGATACCTGGTGGGAAGGCAAAGACGAATCGAAAACGTTCCTTTTAACCTTTGCCCAAATCAATGAAAATTTTATCCCCACCCTGAAAATGCGTCTTGCCGCCGGTTCCAACTTCACCGGATCACCCGCCGACAGCACACACTATATCCTCAATGAGGCTGCCGTGAAAGCCACGGGCATGAAGGATCCCGTCGGGAAGATCTTTGCCCTTCACAACATTCGCGGGACCATTATTGGTGTGGTTAAAGACTTCAACTATGCCTCCCTGAAGGAGCAGGTCCATCCCCTCATCCTTGCCTACGACAACGCCGCCAGCGTATTGTACGTCAGGACCCGCCCCAGCCAGGCCACCGAAACCGTCGCCGCCGTTCGCCATTTCTGGCAGCAATATGACGGTGCCTACCCATTCTCGTATTCCTTCCTCGACGATGACTTTGATAAAATGTACCGCTCCGACCAACGCATCGGCACGCTTTTCAATGTTTTTGCGGTGGTCGCCATTGTCATCGCCTGCCTTGGGCTCTTTGGCCTCGCCTCCTACTCCGCGCAGATCCGGATAAAGGAGATCGGCATCCGGCGCGTCCTCGGTGCAAGCATTTCCCAAGTCACCGGTCTGCTGGTAAAGAATTTTGTGGTCCTCATCGCTCTGGCTTTCGTCATCGCCGCTCCTGTGGCAGGCTACCTTATGAGCGGCTGGCTGCACAACTATGCCTACCGGACACAACTAACCGCAGGCATCTTCGCCGGCACTGCGCTCATCATCCTGGCCCTGGCCCTGATGACCGTCTGTATCCAGGCAATCCGCGCCGCCTGCGCCAACCCCGTCAAAAGCCTCCGAACTGAATAGGTTACAGCGAGGTCGTACATATTTTATAACCTGCTCTGGTAGTTGTTTAATATTTCTTGTCCCATTTGCATGGTATAAGACATTCAAAATCAAATTTTATCGGTTGGAATCCTTCGACCTTTCTTCCTCAATTCATTTGCATGGCGGGAGTGCCCTCAAAACAATCATCATGAAATCATCTCGTTGGGGATTGTAGGAATTCACGTTTGAAAGAAGAGTATGTTAGATTACCATGACGTAAAACACTGTATCTACAAAAAATAAAATATTCTGTCTGGCGATTACATTCTCATCGTGCATGTCCTCCAGCACCAAGCCAAACTCCCTGTTATAGTAATCCTGCCGTTTAGTATTTTCGAAACCATTAAAGTTCAAAAGTTCTCTGATATCATCCAATCTGGCTTGCTCTCCTTCAATAAAGGGTTGTTGTAATACAGCATTCAACTTTTTGTCATTTTCCATAAACCCAAGTAATGAATAGGCTGTGTTGGGAAATAACAAGTTGTGAAGATTCAGGCTATTGAAATATTCGGTCCAGGTCGCGTAGTAAATTGCGTCATTAACCTTAATAACATTCAGTCTGTCAGCTGCAAGATAAACTTTTGACTCCCCTCCTCTAGTAAGATATGCGCTGTCCGGATGCAAGCCCGATAGCCATGAGCCAGTTTTTTCAGCCCACGACCTCAGGAAATCGGCCTGCTCCTCTTTGACGATTGCCCTACTTTCGAATTCACTTTTAACAGTCGAATTTGTTCCAAAGCTTTCGATAAGGAGATTTCTGACCGTTGAGCAACGATCTGCTGCCCCCTGGAGGCAAGTTCCGCGAACGATATCTTGAAGCTTCTCTCGGATCTCATTGGAAATCATTTGTACAAAATTAAAAAAAAGAGAGCAAACCCAGAAACCGTATGTCTCTTACCCTATAAACGCCAAATACCAGCGAGTATCTATTTTCGACATTGCCAAATAGTTTGGTTGAGTAAAAAGGCCCCAATCTCATGAAATCCCTAAACTCCTGAAGAGCTCACCGGGAACGTTGTAACACTTAAAGAAAATAGAAACTATTCTATTTACAAAGATTGGTGATGCTCATTATTCTAACTATGAAAAGATTCTACGATTGCTGAATGAAGGGTAAAGTTATCCAATAAGAATCTAAGTACCTTCAATTTCGCAGTTTAGAGAAATAAATTTTTTTAAAATTAAATCTGCTGATAAATTCTTCTAACTATTTTTTCAGAAAAATAAATAGAGAAAATGTTATTTCATAATTTCTTGTTTTTCTTGCAGCTCTTTCCACAGTCAAATTTCAGTGGTGAGTTGACCGATGAGTTCAAAAAAATAAATTTATTAATGTATTGGATATTAATTATTTGCGGGAAATATTCGAATCCAGTCATCCTGACCTGTCAGGGCAAATTGGGAAATTTCCCATTTGTCCTGTTTTTATTTTCGCTGAAAGCCTTGTCCAGCGTGAATATTGTTCGGACACCCTCATGGATCCGGGTGGTTCGAAGATGCTCCCCGCCCAAACTTAATTTTTCTAGATAAATCGAACCAATTACCTGGCGCTTTACTTCAATGGAACCCTTTCGTAGATCGAATGCAATCGACTTTCCGGTCCATTTCAATACATTCAAATCATTTTTTTGCTTCTGAAGTCGCTTCCAAGGCATCTATGAAATTGTGTATTTTGTCCGTATGCGCATCTTCCTGCCAGCCGCCTCTGCACGGCGAAAACCCGGCTCTTTCGCATGGGCAGCCATCATTGTTGAGAGCGTAAGTCGCAAAATTTAGCGCTTGTATTGCAAGACCTTTATATTCGTTCGAACCCGTTGCCTGAGTGTACATAGCGAGTACGGCGCCATAGGTCGACAATATACCTCCCCAAGGATCCTTATCATGGTCTTGTTCGCCGCAAATATTTACTCCATGATTAATGCTGGTAAAATTTCGATTTACAAATTCAATCAACTCACGAGCATGTTGTTGCCAAGCGCTATCCATAACTTCTTTCTTTTCTAACAAGTATCGTGCAAGGTTAAGGGGAGCCCACGCTGTACGGTCATTGGCTTCATCATGGTCTTCGAAGAACTGATCCCAGAGCGCCCCGCCCTTTGCAAGGTCCGGTATTTGATAATTCAATATCCATGTCCAAAGTTTCAGTTTGGATACTTGAAATTCCGAATACCCCATATCGGACAAAACGTCTAGCAGTCTTAGGATGTATACCATATTGCCCGAAACGCGACCGCGCTCTTCCCCTGTTCTATAATCAGCGCGAAATGGCCACGGAGATTTGGCTGAATCACCCTGCACCATATTTGCAATCAGCACTTCTGCATTGTGCAACCCCTGTTCGAGGTATTTTTTCTCGCCTGTTTCTTTGTAAAGCAGCACGAGTGCGTAACCGGCAATGCCCCCCTTGTCGGGTTCTATTTCAAAAGGCCTATCGCTTTGAGTGCCGCAATCTGCCGGTTGCGGAAATTTGGCGGAAATGCCAGTGGAGCGGGTAAACCGCGGATAGCGTCCTATATCAGGCGTATTGCTTTCGTTAATTAGGTAATTGCCCATGTATTTCGCCCATTCCAGCACTTTTCTATTCCTACGCTTGTCATAAACATAATATTTAAGATAGGAGATAATACCCATACCATTTTGTGTTGCAGGTATAAAATCGCTTCGCTCCGGATTGGGCAGGTAATTACCTTCCATAAATGTCATCCATACAAAATTTGGATAACCGTGAGTAATAGGACATTGCAAATACCATTGCATTTCCCTGGTGATAGCATCCTGCCAGGAAGTCCACGGTAAAAGCATGCCATTGCTATCGTAAATGGCTGAATGGTTGCCTATTATTACTTTATGATTTCCATGAACTTGTGCTATGGCTGTAAATGAAATGAGATTAACAACACAGAGAGTTGTCACCATACACTTGAGGGCAACTTTAGTAATCATTTTATTTTTAGTGCTTGAAAAGTACAACTAAAAAATTCATAATCAGCTTTCTTGGCCATAGGCCATTTCGGATTGTTTGCACTCGAGCTTCTGGGATTAGACTTTCCTCTCACGGTTTCGGGAGGAATTAGATGATTGATGTAATACTTTGGAATAGACCTGCCAGGTTTTAGCATTATTGGTCATAATAAGTCGAATCAATCACTATAATAGGTGTGACATGTCGAAAATGCAGATTTTTTTCGACATATACGCCTGAAAATGTCGAAAACTGAAATTCGCCTGGTTATGATAAATGTGAGGGAAGCCTGTTAACGTGATAGCCCAAATATCCGTGCCGGTAAGATCATTTATTCCGAGTTCGTTTGGACGACACCTCCGACAGGATGCGTTTTGCCGATAAACTCACGACCGGGCGAAGGGTGAATATTGTTCGGACAGCCTCATTACTCCTGGTGGTTCGAGGGTGCTGCACGTCAATACCTAATTTTTCTTAGTACGTCTTTTTGCAAGGCCGGATTGCATCGTAAGAGAGCTTACGGTCAGTTCGGGATCCAAATAGCAATCAGACAGTTCTTTCCTAACCTCGTCAAATTTAATAGAATAGATTTTGAGCGTAAATAGGTTTTATTCGGACCTGAGGCTCTTCACCGGATTGGCTAAGGCAGCATTTATGGCCTGCAAGCTGACAGTGACCAGGGCGATGGCGACGGCAGCGGTAACAGCCAAACCAAACATCCACCACTGCACGCTGATTCGGTAAGCAAAGGACGCTAACCATTTTGTCATAAAATAGTAGCCCAGAGGAAGAGCGATAAATGTCCCCAACAAAACGGGTTTCAATAGGTCTTTCGACAGCAATACAACAATATTATTGACGGAAGAACCCAAAACCTTTCTGACGCCGATTTCCTTGGCTCGTTTGATCGCCGTGTAAGAGGCTAATCCAAATAAGCCCAAACAAGCAATAAAAATGGCTATCGTGGAAAAGATTCCCAATATAAGTTCCTGGTTCGTCTCTCTTTTGTACAATTGGTTGAAAGTGTCATCTAAAAATTCATACTCGAATGGGTATGCAGGGGCCATGCTGATGTAGGCCTTTTTGACTTTATCAACTGCAGAAGATAACTGACTCGTCCTTAGTTTGATCAACGCCAGGCGCCGGTCATCATTGGTCGAGATGACAAGGGGATTGATCGGCTCTTTCAAGGAAGCAAAATGATAGTCCTCAACTACCCCGATAATGGTGCGGCGAAGAGAGTCGTCATTAATATTCCTGATCCACTTGCCGATGGCCTGTTGCGGAGTATAGCCGAGCTTGGAAGCAGTCGATCGATTAATAACCACCGAGCGAACAGAATCGGTAGGGAATGACGCGGAAAAATCTCGTCCAGCAATAAATTTCAGGCCCAGCGTTTTTGCGTATTCAAAATCGGCAAATTCCGTATTGAACATCATTTTTTCGTTTGGCCTGGCCTCTACTTCGAATCCATATTCGTCATGGAAACCGCCGGGTTCACCAGACATGAGTGACACACTTTCCACGTTGGGCAGCCTCTGAAGTTCCCTCTTAAATTGGATCTTTTTCTCCGAAATGGCGTTATTGTCCAGCCGCACGATCATGGATTGCTCCTTATTGAACCCGAGGTCTTTATTTTTTACATAATTCATCTGGCTCGTGATGATCGTGATACAGACGATGAGCAAAACCGAAATACCGAACTGAAAGACAACCAATGCTTTCCTGAAAAAAGCTCCATTTTTTCCTGACTTCAATTTCCCTTTTAATGACTCAATGGGCGAAAATGAAGACAGCAGCATAGCCGGGTAACTGCCTGCAAGCAACCCAACGATCAGGATCACCGCGCCAATAAGCATATAGAACAGCGGATTATTCCAGTATGGAGGCATCTCGTACCCTATAAGGCGATTGTAAGCCGGTAGGATCAATTGCAACAGCCCGATCGCCAGCAACGAGCTAATTGTCGCATATATGAATGACTCGAGAATAAATTGCCCGAGCAATTGTTTGCGCACCGCGCCCAGTACCTTTCTTAACCCAACCTCTTTGGAACGGTCAGTGGCCCTGGCCGTCGCTAGGTTAATAAAATTGATACAAGCGATGACCAGGATCAAAACTGCAATAGACATGAAAATGTATACCATCTTTTTATTGCCGTGTTTCACATGATCAAAGGGAGTCTCAGTTTCAAAATAAATATTGCGCAGCGGGTTTATCGTGAGCTCCATTTTGAATCCATTTTCCGCATAGAATTTACCCATATATTTATCCATGAAATGTGGAAAGCGCTTATTTAATTCTTCCGGGTCTGTTGCTGGATTTAGCTGAACGTAAACGAACATCCCGTTATTCGGCCATTGATTGAACCAGAAGGTATTTTCCCAGTTGGATATCGGCACAATTAGATCAAAGCTGAGATGAGAATTGGCAGGCACGTCCCGGGCCACTCCCGTAACTTTTAATTGTTTTTCTTGGTTGAACGACATTACTTTCCCGATCGGGTCTTCATTGCCAAAATATTTTTTTGCCGTCGATTCCGTAAGCACAATACTGCCCGGTTCTTTCAACACTTCAGCGGGGTTGCCTTTCAACAGTGCAAAGTCAAATACCTGGAAAAAATTGCTGTCGGCCAGGTAAATATGTTTTTCATTGTAAAAAGTATTCTTATACTTAATCAGGTCATTGTCGGGCATCACCCGAACGGCGTGCCGGATGGCGTCTGGATAGTCGTTAAGGAGTGCCGTGGCGTATGGTGCGGATAGGTAGGGTATCTCAACTCTTTGACCATTTAAATTCCCAACCCGCATGACCCTATAAATGGTTCGGAAATTTTTATGAAAGTTGTCATAACTGAACTCGTTAAATACATAAAGGAAGATCATCAGGCAACACGTTACGCCAACCGTAAGACCAAAAATGTTGAGCAGGGAAAACATCTTTTGCTTCCTCAGGAGTTGCAAAGCGATCTGAACATAATTTTTGAACATGACTTATTATTTTAGGGATGGTGGCGGTTCCAAGATGGCACAGTTTCCCCAAATCCCCAATGAACTACACCAGCTGCGTGCCGAATCAGACTTGATTGATTTACATGGACCTAGGTGAGAATAACCGTTGGCGAGTTCGTTTATGGTACAGTTTAGTGTGCGTTTTTGATACAAGCTGTCTGGTCGGTCTGGAGTTACAGGTGAGTGAATAATTCTTGATATTCATGACTCGTCCTGATAGAGCTAACTGTCAAGCCAAAAGAAATTATGGCGGCTAAATTTACACATCCCCAATGTCTCGACGAAACTTTATCTCGTTGTACCAACCTCTTTGTGAATTGCCGGTTGCAGGGAGTGATATGCAGGCAATCCTATCCTCGAGGCAGATATAGAAGTTATCCTTAAGGATTTGTAGACCAGATACCCGCTTCTTTCACTACTACCCGCCGGTTCAGCTTTAGTTGCGACAGCACCAGCTCTGCAATGTCCTCGGCCTGCATCACCTTCTCGGGGTTGCCATCCGTCAGGTTCAGGCTCACTGCCATATCCGTGGCTGTCGTACTTGGTGTTAGTGTGAAGACCCGGACATTCGATTTCCGTACTTCCAGCATCAGTGATTCCGACATCCCGATCAGTCCGAATTTTGATGCGCTGTACGCACTGGTTACAGGCGTTCCCCGCTGACCGACGCTCGAAGATATATTGACGATGTCCCCGGTTTGTCGTTCCAGCATTGAGGGCAATAGGGCCCGGGTAACATAATAGGCACCGAACAGATTCACCTTCACAACCTCTTCCCAATCTTTCACCGACAACTCCATGAATTTACCGAAGCGGCCGATACCGGCATTATTAATGAGTATATCGAAAGGCCCCAGGGCTGACACCAACTTCTCCACCGCCTGATTGACCGCAGTCAAATTTGCCACATCTGCAGAAACGAATTCAGCGCGAACACTCAAATTTCTTACTTCCTTCGCCACAGCCTCCAGGTCTATCACCGTCCGGGCAATGAGCGCCACGTTAACTCCTTCTGCCGCTAATGCAAGTGCTATTGCCTTTCCTATACCTTTTCCAGCACCGGTGATCAATGCATTTTTGCCTTTCAATGATTGCATAATCGAAATTTACGTCACAAAGTTGATTTTAAAATCGTTTGTATCAATACGATAGATGTTGATGTCAAAAATATGAGTGGGCTGCCAAGCTCCCTAATTAGAAACATTTTTCCAGCTAAGGCAGTATACTTCGTTCTTTTCTCATTTTCAGCTCCGCTGCAAATTAGGGTTTTGGTTACTTTCGGGAGAGCAGAGATTTCCTCAAATCGATCCATCTCTTTAAAAAGGTCATTTGTAATTGTCTGTGTTGCTTTAATTTCATAAATCGAATAGGCGTCCACTTGTTTCATCAGCAAATCAATTTCATGGACATTGCTGTCTCGCCAGAAAAAATATTCTTGATTCATGTACAAATGATGGTTCTTTTTCTGGTATTCAGCTAATATCAGGTTCTCAAAGATATTCCCTCTCCATCTGTTTTCTAAAAGCTCATTGGCCGTCCTTATTCCCAGAAGATGGGTCAGCAAGCCGGCATCATAAAAGTAGAGTTCAGGACTTTTGATAAGTCGGTTATTGAAGTTTTCATAATATGGTTGTAGTAGGAAGATAATGTAACTGCTTTCCAATATCGAAAGCCAGGATTTAGCGGTATTATGGGAAACATCAATGCTTCCATTTTTTAGTCAGGTAGCAGATAGGTGGGTTTGCCCGTGTTTGCAGCTTACAAAACTAACGGAGTAATATAGCAAAGCAGCATAAATGCTTCCAGGTTTAAATCAATTCTTTTGACGATATAAAATTTCCGTCATAGGCGACTATGAATGCCCCGTCATCGAATGGACCATCCTCTCCAAATCCGGCAATCCCCCCCACCATCAGCACTTGCCCACCCGGCACCTCCTGATTAGTCAAATTCCGGAATAAATATACACGGGAAAATGACTGAGAATGCAATCAACTTCAGTTTAGATTGATATTCTATCTGAATTCTCATTTGAGACAAGCATAATTTTTTTCCTTTTATGTTATCTTCTTGATAGCCCCAGCAATGACAAAAGCAATCCCGCAATAAGCGAGCGCTAAAAATGCACTGGTAACCTCGCCGGTCTGATTATCAATAGGAAAAGCGATTGCCTTGGGGATGTGGAGAATAATAACCCATATAAAGATCATTGTCCCCAAAAGAGCAGCAGCTAATCTGGGTTTGATCTTCAAAAGAATCGCAATGCCAGAACCAAGTAATGCTGCACCGGCAAAATAGATCCAGAACAGATGGTTCGGTATCCATGAGGGAATATAGTCTGATGCTTCTTTTGCAAATAGAAAATGATTAATGCCAAAACTGATGATCGTTAGGGAAAATAAAATAGCCCCCAAGGGAATTAGTTTCCTCAAGAACTTCATAAGAGAGTTTTCATTTTTTTTTGAAAAGCTGCCAGCAATTACAAATGCGCCACCAGATAATGCCAATTCTTTGTTAGCATTCTCCCATTTACCAAAATGCATATAATTCGAGGAATCCAAAAATTCATACGGGATAAAGTAAAGACAATATATCAAAAGAAGTACACTTCCTAATAGGAGAGAAATTCTCGTGGTCATTTTTTCAAGAACGATGCATGCACCGGCCACAAGAAGCAGGGCTCCTGAAATATAAACAACTATTAAATGATTTGTCATCCAAGAACGCTTTGGAGGTATCAGCATGTACGGAAAATCATGATATAAAATGGTCAGAAACCCCATCGCGGCTATAGCTATGCCATAGAATATGCGACCCATTTTAGATAAATTTCCCATGCAGATTAAATAGATTTAATGCTTGATTTTCGGTTCCAAAATTATGCATCGGGTTCAATCATCTTTTTAAATCAGAGCTGATTTAGGGCTTCATTTTTGAGAGCTATTTGAGTCAATATGAAACGCTCGAAATTAATTGCATAATTGGCTTGATGCATATTTCGTCCCTTTCCCCTTTCCTTTTGCAATTGCTAGTCTTTCTGACAGGCGATGATATAAATTCCGCTTGACCATTGAGTATCCTGTGTCCAAACTCAGGCAATCACATATTTCTATGGGCGACCGCAAAGTGTGGTTCTTGATAAACTTAATGATATCCTTATTTGAATTCGTTTTCGTAGTTCAGTTGTGTATGGAATGTAGCTCAAATTTTTTGTTTTTTGAGCCGTATTTGTCACTCTGTAGCTGTGACTTCGGCCATTGGAGCCCCTCTGCATCAAATCCTTTCGGCCAATCGGAAATCCTCCTCATATTGGGTAGATGCGGTTTCATGAAATAGTTCAAGGGGCACTTGTTTGAGCTGCGGCAAACTGTTGACCTCGACGGTTAGCAGCTTACCGCCGAAACGGTCAAAAACTCCCATTTGGGTCGCTACCCATAATCTATTCCTTTATCTCTGTAATTCAATCAAATAGAACCCATGTCGCAACCACCCCCTGACATTGTCGCACTCCACCCCTTCAATAAAGGGAAGCGATTTTACCTTTATTCTCAAACATGGGAAAATTAGTGTAAATATGGACCGCTCATTTGATTCATTAAATCCTAAAAAATGACCTGCTTAGCCGACTGGGCAAAAAATGGTAAAAGGACACTAATGTTCTCTGTCATCCTATTTACCTGCACGCAGATCTTTGCCCAAGGGGTCGCAGATTGGCAACTTGAAAAAATGCCCGTCGATCTGGAGACCGATTATGCATTAAGTGCGCTCCCCCCCCATTTGCGCACAGATGCCACTGTGTATTTGCTAGATCCCCAAAAAGGGTATTATGTGGCTCGTCAGGGATCAAATGGATATATATGCTTCATTTCACGAACGGAGTGGGAATGGGCAGAGTTCAGGAACGACGTTTGCACGCCCATAAGCTATGACGCCGAAGGCGCCAGGGCGATCTTTCCCGTTTACATGGCAGTGGCGGCGATGAGGGCGTCCGGAAAATATCTGGCCGCCCAGATTAAGGATTCAATATTGAACAGGATCATTACCGGAGTATACAAAGCGCCCTCGAAACCAGGCATTTCGTATATGCTGGCCCCTGTTATGCGTTTATACCCTGGTGGGCCGGATATTAAGGAGCCCATTACGATAAGCTTACCTCATTATATGCTTTATGCTCCTTACTTAAGGGATGAGAACACCCGCTACAAGCCCGGGAGTGATGGACTATTCCTGGCCAATCCGGATAATTCGATCTTGGGAGACGGAAAAGGACCATTTGGCTACATCATTATACCGGCAAGCGAAACAGAAAAGGCGGTAATAGTTGAGGATGGCAAGGACCTGTTGAGAAGGCTTGCCGCCTACAGAGCCTTCTTTAAGACTGAGGCAGTCAGTGGGCATCATCACTGACACGCCGAAAAAAATAGAATAGGAGTAAATCCCCGGAGATCCAATCGACCATTTTGCTTGGCTCGCGTACTTCCTTTTTTCTTGTTTTTCTGGATAATTTTTTGGGCAGATGGGCCAGAGCCCCTGTTATACCCTGGAATAGTTGCAATCAACTTGACCACAAGAAGGTAGAGTCTTGAAATGTTGAGCCCCCGTCTGCGCGGTTTAGTTTTTATTTCGTTATTGGAATGTAGGTGCTGATTCCCGGAAAGCTCGCCTAAAGTCCTGATATTTAAGTTGATAGTTTGACATACCGATGGGCAAGCCATAGTTGAATATTCTCGGCATACAATTTTCCAAGTAAGATTGAATAGACCCCCTATCCTTTTCCCTTCTTATATGGAAAACACCCATAGATCCCAATAGTTTCCCCAGACATTTCAGACTTCCAAAAAAAAAGTCTAAAAAATTTGCGCAGTCAAATAACTGCACTATATTTGCAGTCGAATGACTGCATAAATGAAAACAAGACGAGACATATTCCAGGCAATCGCAGACCCAACACGAAGGGCGATTTTGTCGTTGGTTGTTTTGCAGGCAATGACGGCGGGGGCAATAGCCAACAGCTTTGATTCATCGAGACAAACTATCTCAAAGCATATTCAAATCCTTACTGAATGTCAGCTTCTTATACAGGAGCAATCGGGCAGAGAAATCTATTATCATTTTAATCCTAACAAAATGAAGGAAATAGCTGCATGGCTGATGCCATTTGCAAAAATGTGGGATGATAGATTTAATAAATTGGAAACCATAATGAAAGTATACAATTCAAAAAAATAAATTAAAATGGAACAAAAGACAAAAATCAATGCAGAAGACGGCAAACAAGATTTAATGATAACAAGAGAATTTGATTTGCCGGTGGAATTACTTTTTAGAGCGTATGTAGAGCCCGACATTGTTGAGCAAGTGATGGGAACGAAAGTCCTGAAATTCGAAAGCAAAAAGCATGGAGGTTACCAACTTAAAACAACCGATCCGCAGGGAAACGTGCTTTTTCAGGCCAATGGGGTAATCCATGAGTTTAGCCCAAACCGGAAAATTGCGCGGACATTCGAAATGGAGAACACGCCTTTTGGCGTTCAGCTTGAGATTTATGAATTTGAAAAACTTTCTGCCGACAGGAGCAAACTCAATATGCACGTAATATATGAATCAGTTGCACAAAGAGATCAGGTCCTGCAATTGCCCTTTGCTCAAGGCATAAACATGGCACATAATCGAATACAAGAAATCGCAAGCAAATTAAAATGACTCACCATGGAAAAAAGGAATAAAATAATTTATTGGGTAATCACAGGTTTTTTGGCTTTGGGCATGTTGGCACAAGGTTTCGCTCAAATATTTCATACCAAAGGGTATGTGGATATCATAGTTCATTTAGGTTACCCATTATATTTCTTGTACATCATTGGTGTCTGGAAATTATTAGGAGTTTTGGCAATTTTAATTCCACGATTTAAACTTGTTAAAGAATGGGCTTATGCGGGCTTTTTCTTTGTCATGTCGGGGGCGATATTTTCGCATATCGCATCGGGTGATTCGCTGAATAAACTGGTTCCCGCGTTGGTATTGCTAATTCTGATCGTGCTATCGTGGTATTTTAGACCGGCGGATAGAAAAATCATTTCAGTTAATCAATAAGTAAGTAGAATGAATCCGAAAGTTGATTTTTATTTTAATAAAGCCAAAAAGTGGCAGCAAGAATTGGAGAAATTGAGAATGATCGTTCTTGACTGTGGGCTGACCGAGGAATTGAAATGGGGTGTTCCTTGTTACACTTTTCAAAAAAGCAACCTAGTTTTAATTCATGTATTTAAAGAGTACTGTGCGCTTTTGTTTTTCAAAGGTTCCTTGTTAAATGATGCCTATGGTATTCTAATCCGACAAACGGAGAATGTGCAGGCAGCGCGCCAGATTCGGTTCACCAATGTTCGAGAAATAGGAAAGATGAAAACTATCTTGAAAGCCTACATTTATGAAGCTATTGAATTGGAAAAGGCCGGCTTAAAAGTGAACCTTAAAAATACCTCAGAATTCAAGATTCCAGAAGAGTTTCAAAAGAAATTGGAGAAAAGTGCTGCCTTGAGGACTGCATTCAATGCATTGACACCTGGACGGCAAAGGGCATACATCTTATACTTCTCTACACCCAAACTATCGAAAACCAGGGAGTCAAGGGTTGACACATCTATGAGGCAAATTCTCAATGGAAAAGGATTGGATGATTAATACAATGACATGGGGTTGGTAAAGTGAACCTCACGGCCCTTAATTGCTGACTGTCACTTTTCAGTCTGACAAATGATTCGATCTTCGAAAGGTTGGATTGAAACGGGGGACATTGCCTGATTCTGCAATTAACACCGGTACATTCCAGGCTGTCTGGTGTAAATCCATTTTGTTTTGACAACCGGCTGAATGTTAAGTTAGTAATCACTTGAGGCAGAATTTGGTTGTAGATGAAATTTCAACGCAATACTGCTGGATTAGGACGATTTCACAACAATTTTAGAGCCTCCGGGCGAAAATGTGTTCCCAGAGGGACTGCGGTGGCCGTAAGTGAGATAACTTCCTCAGGACCGTCCGGCTCGCCTTGTTTATTGTATTTTTAGAGTTTGCTAAAAATAATTTACTGTCATGGCGCAGGAGTTCATCGAGATTCGCGGAGCACGTGAAAATAACCTTAAGGACATTTCACTTACAATACCGAAACGAAAGATCACCATCTTTACCGGGGTTTCTGGATCCGGCAAGTCGTCGATAGTGTTCGACACCATTGCTACAGAAGCTCAACGGCTGTTGAATGACAATTTCAGCATGTTTGTTAGGAATTTCCTTCCCCGGTACCCTCAACCCGATGCGGATGCGATCGAGAACCTGAGCATGGCCGTCGTTGTGGACCAGAAACGACTCGGTGGCGGATCGCATTCCACCGTTGGCACTATTACTGATATCTCAACCGTGCTGCGGTTGCTGTTCTCCCGTGCCGGGAAACCTTACGTAGGCAACTACAATCTTTTTTCATTCAACGATCCGCAGGGAAAGTGCCCGGAGTGTAACGGTATTGGCCGCAAGGTAGGTCTCGATCTCGACAAAGCATTCAACACATCCCTTTCTTTGAGCAAGGGTGCAATCCTCCTACCCGAGTACCTGGTCGATACTTGGTACTGGAATCTTTGTATACAGTCGGGTCTTTTCAACAACAACAAAAATCTGAAGGACTTCACCAAGGCAGAGATGGATCTGTTGCTGTACTGCGAACCTTACAAGGTGAAAACGAAAGTGGCTGGAAAAGATATCAACTTAACATTTGAAGGGATCGCTAAGAAATTCTACAACAAATACATCTTACGCGATGTGAAAACGATGTCGGAACGCACGCAGAGAATGGTGGAACCGTTTATCTCAATGGGTAACTGTCCGCTTTGCATGGGGGCCCGCCTCAACCAGTCGGTACTGAAGTGCAAGATCAACGGTCTCAATATTTCCGAGATGTCGGCCATGGAGATCGATGAGCTGATTAAGATCGTTAAGACAATCAAGGAACCGGCAGCAAAGTCCGTTCTCGACACCTTGGTGCAACGGCTGCAGTACCTCATGGACATTGGTCTCGAATACCTAAGCCTTGATCGGGAAACCAACTCGCTGTCAGGCGGAGAGTCGCAGCGGATCAAGATGGTAAAACACTTGTGCGGTAGCCTGGTCGATGTTATGTACATCTTCGACGAGCCCAGCGTGGGTCTTCATCCTCGCGACGTTCACAGGCTGAATGAACTCTTGGTGAAACTGAGGGACAAAGGCAATACGGTGCTCGTCGTGGAACACGATCCAGATGTCATCAGGGGCGCCGACTATGTCGTCGATGTAGGGCCGCTGGCCGGTAGTGGCGGGGGGACTATTGTTTACAAGGGCGATTTCGCTGGTCTCCTGAAATCAAATACGCTTACGGGAAAGCACATGAAACGCACCGTACTGGTGAAGGAGAAGGTGCGAAAGGCAAGCGGGAAACTCTCAGTTACAAAAGCAAAACTGAACAACCTGCAAAATGTAAACGTAAACATTCCCACCGGGGTACTGACTGTAGTTACCGGAGTGGCCGGGTCCGGGAAGAGTTCGCTCATAAACCACGTGTTCATTCAGCAGCATCCCGATGCAATATTGATCGATCAGTCGGGAGTTGGAACCAATTCGCGTTCGAATCCCGCAACTTATACAGGAATTCTCGACGACATACGAAAGGTTTTCGCAACAACCAACAAAGTAAGCCCGTCCTTGTTCAGTTTCAACTCGGCAGGTGCGTGTCCAAACTGCCAGGGTCTTGGCGTCACATTCACCGACCTCGCATTTCTCGACGAGGTGAAACTGCCTTGCGAAGTGTGTGGGGGCAAGCGATTCAAGGATGAAGTGCTTGATTACAAGTACAAAGGCAAATCCATCAGCGATGTTCTCGGGATGACCGTGGAGCAGGCTCTTCAGCATTTTGACTTCAAGGAGATCGCGGTCAGGCTGCAAGCAATGAGCGACGTGGGACTGACCTATCTGACCCTGGGGCAACCACTAAGTACGCTTTCAGGTGGAGAGTGCCAGCGAATCAAACTTGCCAGCGAACTTCATAAAAAAGGAAGTATTTATGTGATGGACGAACCGACGACAGGCCTGCATATGTCGGATATAGGCAACCTGATGACGATCATCGATAGGCTGGTGGATACGGGTAACACGGTGGTGGTGATTGAACATAATATTGATGTGATTAAGAATGCGGACTGGATTATTGATATGGGCCCGGAGGGTGGAAACAAAGGAGGAAAGGTTATGTTCGAAGGAACGCCGAAGGAGATTTTGAAAGCGAAAGGGTCGCTTACGGGAGAATATCTAAAAGCGCATGTTTAAGGATAATTCTTGTCAGGTCCGGAATCATTCTGGGGCATTTGCTGTATCCACTTTGCCCAATTTTACCTATTCGGCAATGCTGAAGTGGATTGTCTGAAAGTAAAGGCTATCAATAATTAAAGTATTGCTTCACAACTTATCCAAAATGAATTGTATCATCTCGGGTAAGGAGCCACTTGCATTTAAGCCATACGACCGCATCTATTTGCCAAAATTTGCCGCATCCGGGATAATCTTGCAATAAGAGCGTAAACGCTTTAACTATCTTGAACTGATAGAAATTTTTGACTTTTTCTTTGGACTCTTTTCGTCCGGTTTATCTTACCGCACACGAGTTCAATCGGAATTTCGTAGGGAGCGAAAAGTTGAATCGTTCGAATCCCGCGAATGGACTCTATGATTCAATCCGGCAGTGGTACCAGCGGTCACGTCCACAGTAACCCCGGTTATTTTTCCAGACATATCCGACGCCAGGAAAACCGCAACATTGGCAATATCAGCCATTAGGGGTAGCTTTTTAAGCATGGTATCCTCCTCCATGGTTCGGATAACCTTCTTCATTTCAATGGGATTATGGTCGATTGCCTCTTTAAATACCTTTGAATCGGGAGAGCCGCCAGAACGGATATTTACAACACGCACTCCATAAACGCCTAACTCGGAAGCTAGATTCCTTGACAAGGCTTCTACGGCGCAACAGGCAGGGGCAAAACCGGCCGTAAATGGATATCCTATTCCTCCGGGCGTTGCGGTAAGGAACATAATAATTCCTGAACCCTGCTTCATCATTACCCTTCCAGCGGCTTTTGCCGTCAAAAACCGGGTTTGCATCGTTAAAGTGATCGGGCTCATGAAATCTGCCATGGAGATATCGACCAAGGGAATGTTTTGTATAACGTCAACTCCAACGGCATTGAATGATATATCCACTGATCCCGCTGATTTCATAACAGCCTCCAAATGACTTGTGATCGCCCCCTCGTCGAAGGCGTCCACCTGGGCGGTTTCTGCATTTCCCCCGGAAGCATGGATTTTATCGGCTACGTTCCGGACGGAGCTAAGATTACGTCCGGTTAAAAACACCCTGGCGCCTGCAACGGCGAACGCCTTGGCGATGGCACTGCCCAAAGAGCCGCCAGCGCCATAAATGATTGCGTTTTTGCTTTGAAGTATCATATCGTTTTGTTCAATGTTCAGGTCGTTTCGGCTTTACCAATTCAAAAAAATCAACAAGATTCCCATCCGGATCGCGAAAACACATTGAACGAGTGCCCCAAGGCTGGGTGGTTGGAATCTTGACCCAAAATTTGACGCAGGGCTTAATTCGGTCGTATTCTCTATCTCGGTCTTCAACACGAAATTCTAGGATTAAGCTTTTGTTGGCCACAGGCTTGGCAGAATGCGGAATGTAATTCTCTTGAGCTTCTGAGGAGAAAATTGCCAGTACCCCAACGCCGGTGTGAAACTCCGCATAAGTATTTCCGGTCCTTTGAGCGCGGATCTTGAGGACATTGCTATAAAATTGTACCAGCTGGTTAACATGATCAGTAATTAGACAGGTGTTTATCAGAACGGGCGAATCATCCATCATCAGCATTCCTTTCATAATATCCCATTTCGGCTTGCTTTGTAAATAACTACCAATAATTGCCTCAGGATAATGGAAGGAAATGGCAGCGATCGGCAATACAAGGGCAAGAAGAAATCGATTCATATTTCAGCCAATTAATAATTGGGAATAACTCATTTCGATTGTTGGAATACCGCTTAAAACGGACGGGTTTTGCATTCTAAAATTAGGCAATTCGATAGGGATGCTGAAAACCATAAGTTTGACTTTTTTGTATGATAAAAGGGTAAACAGATGATTGGCACTAATTGTACGGACGAACTGCACCAAATATTCCTTTCACTTCTACGGTCAATTATATTGACTGATTACTTTTCATTCACCAGGCCTCAGGGGGGTATGTGGTAGCCAAAATTGAACTAAATTAGACCGGATTGAACTACAAGGACATATGTTAAAGGGGGCATGCTTTTTTTTGCTGATCAGTTTGGCGGTTCCACCGCGTATCGAGGCGGCTGGGTACCCTCAGCAGGAGCCAATTATTTCCAATAAAATAGTAGACCGTTACCTACCCGCTACCGAAGAACGGGTCGAAGGCTTGCTCGGCTACCGGATGGGGGTAAACCTGGAAAAAAGGCTGTTACGGATCGACTCGGCGATCCTGTTGTCGGGGTTCGAAAAAAGACCAGGTTCACAGACCTGGATTGGAGAGCATGTCGGCAAGTTCCTCTTTTCCGCCTCACATGTATACAGCTATACCCACGACGAGCGGATAAAACAATTGATGGATGCAATGGTGAAGACGTATATCTCCTGCCAAGAACCCGACGGCTACCTCGGAACTTACCTGCCGAAAGACCGGTGGACTGAATGGGATGTATGGGCTCATAAATATGCAATCATCGGCTTGCTGAGTTATTATGCAATTACCGGATACCGGCCTGCACTAGAAGCTGCAAAGAATGCCGCCAACCTGATCTGCCGGACGTTTGGTGACGAAGGCGGAAAACGGGATCTCATGACGGCCGGTTTCCATGACGGGCTGGCGCCGGGTAGCATCCTCGAACCGATGGTTGACCTGTACCGCTATACGGGCGATCCTCAATACCTGGATTTCTGTCATTATATCCTGAGGGCCTATGAACAGGATGATGGCCCCAAGATCCTGAGCACCCTAAAGAAGACCGCCAATGTTACCCAGGTCGGCGACGCTAAAGCCTATGAAATGCTGTCTTGTTTTCTTGGAATTTTAAAATATTATAAGTTGACGGGCGACGACCAATTCCTAAAACCTCTTGAAGCTGCCTGGTCCGATATCCGGTTGAAAAGATTATACATTACCGGAACGTCCAGCGATCACGAAATCTTCCGGCCCGACCAGGTGTTGAAAGCAGGGAACCAAGACGATATGGGTGAAGGCTGCGTGACCGTGACATGGATTCAATTCAACCTGCAGCTGTTGCAGATCACGGGCGATCCAACATATGCCGAAGAGCTCGAGCGATCCGTATATAACCATTTGTTCGCCGCTGAGAACCCAGAGACTGGCTGTGTCAGCTATTATACGGCCCTGCAAGGGGCTAAGCCCTATAAATGCGACCAAGGGTATTCCTGTTGCCTGTCAAGTGTTCCTCGGGGAATTTCGCTGATTCCCGCGATGATTTGGGGAAAGATCGACCAGGTCTTCTCTGTGCTGCTGTATGAAAGCGGGGAGGCGACTGACAGCATCCAAACAAAAGATAGAGGATTGATCGGTCTGCGGATTCAATGTTCTTCTTCTCTTCCTGAAACAGGCAAACTCATCTATACCATCCATCCGTCGTCGACGAGTAATTTCAGCTTGAATTTCAGGATCCCTGAGTGGTCGGCATCCTTTAGGGCCCGAATCGGAAACGAAGTCTATACTCCGAAAAATAGCGGCCTCCTGCAGGTTACCCGGAATTGGAAAGAAGGGGACCAAGTCGAGGTAAATTTTGATATCCCCGTCCGATTGATAGCCGGTGGCCTGAGCTATCCTGACCGAATCGCCATTAAGAGAGGTCCCCAAGTTTTGGCGGTGGACTTAGGCCTGAACCCGGAAATTGATTCCTTTAGCGGACTGAAATATCAAGGGAATGGAGGATTCGGAGATGCCTCGGATAGATTGCCGACCTCCTGGGATTGGAAACAAGCGTATTTCGCAAACTTCCGGGCAAAAGATAAATCCTTGCAGGTTGTATTAGTGCCATTTGCCGAAGCGGGTCAGCAAGGGGGGCAATTGGAAGTATGGTTGCAACATTAATTGGAACACGTAAACCCGTCGGATCAATAAACATAATCTTCTGTATAGACCTGAAAACTGAATTGCCGGATTTTTTCTCGGAATTTGTGGCTATAATGGAATCAAATAGTCCTTGTACGAAAACGCAATGCGGTTGCCCGCCCTATCTATTCCCCATTAATAATTATCTTCCGATTTCATTCGCTCCGACAATGAAAAAGATACTCTTATCAGGTGCTTTTGCAGCAATGGTTAGCAGTTCCCTATCGCAAACGCTTTCTAAAATGGAAAAAAAGATCGTGGCCAATGTGGATGCGGATATGGCGGCTGCGATACTTCTGTTAAAGGAATCCGTTGACATCAATAGCGGCACATTCAATATATCCGGGATCAGAAAAACGGGCGAGCTATATGCTAAGGAACTGCAAGCTCTAGGGTTTACCGTAATATGGATATCCTTGCCCGATTCCCTTAAGAGAGCGGGGCATTTGGTCGCATTTCGGAAAGGGAAAAAGGGGAAAAGACTTTTGCTTATTGGGCACCTGGATACCGTTTTCGAGCCAGATATGCCACCCAATCCGTACACGATGCTTGATGATTCAACGGCAACGGGTCAGGGAGTTAACGACATGAAGGGAGGTGACGTATTGGTAATCGAATCGCTCAAAGCATTGCAAAGGCAATGTTTGCTCGAGAATACCAGCATTACGGTGTATTTTATGGGGGACGAAGAAAATGCGGGTGAACCGCGCCGGGTGAGCCGCGGAGATTTTATAGATCGAGCCAAACAACATGACGTGGCTTTGGCATTTGAATCGGCGGCCGGTTTAAATTCGGTTGCCGACGCCCGCCGGGGCGCCAGCAATTGGAAATTGGAAGTGAAAGCCAAACAAGCTCATTCGTCCGGCATTTTCAAAGGGGCCTATGGCAGCATTTATGAGGCCGCGCGCATTGTGAATAGTTTCCGTGAAAAACTAAGCACTCAGCCCTATCTCACGTTTAGTCCGGCACTATTTATTGGCGGTACGGACGTGCAATTCAATGATCAACCGCTACAGGGAACGGTAACATCCAAAGCGAATATCATCGCGCCCAAAACGATAGTTTTTGGCGATTTGCGTTTTTTGTCTGAAGAACAAAAAGAGCGGGCAAGGGATACCATGAGGATGATCGTAGCTGATCATTTGCCGGGAACAGATGCGAGCATCAGTTTCGAGGATGCTATTCCGTCCATGCCTCCTACCCCGGGCAATGACTCATTGGTCAAATTGGTGAACGCGGCAAGCGTGGATTTGGGCTTTGGGGAAGTGAATCCAGGTGATCCTGGTGAACGGGGTGCTGGAGACATTTCCTATGTCGCTAAATATCTTGATTGTCTGGATGGTTTGGGCGCCTCCGGCAAAGGGGCCCACGCGCCCGGAGAAACCATTAATCTTTCGCAATACCCTAAGCTTATCAAAAGGTCTGCATTACTGATATACCGACTTACCCGCTAAGGAATTCAAGACACAATGAAGTAAAAGCCCGGTTGGGCCGCAGGTTACGACAAGGTGACATCAATTATTTTACCATACGTTTCGTACGCCAGAAGATGGCTGCGTTGATTGAAATAGGATTTCGATATTCTCTTAGGTCCAACTAGTGCAACATGCCCATCCCTTCAATCTTATGATATGGCGCTCGGAAAAAATCGCTCACCACGGAATTGAAATAGTCTTTTTTGTAGATGGCTACATAATGTCCAGAATTGGGCACGATCCATAAATACGATTTGGGAATATTTTGCGATATCTGCCAAAGATGGTAGGAAGGAATTGCATCATGGTCCCCTCCGATCACTAGCGTGGGACATTGGATGGCATGCAATTGCGCAAGTGTCATATGTGGTTCTCGCAGGTCCAGCTCAACAATCTTCAGATCATTCCTAGTTTCGGGATTCGGAGAAAGCCGAAGCATGCTATCGGCCATGTTTTCCAGCCAATGAAAGATAAAAGGTTGCAAGCCGGTCGTATCCGGTCAGAGATTGGGGCCCGAAACAGCCAGTTTTTTAACCTTTTCGGGATGACGCAAGGCCAGAAGAAGGCCGCTGATTCCCCCATCACTCCAGCCCAATACGTAACAGCTGTCCAGATGCAGGCTATCCAGCAAGGCGTTGAAATCGTCGGCCATCATCTCAAAAGTCAGGGAATCTTTTCGGTCCGTAGATTTCCCCTGGGCGCGGCTATCCACGGCTATGACCCGGTAGTTCCTTGCAAAATAAGGAATCTGATAAGTGAAAACCTCGATCGATCCGCCATTGATGTGAAGCATCAATAAGGGGTCCCCCTGTCCATAGGTTTCATAATAAAGCTTAATCCCCCGGGTAGTCAAGTAACGGCCTGCGGCTTTATTATCCCCGTATTCAACTTGCGACCGCGCAGGAAGGTAAAGGCATGCAGTCAGCATCCCGATTAACAGTGGCCTCCTCATAAAATAATTTGAAGTGAAAGTAAAAAAATCCTGTCGCAATTGGCTAATTACTGATCAGGCATTATTACCTCCTCGGAAAACCATGAAAAATCGTTTTCAAATGTCCCTGGATTTTCTGACTCCTTAAACCGTTCATTTTTCTCCAGAATTCTCCATTATCAGCTATTTGGCCATCGAATGAGATGGATTTCGCAATTTCAGGAGCACGGCAATCGCAACCATAAATACGATACCGGTACAAATGGCGGCAGTGCTGTTTAAGGACCGGACAAATAACACCCGAGCGGCATTTTATCCTAGCGCCCCGAGGCAGGATCGTACGGGCCAGGCTCCAAAAATCGAATGGAAGAAAATTTGGGATGCCCGCAGCCCATTTGGATCGGTCCGAAGCTGTTTAAGGTGATAGTCCAAATTCATCAGCGCAATTGAATTTCCCGATGCAACAGGAATCCAGCCGCAAGGCCTGGCCCAATTCGTATGGGCTGAAGAGCGTGTTCCTACTGACTCTCAATATTTTGGCCGCAAATTTGAACCATAGAGTTAACCCCAAACCCATCCAACTACCGTATCGCCCACAATGCTGACCTTATGGCGGACAAAAGACCCAAAACCCAGAGACCCTGGTACAAACGCCTTCTGAGAGGGTTTTTTGTATTCTTATTTGTATTGCTCTTCCTATTGATTGCCATTGTATTGCTTATTCAAACCCGGCCAATCCAGAATATCCTCAGGGGCAAGGCAGTAAGCTACCTGCAAGGCAAGCTGCACACGAGAGTTAAGATCGGCAGAATTTATATCGGTTTCCCCAAGAACATCGTCGTCGAAGACCTGTTTTTCGAGGATCAACAGCATGATACCCTGCTTGCTGTGGAAAAACTATCTGTTGATCTCAGTATGTTGAAATTATTCCACAGTGAAGTGTACATAAATGAAGTATCCCTTAGGGATGCGACGGTAAAAATCAGGCGGCAGCTGCCAGATACTGCATTCAACTTTCAATTCATTATTAACGCCTTTTCCTCGTCAAAAAGCAAACCCACCACCGAGAAGGACAATGGATCGAAAAAATTTACCATCAAAGATATTTCCCTGGACAATTTCCGCGTCCTGTATGGGGATGTAGTTACTGGAATTGACCTCGATGCATCGCTGAAGCTATTGCGCATTCAGGTTTCCGATCTTGACTTCAAAAATTCTTTTTTTCAAATTCCGTCCATCCGCATTGATCGTTTGCACGGACACTTGTATCAGGGCAATCCTTTAGCGGCCAATTCGGCCAACGCGGGTGGTTCAGGCCCCTCCCCGAAGCTACTGCTCCATATGATAACACTTGAAGATATCGCGTTGGACTACAGGAATTATTCCCATGCGTTCTTTGGCATGTTTACCGTGGGTACGCTCAAGGTGAACGCAAGAACCCTGGATATTGGCCAGAGGCTGGTTTCCGTAGATAAGCTTCAATTGGCCAGGGCAGCAGTTTCGATCAGGCTGGGAAAAACCGGGTCGGCGAAGCCTCAATTCAATTCAGCTAAGACAGGGCCGTCGGATACCAGCAGCTGGCGGATCATTGCCGGACAGGTGACGCTTGACCAGGACAATTTTGCTCTTGACGATGAAAATGTTCCAAAACAAAGGAGTGGAATGGATTATGCCCACTTGCACGGTCAAGGGATCTCCCTGCACGTGAACGATTTCCTATTCAGCGCTGATTCCATTGCCGGCCATGTCTCGGAAGCCATGCTGACGGAACAGAGCGGGTTTGCCTTGAAAGCATTACAGGGGGATTTTTTGTATGGCAGGAAGCAGGCATATATCAGGCACCTGTTGCTCAAGACTCCGGGCACACAGATTCAACGCTCCATCGTGCTGGGCTTTCCTTCCCTGGATGCGGTAAGGAAAAACATTGGGCTCTTGATGGTGGATTTGGATATGCCGAACTGCCAGATTTTGGTTCGGGATATTTTGACCTTTGCCCCTTGGCTGGATTCCCTGGCCTTTTTCAAGGATCCAAGTGCCGTATTCAAGATAAACGCGAGGATTGCCGGGGCCATTGCCAATCTGAACATCGGCCAATTTCAAGCCGCTGCATTCCAGGATACTAAGGTTGATCTCAGCGGTCGGGTTCAGGGACTTCCCGATATGAATCTCCTAAAAGCCAAGCTAACAATCCGGGAGATCAGCGGTTCTCGCCATGACCTATTTCAACTCATGCCTGCAAAAGATCTGCCCCAGAACCTGGGCATACCTGTCCGGTTCGGTGTCAATGGAGCAATTGAAGGAACCACGAGAAATCTGCTAACGCATTTAGCACTCAATACCACTTCAGGAAGCATCACCTTGCAAGGAAATCTATACCAAATAAATGAACCCAAAAAGATGGGGTACCATGTTACTCTGACGACGAGGAACCTGGATTTAGGTTATATTTTGAAGGACGACAGCAACTATGGGCCAATCGCAATGGAATTCAAGATAGACGGTACCAGGACTGATCCTAAATTGGCGAATGCTAAAATAAGCGGTTCCATCCATTCTGCCGTATACAAAAAATACCCATATCGCGATGCTTCTATTGCGGCAACCTTGGCCAATGAGCAGCTCAATCTAAATATTGCGGTTCGGGACCCCAATGCGGAACTATCGCTAGAGGGTACTGCGGATCTAAGTACAAAATATCCGGCGATACATATTAGCGTGTTAATTGACAGCCTCAAACCTAAAGCCCTCCATCTAACTTCCGCAGATATCGCTTATCAGGGCACCATAAAAGCCGATTTTCCGGTGACTGATCCGGATCATCTGAAAGGAGAACTGCTGGTGGAAAATTCCCTTTTTGTACGGGATGGCCAGCGAATAACCTTGGATACCATTAGAGTCCTGGCGGGTCAATCGGACACCGGGCAATTTATCCAGCTTAGCGCAGGAGTGGTCCAAGCCGGTATAGAAGGAAAATATGAACTGTCTGAAATGGGAAATATCTACGGAAGCCTGATTGACCCTTATTTTTCTTTCCATGGCAAAAGGAATTTGGCCAAAGTTCAACCCTACCATTTTGGGATTTATTTGCGCGTTCAAAATGGGCCTTTGATCAAGACGCTGGCGCCTACTTTGGAAAGACTTGATCCCATCACGTTCCAGAGCCGCTTTGATTCGGAGAAGGGCTGGAACGCCGATTTCGTTGCTCCCCTGATCTATTATGGCGATTCCAGAATTCAAAACCTCCAATGGCATGCCCGATCCCAACCCCAGGTCCTCCAGATTCATGCCTCCCTGCAGCAGTACCGGAGCGGCGATAGAATAGCCCTGTACAATACTACCCTGGATGCCAAGCTAGCGCACAATTCAATCGATTTCGCCGTAAATGTTCAGGATAAGTCCGCGAAGGACAAATACCATGTCGGAGGCTTGTTGCAGGCCGGTGATTCCGCCAATTATCGTTTGTCATTGAGTCCGGACAAACTCGTGCTCAACTACGACAAATGGAGTATTTCCCGCGACAACCTAATTGAGTATTCCGCCTCCCGCTGGACCGCTTGGGATTTCAATCTTAACAAAGGCAATGAGGAACTCGCCATCAATACCTTGTCCAACCAACCCGATCCACCTTTGGAAGTTTCATTTAATAAATTCTTATTGTCCACCCTGACCGGATTTGCCGGAACCGACACCTTACTGGCCAATGGAGAACTCAATGGCAAAATTGATGTAAAGGACCTTTCGACCAAACCCCTGTTTACCAGCGATCTTACGATCAAGAATTTGAGCGTACATAAGGATACCGTGGGCAATATTTCAGTGAAGCTGAATAATTCTGGCAATAATTCGTTCTCGGCCTCTGTGAATATTTCAGGCCGAGGCAACGACGTCATGCTCACTGGAAATTATTATCTGAAAGCAGACAATGGTAACCAATTCGATTTCACATTAAATATGCGCAACCTGAATTTGGCAACCCTTGTCGGTTTTTCTGGCGGTGCTTTGCGAACGGCATCAGGTTCGGCGATGGGCCAATTCACACTTAAGGGAACGATAGACCGGCCGGACATCAATGGAAGCATTGCCTTCAGGCAGGCAGTGTTGATACCTAGGGCGCTGAATAGCTATTTTTTCGTTGATCAGCAAACCATCCAGGTCCAAAATGATGGAATTTCGTTTAATAATTTCACGGTGTTGGATTCAACGAAGAATAAGCTGGTGCTGGATGGTAAAGCCCGAACCTCCAATTTTAGGCATTATGATTTTGACCTCAGGTTAAATGCACAAAAATTTCAAGCGCTAAACAGCACCAAGCATGACAATAAATTATTTTATGGGCAGTTGTTTCTCAATGCCAGGCTCAGCATCAAAGGAACCGAGCAGCAACCTGTAGTAGAGGGTGACCTCCGGATAAACGGAAAGACAAGGTTTACGATTGTCCTGCCCCAGGACGAACCGGGCGTGCAAGAACGGCAAGGTATTGTGGAGTTTGTCAATATGAAATATCCTCAGCGCGATTCACTATTGAAACCAGGCTACGACTCGATAACCACCGCAACTTTAAGGGGCCTGGACATATCAACGAACATTATCGTCGACAGCACGGCCGAGTTAACCTTGGTCATAGACCCTTCCAATGGAGATCGCCTGGTGGCTAAGGGGAATGCGACATTGACGGGCGGCGTTGATCCGAGTGGAAAAATTTCGTTATCAGGCACCTTCCAAATCTCAGACGGATCTTATGATTTAGCCTTCAGCCTGCTTCATAAGCAATTCAAGATCCAAAATGGAAGCACCATAACGTGGACAGGTGAACCCACGAGGGGGAATTTAGACGTAAATGCCATTTATACGATCTATACCTCGCCCATTGATTTGGTAAGCGATCAATTGACACAAACTGCGTCCGACAGGAATAACTATTTGCAAAAATTGCCATTTGATGTGCACCTGAAAATGTCCGGTCAACTGTTAAAGCCGGTGATTACGTTCGACGTAGTACTTCCGGAAGAGAAGGCGTATTCCGTATCGAAAGATGTGACAACTACGGTTGAAGCCCGGTTGCAGCTTATGCGCCAGGACCAAGGTGAAGTAAGTAGGCAGGTTTTTGCATTATTGCTACTGGGCCGGTTTGTGGGGGAAGATCCCTTTCAAAGCGAAGGACCTGGATTTAATGCGGAAAGCATCGCTCGCGCCAGCGTGAGTAAGATCTTTACCCAACAGCTGAATAAGCTCGCATCCAGCCTGGTGCGCGGGGTGGACATCAATTTCGATGTCCAGTCAACGGATGATTACACCACCGGTCAATTGCAAAATCGGACGGATCTGAATGTTTCTGTTTCGAAGCAATTGTTGAATGATCGGTTAAGGGTTACGGTGGGTTCAAATTTTGAGCTAGAGGGCCCGGCAAACGTAAATGCAAACCAGCAATCCAATAATTTGGCCGGGAATATTGCCATGGATTACAAATTAAGCAAGGACGGCCGTTATCTCTTGCGGGCATACCGGAGAAATGACTTTGACGATGTGGTGGAAGGGTACGTGATTGAGACCGGTATAGGGTTCATTATTACGATTAATTATAATTATTTCAGCGAAATCTTCAGTAAAAAGAAGAAAACACAAAAAACCAATGAGCCTACCCCAAATAGCTCTGACGCAGGAAAAACGAACTAAGCATGGATTTGCCCAAGATTGGATATCGGACCCTGGTAGGTTTGATTGCTGCACTTCTGGTAGCGTGCAGCAATACGAAACACCTGCCGGCTAACGATGCCCTATACCTGGGTGCGAACATTAAGTTTGACAGCACCAGGGTTTCTCACCGGAAAGAAAAAGAACTCAAGTCAAATTTAAGGACATTGACCAGGCCTAAGCCCAATAGTAAGATTTTGGGGCTTCGCGTCAAACTTTTAGCCTACAATCTGGCAGGAAATCCCAAGAAAAAGGGTTCTCCCAGGAGCTGGCTGAAAAATAAATTCGGAGAGCCACCCGTCCTGGCTAGTGACGTCGACTTAGGTTATAATTCAAAGGTATTGCAAAGCTATTTGCAGAATAAGGGCTTTTTTCTGGCGCAGGTTTACGGGGATACGGCATCTAAGAGTAAGAAATCAAGGGCCGTCTACCACATTCAGACCGGCAGGGTTTATTCGATCGAAAGCGTAACCTGGGTGTGGGACAGTTCAGAATTGAATAAGGTCATCGCAACTGACTTTTCTAAAACCTTATTGAAAAAGAATAACCCGTTCGATTTGGATGTCATCAAAGCTGAACGGGTCCGGATCGATGGGGATCTTAAAGATTCGGGCTACTACTTTTTCACCCCGGATTATTTGATAATAGATGCGGACAGCAACCTGAACAACGAAAGGGTGAACATGTACGTAAAAATCAAAAAGGGTCTTCCCGCCGAGGCGCAATCCGCCTATCGAATAAAAGACATTTACCTGTATGCGAACTACAGCTTGCGCGGCAATAGCAGTGACACGAGCAAGCAAAGAGCGTTGGTTTACGACAAGTTTCACCTAATTGATACAGCACACCTGTTCAGGCCTTCCCTGTTTGAAGAAATATTGCGGATTCATTCCGGTGCCAAGTACAGCCTGAAGGACCAGAATGTCACCTTGGGCCGGATGATCAACATCGGGTTGTTCAAATTCGTCAAGAACCGTTTTGAAATTGCCCGTGATCTGGACTCACCGATGCTGAATGCCTACTATTATCTCACTCCGCTCCCAAAAAAAGCCATATCCGGTCAGATTTTTGGCACTACCAAGTCTGATGATTTGGTAGGAACGCAATTGACGCTGGGTTGGATGAACCGAAATATTTTCAGCGGCGGCGAAGCATTAAGCATCAGTGGATATGGTGGATTTGAAGTTCAGTACAGTTCAAACGTGAAAGGCTACGATACCTATCGGGCTGGGTTGGATAATAAGTTGTCATTGCCCCGGTTTATCGTTCCTTTTTTTAGCGTGAACACGAGCGGGGCCTTTATGCCCAAGACGAATTTTGATATAGGGTACGATTATTTGCGAAAAATCAAATTGTTTACTCTCAACAGCTTTCGGGGTTCTTTCGGATATGATTGGAAAGAAAGTGCAAAAAAGGAGCATCAATTAAATCCGATAGCGATTGAATATGTTCTTCCTTCCAATGTCTCAAAAGAATATCTTGACAGCGGAGCCATAAATCCAACCCTTTTGCTGGCCATACAAAAGCAATTCATACTCGGGTCAAATTATACGTTTACTTTTAACCAGCTGCTGGGAAAACAACCCCCGAATGCCTTTTACTTTAACGGGAACCTGGACCTTTCCGGAAATATTGCGGGTTTGCTGTCGGGCGCCGATGCCAAAAGAGGGAAAACGGTGTACCTGCTCGGACTGGATTTCGCCCAATACATACGGGCGGAAACCGATTTTCGCTACTATTACAAGAGTGGAACTACGATATGGGCGAACCGGGTTGACTTGGGCTTTGGTTATCCTTATGGAAATTCGACAGCGCTTCCTTTTATAAAGCAATTCTTCGTAGGCGGAACCAATGATGTGCGCGCATTCCGCAGCCGATCCGTTGGGCCGGGCACCTATTATAATCCAAATCTGACCAATCTTTTGCCGGATCAATCGGGCGACATAAAACTTGAACTGAATACCGAATTGCGCGTCCATTTGTTCAGCGTAGTGAACGGCGCCATATTTGTAGATGCCGGAAATGTGTGGTTATATAATGCGGACACCGCAAGACCCGGTGGTCAGTTTACCGGACAGTTTCTGCAGCAGCTGGCCGTTGGGACGGGCTTGGGGCTTCGGCTAGACGTATCGATATTGCTGGTAAGGCTGGATGTTGCATTTCCCTTGCGGGTGCCCTATCTCCCCGAAGGGCAGCGTTGGGTAATTAATCAAATAGATTTTGGAAGCGGCAGTTGGAGAAGGCAAAACCTGGTCTTTAATCTGGGTATCGGTTACCCGTTCTAGGATGGAGGAGGGCTTAAATCCACAGGATGAGCGGCTGAACCATTGACAAATCCCCATGGCTCTTGCTGACTCGGCCATGGCCCCCCTGGTTAGGCCTTGGATTCGGGTCTTTCATGTTTCGGTTGGTAAACGCCCAGCTTGCCTCCCCCTGGCAGGCGAATTTCGGTCAGTCTTCCCCAGCCCTGATCTTGAACGGCGCCGCAGCTGATTTTGCATTTGGCCATTTCTTCAACAAACTCCTCGATATCATCGCAGATTAAATATAGTTCGTGCTTTTCGGTTTCTGTGGCCGGATGAATGGCGAGTTCCGAAGGCGGCAGCCCAAAGATTAGCCAGCCATGGCCGAGGTCTGCAAAGGTCAATTTCAGGACATCCCGGAAAAAGGCAATGTCTGCTTCAGCATGCTTGCTGTAAATGATGCTGTGGGCACCGGTAATCATATTGCTCATTTTAATTTATGGGGGCCTCATGGCCTTTCAAAACCTTTTGGGAAAGTCTTTTGGTTCCTAAGGTCACCTGCTGCTTCCATTTTGCCAAAAGAATTTCCGCATGGACCAATGAACCCGTTCCAGCTACACTCCTGGCAAAATTTTTGCAAAATGATGGCAGATAGGAAATCCGCCCCGTTGCACTCACCGCATGTAATTTTCGAGCACTAGCCTCCCCTACCCTTACGACTATTTCCTCTATTCCATTGGATCCAGCAAAACGGAGGTATCACACATGGTGGTGACTCCCCGAAGGGGGATTTTTTACCTGCACAAATAACGCGTTCTCTATTTTTCACCATAAATAACCTTTACAATGAATCGAAAAAAAATCGTAATCCTGGTTATCTGTGTGGTACTTATCGCGGGGGGTATCGCCTATGCCGCTGACCATATGGATGCAGCGGCAGTCAAAGGTCAGGCTACGGACATTACTGACCTGTATGTTTTTCAGGGCAAGAATACCGACAACCTGGTTTTTGTCGGAAATTCCCAAGGCCTGCTTGCGCCTAGCGCAACGGGCGCTGCTTCGTTCGACCCGAATGTGCTGATTCAATTCAAGATCGACAACGACGGGGACAATGTTGAAGACCTCGCGATCCAAGCCATTTACAAGGACGGGAAAATCGATTTCTTTGGTTTGTCCCGCCCAACGCTGATCGGAACCCGTACTAAGATCGAGGAAGGGAATTTTCTGGGCTCCGTACCGGTAACTCCCTATGGCGCGTCAACGCCCATCGTTGCCACCGGCGCGTATGGCATCAAATTCTTTGCCAGACCCCGGGATGATCCGTTCTTCTTTGATTTGGACCAATTCCACAGTAGCGGTAGGCGTTTTTGAGTTATTTATTTCGTTCGTCGACCAACAATTTAATCATATTCTAATCTTTAGGCTCCCACAATTCAATTTTATTTCCTTCAATGTCTAAAATATGAACAAATTTTCCATAATCATATGTTTCAATTTTGTCGACGATGGTTACGTTTTCCTTTCTTAATTCTTCAACCAATGCTTCCAAATTCTCTACTCTATAGTTTATCATAAAATCTTTTGTTGAAGGCTCAAAATATTTTGTGTTTTCTGCAAAAGGATTCCACTGGGTAAGTCCCTTTTTAGTACTGTCTTCAATCAGCCGCCATTCAAAGCTTGCTCCATATGGGCTTGTGTCAAACCCAAGGTGTGTTTTATACCATTCGTTAATTGCTTTTGGGTCTTTACATTTGAAGAAAATACCCCCTATTCCAGTTACTTTTTTCATTTTTGTATTTTTTTTGTTGGATATTATTGATTTAAAAGCGAAACCCAATAGAAACGAAGTAGCAATTAGTGTTATCGCCAATGACATTCTTTTCATTGTTTATGAAATTAGATTTTTAAAATTAAACTACTTTTTATTTTATCATTAACAATTAAGGTCTGTCTTACACTTACTGCTACCGTCGAGCATTCCCGCAGTTTGGGAATTTGATGCTGTGTCCGCCGATATTGTGATGTAAATTAAAATAATTGATTATGATTATAATGGGCAATAAAAAGGAGGAAACAAACTGAATAGAGGAGATTTTTCCATAAATTCAAACAGTACCATTACCGGCTTTTTGAAAAGATAAACCGTTAGCGGGTAAATCTCGAAATTGTGGAGACTATCCATTCTTGGCTGGATGCGCGCCTGACCTATAAGATCAACAAGTAAGGTATTTTATAGCCATAATTTCGTATCGAGTTTGTTGAAAAGGTTTGCCGCACAGCTCCTTAAAAAGGTTTAGTGAAAGACGGATATATTTCGTTTTAGGCCCTGGTAATACTCCTGCCATGTTTTCCGAAATTTTTGACTCGGCCCCTTCAGCAAAAGTATATAGCTCCCGAATTCACGGGCGTATGGATTGGTAATGCTGTCGACAATCGCCGCCGTTTGAAATTCTCGGATGAAATCGTCATGAATTTCCTGCCGGTCATCGGTTGACAAAATAACAATGTTGCTTAGGTAGAAATTTGAAGGAACCCATAAAAGATAGTTAGCGCTGTGCGCCATAAGCGGTGGTTTGGTGTAGGCAGATCCGTAATAGTCAACAGCCCCAGCTTCCCCAAAATTGTCGCAATCAAAAATTGCTTGGATTCTCTCTGCGCTGTCGAGGCCATTGTAAACTGCGCGCATTTTCGAGGTCAATTCTCGCCAGGAGAGCATGTCTGCAAAATCTTGTGGCAAAGGATGGTCTTGCTGATCCTCCCAACGCAGGAATCCCATTTTGCGGAATATCGCATATTTTCTATAATAGGATGCCAATTGAGCTGGCGGCAGAAATGGAATGGCAATGGTGTCTACGACGCATCCGATGATCACGCTGAAGGCCAACATTGCCGGTCGCCAAACCTTCCGGCGGAGGATCGTCCAACGCTCCAGGCTGGCAGCCCCAAAACCAAAAAGAATGGGATAGGCGCCCATACCATAATAGCTTTTTCCATGACCCGCAATCAACATAAGAATCACCGCGGCCTCCGCAAAAGCAATAAACCGGTAGGGTTTTCCTGCAGAACTATAGGAAACCCAAATTAACCCTGCTACCCAAATATATATTCCAGGCAAGTTATACGTCAACTGATCCACTACGAACCTAAGCTGGCTTTGCTTTTCCAATTGCTGATGCTGCAATTCCTTCATGTGATAAATCACCGGAAATCCGTGCATCCATTGCCAAATAAGGTTCGGCATAAAGATAGCAAGCGCCAAAAGCAAAGAATAGTGCAAATGCCTATTCAGCAAAATCTTCCTTTCCTGGGTGAGCAGCAGGCCAGATAAGAGGCTGATTGCAAAAAAAGCAACCGAGTATTTGCTCATCAAGCCCAATCCCAAGCCGAGCCCAAAAAGGTATAAAGCCCCGGGCTTCCTGGATTGGACATAACGGATCAACCCATAGGCCATTAACGTCCAGAAAAAGACTTCCAGGAAATTGGGCTGGAACATGAAATGCACATGCAGGAAATAGCCGAAGATGAATGGCAAAAAACCCAATCCCAAAGCGAAATATCCACCGCCAAGCTTCAGAATCAAACGGGCCACCAGAATAAACGTCAGGGAACCAAAAAGGGAAGGCCAGAGTTTTATCCAGAATAGACCACCGCCCATGAGATGGGTTACATTGGCAAATACAGACATTAAAGGAGGTACTTCTAAATATCCCCAGGCCAAATGTCTTCCTTCAGCCAGATACAGAAATTCGTCGCGGTGAGGTTCGTAGGCCGAGCTTTGAAGGAGGTAAGGAAGAACGAATTTCATTAAGGCCAGCAAATAAATAAAGCGAGTTAGCTGAGGTTTGCGAATGACATTCATTATTTGCAAATAAGGCCATTTAAATATGTCTAGGGCATTCGGCTGTTGGACAAAAAAAGGGCCAGAATCTGGATTCTCTTTTACTTGCGGTCCTTTGCTTCAAGCCGTTCCCTTCGCTAGGACAAATTCCCCTGGGACCTCATAACCCGCTCCCTGCTTAAATGGAGCCAGGGAGTCCAGATAAGCTTCATGCACTTGATCCCTGACCGGCAGACTGAATTTATGGTAGGCTAGGGCCACGGGACCTCCGTCGAATGCCGCCCCCAATGCCTCTTGGTCATTCCGGTAAGAAAGAATACTGGATATTCTGGTCACCTGAATTTCCGTAAATCCGGCTGACATGAAACTAAGCTCAAGCATTTTCGGGTTTCCCAGATTAAAAAACATGGGGCAGACTTCAGATGCTACATGGCGGTCCACGATTTCAAAGATTTCAGACCATCCGCAATGTTCCCGCTGGCCCCAAACAGCCGCCAGGGCATGACCACCGGGTTTCAGTACCCGGCGCATCTCCTTCAAGGCTTTTTGCGGATCCGGGAAATACATAAGACCCAGCGCACAGAGTGCCACGTCAAACGAAAGGCTTTCCAGCTGAAGATCTTCCGCGTCCATCCAGCGGAACTGCGCCCGGTCTTCCTTCCTTTGCGCGGCAAGGGAAGCCGCCAGCTGCACCATTTTTTCGGAAATATCAGTACCTAAAAGGAAACCATTCGGGCCAAGTTTTTCAAGGGCTCCAAAGCTTACTAAACCCGTGCCGCTGGCAATGTCCAAGACCCGGTCTTCAGGCTGGATAGCGGCCAATTGCAGCAGAAGATCCTGCGCCGGCTTGAGTTGCTTTTGCCAAAAGGCCTCATAGTAGGCGGAAGCCCGGTCCCATCCATAGCGTTGGACCCTCCTTTGTAATTTTGGATCCATGCTAGACTTGTTTGCTGGAGATGATGCGAACGTTCCGCTGGCAAAGCTGCGATCGGCTGAACACATCCAGATAGGGGCTGTGCCGGTCCGCTTCATCCAGCATTTGCAGGATCGTTTCCTCCGGGGCATCGCTGTCAATGGTGACCGTATAGCGCACTTCCAGATACCCCGGAGGAGCTTCCGTGGTCGTTCCAAACAGCGCCCCATCATTATAATCTGCCTGTATCTCCACTTCAATTCCTTCCACCGGGATTTGCATGACGGATGCTCTCATCCTGTATCCTATGGCGAGGCAGCTGCCCAAGGCGGCCCGCCCCAAAACTCCTGGAGTCGGCCCAGCCGCATTTCCACCCGCTTGCTCGGGCATATCTGCCGTCAAGCTCCAGTTTCCCTCGCGGATTTCGCAGGTAAGGCCATTTTTCATGGTTGCTTTCGAGATGCCAGTTCCTAATCCAAGGGCCGGTCGCTGAGTCATCGCTTTCGATACCCGAGCAAAGGCCGCTCCTATATTGTCCATTTCTTTCATGGGAGATGTTTTCAGGAAATTACTAAGATTTTAGATACCCAATAGATAAATTGCAGGACAGCAAATCCAATGCACCGGGTTGGATTCTGGAGACAAGCCAATAACCTATTATGCAATGATTAGAACTATTCGCACGAGCGCTGAACACCCGGACTTTCGGGAATTGGTCGGGAAGCTCGACGAAGAATTAAGCCTTCGGGACGGAGCAGAACATCCCTTCTATGCTCAATTCAATAGGATTGATCTTATTCCGTATGTCATAATAGCTTACGAAGCCGGAAGGCCTGTGGGTTGTGGTGCAATCAAGAAGTTTTCGGACGCGGCCATGGAGGTTAAGCGCATGTACGTTTTGCCGGAGTGGCGGGGCAAAGGAATTGCATCCGAAGTTCTCGCCAACCTGGAGCATTGGGCGAAAGAGTTGGGCTATGTGAAGTGTGTATTGGAAACCGGAAAAAGACAGCCTGAGGCAATCGAATTATATACCCGCCGGGGCTACGCAGTCATAGCCAATTATGGTCAATACGCGAAGGTGCCCAATAGTGTTTGTTTTGAGAAATTCTTGTAGGCATGGCCTGCAAAAGTCAAAGGGGCTGCGGGACAGCCAGGCGCATGGGTAAAATCGTAAAGTCGGCTATAGTTTAGGCCAAATCCAGATAAAAAAACGACCAGCCTAAGGATAGATTTGAAAGGCTGCAGAACCACAGAAAGCGCCATCCGGCGAATTCCCAAAAAGACAAACGGGCATTCGATATTCGACAAAAAGCGGCCTTTTTGGTAAAAACACGTGTTTTCATTTCAGTAAGCAGAAAGACAAAAAATCAAAAAGACTCCCTGTTTTTGAAAAATAATCAAAACTGTTCCCTGTTTATCAGATCATTCAATTCAGGGTCAATTTCCGTTTCATTTTTTTAATGATTTGAATATGATTGATTAATAATGCAACAAATTACATAATATAATGAAAATCGGGCGAATTAAATATATTAATAAAAAAAATAATATAAAATATACTTTTTCTTAATTTAAGAATTTTTCATTATAAACATACTCCTTTCATTTTGGCAATGCCTGAGCTGCTTTCTTTCCGCTAGTTTTTTCTCCCCCATTCCTTGCAAAGTTTTATTCCAATTGACTTTGCAGCCTTTTTGTTCTTTCCTGAAAGTTTCGGGTATCTAATTAGCCATAGGGATTGCGCAAGGGCTGAAAGCCCCGAATATCTTACTCCAAGCAAAACCTAAGGACATGATAAACATGAACGGTACATTTTCTGGTTCGCCAAGATCCCTGGTCTTTATCCTATTTCTGAACCTGATCCTCCTGCAATCCTCCTTTGCGCAGCCTCTGCCGACCAAACCGGATACGGTCCACACCACCGTGTTGCCTAGCCCGGTTGACTCGCCTGCTGCGGGGCAAGCGGCCAGCGATCCTTTCGCTTTCGGAGATTTTTCCTGGCTCAATGGCACCAGCAGAAAAACCAGCCCTCCGGCATTTGACTCGAAATATTTTACTGGGGATATAACCTTTGATTTCAACTATACCCATTCCTACAATCGTCCAATTGACAATACCGTGGTCGGATCGACGGCGCTCGCCCGCAACAATGAGCTTCAGTTGTCCTTTTTGGGAGTTGGCGGAGACATTCATGTGAATAACGTCCGGGGTCGCATAATGATGCAGTTTGGCACCCGGTCGACCGTAGTGCCCCGCAACGATGGAAGTTCCTACAAAGGGCAATACGACCTCCAAACCATCTACCGCTACATCAGTGAGGCTTATGGCGGATACCATTGGGATGTCTGGCACGGCATAAATCTGGACGCTGGGATCTTCATGTCCTATATCGGCCTTTTTTCCTATAATAATTTTGAGAATTGGGGCTACCAACCTTCTTATACCTCCGACAATACGCCCTGGTTTTTCAATGGACTGCGTTTGCAAACTTTCCCATCGGACAAGTTAAAGGTTGAGCTCTGGCTGATTAACGGATGGCAGAGCTACGGCATGTTTAACCACTCCCCTGGAGCGGGTGTTTCCATTTATTACCGACCCACGGAAAAAGTCGATTATATATTCAATAATTACTACGGCAAAGACGACCAAGGCGCGCCCAACCGGTACCGTGTCCATTTGGACTATAGTTATGAGCGCCGCTACATAAATCGCCCGGAGGCCAAGTTCCTGACTAAGGCTGCCTTTTCCCTAACGATGGATTTTGGGTTTGAAAATGGGAACGGCGTAACTCCATTCGGTAAAACCGACGCTAAAACCAAGGCTGTGTTGCCTGCGCAAAATTTCATCAGTGGAATGTTGTATAACCGCTTTTGGTTTGGCAAGCGTTGGGCATTCAATTTTGGCGGCGGATACATGCATAATCCCGGTCAATACCTAGTCCTGGCTCCGACGGGCTACGCTGATACCCTGTTCCAACAGCAAACGGGCCCTGGTTCCACCTTCGATGCCTGGGACTATTCAACGACGCTGGACTACATGCCCAGCCAAAATATCACTCTGAAACTGGAATTCGTTCACCGGGCCGTGGTCGATATTGGTCCCGCTCCCGGCACGCCAGCACTAAAGGGATATTTCGCCGGACCGGGCGGGGTTACTTCCCCATCCGGGTTCGCCAACACTGGAACCTATACCTACACGTCCAGTGGCGCATCGATTGCGCCTCCTCTGAGCAGTTGGGGTGGCTGGATGCCGGATATGGTTAAGTCGGAATCCCGAATTATCCTGGCTTTTCTTGTCCGGTTCTGATTCCGAATGTAAAATTCATTCAATAACTATAAAACATTTACCATGAAACACGCATTAAAAATTGCCCTGACCCTGCTCTCGGCAATATGTATTCCCTGCGCATTTTCACAAAATGCCGGGTCCACACTCGCGGGATTGTATAAAAACGAAGATGACTTTACTGGTCATAAATTAAGCTATGCGAGTTCGGCACCCGACGCCATTCAGACTAACGACCTGTTCGAGTCGCCCCGCGTTACCGTCCACTGGAACGGCCAAACCATCCACTTGGCGAAAAAGGACTTGTTCGGATATCACAGCGGCAAGGGAACAGACTATCGATTTTACCAGAACAGCATTTATGAAATGCTGGATACCCTGGCCTTTTATCTCTATAAGCACACGGGGCTGGAATCCAATCCCGGTGGAAAGGGCTTCCGCAGCACCACATTGTATTATTTCAGCAAAAAGGGATCTGCGACCCTGGTTCCGTTAACCATCCAGAATCTAGAATTAGCGTTTTCAACCAATGCAAAATTTCGGTATGCGCTGGAATCCTATACCCGCAAAGACGGGAGTCTCATGGATTACGATCCCTACGTGAAAGAGTACAAAGTGAAATACTTCCTGACTGAATCTCTAAAATAGTGACCGTGACATTCAAAATCCTGGTCGTAGACGACGATGTCCAATTTTGCAACCTCCTGGGTAGAGTTTTATCTCTGGAAGGGTATACCGTGTTTAGGTGTTATGATATCCAATCTTCCACCGCCCTGCTGGAGAAGGAGCGCATCGATTTTGTTTTGTTGGATGCGCTTCTCCCCGATGGAAATGGGGCGTTTTTTACCAAGGAGATCAAATCCCACTATCCGAAGATTCAAACGGTTATTCTGACCGGAAATCCCGATATCCACAATTGCGTCACTTCAATAAAAAACGGCGCATCGGATTATATCATCAAGGGGGAAGACATCGGAACAATCATACAAGCGGTAAAGGAGCAATTGTCCTATTATTCTCGTACGGAATTCCTGCTGCCTGCGCCAGAAGAGAAAAAGACAGAAGCCGTTTTCGGATTCCATAACATAATCGGAGAATCGGAAATATTTCAGGATGCCTTGGATCTGGCCAAAAAAGTGGCAAAAACAGATGCAGCGGTATTGTTGCTCGGAGAAACAGGGACAGGCAAGGAACTGTTCGCAAAAGCGATACATACAAGCAGCTCCCGGCATGCCGGCGCATTTATGGCCATTAATTGTTCCTCGTTCAGCAAGGAACTCCTGGAAAGCGAACTATTCGGTTACCGAGCCGGCGCCTTTACCGGGGCCGTCCGCGATAAAAAGGGGCTGCTGGAAGAGGCGGACAAGGGTACGTTATTCCTGGATGAAGTCGGCGAAATTGATAAGGACTTGCAGGCCCGGTTGCTTCGCGTATTGGAATCCGGCGAATTCATCAAAATTGGAGGCAGCACCGTCAATAGGGTCAGCATTCGCCTCATTTCTGCCACGAACAGGAACCTGACCAATAAAGTAAAAGCCGGAAAATTCCGTGAGGACCTATTCTACCGGCTCAACAGCTTTGCCATTCAATTGCCGCCCTTGCGGGAGCGGAAGAATGACATCCTCCTGCTTACGGAATATTTCGTGAAATTATTTTCCAAAAAGCTGGGGAAGCACATTACCGGTATTACCAAAGAATTTGAGAGTTTTTTGTTGAATTATCAATGGAAAGGCAATATCCGGGAACTCAAAAATATTATAGAGCGTTCCGTGATATTGTCGGCCAGTTCCATTTTGACGGAAGAGACGCTACCCTATGAAATATTGTCCTATCGGTTCAAAAAGTCCGGAAGCAGTACCGCCCCCTTTGACCTGAATATATTTGAGCGGCTGCATATTCAAAAAGTCCTGATCAGCGCCAAATGGAATAAGGTGAAGGCGGCTAAAATGCTGAATATTTCCCTTTCGACTTTATACCGGAAAATTGAGGACTATATGTTGTCGCTGGAAGACCGCAACTAATTCATGATTTCTGAAAACCTGGGACTATGCTCATTTCAAACCCGAAATATAAAAAAGACACCATATCCAAGGTCGTACAGATCCTTTCCGATAAATTGGGCATCAGTAGTACCCGGATATCGTACAAGGCCAGTTTCTCTCACGATCTCAATGTCGATTCTCTCGATTTGTTGGAGTGCATTGCCGCGATTGAAGATGAATTCAAGATCAAGATCCCAGATGAAGAAATAGAGAAATTGCTCAGCGTTGGAGACCTGATCGATTGCGTGGATCATCTCGTGCACAAGTGAACGCAAACCGGCAGAACCAGGTTAATTTGGGCTAAATGGTTTACCCTCCAGCCAACCCGTTCCCTTATCCTGCGGATTTATTTCAAGCGGCAGCGGCATCTGACTCCCGCTTCCTGACCCAAAAAGGTTGAATGATTTGATGGTCTCGCTTGGCTTTCCTGAGGAAAAAAAAGCTGATCAGCAAACAAAGGATTAGCGCCTGAAGGGAATGGCCGGGTCCAAAAGCCCCGCCGGACCAGATGGGCGCACCGCTTACGCGGCTGGAAAGGAACGGTGTGCTCACAGAAATCCCTGGGTTTATTGCTCCAAAAAGGGTTGGCTCGGCAAAATCCAGCGCCGAATGAATGAAAATAGGCACCCATAGGCTCCGGGTGGCCACATATGAGCAGGATACCATCAGTCCGGCCTGCACAATGACAGATAAAAGATAAATGACCGTCGCTCCGGCTACGCCGGCATGGGCGATCGTAAATATCAGCATCATGATGACCAGGGCCAGGGCCGTGCCCAGTTTTTCTTCCATTAATCGAAACAAGACGCCCCGAATCAATATTTCCGCCACGAACCCTGCCGTGAAAGCTGGGATCATGCCCCGAAACAGGAAGGATACCGGGTTGCTGTGCATCACCTGGTAACCGCCGTTTAGCCATAATACCAGAATTGCGAAAGCTTGTATGCCCAGGCCTAGGGCAAATCCCCATGCAGCAAACCTCAGAAAATTGCCCGACGCCAATTCCCTTATTGGTCTCTTTTCATACCAGCGGAACAGCAACACATATGTTCCGGTCGCCAGAAAGATATCCAACGCGAAAATGATGATCGTGATTTGATCCCCTGAGAGCGGCAAATGAACCCAGATTGCCCGGGATGATTCACTCAAATAAATGCAACCACCGACGGCTGCAATTCCGATGACAATTTTTACCAGAAAAAAATCAAATAGCTTAGTCAATATGGAGAAAAGCTCAGGTTCAAAATCCGGGCACCCCTGCCGTTTAGGTTCCCGCGACGGTCTTTCCGTTACGCAAATTAATGCCCGTATAGAGATAGGCTTTTAACGAGCAGAGGAAATCGGTCCAACCCTGGGTTTGCTGGAGGACCTGGTCAACCCCTTCCTGGGTAAAATCGTACCCGTCCTCGGTAATGTGCAGACTGGTTGTTTGGCTATCCACGGCCTCAAATTCCATCGTAACCTGGTTCTTTTCCGGACCATTGCCCCAGGCGAAAACAATGCTTTTTCCTGGATCCAACTCCAGCACTTCGACTTCCGCGCTGGCGCCTACATCGTCAAAAAACCAGGAAACCCGGGTGCCTGATCGCAGAGGTCCGGTTGACCGGGTAATAAAATACCGGCATATCCTTTCCGGATTGACAATGGCATCAAACACATCATCCACCGGTCTGAGGATCCGGTATGTTACGCTTGCCTGCAATTCCTTCATTTATAGTCATTGACCGCTAAAGCTATCAATAATTTTTAAATCCTTCCTGAAATCAGCCAGCGTCTAAGCTGGAGGGGGTGGTAAGTCTGTTGCTCGATGAATTATTTTGCGGAATCCCGCGATAATTCAAAGGCCAAGTTGCACCATACAAGTTAATTTTTTTGAATTTGACCGGATCATTCCCTTGGGTGGGTAATGAAGCCGATTCGCCAGCGGAATTCTTTCGAAAATGGGTTCAGATTTAATCAAACTACTTGCGCTAAATGGTTTATATTCAGCTATTTATAATAAGTTGGAAATTACCCGTTTCTCTAAGGGTTTGGGAATGAGGGGCTAAGGAGGGCAGACTGGAATTTATTCGTTTTTGGCATTGTACTTGCAAGAAATCAATATCGACGGCGAAAGATTTTGTTTAACTGTAAATCCCAGTACTTATGAAAAAACCAGATTCTCTCCAGGGGCACGAAACCGCAAAAGTTTACTTGATCGCGGCCATTCTTTTTCTCATTGTAATGACTATTTCCTACCTGACCTGGTTTGCATAGAACAGGAGTAGGAACTTCAGGGATTGCGCATCAGTCCCTGCTTTAGCATATCATTTTTTTTTCACCCAATGCTGCGGGCAGCTCGATCGTTTTCCCGGCTTCAAGGTCTATTTTCCGGATTTCTTTCCCGATAAAATCCCGGATATAGGCCATCGTTGCACCCGTTAAAGCCTTCAGGTACCGGTACTACTGATACGTATATGAAATGGATTCCGACGCGGCATCCTGCGGGGTGGATTGGGCAGAGGTGATTGTAACCGCTGAGCTCACCGGTTGGTTTTTTGCATTGTAAGTAGATGAATAATTGGTAATGTGCTCGCTCGGATTCAAACCAGTCTCCGATTGCATCAATTGCACCAGATCGTTCAAGCTGTTTAAAGGCACTCCGGGAACGCCATACAACGGGGAGGCACTAAGTTTGGAATTGTAAGAATAAATTGAATTGGTCGTATCCACCGGAATGCCATCCAGAGCAAAAATCAACACCGATCCAACCAGGTCATTGTTACTGAACGTAAAACTTTCCTTTGAATACAATTTATAATTTGGCGATGCCGGGCCTTTTAGGTAAATGATATCGGTCGCGAGGTTCCCATTTCCGTCATAGGTTAGTACAGCGCTGTCGTTTCCGGTGATTGGCGTAACGGGAAGGATTGGGGTTCCCGTGGTTTTGGCGACTTGAACATAGGAGAGCACCTTGCCTGCGCTTACGCTAAACGTGATCGAGATCTGGGTGGTGGCACTATACTGAAAGGTTCTAATCTTAGCGCTTTGGGTAAAGGTTCCGGTGATCCCGGAAATTACCCCGCTGGAATAAGTAAATTGATACGTGAGATCGCTCAAGAAATTATCCCCAGTATAATTCGAGGACATGGTTTGTTGGGCGCCGGTGAGGTTCCGGTTAGCATCGTACTGATAGTCAAACACAATACTGTCAACCGTTGCGTTAAGCCCATTTTTCGCCACAATGATTTCCTGGGAGAGTAATGGGGTATTCCCCGCCGAAGAAGAACCGGAAGTTCCAGTTTTGGTGCAACCGAGCATCAATAGCCATAGCCAACCGGCAATCGTCACGAAGGCTGGCACCCGATAGCGGCAGAGCGCATAATAAATTAAGGCAATGATATATTTGGATGTACCAACTATTCTTCGTACCTTTTCAACATAAAGCGTTGAAAATGGAAATAGTATCTAAATTTACGACCTTCAAATCTTTCGCCGAAATGCTGAAAGTATTGCCAGATGAAGCTGCTTGCAGGAACTATCTTGAACTTATACTTTGGGCTGGCGAACCTGTCTGTCCACATTGTGGATGCAAAAATGAGAATCATTACAAGCTGAAATCAAAAGGCATTTTTAAGGGTCTATATAAATGCAAAGATTGCCGGGAAAGATTTACCGTAACCGTTGGAACAATCTTCGAAGGCTCTCACATTGATTTGCGGAAATGGTTTATTGCTGTCTATATCTTTTCGTCGCACAAGAAGGGAATTAGTTCGCATCAATTAGCCAGAGATTTAGGGATCACTCAAAAGGCTGCGTGGCACATGCTTGGTCGAATCCGCTATGCTTTTCAATTAAAAGGATTAACCGAAAAAATGGATGGCTTGGTCCAGGCTGATGAAAGTTTCTTTGGTGGGAAAAATAAGAACCGTCACGCTGACAAAAAAGTATTGGAATCACAAGGCCGTAGTGTAAAAGATAAGACCCCGGTGCTGGGCCTGATGAAAACTGCTGGAAATCTTCATCTTTCAGTTGTCAAGGATACTAAAGCATCTACGTTAAAGCCAGTTATCAAAAAAATGGTAGAGCAAGGTTCAATAGTTGTTACTGATGATTGGCACGGTTATAAGGGTTTATCCAAAGAATATTCCCATGTTGTGATTAATCACAAAGAAAATGAGTATGTTCGTGGAGTATTCCACACAAATAATATTGAGAACTTCTGGTCCCTATTAAAACGGGGAATCTATGGGATATACCACCAGGTCTCTCCTAAACATCTCCATAGATATTGCGATGAATTTGCACATCGATTCAATAGCCGTAAAATTGGAAGTACAGAAAGATTCGATTTCTCACTTAGAAATACGGAAGGTAGGTTAACGTATAAAGCACTTATTGGAAAATAATAGTTCTAAGAATCCTCTCCATGAGCGTTAATGAACGAAAAACCGAACGCATAGTCAGCGAATTTCTGGACAAAGACCCATACAAGAAGGTACTTGTTGAGTACCAAAAATCGGATACACCAAAGATCAACAAGCTACTTAAATATGCCTCAAAAAAGGGAGGCGGCGCAGGTTATCCAGAATTCATAATCACATTTCAGGAGGTTCACAATTTAATAATCGTAATTGAATGCAAGGCGGATGTAAGTAAGCATCAAAGCCGAACCTTAGATAAATATTCAAACTATGCCGTAGATGGTGTATTGCTTTACTCTTCTTTTTTGTCAAAGGAATTTGACGTATTAGCGGTTGCTGTAAGCGGCCAAACACGAAAGGAATTACAAGTATCTCATTTTCTTCAATTGCGTGGCGAGGCAACAGCTACGGAAATTGATTTTGGCAATGAGTTGTTAGACTATCAATCGTATCTGAAAAACTATATAGAAAGCCCTCAAAAACACAAACAGGATTATTATGAGCTAATGGCATATTGCAGAACATTGAATAATAAATTGCAACTCCATAGCATCCTGGCGAATCAAAGAGGTCTTTTCCTAAGTAGTGTACTAATAGCGTTAGATAACAAGGCTTTCAAAAAATCATATAACGATATTGAAGAACCGCAGGATTTAGCTGATAGACTTGTTGATACAGTTGTCTTAGAACTTAAAAAAACATTGCCTCAAAAAAAAGTAGACAACCTAAACAATCAATTCAGTTTTATCCGATCGGATGCAACTTTGTCTCTAAAAAAAAATCCGGATACTGGACAAAACATTCTTGCTGAATTGATTGATGATATAGATAAAAATGTAAATGGCTATATTCAGACCTACAAATATTTCGATGTACTCGGTCAACTTTACGTCGAATTTTTGAGCTATGCCAATGCTGATTCAAGCCTTGGGATTGTCCTAACTCCTCCTCATATCACTCAATTATTTTGCGATTTATCATTCGTTAATAAAGAAAGCATTGTATATGACAACTGTGCCGGTACGGCGGGGTTTCTAATTAGTGCAATGCGAATAATGATTTTAGGTGCTAAAGGGGACGAAAGGAAAATAAAATATATTAAAGAACATCAAATTATAGGCGTAGAATATCAGTCGCACATCTATGCGCTTGCAGCGACCAATATGTATATCCATAAAGACGGCAAATCAAATATAATTCAAGCGGATTGCTTTGATCGCAATATAATAGATACAGTTAAAGAGTATCATCCTAATGTTGGCATGTTGAACCCTCCATATACTAATGATAAAATAAATGGTATTAATGAATTTGAATTTATACTAAATAATCTCGAATGCTTAGAGCGAAATGGCATTTGTGTTGCGATCATTCCAATGGAGCGGGTTTTATCTGCTAAGAAACAAACTATTGAATTGAAGAGACGAATTCTACAAAGACACACATTAGAGGCTGTAATGTCTATGCCAGACGACTTATTTTATAATACTGATAATGGAGTTGTAACGGCAATAGTTGTATTCCGTGCTCATATTCCACATCCAAACAACAAGGAGACGTATTTCGGATATTGGAAATATGACGGATTTGAAAAAAGAAAATATAAAGGCCGAATTGACATTTACGAAAAATGGGCCGATATAAAAGCAATGTGGGTTGACAGTTACGTTAATAAGAAAAATATTGCTGGATTAAGTATAACAAAAAAAATAAGCGCAAATGATGAATGGTGCGCGGAGGCTTATATAGAAACAGATTATACCAACTCGTTAAATCAGAATGACTTTAGGAAAAGCATTGCAAAGTATGTTGCATTTTTATTAACTCAATAAGTTTAATATCGACGAAATGGAAGATTTGGTTAAAATATCCGTTTTGTTTACGGTTAAATATGGAGTAAATCTTGAACTTGTAAATCTTGATGAATGTAATGCGGACGAACCCGATGCGGTGTATTTTGTATCACGTACAGAGAAAAATAATGGAATTTCAGCTATAGTTCGATTGATACCTGAAGTAGAACCAAATCCAGCGCATACTTTATCTGTGGCAGGCGGCGGATCTGTACTCTCTACATTTTATCAACCAAAGCCTTATTATAGCGGCAGAGATTTGTATGTTCTAATTCCAAAGACTGAAATGGATGTTACGCATATGTTATTCTACGCATACTGCATTCAACTGAATAAATACAAATATAATTATGGCAGACAGGCAAATAGAACTCTTAAAGATATTCTGATTCCATCCACTATTCCTCAAGACTTCCGTGGAATTGAACAAGTCGTACTTAAATCATTACAAGATATTTCATTGGATTCGCTACCAGTTATGAATATATCTCACACTGAAAAAATCAGTCAAATGAAACCTCACAAACGTATAGGATTACCTGATGAAGAATTGGCAGAGAAATACGAATCAGGTAAAGCGCCAATGAAAAAGCTAATGAAGGCCATGTTGGATACTCCGCCATCAAACAACGAACCTAAGAAAATCAAGAAGAGCCAACAATGACAAACGAAAGTTTTACCGAATGGCAAGAAAGAACTTTAATACTTCGTACAAAGAGCATCAATATATTTTTGAGTATTACTCTTGCTACAATAGGATTCATAATAAGCAAAATCCTTGACAAAGAATTTGAATTTCGTAATTGTTGTGCTGCCGTATTTTTAGGACTTGGCGCATCCGTTTTATTGATAAACACAATCGCACTCTTGATCTTGATGCTTAACAGGCTTAAAGGGTTCAGAATTACTACACAAATTGCAAAAAAAAGAAGTGATCCGCAATGTACCGAACAGATAGATGAATTGCGGAAACAATCACTTGCTATTGATAATAAAACACATTGTATTTTTCAAACGTCAGTATTCCTTTTTTTGATCGGCGAAGTATTTACAGTCATTGGATTTGGAATCCAAATTTGGCCTAAGCTGGTACACTAAAATATATCATTGCCTAAATTAAAATAAGGTGCTTCATAAATCAATTTTTCGTTCATAAGGATAAAATAACCGCGGCACAAGAAAGAATGGCAGATGCCATCCATCCCTGCAAATTTATTGCGGATTTCCATCCTTTTTCCTGAGAATCAATAAGTGGCTGGCCTGACTCAACAAGTGGTTGAGCCGGATAAATCCTTAGCGAAGGGCATGAATACATTCCCAGGGCTTTTACCGTCCCCCGATCCATGCGATGATCGGATCGATCCATTCACGATAACCTTTGTATAGAAAACCGTGGCTCAGCCCCGTATGCAGGAATATTTCCCGGTAGCTGGTCAATTCAATATGTCCCAGGAATAAAAGGTCGCAGCTACCGTGGGGATCTGATTTTTCCACGATGGACAAAAAATGACCGCGCAGACTAAACTGCAGGTAGTCCTTGTAGGTATCCGGCCAGCAACCCCCCATGGCGACAAAATGCAAATCCTTGTTGTTGATTTTTGTAGAAGTCAACAAAACTATATTCCATCCCGACGATGCGCCCACGACCACAATGTTTCCGACTGGAACGCCCTGCTGAAGCAAGCTGTCGATCTGTCGGACGATAATTTGGGCATAGGCAGAATCCGGGATGTCTTTTCTTCTGATTTCACTCACCACGCAAAAGCCGCGGCTGCGCAACGAATCCAGTATGTTCAAATATTCATATGGACCCCATTCCGGTGCTCCCGGATTGATGGCGTTATTCCCCAGTTCGCTGACCACGGCCCCGTGCAAGTAAAAGAGGTATCGGTTCGCGGGGTTGATGGACCGGGGCAATGAAGGGCTGGTGGACTGGCCTGCTGCAGTCAGGCTCAAAAACAAGAAGGGGGCAAAAATTTTCATCAAAAAATGGGCAGACCGGCAATGCCAATCTCTTGGGTATGCAAATTCTGAAAAAAAGAGAAATAAATGCGTAACGAATCGGTTTCTTATTATATTTGTAACCAAACGGTTTCCTAAATTATGCGCCGAGACGTATTTCAGGGTATCGCAGACCCTACGCGGAGAGAAATAATTACTGTGCTCGCTCGTCAATCCATGAATCTGCATTCGGTTGCCGAACAGTTTAAGATCAGCCGACCGGCAATTTCCAAACACATCAAAATCCTTTCGGAGTGCGGAATGGTCGTGGTCCATCGAAAGGGAAGGGAAAAACTATGCGAAGCGAACCTGGGAAATCTTCATAAAGTGGATGAATGGATGGAGAAGGTGCGGGGATTCTGGGGGGCGAGACTGGACGCTCTAGGCGAATTCCTGAACCATCCCGTTGCCCATGCGAATCCCAAGAAAAGAAAAAAATGAACCTATGCAAAAAGATTCAGTGATTATGGAACGGGTGTACTCGGCATCCCCTGACCGGGCCTGGAAGGCCCTGACGGAGATAAATCAGATGCGTCAATGGTATTTTCCCATGCTGGAAGATTTTCGCCCGGAGGTAGGTTTTGAAACCCGGTTCACGGTAGAAAATGAAGGAAAGGAATATGTCCACATTTGGAAAATAACCGAAGTCCTGCCTATGCATAAAATCAGCTACGAATGGAAATTCGGCGGTTTCCCCGGAAATTCCCTGCTGACCTTTGAATTGCTGGCCGAAGGAAAAGGAACCCGGTTGATCCTGACGCATAAAGGGGTGGACAGCTTCCGGGGAGATATTTATCCGGGGCTTGCCCGAGAAAATTTTGTTTCCGGATGGACGAGTTTCCTGGACCAGGCATTAATGGAGTTCCTGAAGAGAAAAATATGAAGGTAACCCGCCGGATCCCATTTCTCAATTGCCGATAAATGGGTTAAGTCGGGCCAAATTGTCCCGGGCCCGGGTGTTGTCGGGATGAAGGACCAAGGCCTGACGGTAGCATTTAATCGCTTCCTGGGCATCGTCCTTCATTTGATATAGATCTCCCAGATCATTCCAGGCCACAACTACTTCTGGAAAGGTCTTTGTATAATAGCGGTACAGCAATACCGCCTGGTCCACCTTCTTTTCCTGGATCAAGGTCCGTCCCACCTGCAGGAGCAACATATGATTATCTACTTTCAGGTTGGACTTCTCCAACTCCTTTCGCAAGTCCCTTGTTTTGGGCCGGTTTAAGATTTCGTAAATCTGCTCCGCCACCGGGCTTTCGAATTTCGGCGGATCGGTCATAGCATCCTGGGAGATATGGCCTTGCAGATAAAGCTGGGTAATATTAGGTAAAACGCGGAAACTGTTGACCGTGCTTTCGTTTGTGATCATATAAAACACCAGGCCTTCCCGGGGCATTCGGATCAAACGCGCAAAATATACGCCATTGGTGCCCTCGTTGTCGATGAGTTCCGTATGCTGATCGGTTTCGCGGATGCTGCATCCGTATCCGAAGGAAGATTCCCCTCCGGTTCCCGCGTCCGGTACTTGCGAGGTAAACATGCGGCGGATGGAACTATCGGGAAGAACGGTTTTTTCCGTAAACGCATTGGCCCAGAGAAACATGTCCTGAAGAGAAGCCTGAAGACCGGAATTGCCCTTCAGATTCCAGAACGGGCCGCCCCCGGAATCCAGGAAATGTCGTTGCATGGTTCCCCAATCCTGTCCATTCAGATATCCGTGGGCCAGTCCGTCGTCAGGCGCCCGGTTGGCGAAATATCCAATGTCGTGAATCCCCAGGGGCTCCAGGACATCATGTTGAAGAAATGACTCATAATCGGTGCCGGAAACCTTCTCCACGATGAGCGCCAACAGACTCATATCTACATTACTGGATTCTCCTTTTTCGCCCGGCGCAAAGACCAGGGGTTCGGAAAAGGCACGCTGCAAAAAAGTTTCCGATTCCAGGCGGGCAAATTCGCCGCCGGAATTGTGCAAATGTTCAGGGAATCCAGATGAATGTGTGAGCAGTTGATGAATGGTAATTTGTGCCTTATCTGCTGGCACTTCGGGGAAAAATCGCTGCAAGGGATCGTGGACAGTGATCTTGCCTTGCTGTTCCAATTTCAACACAGCAGCTGATGTAAAGGACCGCGTAATATTCCCCAGGGGCGCGAGCGTTGAAACCATAAAAGGAATTTTCTTATCCTTATTAGCCCATCCATATGCCTTACAGAATTCCTGGCGTCCATCCCGTACAATTAGCAATCCACCGGAAAAGTGGCGTTCCTGGGCGAGCCGATTGAGGTATTGCTCAACGGCCTGAATGCTGTCTCCGACTGGCTGCGCTTGCGGAACGGAACCGGCCATCCCGGCATAGCCGCAAAATACCAGGCAGAAGATTCCCACCGGTCGCAGGATCCAAGACCATGGGATCTGAGCCAGGCGAGACTTGGCAGCCGATTCATTGGCAGGCAGTTGCGGGACGCAGTTATTCCTTGAATTCAATTGGAGGGGGTAGGCATTCTGGTAAATAGTGCTGGGCATCGCCAATCCCGTTTAGGTGGTTGGTGGTTCTAATTTACGACTGGAATCCCTGAAAAATGCCAAATCATCCGGAAAGCTGTTCAGAGAGCCGGAATTTTTTCAACTAAAAGAGAAACCCCGTTCTTGTCGAAATAGCTGCAGGTCATTGCCTGGGTATCGACGACCCAATTATCTACTCCTGCAGCTGCACTCTGCTTGCAGAAGGTGAGGTAATCGGTTTGACCTTGCTGATGGATGGAAAGAGTCTTGCGGAATCCCGGAATATCAGGCTGGTCTGATATTCCCAAGGCTGCGTACCGAGGGCTGGATAAAATTTCGGTCTCCTCCCCCGAATAGACCGTGTGCCCGTCCCCGACGAATGTGCAGTAGCCTCGAATTCCCAGCCGGATGAGTGTTAGAATATGTCCGGGAAATTCTGCGCCCGTGCGCGCCTTTGCGTGGGCCTCCTGGATTTGCTCTAAAGTGAACATGAAAATAGTTTTGTTGAAAAGCAAATTTCCTTTGATTGAGGCTCCATGAATTGTATAAAATCGTTTTTCAGGATTTGCGGTAAGGTTCCCCGGGTGATTCGCCGGTATCAGGTATCATCGCCGCTTCACCGGCTGGTGCGTTTCTCCCGGCGGGTGGGTGAGACGGATTTTACGATCGTTCGCCCTTCCTGGATTTGTCGCAGATCCTTGATTTTGGCCAGGGAATTTGCATGCGATTCCCGCATCAGTTGTTTAATGTACGCTTTCGGGAAACTGGCCATGTCCTTGACGAGTAAATACCGGTATTGCTTGCCTTGACCGATCAATCGTCTTTCCGGATCTGCAATCTCTGACCCCCAGAAGAATCCGAAGTGCAGGTTTTGGTTCGTACGGAATAAAGCGATGGTGCAAATATTGTGACTGGGCCGGTCGGTCAATGACCATCCGATGGCGAGTGCGTTGTAGTTGTCGTAGATTAATTCGTTGGCTTCCGGATAAAGGTCCCAAATAAAATCCCGAAGGCGCAAGGCCAGTGTTCGGGTCTGCGGATCAAATGGACGAAGAAATCCCTGGAGTTCCTTAATTTGATCTTTGGACATGGATGACCGAATCTACGGTTGAAAACGGAAGAGGAGTGCCTCTGAAATACCTGTTTGCGCAAAAAATCCTTTAATTGGAATGAGCTTGACGCAATTGACCCGCTACTTTCTCATATTCAACGCCGAACGAGCCCAGGATTTCAGTTCCCCGGTTTTCCGTGTTCTTGAGTATGGATAGCATTAAGTGCGTTGTTTCCACCATTTCGCTCTTTGCTTGCTTTGCCTCTAATACGCTTTCGCGGATCGCCTTTTCCGCTTGCGCATTCAATGCCATGGAATTGCGGGGAGGCCTCGAGAAGAATTTGAATATCTTGGCTTTTCCGATTGCAGGGTTCACCCCTTTTTCTGTTTCTGCGACCCGTTCAATTTCCTTTCTAAGCTCGGGCAATTCTACCTGTAAGCTCTTCAGGACTGCAACGACCGCGCTATTATCCTGCCTAATCATTGCCAGCAACAAGTGGCCGGTACCGATGCAATTGCCATTCAGTCTTTCGGATTCTTCCCGGCTGAATGAAATTGCCTCTTTTAGCATGGATGAAAAATAATTTTTCATTTAAGATTAGATTATGTCCTTCTTGACAGTTTGTGCATGACCCTCCGAAATTACGTCAACCTGGGTATAATTACTCAGTTTCTTGACTGCACCAGGCCCATCAGCACAGCATGCAGGCCGGATCTTAGCAGGGATTGGCGGGACAGCGCCTCAGGGCCTGCCCGCCCTTGAAAAAAGACTGGATTAACCTGGCACTGCAGGAGCCTTTCGCAAGGTACCAACGCCGGCCCAAGCCCGAATGATTTCATGGTAAATACCAGCGCGCTTTTTTGGGCGGCAACTTCGGAGTATATTTCCTGCCGCAAAAACGAGCTTCGGAACCCATTGGCAAAACTTTTGAAAAATATCTCGCTTATCCTTACGGAAGGGGAAAAGCGCAACGCCTTTTCCCTGGTTTTGGCCAACCTGCTGGTGAGCCTGCTCGATATTTTCTCCCTGATCATTTTGTTATTCCTCATTCGTTTTTATTCTCCCGAGGGTGCCGGAAACCGAATTTCCCTCCTCCCCTCCTGGTTGGCCAACAGGGATTCCCTGGCCTTCATCCTGGCCTTCCTGGTATTTTTCATTGGTAAAAGCTGGGCCGGATTTTTGGTGTATCAGGCGCAAAGCCGTTTCGTGTACCGGGTCGCTTCCCGAATTTCTCGGGGCAATCTGCTCAAATACCTCGAAGGCAATTATGCCGGATACGTCCATCAGGACTCCTCTGTACTGGTTCGTCGGATCAGCCAGGAGCCTAATGAATTTTGCCATTATGTACTTGCCGGCGTCCAGCAAATTATTACGGAGACCGGGTTGATCGCGCTCACGATCAGCGCAATTCTACTTTACAATGCCCGGCTGTTTTTGTTCCTATTCCTCATTCTGCTTCCTGCCGTCGTTGGATTATCCCTCTTCACCAAGAACCGGTTGCGGCAAGTGCGTGCGCACATCAAGACATTCGGGGAAAAGGCATTGCAACACCTGCAGGAGGCACTTTCGGGATTTGTCGAAAGTAATCTCTTCGGCAAGAACCGCTTCTTCACCGATCGATTTGTGGCTTATCAGGAAAGACAAAATCGATTCCTGGCGGACCTGGTGGTGACCCAGGGCGCATCCACCCGGGTCATTGAAGTATTTGCCGTTTTGGGACTTTTTCTGTTGATCGCGGCTGCTCATTGGTCGGGCCAGTCTAATGGAGTAGGCTTAATTACCCTGGGAGCTTTTGTGGCCGGCGCTTATAAGATTCTTCCCGGAGTCGTGAAAATTCTCAACCTCAGCGGCCAGATCAAGACCTATGAATTTACTCTGGACGATCTGCTAAAAGATGCACAATCCCCTTCCCGGACGGCCCCGGGCGCCGAACCGGTCCCGATCCATGCGGTGTCCTTCCGGGAATTGGCTTTCTTTCATGGGGAGCACCCGATCCTGAAAGGCCTTAGCGCCGAATTCCATGCGGGTGAACTGGTGGGCTTTTCCGGCCTTTCCGGCAAGGGAAAGACGACCTTGATCAATCTCCTCTTGGGATTTCTGGAACCGCAGCAGGGGGAGATCCGATTTAACGGGGCTGGGGTATCTGCGGCCAATAGGCAAGCTTTTTGGAGCCGGATCTCCTACGTGAAGCAATCACCTTTTTTGTTATATGATAGCATCGCCAGCAACATTGCCCTGGAGGATAAGGAGTACGACCCGGAAAGAATGTTGCGGGCCGTTCAATCGTCCGGATTGGAAACCCTAGTCCATGAGTATCCGGGCGGTCTTCGCAAAATGATTACCGAGGGTGGCAAAAATATCAGCGGCGGTCAGCGGCAGCGCATTGCGCTGGCCAGGGCCTTTTATAAAGAAGCGGACTTCCTCATTTTGGACGAGCCCTTTAATGAGTTAGATAAAGGGGCCGAACGCGAGCTCATGGTACACATTAAGAAGCTGGCGGAATCGGGCAAGATCGTCCTGTTGGTTACGCACGATCCGGCAAGCCTGGCCTACTGCCACCAAATCATTGCCTTAGATGCGTAGCGGCATAACAGACCTGGTTTTGCTGGCTCCCGGATTTCCCCGCGATGAATCAGATAGCGCCTGCCTGCCTGCCCAGCAGGTTTTTGTGCGAAGCCTGCGCCAGGTTTGCCCGGAGCTGCAGATCACCATCTTTGCCTGGGAATATCCATACCATAGCAGCCCCTACCATTGGCATGGAGTTCGGGTAATTCCGTTCAACGCTTTTAACCGGAGCAAACTGGCCAAGTTGATCCTTGCTTGTCGCATGTGGATCCAGTTGAAACAACAGCTGAGGCGCAAGAAGAACGTCGGGCTGCTGAGTTTTTGGTGTACGGAATGCGCCCTGTTTGGGAAATATTTTGCGCGATGGTACGGTCTGCGTCACTTTATTTGGATCCTGGGTCAGGACGCGGC
>Ga0206988_1001_pt1 | contig 71313 bp, 77 predicted proteins | sample Alteio_BWMinCont_12_FD_153263 | JGI IMG/M metagenome (GOLD analysis project Ga0206988, IMG submission 153263) | Enriched cells from forest soil in Barre Woods Harvard Forest LTER site, Petersham, Massachusetts, United States -... | ecosystem: Environmental > Terrestrial > Soil > Temperate forest >... | reverse complement strand
TTGGGAAAATTGGCCATGATCCGCGCCTGTACCTCTTTTTCCACGCAGTTGATTTGCCATGGCGGAAGAAACTCTCCATCCGGCAGCGTCTCCAGGCCATCCTTATTTCCGCTGATGCCGGCAAATAATTCCACATGCGAATACCAGGGAGCGAGTTCATCATAGCTGATCGGCCATTCTACCGCAAACCCGTCCCGGCCGGGGCCTTCAAAATCAAAACGGCTCCAGCGCTGCGTCTGCCTGGCCCACAATAACGATTTGCCTCCGACCTGGTATCCCCGGATCCAGTCGAATGGTTTTTCCTGAACGTAGGGATGATCTTTGTCCTTGACAAAAAAATGCTGGGATGTCTCGTTGAAGGCATAGCAGCGATTAACGATGGGATTTTCTTTGACTACGGAGACTGGCAACCGTTCACGGTGCGGGAAATCCCAGGGATTCATAGTGGCTGTCGGGTAGTCCTTCAAGTGAACCACATTGCGACCTCGTTCCAGAAGCAGGGTTTTCAGTCCTTGCTCACAGAGTTCTTTGGCAGCCCAACCTCCGCTGATCCCCGAGCCGATGACAATAGCGTCATAGCTGTGTAAGTCCCTGGCTTTGTTATTTATATTCAGCGTGTCTCCTGACATAATTGTTATGCGACTTAATTGCGGAACCCTCCGCGGACCGATTTATGTCTTCAGGTTGCCTTTTTTTAATTCAGAAACTGCGTGATCCGCAGCACGGGCGGTAAAAGCCATGTAACTCAGGGAAGGATTCTGGCATCCTGAAGACACCATGAATGATCCATCAGTGACAAATACATTGGGAGCATCCCAAATCTGGTTCCATTTATTCAGAACGGAGGTCTTCGGATCCTTGCCCATGCGGGCAGAGCCCATTTCATGAATACCCCTTCCCAAGGTTCCGTTGCCTTCGTGTCCCCTCACTTTCTTGATGCCTGCTGCTTCCAGCATTTCCACCGCATCCTGCTGCATATCCTTGCGCATCTTCTTTTCATTCTCCTTGTATTCGATGTCCATGGCCAGGATGTTAAGTCCCCACTTGTCCTTTTTCGTTTTATCCAGGGTCACCTTGTTGTCGTGGTATGGCAAGGTTTCGCCGAATCCTCCCAGTCCCATGGTCCATGCGCCCGGTTCGGTGAGCGCCTCCTTGAATTCCGCACCTATCGTTAGCTCGGGAATGTTCCGGCTCCAGCCTTGCCGCGTTCCCCCACCCTGGTATCCGAAACCTCGCAGGTAGTCTCGTTTGTCCCCAAACAGGTTGCGAAACCGGGGAACATAGATGCCGTTGGCCCGGCGTCCGTAAAAATATTTATCCTCGAATCCTTCGGCGGTTCCGGAAGCGCCCACGCCGAGGTGATGATCCATAATATTGTGCCCGAGCTCTCCGCTGCTGCTTCCAAGGCCATCCGGCCAGACGTCGGTTGCCGAATTCATCAGAATCCATGCACTGTTCAGTGTAGAAGCGTTCAGGAAGATGATGGAAGCCTGGTAAGTATAAGTCTGGTTGGTCTGGGCATCGAGGATTTCCACGCCGGTTGCTTTCTTCTTGTCTTTGTCGTAAAGTATACGGGTTACGATCGACCAGGGGCGAACCGTGAGCTTGCCGGTCTTCTGAGCAGCGGGGAGGGTAGAAGATTGCGTGCTAAAATAGGCGCCGAAGGGGCAGCCCAGCCAGCATTTGTTCCGGAACTGGCAGTTGGTTCTTCCGGGAAGCGGCTCGGTTATATTAGCCACCCGACCGATGATCAAGGCCCGTTTTCCTTTGTAGTGTTCCTTGATGCGTGCCGCCACTTCCTTTTCCACGCAGGTCATATCCATCGGTGGCATGAAATGGCCATCGGGCAATTGGGGCAATCCGTCGCGATTTCCGCTGATGCCGGCAAATTTCTCGGCATAGTCAAACCAGGGGGCAATCTCATGGTACCGGACCGGCCAATCGATGGCCCAGCCATCTTTGGCATTGCCTTCATAATCAAAATCACTCCATCGGTAGCTCTGGCGGCCCCACATCAGGGACCTTCCTCCCATATGGTAGCCCCGGAACCAATCGAAGGGTTTTATTTCCGTATAGGGGCAATCCTTGTCATTCACCCACCAGTCGAGATTCATTTCGTTGAGCGGGTAATCGCGCCGAAGAACGGGATAGTCCTTTTTCATCTCCGCCGTAGCCCGGCCGCGATGGGGGAAATCCCAGGCTTCCTTGGTCGCACTCGGGTAATCTTTCAGGTGAACGACATCTTTGCCTCTTTCGAGCATGATGGTCCGAAGTCCTTTCTCGCAGAGCTCTTTTGCGGCCCATCCGCCGCTGATGCCTGATCCGATTACGATGGCATCATACACATTATCAGCCATAATTTGCTTTTTATTCCTGTCGATTCATTGCGCAAGCGCCAGGTTGGTTTTGATTGAAGGCTGGATCTCAATAAACGGTCCGGCCCATTAAATATTTCCCTTTTTCATTTCGCTCACCGCGTGATCTGCCGCCCGGGCGGTGAATGCCATATAGGTGAGTGAGGGGTTCTGACATGCAGAAGAAACCATAAAGGACCCATCGGTCACAAATACGTTCGGCGCATCCCATACCTGGTTCCATTTATTCAGGACCGAAGTCTTCGGATCCTTACCCATGCGGGCGGTTCCCATCTCGTGAATACCTCTACCTAAAAACGGATTATTCTCCCCTCCTTCTACATTCTTGACACCGGCCGCTTCGAGCATCTCGATGGCATCGGCTAACATATCTTTTCGCATCTTCCTCTCGTTCTCCTTGATTTCGGCGTCCACTGCCAGGATATTGAGTCCCCACTTGTCTTTTCGGGAATGATCGAGCGTAACCTTGTTCTCGTGATAAGGAAGGGTTTCGCCAAATCCGCCCATCCCTATGCTCCAGGTCCCCGGCTCGCAAAGCGCCTCCTTGAATTCTGCGCCGATACTGTACTCCGCTACGTTGTGGCTCCAGCCATCGCGATTACCGCCGCCCTGATAACCAAAGCCCCGGATATAATCCCGCTTGTCGCCGAAGAAATTCCGATACCTCGGGATATACACGCCGTTAGCCCGCCGGCCAAAATAGTATTTGTCGTCGTACCCTTCCATAATACCTCCGGCTCCGACGTCCAAATGATGGTCCATCAGGTTATGACCCAATTCACCGCAACTGCTTCCCAGTCCATCCGGCCAAACATCCGTAGCTGAATTCAATAAAACCCAGGCGGAGTTCATAGTGGATGCATTGAGAAAGACGACTTTGGCCAGGAAGGTATAGGTCTTCATCGTTTCGGCATCGAGCACTTCGACGCCCGTTGCCCGCTTCTTGTCTTTGTCATAAAGAATTTTCGTAACGATGCTCCAGGGCCTTACGGTAAGCTTGCCGGTCTTGACGGCGGCAGGAAGCGTGGAGGACTGGGTGCTGAAATACCCTCCGAAGGGGCATCCGACCCAGCATTTATCGCGGAATTGACATTGCTCCCGGTCGGGATGAGGTGCAGTAATATGGGCTGCGCGTCCGATGATCATCGCACGCTTTCCTTTATAATGTTCTTTAATCCGCGCAGACACATCCTTTTCCACACAATTCATTTCCATCGCAGGGAGGAACTGACCGTCCGGAAGCTGCGGCAGACCTTCGAGGGATCCACTGATGCCCGCGAATTTCTCGACATAGTCATACCAGGGCGCTATGTCCGCGTAGCGAACCGGCCAATCCACCGCAATTCCCTGACGGGCATTTTCTTCAAAATACATATCGCTCCATCGATAGCTTTGCCTGCCCCACATAAGGGAACGACCGCCTACATGATATCCCCGGAACCAGTCGAAGCGCTTGACCTCGGTATACGGGCTATCCTTATCGCTTGCCCACCAGTCCAGGTTGGTTTCATTTAATGGGTAGTCTCGTTTGAGGACCGGATAATCGTCGATCATCTTGATGGTCCTTTCGCCCCGATGCGGAAAATCCCAGGATTCCTTAGTGGCGCTGGGATAGTCTTTTATATGAACGATGTCCTTGCCACGTTCCAGCATGATCGTCTTCAACCCCTTTTCGCACAGTTCTTTTGCAGCCCAGCCTCCGCTGATGCCTGAACCAATCACAATTGCGTCAAATACATTGTCAGCCATGGGAATGTCTATTGATGGTTAGAAGGAAATCAAGGAATAAGGTCGGATGGTCTTACACGTCACAGATACCGATTGCTTTCCGCAAGCTGGCGATCTTATCAGAAGCTGCAGGAATGAACTCCTGGGCCACATAGCCTTTGAAGCCTGTCTCCACGATGGCATTCATGATAGCCGGGTAATATAGTTCCTGTGAATCGTCAATCTCGTGCCTTCCCGGAACACCGCCCGTGTGGTAGTGCCCGAAATAGGCCACATTTTCGCGGATCGTCCGGATAACATCTCCTTCATCGATCTGCATATGGTATATGTCGTATAGCAACTTAAAATTCGGGCTGGCTATTCTTTTGCACAATTCGACTCCCCATTTACTCCGGTCACACATTTGATCCTTGTGATCAATCTTGCTATTGAGCAATTCCATATACACGGTAATGCCGCTCTTTTCTGCCAAGGGAAGGACCTGATGAATTCCCTTCACGCAATTTTGCCAACCGGTTTCGTCATCCATTCCGTCCCGGTTGCCGCTGAAACAGATTACGTCTTTATATCCCGCCTTAGCCATCAGGGGAATGACCTCGGTAAAGTCATGAATAAGCGTAGCATGATAAGCCAGATTGTTCCAGCCCTTGGTAAGGCTGTTTTCGCCGCCGGTATAGCACATGGAACAATAGAGGCCATATTGTTGAAGCACCGGCCAATTCTTCGGACCAACCAGGTCGACGGCGCCCAGTCCGATTTCCTTCACGGAGCGGCAGAATTCGTCCAGGGGTATGCTCTCGTAGCACCAACGGCAGACTGAATGATTGATATTTCCTTTGAGTTTCACCTGGTGGGCAGGTTCTTGATGCGCCGAAAAAGGATTTAGCCGAACCCCTCCCGTTGCCAGCGCAGCGGATCCTGCGACAAATTGTTTGATGGCGGTACGGCGCGAGGATTTTTCAGGCATGTAGGTAATCGTTGGCGGGTAATTTACGAAATGTTCCCATTCGGACCAGGGCAAATGTTGTGGCCGCCCCGAAGCCATTTTGAACGGTCAAGGTTGAGATACTCCCAACCTGGCCTCCTTCTGCATTTTATGGTCAGCATAGAATTTCCGACGGGATAAATAAATGAGAATGAAAACCACCAGCACGATGGCCGGCATCAGGGCAACCTTCAGGAAAGTCTCCGAACTGGCCTTGTTGTTGGCATCGGCTAGCGATGAGCCGGTGCTAATTGCGCTGTCCCGGAAACGATCGAACCAGTGGCCCATAACCGGCAGGATGACCGCAACAGAAAACATACCTCCACCACCCATCAGGGAAAGTCCCAATGCCCCGGTTTGAGGTAGGTATTCTGAAACAAAGCCCAGCATCGTGGGCCAGAAAAAGCAAACGCCTACAGCAAAAACAAATGCTGCCGCAAAGGCGCCATTTCCGGTGGCCTGGCTCATCAGGAGCAATCCGATTCCCGCAAAAATGGCAGAAAATATGAGCATCCCGTTGGGATTGAGCCGATGCACGACGGGCCCGGCGAAAGAGCGACCCAGCGCCATGACGCCGTTGATCAGCACGAGGACCAAGATGCCCGAAACGCCGGCGTTCTCCAGAAATCCGGGCAGCCATTGGTTGGTACCCAATTCGGTCGCCGCGGTGAGGAACATGCACGCCAACATCACCAGGAAAAGAGGATGGAGACAGGAGGAGAACATCCTGGCCGTGCTGATGCCTTTAGTTACCCGCTCTGTTTCGGGGAAGGTGAGTTTAAAGAAAAGAAATCCATATATCGCGGCGGGGATGAACAAGGTAGCGATCAGGACATGCCAGTCCAAGTGAAACTTGTCAAGCAAAATATATGAAACCAGCCCGCCGATGACAATACCCCCCGGGAACCACACATGAAATCGGTTTAGCATGGTTGTTTTATTTTCCGGATATAGGGTAACCGTCAGGGGATTGCAGGCCGCTTCCACCATGCCGTTGCCAATGCCGATGCAAACGGTACCCACGAAAAGCATAGTGGAGCTCGCAGCGAACAGGTAAACGACTACCCCCGCGAGATGTCCTATGAAGGCCAGCACCAGGAGGCGCTTCATGCCGATCACATCACAAAGCGGACCTCCTATTATCATTGCCAGGGTAAAACCCCAGAAGGCGGGCCCGAATATCCAGCCGAGTTGCTCTTTATCCAGGTGGAAAGCGGGCCCCCAGACGTTTTCCAGGGAGGCCCGGAAGGCGAAGGTCATGGCCGTAAAAATCAATGCGATGCGGCTGGCGAGAAACAATTGCCGCCGAGAAATTTCCGAAGGCATGGCAAGTAAATTTTGGTTGTTGAACGGGGTCGTTAGCTGATTTTGTTTTCGTGGGTCATGGAGACAGCCGTAAATTTCCCTGCCCTTAAAGAACTTTTTCCTCAGCGTGCAGGTCCGTAAATGTAATTTTTTATTTTAGATATTGTGTCAAACCAACTCGAAAATTGAAATTTTCGAAATCCAGCGGGGAAAATAACGCGTGCATGGTTCTTGCATTGGGAAATAATTGCATTTGGCTTACATTGCCAATCCAAAATAAATACTCGTTTCATGAATCGCAAATTACGCATGGGCATGGTCGGAGGAGGCAAGGATGCCTTTATCGGAGCCATCCATCGCATTGGCGCCAATATGGACGGGCTCATTGAGCTGGTCGCCGGAGCCCTGAGCATACAACCAGACATTGCCCGGGATTCGGGAAAGTCCTTGTTTCTGGACCCTGAGCGCATTTACTTAAATTACGAGGAGATGATCGGCAAAGAGAGCCGGCGACCGACTGAAAGCCGACTGGATTTCGTGTCGGTAGTTACTCCTAATTTTGCCCATTTTGCGCCGGCCATGATGGCACTGGACAATGGATTTCACGTGGTCATCGAAAAGCCGATCGCCTTTACGCTGGACGAGGCCAAACAGCTGCGGCAGAAAGCAAAGGATACGGGCCTCATCTTGTGCCTCACACATACTTATTCCGGCTATCCCATGGTCAAGCAGGCGCGCCAGATGCTTAAAGCAGGTGTATTAGGCAAAATCCGTAAGATCTGGGTGGAATATCCTCAGGGCTGGCTGAGCCGTTTAACCGAACGGGAAGGAAATGCCCAGGCTGCCTGGCGCACGGATCCCAAGAAATCAGGAAAAAGCGGAGCCATGGGCGATATCGGGACCCATGCTGCCCACCTGGCTGAATACATTAGCGGTCTGCGCATCACCCAGCTTTGCGCAGACTTGAATATTATGGTTGGGGGACGCGCCCTGGATGACGATGGAAATGTATTGCTCAAATTCGACAACGGGGCAGCAGGCGTCTTAATGGCCTCCCAGGTGGCGGCCGGCGAAGAAAATGCCTTGAAGATCCGGGTTTATGGCGAGAAAGGCGGCCTGGAATGGGCACAGCAGGAACCCAACAGCCTGCTAGTAAAATGGCTGGACCAGCCAACCCAGATCCTTAGGGCCGGCGGAAATTACGGGACTCATCTCTCCAGCTTTGCAACCTGGAATTGCCGGACCCCAGGAGGACATCCTGAGGGGTACCTGGAAGCGTTCGGGAATATCTACCGGAATTTTGCCCTGACGCTTTCGGCAAGACTCGATGGGTTAGAGCCCAGTGCCGAAATGCTGGATTTTCCAGGTCCCGAAGACGGCGTCCGGGGCATGGCGTTTATCGATCATGTGGTCAAAAGCGGCGCGAGCCAGCAAAAATGGACAGAATACCTCGTGTAGGATTTCTGACAAAATCCTTGGCTGGGCGCGCCAGCAATCCATAAATAAGCCCGGTTAGCCATCGGGCGACAAGCAATGTCATCATGAAAACGATCAAAGGGCCGGGAATTTTTTTGGCTCAATTCCTGGGAGATCAACCGCCATACAATTCCCTAGGGTCCATCTGTCAATGGGCGGCCGGAATGGGGTTTATCGGCGTTCAGATCCCCAGTTGGGATGGTCGCTGTCTGGATCTTCAAAAAGCGGCAGAGAGCAAAACCTATGCGGACGAGATCCGGGGTATTGTCGAATCGGCAGGACTTCAAATTACTGAACTATCAACTCATCTTCAGGGCCAGCTAATGGCCGTTCACCCAGCGTATGATGACTTGTTTGACGGATTTGCCCCCGAGGCAGTCCGCCACAATCCGGCCGCAAGGACTGAATGGGCGGTGCAACAGCTGAAATGGGCGGCCAAAGCCTCTCGGAATCTGGGACTTTCGGCCCACGCCACCTTTAGCGGGGCCCTGCTTTGGCCAACCGTCTATCCCTGGCCGCAGCGGCCCGCGGGGCTTGTAGAAACCGGATTCAGCGAACTGGCCAGGCGTTGGTTGCCCATCCTACAGGTCTTTGAAGAAAACGGCATTGATCTTTGTTATGAAATACATCCCGGCGAGGATTTGCACGACGGCGTCAGCTACGAGCGCTTTTTGGAAAAAGTGCACCATCACCCGCGGGCCTGCCTGTTGTACGACCCTTCTCATTTTGTCTTGCAGTGCCTGGACTACCTGAGCTATATTGATTTCTATCATGAACGCATCCGCATGTTCCACGTGAAGGACGCGGAGTTCAACCCAACCGGCAAACAAGGGGTATACGGAGGATACCAAGGTTGGGTGGATCGGGCCGGGCGATTCCGCTCTCTGGGTGACGGCCAGGTGAACTTCAAGTCGATTTTCAGCAAGCTCTCGGTATATGATTTTTCCGGCTGGGCGGTCCTGGAGTGGGAATGCTGCATAAAGAATTCAGAAGACGGCGCGCGGGAAGGATCCCGCTTCATTAAAGATCACATCATCCGCGTAACAGAAAAAGCTTTTGATGATTTTGCCGGAACAGGATCTGACGAAAAATTTAATCGTTCGGTTTTGGGGCTAAAGTGATATATTTCATGATCAGAATGCGAATTGTTTATTATATCAACCTAAGTTATGAATATGACTATGCGAAAAATGATCACTGCCTGCCTGCTGGCAGCCTTTGCCATGAGTTGCGGTTCGGGCGAAAACAAAGGCGCTTCAAGCAAGGACTCCACCGCGATCAGCGGAGACAGCACCGTTTCTCCCACCCCCACGCTGGCTAACCAGAAAGGGCTGGAATTGATCGCCACATTGGATTGCACCACCTGCCACGAACTGAGGGCAAAGAAGATCGGGCCGGCCTACTCGGATGTAGCGGAAAAATACCGTGGCGTACCCCACGCCATGGATACGCTGGTGCAAAAGGTACTTAAAGGCGGATCGGGTAATTGGGGCGCTGTGCCCATGACTCCTCATCCGAACCTTTCAGACTCCGACGCCCGGGCCATGGTGGCCTATATATTGACTTTGAAAAAATAATGCATGCAAAAAATGGCCCTGTTCGCGGCGGGCCTGCTCTTGGCCGGCGGGGCGCGCTCCCAGCTGCCTGGCGACAATAACCTGACGCCGGAAGAAAAACAGAAAGGTTGGCGGTTGCTATTCGATGGCCAGACGACTAAGGGCTGGCACGTCTACCATCGCGGATCCGATGGCCACGCCTGGAAGGCGGAAGACGGTGAACTTCACCTGAATTCCTCCCAGAAGTCCGGCTACCAGACCAAGGATGGCGGGGATTTGATAACGGATGCGGTCTATGGGAACTATGATCTGAAACTGGACTGGAAGATATCCCCGGGCGGAAACAGTGGCGTCCTCTTCGACGTCCAGGAAGATCCGAAATATCCGGAGACCTGGAACACGGGACCGGAAATGCAGGTCCTCGACAATGAGCGCCACGGGGACGGGAAGATCCAAAAGCACCGGGCTGGAGACCTCTATGACCTCATCGCATCGTCTACTGAGCCGGTAAAGCCCGTTGGCGAATGGAACCAGGTGGAAATACGTTGCCTCAACGGAAAACTCGACCTGTTCATGAATCAGGTAAAAATTGTCTCCACGACCCTATGGGATGACGCCTGGTGGAAGCTGGTGGCCGCGAGCAAATTCCGCGACATGCCGGGATTCAGCAAGTCCCGGTCTGGTCATTTTGCGCTGCAGGATCATGGCTTTGACGTATGGTTCAAAAACATTAAGATCAAGGCAGAATAGGTTGGATCCGATTCCTTTCGGGCCTTCCTCACTCATATAATTATAATCCACTAAAAGTTTGCATATGAAAAGACTGACGCTGCTCATCGGATTGGGCCTGATCCTGGCCAGCTTGGGCCCTCGCTTGAATGTCAATCACCGGTTTGCTAATCCGCGCATCCTGGTTTTTTCCAAAACCAACGGCTACCGCCATGCCAGCATTCCGGTCGGCATTGAAGCCATTAAGAAATTAGGTCAGGCGAACGGATTTGATGTGGACCCCACAGAAGATTCAACCTGGTTCAGACCGGACATACTGCATAAATACACAGCCCTGGTGTTTCTCAGTCCGACAGGGAAAGTGTTCGGTCCGGCCGAAGAATCCGCTTTGCAGGACTATATCCATCACGGCGGAGGTTACGTGGGTATTCACGCAGCGGCAGACTGCGAATACAATTTTGCCTGGTACGGCCAGCTCGTGGGAGCTTATTTTAAGCACCACCCCAAGCAGCAGCGAGCCAAACTGATCATTGTGGATAAAAACAATCCCGCAACCGCCTCACTGCCCAACCCCTGGGAGCGATTGGACGAGTGGTACGACTTCCGCGACATCAGCCCCGCCATCCATGAACTCATTCGGATAGATGAAAGCTCTTATACAGGAGCTGAAACCGGCGAAAACCATCCCATGTCCTGGTATCATGACTTTGAAGGAGGCCGCGCCTTTTATACTGCGCTTGGCCATACAGACGAGTCTTACTCCGATCCGCTATATCTGGGACATCTCCTGGGTGGCATCCGATATGCCATGGGAAAGGGAAACTGACTACGGCTGCCAAAAAACGCCCTCGGAATTCATACCGAACCGCAAACAAAAGAACGGTATGCCGGTTTAGTGCTCATTCACTGTGCAAACTTCGTACTGGATTTGTCCTGGACTAGATTCTGGGTTACGGAATATCTGTCCTTGGTCAGCAGATTTGTCATTGCACCTATAATAAACACCATGAATAAGTTCCCTTTAATTTCTTACCTCGGTCTTTGGTGCTTTTCTACCATGGCCCAACGCGTCAAATTGGGACTTCATTTGAAAGAAGACAGCACCTACACGCAGACTAGCGAAGCCAAATCCTTTGTCGAACAAATGGTACAAGGGCGCTCCATCAAATTGGATGTTGACATTAAGGAAAAAACAAGCTTCCTGGTGAAGCAGATAAATGGAGACGTTTACAATTTGGAAGTGCGATACAAAAGCCTCGAACTGGACATGAGCGTTCCCCAAGGAAGCATGCGTTACAGTTCAGAAAAAAAAGACAGCACAGACATCATGTCAATGTTTTTGAGACAAATGGTTGAAAAACCTTTTTATGTAAAAATGAGAACGAGCGGGAAAGTGGACAAGGTGCTGGGAGTCGATAAATTATGGAAGGATATATTGAAATCCTATCCGCAAATGACGGATGCGCAAAAGTCGCAAATTGGAACCCAAATGTCCCAATCATTCGGCGGAGATGCTGTAAAAGGCAATTTTGAAATGCTGACGGCCATCTACCCCGATAAGCCGGTGGCCAGGGGTGAAAAATGGACGATCAGCGGAAAATTAAAGTTACCGATTATCCTCCTCACCGAATGGACAACATTTGAATATGAGGGATCCACTGCTTCAACCTACCTTATCCACGGAAATTCAAAAATGCAAACGGGTGATAAAAACGCGTTGGTTCAATCGAACGGCGTCAAACTCAGATGCGATTTGTCAGGAACGCGGGTATCGGATCTTGAAATAGACAAAAAAAGTGGATGGATTGTTTCCGGGCATCTTACAACTTCCCTTCAGGGTCTGGCGTTGATTCCGGATTCGCCACAAAATTCTGGTGGAATGAAGATACCCATCTTCACGAAAAACGAGATCTTAGTGAGCAATAAGTAAAATTCTAATCCTTCATTTCTGTTCCATTCGAAATTCAGGATCTGCCCGCTAGGTGAATAAGCGTTGGGAATTCATGAATTCGAGCACAACATGGTTCGATTTTGCTATTATTTCCTGCCGGTTATCGCCAGCTTGACGCCGAGGCCAATCAAAATCACGCCCGTAATCTTTTCTTGAACCATCCAAATCTTTGGATTTTTTCCAAAAAAGTCCTTGATCCGGTCTAATATAAATGCAACAGCGATTAGGATCAATGTTCCTTGCAAGGCAAACCAAAATCCCAAAATGAGCAGTTGGATCCTGAAAGCACCGGAGGCCGGATTGACGAACTGAGGCAAGAACAAAAGAAAAAATATCGCGACTTTGGAGTTGAACACATTGGTAGTTATGCCCTGCTTTAACAGCTTAGGCGGACAGCGGACCTGCATAAAAAAACCGTCCTGCCTAAGCAGGACGGCCATTGGTCAGACAGGCCCTCGCACAAACCTTCCCATATTCTTCCTGTCCTACCCTACTCTTCAACCTTCGGTTCCCTCTTTGTCAGAGGGAAATCCGTTTTCTTTTGGGCTTGCTGTCACTCGAAAGATCGTTCCCGCCCGGATCGTTCTTTTTTATCCCAGGCAGCCCGTCATTTTTTGATGCGTTGCCCGTTGCCGGAGGTTCCGGTTCATTCAATTCGGGCGAATGTTCAATTGGCATTTCCTGCGGTTGGGAAAATTCCTTTAGCGGCTTCATCGCTAAGTCGTAGACCTGGATCATTTTGAATCGTGGGTTGGCCTCCAGATAGAGCTTGCGCTCCTTTCCACCGACTGCAAAGCCAACAGGGTGCAAATTTCCGCGGCGCAAAGAGCGCAGCAGCTTTTCCCGGTCTCCGGGTATATTTAGGTCCGTGATCGGCAGCGCATCCAATGCCCGCTCGAGATCGAATCCATAATTGCTGTGATACTGCCGTATTTTGAAGCTGTCATTTTCCCTGCTTGAGAAATCCAGTTGCAGCCAGGCATTGTAGGGTTGACCATCCCGATTGGTCATATCCTTATTCACCGATCGGCCGCACAGGAGATTATAGCCTTCCTTCAGTGTAATCCCCTTGCCTTTGTATATATGGAAGGGTTGGATTAATTCGTCGGTGCGCGTGGGCGAGCTTAGCCGCAAATGGTATTTTTCAAAGAAGTACAAGTCGTGAATATTGGATCGGCGGAAATGCAAAATGGCTTCCACCTCGTCTTTGCCGAATTCAGTCTGGAAGTATAGCGGAAAACCGGCTTCCTGCTTTTCCAGGCCTTTTTGCAGTGCGGGTCTTAGCTCTTCGCCGAAACCCAGGTATTTAATCGTGTCGCACAAGAATTCGAGATTTTCTTCATTCATAACCTTCGGTTTAAGTGTGAACTAAATTGCCAGAACGGGTTCCCCCGCGTCCAGTAGATAAATGCAGCCGCAGAGGCTTTGGCTTGAATACTCGCAGAGTTCCGGAAATCTGAATGGCCAAGTCCAGTGGCCCAAAAGTAGAGGACTCTTAGGAGCATTGGACTTGACTTTTATCAAAAAAAAGAGAAAGGGTTACCGCCTGGCTTTGATCCGGCTGAGGGTCTCCAGGGTGATTCCCAGGTAGGAAGCGAGATGCGTTGCCGGGACCCGTCGGATCAGGTGGGGATGGTAGTTCATCAGGTACGCATAACGCTCAGGGGCTCGTTGCATACGCATGGAAAATAGTCTCTGTTCGCTGAGCGTATAGTATTTCTCGGTAAGTAACCTGCCTACATAATTAAATTCCGGGAAATTATCATAAATGAACTGCAGTTCGGCGTGGCTGATCGAATAGAGAACGGATGATTCCAGCGCTTCTATGTTTTCATAGCTCGGCTTCTGGCAAAAAAAACTTTCAACCGAAACGGCAACGTCGCCCTCCGTCATGAACCAGGAGCAGACCTCGCTCCCACGAGATACATAAAAGCAGCGCAACAGCCCTTCGCGTATGAAATAAATACTTTCGCAAACCCTTCCGGCGCGCAGTAAAAAATCCTTTTTCCTGACCTCCCGGGTTTGAACTACCTGCAGCAAATGATTTTGCAACGCGTCTCCCAACGGATGGAATTTATCTAGGTAGTTCAACAGATCCTTCATGGCGGATCCAATTTAAAAAATAGCTGGGTTGATGGGAAATTAATCAATAACCTAGGGGTTTACCACTAGCTTAGCTCAATATTTTTGACCGGAGCCTAAGTGATTATACTTAGAATGCTCATCGGCCTTAGCTATATCCAAAAGCAGGGGGAATCGTCTTCCTAGCTTTGAGCCAGGATCCGACAAGGGAAATCCGGCATATGAAAACCATCGAACAGGTTTGGAAGAATGGGCAGAAAGTCTCTGACGATGGACCGGCTATTCCCTGACCGCAGGGAAATAATCCCCAGACCTACCGCCCCAGGCTGCTTCCTCAGATTTGTGGCAACTGATACCCGTTATGATATTCCTTCATCAGGTAGCTTGCATTGATCTTTTCATCGGTGAATTTCCCTGCGTCCTTGTCCCAGCTCAACCTTTGCCCACTCCGAAAGCTGATATTGCCCATTTGTGCCACCGTTGCCACATGTGCCCCCGCTTCTATGGAGCAATGCAGGTCCGCAAACCGGCGGGATCGGACTACGTCAACGAAATTGATCCAGTGGTTTTGCACGCCGTTATCTGTCACCGGGGCAAAAGGCTTGGCTACTTTATGGGGACTCTTGGCTTCCTCGATCACTTCCCAACCACCGCGGTTAAGGACCAGCGTGGCATTGTTCCCGATGTAAGCAATCCCGTGATCTTTTCCGTAAGAGCCATTGTCGATTCCCATGGCATGATCCCAAACAAGGTTGAAGTGATCAAATTCGTAAAGCGTGGTCAGCGTATCTGGCGTCTCCTCGCAAAGATCCGGATAAGCAAAGCGGCCCCCGAGGGCAGCAATCGTTCGGGGAACATCCGCCTGCATGCCCAAGAGCCCATAATCCAGCAGATGAACGCCCCAGTCCGTCATCAGACCGCCAGCATAATCCCAAAACCACCTGAAGTTGAAATGAAACCTACTGGCGTTAAAGGTCCGGGTTGGCGCGGGTCCTAGCCACCGCGGGAAATCGACGCCCGCTGGCGGATCACTGTCGGATACCACGGGAGCCGGCTTCATCCAGCCTTGGTAACACCAGACCTTGACGGTCCTGATGGGGCCCAGCTGACCGGAACCAACGAATTCGACGGCATCCCGGAAATGCTGCTGACTTCGCTGCCACTGGCCGCCCTGGACGGCACGTTGGTATTTTTGCTGGGCGGCCATCATCGCCCGGCATTCTCCAATGGAGTTCCCAACTGGCTTTTCCACATATACGTCTTTCCCTGCCTGGCAGGCTTCGATCATGATCAATGCATGCCAGTGATCCGGCGTGCCAATGAGCACCGCGTCAATGTCCTTGCGTTCCAGAATTTTCCGGTAATCGGAGTACGTGGCGATGCGCGAAGTATCCAGCTTCCGCGCCGCCAGGTCCGCCATACGGGCGTCCAGGACGCGTTGGTCCACGTCACAAAGAGCCAGGACCTGAACGCCGGGCACATGGAGCGCAGCCTGCAGGTCGGCCCATCCCATTCCATTCAGGCCAATCGCTCCGATATTGACCCGGTCGGAAGGAGCGACTCGGGCGGCGGCAAACCCCAGGCTGTGTTTAGGCAAGCCGGACAACAACAAACTGCCACCAGCCAGGGTTGCGGAATGGCGGAGGAACTGGCGCCGGTTTTTCATGCCACGATATTGTTCTTGATGTAGTTGTAGCTTTTGGCAATGCTGTCGTACAGGGGAATTTTTACAACGTCCTGTTCCACGAAGAAATATTTCATTCCGGATTTTTTCTTGTACTTGAAGATTTTCTTGAAATCGATGATTCCGTCGCCTACCTCGGTAAACGAACGATCCGGCCCCTTTTCCATGTCCTTAATATGCCACATCATGATCCGTCCGGGATGGGCATCAATAAGTGCGATCGGATCCTGATTGGCTTTGGTTACCCAATAAATATCCATTTCGAAATTCACCAGTCCCGGATCCGTTTCCCCAGTCAGGATATCATAGCCGCGCTGGCCACCGCCCCAGTCCTTGAATTCAAAATCATGGTTATGGTAAGCCAGTTTCATGCCGGCACCTTTGGCGGCTTCGCCTGCTTTGTTCAATTTAACGGCCAGTTTCTTATAGTCATCGATGCTGGTACGCATGGCATCTGTCAGGTAGGGTATGGTGAAAAATTCATGGGACATCTTGGCGGCGTCGTCCACCGTGCGCTTCAACTGGTCTTCGTCGCCTTTTAGCATATAATCCATCATCATGTAATGTCCGCTGGGTGAAACCAGATTGTTCTGCTTGAGGAGGTTGGCAAAATCTTCTACGGAAAGGTTGAAATATTTTCCATTGGAGTACCCGAAGGTTTCGACCGAATTATATCCGACTCCAGCAACTTTTTGAATGGTGCCGGGAACATCTTTGACAATTTCGGAACGAACGGTATACAATTGCAGGCCAATCAAAGGAGGCGCTTTGAACCAATCGGACCGGCCCAGAAGTACAGCCGATGAAGCTACAGATGCCTGCTGAAGAAAAACACGGCGTGATGGCATGGCGTGAAGTTTTAGGGCTGAAATTTACTCAAAAAATGGATCGCCGCTCTTTTTAAAGGCAATACATGATCCAGATCAAGAAAAAAATTCCCACTAATCCCAAGTCAGTTGGATGCGGTTCAGTTGTTGGTAGAGGCTGTCCTCGAGGGCCAAAAGCTCCTCGTGCGTTCCGGATTCCCTGACCGATCCCCGTTCGAGCACGATGATCTTGTCGGCCAACCGGATAGTTGACAGGCGGTGGGCGATTACAAACGAAGTCCGGTTTCTCATTAGGTTGGCCAAGGCCTCCTGAACCAGGGCCTCCGAAGCGGAATCCAGCGAGCTGGTGGCTTCGTCCAGGATCAGGATGACCGGATCTTTCAAAATGGCCCGGGCAATGGCAACCCGCTGGCGCTGGCCACCGGAAAGCTTTATGCCACGTTCCCCGACCAAGGTTTGGTATCCTTCCGGGAACTGGTTGATGAATTCGTGTGCGTTGGCTTGGAGGGCGGCTTCCGCAATTTCCCGGTCGCTGGCATGCGGATTCCCATACGCTATGTTTTCCCGTATGGTACCCCCGAAGAGCAAAACGTCCTGCGGCACCCAGGCAATCTGTTTTCGAAGTTGGGTCAGGGGAATCTCGCTGGCCCGACGCTGATCAAAATAAATTTCTCCCGAGTCAGGCAGATAAAAACGAAGCAATAAGGAGGCCAGGGTGGTTTTACCCGAGCCGCTCGGTCCCACAATGGCTATTTGCTCCCCCGGTTCGGCCCTCAGGCTTACCTGTTGAATGACTTCGATTTCCGGCCGCGAAGGATAGTGGAAGGACAAATCCTGAATTTGCACGAGGCCGCGAAGCCGGTACTCGTCCTGCAGAGGCTCCTCGACAGGCCGCACCCCCTCGGTAGATTCTTTCAACAGTTCCCGCACGCGCTGAGTTGCGCCCAGGGTTTTCTGAAGCTGTGAATACAGATCCGCGAAGCCTCCGAGCGTGCCCCCCACGAATGCCGTATACACCACGAATGCCGTCAGGTCGCCGAAGGAAAGTACCCCACGGTGCATCAAGCCCGTGCCGTACCAAACCACCAGCACAATCGATCCAAAAATGCTAAATAGCAGAAAGGAGACGAACATCCCGCGTAGTCGGCCGTTGCGGATCGCCAGGCTAACCACCTTGGAAAGGCTGCGGGTGTAGCGGCCCAATTCAAACCACTCGTTGGTAAACGCCTTGACATTGCTGATGCCCTGAAGGGTCTCCTGTACGATGGTGCCGGAATCCGCCAGCTGATCCTGCCCCTGACGGGCCAGCTTCCGGATGCGCCGGCTGAAAAAAATGGCAAAAACAACGATGAAGGGGATGACCGAAAGCATCATCAGGGTCAGCCGCGGCGAAATAAAAAGGATCAGGCCCAAACCGATTATCAGTGTGAGGAAACCGCGGAGGATTTCAGCCAGAACGGTGGTCACCGTATCCTGAATCTGAGTCACGTCCGCGCTGATCCGGTTGGAAAGTTCACCCACCCGGCGCTGTCCGAAGAATTCCATGGGCATCAGGATGATCCGCTCGTAGATGTCGCGGCGCATGTCGGCCACCGCATGTTCTCCGACATAGGTAAACAGGTATACCCTCATGAAAGAAAAAATCATCTGGATGCTGAGCACCCCGATCATAACTAGGGCAATCGATCCGGGCCCGGGCATGCTCATGTCCTTTCCCAGGGGTCCTGCGCTGTCAATCAGTTTCTTTAGCAGGTAGGGAAAGGCCATCGTCGTCGCACTCGACAGCGAAATGAAGACCAACCCGGTGATGAAGGTGCGGCGATACGGACGAACATATCGAAAGATCAGCAGTCCTTCATTCAGGCTGGACCGGCTCAGGCGGACTTTGGGCAGGTCTTCCATCCGCATACGGTTATGTGAATCTCCTCTCGCCATGACGATTGTTGGGATCCGGGCCCAATCCTGAATGAAAAGACGGATCAAGCCGGCAAATATTGCAAGCCGTATTCAATTCCCGACCCCGCCATAGGCTCCATGCCAAGCGGCCCCCAGCAGGGCCGTCTTGTCGCTGAGAATTATGCGGATGGGTATGTTCTTTAACAGGTGCTGCATGCGGTCGCAGTCCAGAAAATTATCATAAAATACATTGAATTGAAGGAGCGAAGAGATCTTTGGGGGTATGCCTCCCCCTAAGAAAAGTCCTCCGGTCGCCTTGAGCTTAAGTACCAAATTGGCGGATTCCCTTGCCAGCAGCCGGACATAAACCTGCATGGTTTCCTGGCAAGTCGCGTCTTTCTCCTCCAAAGCCGACTGGCTGATTACGGCCGAAGGATCCTCCTTTTTTAGCGCCTCGGATAACCAGGCCGGTGCCGTTCTTTTTCTTTTTTCCAGCAGAAAAGAGAACAGGTCATGGATGCCCGGGCCGGCGATCACTTTTTCCCAACTGACTACGGGATACTTCGCGCCCAGAAACTGGTAAAGTTCCAGATCCAAATCGCTTCGCGGGGAAAAATCGGCATGACCTCCTTCGGTAGCGAAGGGGTGATAACAGGATCCGTCCCAGAACAATCCGGCTTCTCCCAAACCCGTCCCCGGGGCCAGGATGGCCATATTTCCATCCGGGTGGGGATTGCCCACGCGAATATCGAGCAGGCCGTCGGGGCCAAGCCCCGCCAATCCATAGGCCGTAACTTCCAAATCGTTAAGCAGGGTCACCGCCTTCACGCCCGTTGCCTGCCGAATCTCTTCTTCGTCCAATTTCCAGGGTAAATTGGTCACCTCCACGCTGCCTTGCACGACCGGGCCTGCGACTCCCAGGCAAATGCGGTCCGGCACGGCCTCCGGCTGGCCTTGTTGCAAAAACTCTTTCAGCATATCCAAACAGGAGCCGAAAGCAGAAGAGTGAAACGTGTTTTGCCTGATGAGCGTTATTTCGGCCTGGCTCGCGTCATACCAAGCTAAATTGGTCTTTGTGCCGCCGACATCGCCGGCCAGTACGGAAATTTTGCGCCCCGCCAGGGCAGCGCGGCCGGGAAAAGCAAAGGGAATCTGCAACGGTTCACTCATTTCCTGATTTTTCAAGAGGGCGTGATGTTTCCTTAAGTCGTCCCTAACCGCTTCGGGAAGCCCATTTCGCGGAATGGCTCCGCCAAATGTGCGCGTTCAGGGCGCATAGCGAAATGTTGCCTTCTGGTCGGCGACCTGCAAGTCAAAATTGCCCGGTTCTGTTACGGTTCTTAATTGGGCGTTGACAAAGGCAAGATCATTTTTGTCGATCGTGAAGGAAACAATCTGGCTTTCCCCGGATTTGAGACTGATCCGTTTGAACGCGCGCAGCCGCTGCATGCTGGGGGTGATGCTCGCATATTGCTGATGGGTATAAAGCTCCACGGTTTGGGAGCCGTCCCGGTCGCCGGTATTTTTTACGGTGAGGCTCACCTCCAACCGGTTGGATCCGCTGAGCACTGCAGTGCTCAATCGAATCTGGCTATAACTGAAAGACGTATAACTTAACCCCCAGCCGAAGGGAAAAAGGGGACGATAGCCATCCCAGGTCATGTCGGAATTTAAGATCTCGCGAACGTCTTCGGTGTGCTTGCGGTCATACAAGACCATTTCTCCCATGCTGCGCGGATAACTGAAAGGCAGTTTTCCAGAAGGGTCGTAATCTCCGACCAACACGTCGGCGATCGCTTCGGCGGTCTTTTTTCCTGACCAATAGGCCATCAGGATCGCTTGCATATCGGGTTCAATCGACGTAATAAACCTCGGTCTTCCCTCCGCCAGGACCAGGACCACGGGTTTGCCCGTAGCGGCAGCCGCTTTGGCGAGCGCAACCTGATTATCCGGGAGGGCCAGGTCCCCAATATTTCCCGGACTTTCGGCATAGGCATTTTCTCCCAGGCAGAGCACAATCAAGTCCACATCGGCAGCTGCTGCCTTGAGTTGGTCCAGGTCATAATTATCCGGGTTGTCAAAACCTTTTCCCCCGGCCACCTTCACGTGATCCCGGCCCAGTTTGTCCGTCAGCGCCTCGACAATCGTGCGGCTGTCTTTGGGATACCACGCTTCATCCTTACCTTGCCAACTGTATGACCAGCATCCGTTCAAGGCGCTGATGCTTTGAGCCGTCGGACCCGCTACGAGGATCCGGGCGGCTTTGGACAAGGGCAGTCGCCCGCCTTGGTTCTTCAGCAGGGTCATGGCCTCGCGCGCAGCCCGCAGGGCGACTTCCTGGTACTCTGGCCTGCCGAAATTAGGCGCTGCGGTAGATTCGGGATAGGGATCAGTGAATAGTCCCAGCCTCATTTTCAAGCGGAGAATGCGGCGCACCGCATCGTTGATCCGCTCGATTTTTACCTCACCGCGCTGTACGGCTTCTTTGAGGAGGTCAAAGAAAGAGAAGTCTCCGGGGACCATGCTCATATCGATTCCGGCATTGACGGCCATGACGACGGCTTCCCGCGGCGTGCTGGCTACCAGATGGCGCGTGTGCAAGCGAATGATGTCTTCCCAGTCGGTGACGATTAACCCTTGAAATCCCAATTCCCGCCGAAGAACGTCAGTAAGCAAGTATTTGCTGGCGTGCACGGGCTGTCCATTGATCTCACCGGAATTAATCATAATCGTGGCCGCGCCTGCCTTGACGGCTTCCCGGAACTGTGGCAAATAATGCTCCCGCAGTTCGATCTCGGGGATGTAGGCGGGGGTCCTGTCTTTGCCCGTCCGGGGATCTGAGTAGCCTAAATAATGCTTCATACAGCACGCTACCGCCGTTGGATGGGCCAGGCCATCTTCCTGGTAGGCATGCACCACGGCGGCGCCCAGCGTTTTTCCCAGATAAGTATCCTCTCCGTAGGTTTCTGGAAAGCGAGACCACAAGGGCTGACGCCCGCAGTCAAGAACAGGAGCAAAATTCCATCGGACCCCCGAAGCCCTCAATTCGGCGGCGGTGATCCGGCTGATCTCCCGGGCAAGTGCCAAGTCGCGGGTGGCGGCCATGCCAATGCTTTGCGGAAACAAAGTAGCATTCAGCGTATACGTCTGCCCGTGAATCCCGTCCAATCCATACAAGACGGGTATTTTCAGCCGGCCCTTGCTGGCCGCATCCTGAATGGCGATTTGAATGGCCCGCCAGGTTTCTGCGGAGAACGCATGGGCAGTCGTATTAATGATCGAACCGACTTTGTACCCCAATATGGCCTTATAAAGCGCCGCGCTGTCCAGGGAACCATCCTGATTGCCCCAGCCATTGCGAGCGACGACGGCCAGGGTTACTTGGGTCATCTGTCCGATCTTTTCCTCCAGGGTCATTTTTCCCAAGAGGGTTTCGATTTTAACCTGATCATCGGGTGAAAGCTGTGCAAGACAGCCAGAAGAAACCAGAAGGGAAACAGCCGTAAGCCATCGTTTCATGTCGGCAATGATTTGAGGGAGGATAAAAATACGGGTTCTTCGGAGCAAAAAACGCGTCCCGTAAATTTTGAGTGGCTCATCGAAGCAGGTGGTCCTCACCGTCCATAACGCCCGGTGCACAATGGACCAATGCCATATTCATCGAGGTATGGCTAAACCTGGAATATCCAGATAGAAAAAACAAAGGACCCAACGGCAAAATTGGCCATTAATTTAGCGTTTTCCGGGCGGCTCGAGAATGAAGCAGAACATAACATACGCTAATCAGCCGGAATAATTCCGAAGCCGGAATTCGCTTAAATGCGATCAGGATAAGGTCGTTTTGAACGGATTTCATAATGCGGGGTTCTGTGCCTTAAGGGCAGAACCCCACCGTTAGACCTTCCGCGTTTGCCTGCGTTTAATGGGATTACGCCGAAGATCATGTCATAGATTAGATATAAACAATTGATTATCAGTATTATACTTTCGGAATGCTGGTAATCCACCAGCTATTGCCAAAGCGATCCTGGATTCCCGCCGAACGCCCATAAGGCTGATCCGAAGGGCTGGCCAGGGACTGCGCACCCGCTTGAATGGCTTTTTCGTAGCGCTTGTCGGCGTCGTCGACGTAAACAAACATTCCCCCCGGACGTGGCGGGTATGTTTCCGTACTATCTGCAAACATGATCGTACAGTCTCCAATCATGATTTCGGCATGCTGAATGCATTCTTTGTTGCGCATCATCCGAAGGGTTTCCTTGGTGTCGAACACTTCTTGCATGAAGCTGGCAAATCGGTCTGCCTGCGGCAGGACCAGGTAGGGCATAACTTGCTGATAATTTTTCGGAATCGGCATAGTTTTTACTAAAGATACGATGGGCACAATATAGGCTGTATGCAGGGTTGCTCGTGAGCGCTTGATCCCTGCTCGCTCCCTGCATCGCTGAGCCCTACCCGAAGAAACAAGGGATATCAATCCGGGTGATGTCTGGAATTCAAAATAGATTTGTGACAAACAAGGCCTGACATGCCCAAGCTCTCCATGGTCCTATTGTATTTCTTCGTCGCCACTTACGGACTCGCGCAGTTGAGCCCGCAAAACCAGCGGTTACTGGCCAGGTTTCCGGTGCGTTGCAATATCCTGGACAAGCAAAACCATCGCATCAATCAGGCGAACGGATTTGTTATCGAGCACAATCATCACTTGTATTTTATCACGAATTATCATATCATCAGCGATACCAACTACTACAGCGGTACGGTCCATCCATTCTATGATAATGGAAGCATCGCTGAACCTTGGGCATTGGATTTACGCATGCACCGGAAAAAAGAAAACGCCTGGACATTTAGCAAGCTCCCCCTTTTTATCAATGGAAAGCCGGCCTTTTTTCGCATGAAATTCTCCGGCAAACTGGCAGACATCATGGCAATCCAGATCCACGACACGGGATCCTTTCAATTCGAACCGGTAGAGTACCTGGTTGAACCTCCGTACTCGCCAGGGAATGGAGATCTGATTTATTTGGCTGGTTACCCTCTTCCGTTGAAAGATGGTCCTGCAATCCGGGTAGGCAAAGTATTGGAGACGGACAGTGTGCCCACAACTCGTCAGGGTAAACTTCCGATGTACCTGATCGACCTTTCTTCTCCAGGATGGTATTCGGGCAGCCCCGCATTCTTCTGGAACCCGGAGTTGAACAAGCCTGTACTCGTGGGGATCATTGGAAATGCGGACGAGGAGGAAAATACCGGCATCTGGAGAATCGATTTTCTTCGGGAAATGATTGTACATCTCCCCTAGTGAGCAGGAACATCCTAAAATTTACTAGTTGAACAAGAGGGGTTGGAATCTGCGCATGGCCGCAAAATTCCTGGTTTCCTTGAAGCGTAAAACTGAATATTTTGAAAAAAATAAGGGTTTACCCCTAGTAACATCTAAGCATTTACCATAAAAATTCAATAAACACTTGACAACTATTACAATATGTAACATATCCTATTATCTTTGGGCTCCATAATACAGTTAGTACAGTTTAGATAAGGCCCGGTTATTCTTAATCGGGTTTCTTTTTTCCGGCGCCATCGGTCCAAGTAAAAAGAAAGAGGCAATGCCTATTGCCTCTTAACTTTCTGCTTAAACCAAAAACTAACTGCTGATACAAAAATAAGGTGGCCCGGAGCTTCCAACAATACCCATTTCTGGGTATTTTTTAGGCCAGCCGGATTAGTCCGATTTCGCCCTTTCGCGGTCGGGGGCCCCAGTAAGTAAGGCATCCAACCTAGTCCGCATATCCCATAACCTGCCAAAAAAGCCCAACGAAAGACAATCCTCGGATTCTTTAAACGTTAAGTATGGACTGTCTCCAATAAAGCCAATATTCCATGGATTTCCATGACATCATCGCTGACTTGATTCACTACTCCATCCGGCTGAAGCAATTGCCGATCGAAATTGCTCAATCGGACGACTACCGGAAAAGACTCTTGCAAACCCGGGCACCGGGAGGAACCCTATCGCTGGAAGATTCCTCCGCCATCTACGAAGAATACCTCATCATGCTCCGAAAAAAAGAAGAAGAATCCGAAGCCCAGGACAAAGTAGATCGGGCCCGCAATTTCTTGCTTGAGCACCTAAAGGCTTTCGAAGGAGCCAAATTGGTGTTTCCTTACGAACCGCAGGGTCAAACGCTCAAATATTACCTGATTTACCTGGATGAGCATGGGCAGGTACTGTATTCCTAATCAGAAGCGCAAAGAGAATGGAATTTCGTCAAAAAAACCCCAGGATAAAAATCCCAGGGGACTACCGATTGCTTGCGATACTCGTTATCCTGCAAATAGAGCACAAGAGGATTAATTCAGGGTTAAGAACCGATCTTATTTATCAACATTCCCCGAATCTCTTACTGGCGCCCGATTGGTCCGGCTAGAAAAGATGCAATTTTCCTGCGACCTTATTATCGCAAGCCATTTTTCCGTGCTAGTGGGCATTTATTCGCTCCTGGAGCCCATCAGTCATGGTCTCCTGCACCGCCTGGAAGACTTTGAGTAGGGCCAGGTGGTCGTGGTACCGGAGCAGTCGGCCACAAGGATGACCATGTGGAAATGCGAGAAACCAGCAGGCTGCGACAGAATGATCCCAAAATTCCGATTAGGTACTTGTTGAGCAATTGCAAAGAAAACCTGCTCCGTCCCGCTCATCAGGACGCTCAAAAGATCAGCGAAGCGAATTCATCCAAACTAAGTCGATGCTTGTCTACTTATCGAACAGCAAGTGTGCGAAAACGGACGATCGGCTGGGCCGAAACAAAATTTAAATCATTGATTTATAATAATATACTTATGTGGCATCATTTGAGGATCTAATTTAAGGCTTGCCTTCTTTTTATGTCAGTAACTCTTGCATCATGTTGAGAAATTATTTAAAGATCCCCTGGCGAAATCTCACCAAAAACAAGATTTCCTCGCTAATCAATATTGGCGGTCTAACGATCGGCATGGCGGTAGCCATGCTTATCGGACTTTGGATTTACAGCGAACTAACGTTCGACAGGAATTTCCCGAACTATCCCCGCATCGCCCAGGCCATGCAAAATCAATGGATCAATAACGAAACGGCGACTTGGGACGGCGAGGCCTATCCTTTGGGTCCCGAACTTCGAAACAAATACGGCAGCGATTTCAAACACGTAATCATGTCCGGGTGGACCGCCAGTCATATACTATCTGTGAATGAAAAAAATATACAGGAGTCCGGCAATTATATGGAGCCAGGCGTTACGGATATGTTGTCGCTGGATATGTTGAAAGGCAGCCGGGACGGTCTGCAACTCCCTGAGTCGATCCTGCTTTCCCAATCTGCTGCCAAGGCCCTTTTCGGTGCCGCAGATCCCATGGATAAGTCGGTGGAGGTTGACCACAAGCTAACAGCCAAAGTAAGTGGCGTTTACCGGGATCTTCCGTTCAATTCTTCCTTTGGCGACCTCCTCTTTATATGCCCCTGGCAATTGTTGGTAAGGGCCGAACACTACGATACCCAGTTTAACAATCCCTGGGGCGCGAGCTGGTTCCAGGTACTGGTTCAGATTGCCGATAAAGCGGATATGGATCGGGTTTCCGCCAAGATCAAGAATGTCAAGTTGAATGCCCTGGACAACAAAAAAAATGATGACGCCCGATTCAGGCCGGTCATTTTTTTGCATCCCATGAGCAAGTGGCACTTGTATTCAAATTTCAAGAATGGAGTGATTGCGGGTGGGCGGATTCAAAATGTATGGCTCTTTGGAATCATTGGAATTTTTGTGCTGCTGCTGGCCTGCATCAATTTCATGAACCTGAGTACAGCACGGTCCGAAAAAAGGGCGAGGGAAGTAGGCATACGGAAGTCGATTGGTTCCCTGCGCCGGCAGGTGATCGCCCAATTTTACTGTGAATCCCTTCTAATTGCCGTTTTTGCTTTTTTCGCGTCGTTGGTCGTTGTCCAATTGGCGCTGCCTTTCTTTAATCAGGTAGCCGATAAAAAAATGTCTATCCTTTGGAAAAGTCCGCTGTTCTGGGTGGCCGGGATAGGATTTGGACTCATGACCGGATTAATTGCCGGCAGCTATCCTGCACTTTACCTGTCTTCCTTTAGGCCCGTAAAAGTGTTGAAAGGTACTTTTCGAGTTGGCCGTCTGGCTGCGATTCCCCGGCAGGTGCTCGTCGTTTTGCAATTTACCGTTTCAGCCGTCCTGATCATCGGCACGATTATCGTGTACAAGCAAATTCAATTCGCCAAGGACCGACCAGTGGGATATGATAAAAACAACTTGATAAGGATACCCCTTCAAACCGAAGAAATAAATAAGCAATATCCTGCAATTCGAAACGAACTGATGGAAAGCGGTGTAGTCGCTTCTGTTGCGGAATCGGAAAGCCGGATCACCGATATTTACATAACCAACAGCGGCCTTACCTGGAAGGGCAAAGATCCCTCCTTGCAGGAGGAATTTGTGACCTTGGGGATTACCCCCGAGTTTGGAAAGACCGTCGGGTGGAAAATAAAGGAGGGTCGTGATTTTTCTGCGTCGTTCCTAAGTGATTCTTCGGGCTTTATCATAAATGAAGCAGCCCAACGGTATTTGGGATTTAAAAGCCCGGTCGGAGAGACCATTACCTGGAATGGCAATGGCAATTTTCGGATAATCGGAGTCGTTAAGGATATGGTGACCCGTTCTCCTTATGACCCAATAAAGCAAACCTTTTTCTATTTGCGAAATGGCCCGTTGTCCAATCTGCTGATCCGAATCAATCCAAACCGCAGTGCGTCAGCCGCCCTGAGTAAAATTGCGGCCATATACCACAAGTATGCGCCTTCAACTCCATTTGAATTCCAATATGTTGATGAAGAGTACGCCAGGAATTTTGACAATGAAGAACGCATAGGAAAGCTCGCTAGTTGCTTCGCAGGCCTGGCGGTCTTCATCAGCTGCCTGGGGCTCTTTGGCATGGCTTCATTTGTTGCCGAGCAACGAATAAAAGAAATTGGCGTGCGAAAGGTTTTGGGCGCTTCCGTATTCAACCTTTGGCGCCTCCTGTCCAGGGATTTCATCGTTCTCATCATCATATCTCTTTTCTTGGCTATTCCCCTGGCCTACTATTTTATGCACCGCTGGCTGTTGAATTACCCATACCGGGAAAATATAGCCTGGTGGATTTTTGGCATAACCGCCATAGGTGCAATAGTCACTACGATGGCCACCGTAAGTTACCAAAGCATTAAAGCTGCCTTGATGAACCCGGTTAGAAGCCTGCGTTCAGAATGACCGGATTTGGATATGTTGATAAAAGGTTCTAACCGGCGCCGCGCTTCCCTGGTTCAATTGTCAAATGCGACCTGATCCGGTTAGGTTACGAAGCTACCCATGCTAATTCAATGGCGTGGACTAGTTCAAGGCCAGTGATTTTTGCCTGATTATCTTACCTACCCGATGGCACTCCCGCATCAATGGGGTACAATTTTCTGATTAGCATCACCAAAATGCACAGATAAAAGGGAATATAGAACCGGTCAGCCACATTGGGCTGCAATACAAACCGGACGAGTATTGTCAAACCTATTGCGCAGAGGAGGAGCTGATCCGTCCCGAGGTTTTTGAATAGCTCCTTTCCCCGCCGCATGAATATCAGGCAGGAAAGTAGCAGGAACAAGATAAAATGGGAATAAAACAGTCCGGTCAGAATATGGGAAAAAGTCAAGGATACATATTGGCGCAGATGAAATGCAGGCATATAGCTGTAGGACAAATTCAGCCATTTCAGGAATGTGGGATAGTACAATATGCTCCAGCCATAGGGGATGGCATTCCTGCTGATGGACAAATAGGCACATAAAAAGATCGCAAGGATCAACAAATACTTCTTCACCGATATTGCATAGGCCCATTTATCCGAAAAAGCCAGCAAGGAAATAAAGAACAAGGCCGGGATGATATTGTCTAAGCGGGTGAACACCGACAAAAGCAAGGAAATGATCAAAAGAAACAGGGATTTTCTTTCCAGCAGCATATAGCAGGCTCCAAGCAAAAAAAAGGCGGACAGGCAATCTGGTGAAAAAGTCCTCAATACCTCCCACATAGGCGCCGATACCATGATCAATGAGCTAATTATTACGGAAAGCAAAATAGGCAAATATCGCTTTACCCAGAAGATCAACAGGATCCCGATGAGGAAATAAGCGATACAAGAAGGTAAAAGAGCGGCTTGAATCAATGGCACCCCGAGCAGGTAAAACAAATACAGTAACCTCGTGTACAACGGCTTTACCAAATAAAAGGGCATTTGCTGTCGAAATGCGGAGGGATCTTCAGCCATTTTCCTTCGGTATTCGAGCCCCCCGTCGGAAAGCTCACTATAGGCTGCCCCCGGCAATTGTTGCCTGGCCAGCCGGTAAACCGTGTCGTGCACCAGGCGATCGTCCGCATGATCATACCCTATGGCAACTGCCATATACGGCAGCATATCCCAATTGTAATTGGGCCTGGAAAAGGAATACAGGGCAACAAGCCCTAGAAAGAGAAAATATAGACAAAGAATCAGCCTTTGTTTCATCTTGTCAGCTGTTCGCAGTTTGTCGGGACAAGGTGAAATTCCCTGCCTACAGATATCTCAGCCATTTCCTTTCCGGGTGCGCAAACTTATAGGACGCATACCGTCGGCATACAAAGAATAGGATCACCAGGTCAATCAAATAAACCAGGTACAATAAAGGAAGCCCCCAGCGCTGGTCTTCTGACAATTCGACGAAAGGGGCAGTAGGGTACCATTCCTGGTGCGTTTTCCCGGATAATATAAGGTTCACCAGAAGCGCGGAAGTATGAATTAGCAAAATATGGAGCAGGTAATAGAACATAGGTACACGCCCGAAAACGGTCAATAGGTTGGCAAACCATCCCTTCGCCCGACCCGCCCAAGGCGCTAAAGCGATCAAGGGTCCTAGGGTCATCAGCAAGAATATTTGAGAAGGCGGGTATTTCTGCTGAGCTAATAGGCGGAATAAAAAAGGCAACGGTCCCTGATATGGAGGGGAAAGCAGGATCACGCAAATGCCAGAGACTACAAAGGCTATTATAGCCGTAAGCCCAATAGCATAGCAGTACTTTTTCATCCTTGCTGGTGGGAAAAGCAAAACTTGCCCAAATCCGTATCCAGCCATCATGACCCCAATCCAGGGGATCAGCACGTATAGAATGGCAATCCAAGGCATACCCTCCTGGCCCGAAGGATAAAAAAATTCCCAAACCCGGCCGATGGCTGGACGCACCGATAGGGGAAACAGTTGCGGGACATAGTGGAAAGCCTGTTGTCCAAAAATAACCACCAGTCCAATTATCCCTATGGCGGTGGCCCGCAACTGCACAAAGGCGGAAAGGATTACCATACACCAGCCCAACATCCAGATCACGCCGGCCAACATGAACTGTGAAAAGTTCAAATTAAAAGTCCAGAAAAACCGGATAACAGTAAGTTCCAATACAACGAGCAGGATACCACGGGTAAGCAGGAAGCGCGCAAGTTTTCCTCGATCATTTAGCTTGATTTGGTACAAAAAGGCGCTTGTACCGGCCAAAAAGGCAAACCCCGGCGCGCTAAAATGGGTCACCCATCGAGTGAAAAAAATCCCGGGGGAAGGGCCGCCTGCCGGGATGCCGGAATAGACCCGGACATGGTCGACGGCCATCAAGACCATGATGGCACCTCGTAACAGATCAACCGCCTGAATCCTGGTGGTCGGAGTGGTATTGGGAAGGGTTGAATGGCCCAACATATGCTGCAGGTTTTGGCTGAGTGAATTATTTTCGGTCTTTCTTTACGAGTAATACAAGATGTGTCTTGCCTCAATAACCATAAAGGCATACGATGGGCATGGAATCGAGCAATAAGATATCAATTTAAGAAATAATCCCAAAATCGATAGGGCAACAGCTCCCGGCATTTAGCCTTACCGCAGTAGAAATATGTTCCAATCAATAAATGCCCGAAATTCGAAGAAGTAGCTATAATCATAAACAAAACAACATCATCCCGATGTATACCATTGCACCCGAAATCTTCCGCAAACGGTTATTGATAGAAGGTTATTTTGATTCATCCGTTAATGGGCAATTTATTATTGATTTCTTTAGTTTCATTACGCATGAATTGGGCCTGAAAACCTACGGTGAACCTATAATCCACGCAACGAGCGGGGTAGGCAAGGAAGCAAACCAAGGCTATGACGCCTTTGTACCCTTGATAGACTCCGGCATCTACATTGGAGTTTGGAGTGATCAGAGATTTTTGACTCTTATCATATATACCTGCAAAGATTTTGATGAGGTAAGAGCCGTCCAATTGACAAAGGAATATTTCACATTAACCACATCAGAGTATAAACTTTTTTAACCATGATTGCAAGAATTTGGCACGGTATGACAAACATGACAAACCTTGACGCATATGCTGATTTCTTAAAAAAAACCGCTATGCCTGACTACAAAACAACCGCAGGATTTAAAGGATTGACATTTTTGAGAAACATTTCAAATGGTGTGGCAAATTTTGTACTCATAACCTATTGGGAGGATATGGAAGCAATAAAAGGCTTTGCCGGTTTGGATTATGAAAAGGCAAAATACTATCCAGAAGACAACAACTTTCTACTAGAATTTGAAGAGACAGTTCAACATTTCGAAGTATTTGCTTCTTAGGGAACGGACGCAATTATTACTGATATTTGGGTCGTCTTGTCGCAATTCATAAATTGTTTGCTGCCCGAACGAATTTTGGGATATCATGAAAGTCCTTCACATCGTCGGCTATCAATCGGAGGAGTTGCTTATCACTCTCGAAGAATTTCCGCAGCTGCGCCTTGTAGCTGTTGATCAGTGAACCGCCTCGGGTAATGGATGTTATTTGTTTCGCGTCGTCTTCCAGTACATATACCTCAGCAATCGCACCCATTGATCCTTTGGCTAAGTCAGATGAATTATATGTATAATAATAATATTCGCTTATTTTCCTTCCCAGCTCAAGTGGCCATACAAAAACAGTTCTATCCTCATCATCTACCACTTTTGAGACATAAGTATATTTTTTTGATTTGTAAGTAAATCCATAGCCATTGATGTCTTTTGGTTTTAGGCGAACTTTTTTGCTGTTGCTGTCCAAAATGACAACAGATGAAAAGAGCTCCAATTCATTGAAGCTCCCTACATTAAATGGAATCCTCATTTTACACAAAATAGTATCCCCCTTTTTTGAGATGATGTAGCCATCCGCATATTCGTCTTTGGCCATGCCATTTATGCTAAAAAACCAAAGCAGCGACAAACTAAGAAGGAGATATTTCATGGTCCTGTATTATTCCTATCGTCTGGACAAAAATACCAAAGATTAGCTGGCTCAAATCGAATTCGCAAATGATCAGACGGCGAGCAAGGAAGGCAAATCTTTCACCTAAGTTCTCTGCCTATCCTGATGTCCAGAACAAGCGTCATTTGAAGGTCAATAGTTCTAATAACTACGCCTTAACGACATGCCACACAAGAAACTGCATAAATTTACGTTGGATATTCACGCAACGCTAGCCATAATGAATAATCTGCTAAGGACGAGTCTCCCCTCTCAGAATACGGGTTTCCTTCACAATTCATCAGTGACGACATTTTGGCTTGGCGGATTGCATATCGGTAATTCTTTAAAGTCATTCATTTTCTCCTTACATGAAATTCTTGAATTCCCCTTATTCAAACCAAAACATTGCATATGAAAATGCTTTCTTTTCTCTTTCTGATTGGGAGCTATTTTGCAGTGGGCACTATTAAGGCGCAGCCCGAATGCAGCGGTGTCTATTTAACGGCCAATGATTTCTTGGTGGGGAGATTATGCAATGTATGTGCAAGCAGGAAGACTTCTAAGCAATCATATTATGATCTCTTAGCGAATAACCACTTTTTTATCGTCCGGCCGGACTATGCCTGGAGGCGGATTGATAAAAAGGATGTGTTTGCAATAAAGAGTTGCGAGGGCGAAATTGTAAGGATTTATCAGGGGAGCAATTATTATTTATTGAACCCGACCGAACGCATACCTATATATAAAGCTCTCATGAATCCGGTAAGCAAAGGCAATATAATAAGAGTGAAATATTGCTTCAGCATTGATCCTGTATCCGAAATGCAGGATCTCACAATAGATAATCTTAAAGCAGCATTCCCAGAAAATCATCCATTTGCAAATGCCATAGTCGCAAGTTTCAAAGAGGATAGCGATTTATATGCATATAACAATATTAACAAATGTTTTGAGCTCAATCTGGTGTTTGAATCATGCAAATAATAACCAACCTAGCCCAGGCAAGAGAAAAAAATAATAAGATTCAGTGGACTGCACTGGGCTCGAACCAGTGACCTCTGCTCTGTCAAAGCAGCGCTCTGAACCAACTGAGCTAGCAGTCCGGCAAAAAACGGGAATCAAAGATAATGTTTATAGGTCTGTAATGTTTTCGTGCAAGCCGAAAATTCATGTCGCAAGTCTCAGATGCCCCTCCGCATCAGTTCTTTTTTGATCAGTCCCAATTCCCTGCCCGTCTGCCCGGACACCGAGCTGTTTTCTTGAGCTCTTCGCATGAGGTAGGGCACCACGTCTCCGATCGGACCGAATGGCAAGTACTTGCTGACCGAGCATCCTGCCTTGGCCAGGTTGAACGTAATGTTATCGCTCATGCCATATAGCTGGGAAAAATGCACATGAGGATGGTTCAGTGGTAATCCTTTATCGAGCAACAGCCGGACCGCCAGCAGATTGCTCTCCTCATTATGCGTAGCCACGATGAGTGCAGTCTTATCGATATTTGCCATGCAAAAAGATACTCCGGCGTCATAGTCCCGGTCGGTCGATGCTTTGTCCGGCTGGATCGGTGAAGGATAGCCGTTTTCTGAAGCGCGCATCCTTTCCTTTTCCATATAGGCCCCCCGAACTAGTTTGACGGCCAATAAAAATTGGCGGATTTCGGCTGCCTCCAGGCAATCCCGGAGAAAGGCCATCCGGTCATGACGGTAAAGCTGGACGGTATTGTAAACCACAATTCGCCCCTGATTGTATTTATCCATCATCAGAATGGCCAGCACGTCCACGGGATCTTGGATCCAGGTCTCTTCGGCATCGACCAATACGCCAATCATTTTTTCAGAGGCAAATGCACATATCCGCTCCATCCGCTGCTGGACCCGCTCCCACTCTGCTTGTTCTTCGGGAAGAAGTGCATCAACCGCCTTACCGTAGCGCTTCATCAACGAACCGGCATTGAGTTCTACCGACCGGTCCAGCTTCTCCAAGAGTCCGAATCGCGCAAACCCTGTCACCTTAATACTGATGAGGGGTATATTGCCTTGCGTTGCAGCATAGGCGATCACCCGCATAAATTCTTCACAGGCCTGGTCGAAGCCGGCCTCGCCGTCTTCCCCTCCTTCTACTCCATAATCAAGAATCACCTGCACATGGTATTCACCCAGCTTGGCGGCAACATTGGCCGTTTCTTCCAAGGTCTCGCCGCCTACAAATTGGCCGAAAATAGTCTGGCGGATTAGTGTTTTTACCGGCAGCCCCGCACGGAGCGCCCAGGGCGTGAGCCGGGTGCCCAGCTGAACAAGCCATTGGTGCCCCATACTGGAAAACAGGAAATGGGCCCTTTTCAGTTCCTTGTCAGATTTGTATTCGAATGCGTTGGCGGTATTGTCGAAGGAAATGGCCTCTTCCCGAAGCGTCATGCGAGCGGGGGTTAGTATGGCGACAAATATAGGTAGTAAATAGCGATCAGAAACTGATCCGCGGAATCCCCTGGCCCTCAATAAATATTTGTCTATTTTCGAAGGCCATCCAAGCTATTCGTCGAATATCAAATGGCATTTTCCCGGTGAACATCACTTTGACGGAGATCTGGAAGTTCAGCATTCCCATGGAGCCATTTACCATTGCAACGGCCACCATGGAGTATGCGCAGAATATATTCATCCGCGTACACACCGATGAAGGAATTTATGGCGCGGGGGAATGTTCCGCCTTTCCATCGATTGTCGGAGAAACGCAGGCCACCTGCTTCGAGTTGGCGAAGGATTTCGCTTCGATCTGGAAAGGGAAAGATCCCCTGGCTTTGGAAGAACGGATGATAAGCCTCGAACAGTATTGTCCTGGGAATCCGACAATCCAGAGTGCTTTTGATATGGCCCTTCATGACCTCGCTGCCCGTAAAGCCGGCCTGCCGCTATATCGATTTCTGGGCGGCGGGAAAAAAGAGATGGAAACAGACCTGACAATCGGGATTGGGACGCCGGCCGATATGGCCCTGGCCGCCAGGCGGTATATCGATAAGGGAGTACGGATCCTCAAAATAAAGCTTGGAAAAAACGGTCCCGAAGATGTCGAGCGAATCCGAAGGATTCGGGAAATGGTCGGCCCAGGGCCCCGCATCCGGATTGATGCCAATCAGGGCTGGACCTTTCCTGAAGCGCAATCAGCGCTGCAGGCGATGGCAGGCTTTGATATCCAATTTTGCGAGCAGCCCATGCGGACCCTTCAGGATCGATTGCTTCCCGAACTCAGAAAAACCACCAGCATTCCGATCATGGCGGACGAGAGCGCGTTCAACCAGGCGGATGCCGTTCGGCTGATTGAATCGGGATCCTGTGACCTGGTCAACATCAAGCTCGCAAAGTCAGGCGGCATCCTGGAGGCCCGCAGGATCCACGACGCCTGCCGGGAAAGAAAGGTCCCCTGCATGCTGGGCGGGATGCTGGAAAGCCGCATTGGCTTGACGGCATTCGGGCATTTGGCCATGGCCTGCGATAATGTGGTCTTTTACGACCTGGATACCTGCCTGCTGGGGCATCGGGTAGATCCGGCTATTGGGGGTATCCGCTTTCGCGGCTATTTCCTGGAAATTCCGGATGAACCGGGAATCGGCGCCGACGCACAGGACAGCTTCCTGGCCCATTGCGAGCGGGCAGCCATTTGATCCGGCGGAGCTTAATTCCGAACCGCCTCGCAATTGGCCCGATCCCGCTATTTTTGCGCAAACAAATTCTATGTCCGGACTGGCAAAAACCCCCCGCGATTCGAGTGTGATCATGACCGAGCTGGTGCTTCCCAATGATACAAATGTTCATGGCAACCTGATGGGGGGCCGCTTGATGTACTGGATGGACATCGCCGCGGCGCTGGCTGCCGGCAAACATTGCCATGCGCCCGTGGTCACGGCGTCCGTTGACAATATCTCCTTTGAAAGTCCGATCAAGCTCGGCAATGTAGTTCACATCGAAGCCCGGGTGAGTCGGGCATTCAATACTTCCATGGAAGTTCACCTCAAGGTCTCCGGCGAAGACATGCGCGAACAAAATCATTATAAGAGTAATGAAGCCTATTACACTTTTGTAGCCCTCGGGACTGACGGGAAGCCGCGAACGGTCCCGCAGTTGGTTCCGGAAACGGAGGAGGAAAAACGAATCTTTGACGGCGCTTTGCGCAGGCGGCAACTTCGGCTGATCCTTGGTGGAAAGATGAAACCCAGCGAGGCAGACGAATTGCGGGCGCTTTTTGTCCGATGAACGGAGGGCCTAGATATGTCGGCTTTAGCCAAAAAAATTGCTTGGGTCGCTGATGTGTTGATGCTTGCCGCCATACTTATCTCCAGCATATTTCGGGATATCGGATCAGAGCGCCTTTATCCCGCCGACCTGCGAAACCGGATATTGGGAGCCCGATTGCAAAAAGTCGGCCGATCGCCCTATTTCTATCACTGGCGGCCGGAAGATGGCCTCCAATATTACGACCCATTAAATGGGATTAGTCCAAATGTATCCAATGTAACGTCCACTCCTTTTCTCCATGATTTATTGATTCCCATTTGTGGCTTGCCGCAACGCAGCATTTCAATTATTTGGTTCATCCTGCAATACGTGATGCTGGCTGGGATGGCGCTTTTCTTCATCTGTTTGGCGCGATCGCGGACAGAAAAATGGATAGTAGTCCATGCGACATTCTTTTTCCTCCTGACAGAGGCCTGGATTGACAGTGTTTACTGTGGGCAGGTTTACCTGTTTATTGCCTTTCTCCTGTCCGGGACCGCGTTTGGACTGCTTCGAAAGCCAGGTCGCCTGAACTTGGTGGTAGCAGCCATTTTTGCTTCCGTGCTGGTCCTCGTCAGACCCACGGCGCTCGTTCTATTTCTGCCATTGCTCCTTTTTCCGAAAAAATCACTGGATTTTCTGAAAGCCAGCGGCGGCTGCCTGCTCATTTATGGTCTCTTTGTCCTGTTTCATCCGAAGGAGCGCGCATTTTGGAATGATTACCGGGGCGCATTGTCAGACCAGGTGAAGGTGCACCAGCAGATGGTTGATAGGCATTATCCCCTTACGAGTTTTCCGCCTGTCAACGCGTTGGAAGGTTTTGACTTTTCGACCATTCGATCCTATTATCGGCAACATCCCGCCACAAACCATTCAGAAAATGGCAATTTTTTTGTGCTCTACCAGCATATTATCCACCGCACTCTACCTCTGCCCGCTCTCGGAATCATATTCTTCACGATACTAGCGGGTTTACTTACTGCCGCCTTCGTGCGAAGGCAGGCTCAGGCATTTAGCTGGGGTTCCGCAGTCCTGCTCGCGATGATCTTCTTCATGCTGGCTGATCTGTTTAGTCCAATCCACCGGCAGCAGTATTATACGGTTCAATGGTTTCCCTTACTGCTTTTTGCCATTACCGTTGGCAGGAACATACCGGCCTGGATTCAGTGCATCCTGATCGCAGGTCTGCTTTTGAACATCAGCAATACGAATCTGATCCCGATTCGGCACACGGTTGGAGAATACCTTTGGTTACTATCGCTAATTTTGGTGGCGTTCGCAAAGCCGCGTCCGGACTGGCAAAGATGAAGCCCAGCGAGGCAGACGAATTTCTGTCGCAGTTTGCCACACGAAATAGCCTTTCACTTCTGGCCGCTGCTGTCCGATTCACCCATTCTTTGGCTCGGGGAATCGTGTTTGAGCGAATCTTACCATGCGCCTGCAGAAACAAGGTAAGGTAGTAGTCGGGTAACCCAACAGCAATTACAAGCTGGCACCATCTTGATTTCATTACTTTCATTCAAGAATTTATTCCCCATTTACCAGAAAGGATAACAGGTTTTGTTTTAATTGATTGACTTGATCTGTATTGGTGAAGAATACAAATCCAAATTTCTTTTCGCGATTAAGCACAAATGATCCCGTGTACCCCCAATTATTGCCTCCATGAGAATAGTTTGTTCCATATTTCGTAGGACTAATGGCAAATCCCAGACCCCATGCAGTGACGCCGGGATGCGTTCTCCTTGAACTAGAATCTAGCTGGACTTGTTCTTTTAGCATTTCATCCTGACTTTCCTTTGTCAAAATTTTATTTTTCATCACTGCAATTAAAAATTTTGCAAAATCCATCGGTTCAGAATACAAACCGCCCGCCGGGTGGAAAGAAAATTTGTCACTGGGTTCGTAAACCACCGTGTCTCCTACATGGCCCGCAGCCAGGTTTTTTGCTATGTATGGATCAATCGTATAGCGTGTATGTCCTAACTTCAATGGATTCCCTATCTCTTTTAGAAACAAGCTGTCCAAATTTCTAACATTGCAGTTCGTCAAATGAGCGACCACCTTTGCCAGGTATTCATACCCCTCCCCTGAATAGGACCACCTAGTGCCTGGTGTAAAAAATATCTTTAAAGTGTCATTTTCCCGCCAGTTAGGGAACCCGGTAGTATGATCTAACACCATTCGAGCAGAAATCAGCTTATAGCGGTTATCGTAAGCAATATCCGGATACGGCCAGTATTTGTATAAAGGAGTGTCCAACGACAATATATTTTCATCTACCAGCCGCAGGACAAAAAAGGCAAAGACGGATTTCCCCATGGAGGCGCATTCAAATAATGTTTTTCTATTCACCTTTTCCTGAGTATATATATTGGCTATTCCCATCGCGCGGTCATACACAACTTTTCCATCGTTGATAATGGCGATGGAAAGACCCATTATTTTCAGGGAATCCATTTGCTTACTCAGAAATTGATCGATTTCCGTCTTGTCTATTGGTTTGCCACTTAGTGTTTTTATCTGGCAATGGGAATGCATGGCACAGAAGAAAAAAAAGAAAAGAATGGAAGCACGATGTTTCATTAATGAATATTATTATGAAAGGGAATTTATCAGCTTTAAGAAGCGGGGCGCCTGCACAATCCGGACGCAGGTTTCCGGCTAAATGATTGCCTCAGGTCCGAGATGGGTTTTCCAAAATTCCGTTATACTAAGTTTTGGAAGTTTTAAACCTCCTCCATCAAATGTCGCTTGGCTTTGCGGGGAGTACCCCTTCTACAGAGCCGCATGGTGCGGCCCCTTCATCATGTATTTCCGGCTCTGCTCGATCGCATCCATGATCTGCTCCATAATCACTTCGGCCGGAGCCTCATAGTCCAGGTCCAGGGGCGCCTTGAAACAAACACTCAGCCGGGTTCCCCGCTTTTTGAATTTCAGGCCCTTCTTGTTGAAGGCGCGCCAAAATCCATTGATTACGACCGGGACGACAATGGGGCGGCTCTGCCGGATGATCAGCGCCGTTCCTTTTCGAGCCGGCGCAAAGGGTTTGGTCGTGCCTTGGGGAAAGGTGATCACCCAGTTGTCTTCCAGTGCGCGGGTAATCTTTCGGGTGTCCGAAGGGTCCAGTCCCCGGCGCACTTCTCGGCTTTTGGTATTCCAGGTCCGCCGGACTGTCAGGGCGCCGGCGAGGGTGAAGAGCCGGCTGATGAAACTGCCCCGCATGGTTTCGGCAGCCGCAACATAATACACATGAGTAAAGGGATTTAGAAGATAAAGAGGTATGCCCAGGCGGTTTTTCCTGCGCCACTTGACCGCGCAGAAAATGTGCAGGAATGTGATGACATCGGCGAAATAGGTCTGGTGATTGCTGACAAAAAGCACATTGCGGGGAGGGAGCTTTTCGATGTGCTCGGTTCCGGAGATCCGTAGCTTGTTGAACCAAGCCAGTCCGGGATAGGAAAAAATCCCGACGATCAGATAAATCCCCTTGCGGAACAGACGGAACCGGCTTAGCCTGTCTACAAATGATCCCATGGATGATATTCGCGGGCAATCTTTACCGAATGTACGGAATAATGCATATTTAGGATGCTGAAAAGCAAAGCGCCCCGATGGATTCGGGGCGCTTTGACCTATGCAGTCCGGGGCAGATTATTGGCTGGGCGGATAGCCAGTCCCTTTCTCTTCCTGCTTCAACTTCTCTTTGATTTCGGCCAGGCGGCCCAGATCACCCAGGGTCGGTTTTTCCACCTTGCTCTGGATATTTTTAACCACTTTTCGCGCACTATCGGTATCGGTACGGGCCTCTTTGCGCGCAGCTTCTTTTTCTTCCATCCGGGCCTGTTCCCAAAGGCGGGTGTGGGAAAGAACGATCCGTTTTTCGTTGCGGTCGAATTCAATCACCAGGAATTTCGCCGTTTCATCGGCCACGATCTGTTTGCCATCTTCCTTGTTGAGGTGACGGTTCGGCGCAAATCCCTCCAGCCCGTAGGGCAATTGAACAATAGCGCCTTTCTCGTCTTTTCGGATGACGGTGCCATCGTGGGATGTACCCACGGCAAAGGTTTCCTCCAATGCATTCCAGGGATCTTCCTCGAGTTGCTTATGCCCCAATTGCAATTTGCGGTTATCCTTGTCCATTCCCAATATGACCACGTCAATATGATGTCCCACGCGGGTGTATTCGGAGGGGTGGTTGAACCGCTTGAGCCAGCTTAGGTCGCTGATGTGGATCATGCCACCGATTCCGGGTGACAGTTCCACGAATACGCCATATGGCGTAATGTTCTTGACCAGTCCTTTGTGCTTGCTGCCCACGGGGAACTTCTCTTCGATGCTGTTCCAGGGATCTTCGCTGAGCTGCTTGATGGAGAGGCTCATTTTTCGGGAGCCCTTGTCCAGGGTAACGATCTTGGCCTGGTATTCATCCCCTAGCTTAAAGAATTCCTTGGCGTTGATGGGCGTGTTGGCCCAGGTAATTTCGCTCACGTGCACCAAGCCTTCCACGCCCGGCATGATTTCCAGGAATGCGCCGTAGTCTTCGATGTTTACCACGCGGCCCTTGACGATCTGTCCTTCGCGGATATTCTCCGGCAAAACGTCCCAGGGGTGGGGAGTCAGTTGTTTTAGGCCCAGGCTGATCCGCTTCTTGCCGTCGTCGAAGTCCAGTACAACCACCTGTAGCTTTTGATCCAGTTTGAGGACCTCGCTGGGATGGCTGATCCTTCCCCAACTGATATCGGTGATGTATAGCAGCCCGTCCAAACCACCCAGGTCCATGAAGGCCCCGAAATCCGTAATATTCTTGATTGTGCCTTCCAACACCTGGCCTTTTTCCAGTTTGCTCATGATCAGGGCACGCTGCGCTTCAATGTCGCTCTCAATAAGCGCCTTGTGGGATACCACGGCATTCTTGATCGCTTCGTTGACCTTAACCACTTTAAATTCCATGGTCTTGCCCACGAACTGATCGTAATCCGTAACTGGTTTGACGTCAATCTGTGAGCCGGGCAAGAAGGTCTCCATGCCAAACACATCTACGATCAGGCCGCCTTTTGTCTTGCTGGTTACTATCCCCGTGATCACTTCTCCGGTCTTGTGCACTTGTACGATCCGCTCCCAGGCTCTGGTAATCCTGGCCTGCTTGCGGCTGAGGTGAAGGTGTCCTTCGCGGTCTTCTTTTTCAACAACCATCACTTCGACTTCGTCTCCCGTTTTCAGGTTGGCTATGTCGCGAAATTCATTCAGGGAAACCAGACCGTCGCTTTTGAATCCGATATTCACCACGACGTCGGTTTTGGTGACTCCCACCACGGTTCCCTTCACCAATTGTCCATCGGAAAGCGAAACGAAGGTGTTGTCATACACTTGGTCGTATTTCTCTTTTTCTTCCGCCGTGTAGGCCGTTACATTGCGCTTGTCGATGCTCCAGTCAAAATCGTCATGCGCGCTGGCTGGTATTTCCGGCGCGGCAAGTACAGGTTCATTTGGTGTCGCTGTAGCGGCTGCCGGGGCATCCTGCTCCTGTACTTCAGCGTTTGAGTTAACAATATTGTTTTCAGACATAAAAAAATAAGACCCCGCAAGTTTTTATTCGGGGTCGCAAATATACGAAAAAAGAACAGGTCGGGCAAGATGGGCCTATCCGATGGCCAAAGGTCCCTTTTCCGAGACAAACAAATAAGGATTAGCCTTTTCTACGGCTTCAATAATCGAAAAATCGGACAAAATATCGGCCCGGTTCCGCTGTACGCAAACATCATGCTCAAAATGAACCGATGGCTTGTGGTCGACTGTCCGGACAGTCCAGCCGTCCTTTTCGGTAAAGACATCCCTGACGCCAAGGTTGATCATCGGTTCGATAGCCAACACCAGGCCTTCCTTTAATTTGATCCCGGTTCCCCGTTTTCCATAATTGGGGAGCTGCGGGTCCTCGTGCAGGTGCCGGCCCAGGCCGTGACCGACCAGCTCCCGGACGACGCCATATCCATACTTCTTTTCGGTGTGCTCCTGTATGGCAGCAGAGATGTCTCCGACCCGGTTGCCGCTAGTCGCTTTCTCGATGCCTTTGTACAAGGATTCCTTGGTGACTCGAATCAGCTGGGAAATTTCGGGACCCGGATCGCCCAGAGCGAAAGTATAGGCATGATCGCCATGGAATCCGTTCTTGAATGCGCCGATATCCACGGAAATGATGTCCCCTTCTCGAAGCGGGACATCATTCGGAAAACCATGAACCACCACGTCATTGACCGACAAGCAGGAATTAAAAGGGTAGCTACGGTAATGGAGAAAGGAAGGTTGAGCGCCGTGGTCAGCGATGAATTCTCCAATGATTCCATCCAGGTATCGGGTGCTGATGCCGGGCTTCAAGAGGATGGCCACTTCACGTAAGGTTTGGCTGACCAACAGGCAGCTTTCCCTCATCAGTTCAATCTCGGATGGTGATTTGTATTCGATCATGCCGGCCTTTAGATGACGGCGCTCGTTACGGACTGGCGCCCCTGGATCCTTCCACTCTTCATCAGCCCATCGTATTGCCGCATCAGCAACTGGGTCTCGATTTGTTGCAGGGTGTCCAGTATTACGCCTACCATGATCAGCAGCGAAGTTCCACCGAAGAAGGACGAAAATCCCTGGGTAACCCCCAGGCGCTGGGCAAAGCCGGGTAATATCCCTACGATGGCCAGCAAAAAAGCGCCGGGAAGAGTGATCTTATCCATGACGCCGCCGATAAAATCGGCAGTCGGCTGGCCGGGCTTGACCCCGGGAATGAAGCCGTTGTTGCGTTTCAAGTCGTCAGCGATTTGTTTGGGGTTAAATATCAGCGCGGTATACAAGAAAGTAAAGGCGATGACGATCACCCCATAGATCATCATATGATAGTAGTTCTTGGGGTCGGAAAATATGCTCAAGATGCCTTGTTTATTCTCAAAACTGGTATACGAAATCAAGGTCGGCAGGAACATGATGGCCTGCGCAAAGATGATGGGCATTACGCCTGCGCTGTTCACTTTCAGAGGAAGAAATTGCCGCGCTCCGCCGAACTGGCGGTTGCCGACAATCTGTTTCGCATAGTTCACTGGAACTTTTCGGACTCCCTGGATCAGGACTATCAGCCCCATGATGATGGCGATCATTATGGCCACTTCGATAACCAGCTTGAGAATCCCTCCGCTGCCTTCGGCGAGCTTGGCCGTGAATTCCTGGCTGGCCGCGTTGGGGAGTCGGGCCAAAATGCCGATCATGATGATCAGCGAAGTTCCATTCCCTAACCCCTTATCGGTGATTTTTTCCCCAAGCCACATGACAAATAGGGTTCCAGCGGTGAGCAGGATCGGGGTGGTCAGCCAGAAATAGGGATAGGATTCCAACACGGCATCCTTCCCCATCTTGTTCAGGTATTGTACATAAGCGACTGCTTGGGCCGCCGTTACGATTACCGTCAGGTAGCGGGTCCATTGATTGATACGTTTCCGGCCGCTCTCCCCTTCCTTTTGCACCTTATGGATCTGGGGCACCAGGATGGTCATGAGCTGCATGAAAATGGAAGCTGATATATACGGCATGATGCCGAGGGCCAGCACGGAGGCATGCAGAAAAGCACCGCCGGAGAATGCATCGATCAGGCCCAATGCCCCCGACTTGGCTCCGGCCAGGCCGCTCAGCTTGTTGGGGTCAATGCCGGGCAGCACAACAAAGCTGCCAAATCGAAATATAAAGATAAAGCTGAGGGTGACGATGATCTTGCTCCTTAGCTCCTCAATGCTCCAAATATTGCGGAGCGTTTGAATGAATTTTTTCACGAGTTGCGCTGATTTTTGATGGAAACTCTGAAAGAACCGATCCGATCGTCGTCCGGTTCAGCAATTTACACAACTTATTTCAGAATCTCCACGGTTCCGCCGGCCTCCCCGATCGCCTGTTTGGCTTTATCGCTGACGGCATTGACCCGAAAGCTCCACTTTCCTTTAATCTCCCCTCCCCCCAAAATTTTGACCCTTTCATTGCGCGCGATCAGGCCGAGGCTATAGAGTTGCTCAGGCGAAAATTCCTTGATCTCGTATTTTTCCACCAAAGCATCGATCTGTCCCAAGTTGAATATCCGATATTCCACCCGGTGAATGTTGGTGAATCCGCGCTTGGGGAGCCTCCGCTGAATCGGCATTTGACCCCCTTCATGGGCCATCTTGCGCTGGTAGCCTGCCCTGGATTGTCCTCCCTTGTTCCCTTTGGTGGACGTGCCCCCTTTTCCTGAAGCTTCTCCCCGGCCCAGGCGCTTTTGTTTGTGCGTTGACCCCTTGGCAGGTCTGATGGTATGCAGTTTCATCTATTTTGCTTTTTGGGTTCGGACTATGCCTTTATTTCTTCCACCTGGACCAGGTGATCCACCTTCCGTATCATGCCCAAGATCTGGGGAGTCGCCTCCAATTCCCGTGTGCCATGCAATTTTTTCAGACCCAGGGCCTGCAGCGTCAATTTCTGCCGTTCCGGCCGGTCGATGCCGCTCTTCACCAGGGTTATCTTGATTTTTTTCATGGTCCTTGGATTATCCGTTGAACACTTTTTTAAGCGAAAGGTTACGGGTCTTGGCGACGGTGATTGGCTCGCGAAGCAGGGCCAGCGCCTTAAATGTCGCCTTCACCACATTGTGTGGATTAGCAGATCCCAGGGATTTGGCCAGTACATCGGTCACCCCGGCACTTTCCAGCACGGCGCGCATGCTTCCTCCGGCAATCACTCCGGTTCCGTGCGCGGCTGGCTTGATCAAGACCTTGGCGGCCCCTTCCTTGGCTAGTTGGTCGTGGGGAATCGTGCCATGCATCACGGGAACCCGGATCAGGTTTTTCTTGGCATCCTCTATACCTTTCGTTATGGCTTCCTGGACTTCCTTGGCTTTTCCCAGGCCATGACCCACCACCCCGTTCTGGTTGCCGACTACGACCAGGGCCGAGAAACTGAACGCCCGTCCGCCCTTAGTCGTTTTGACTACGCGGTTGATGGATACGACCTTCTCTTTTAATTCCAGGTCTCCGGCTTTTACGCGGCCTGCGTTGACTTTAAGCATATAATCGATTACAATTGAAAAACTCTTTTTGTTTCCTTCTGGCTAAAACTTGAGCCCCCCTTCGCGTGCACCTTCGGCTAAGGCCTTGACGCGGCCATGGTAGAGGTTGCCCCCCCGGTCAAAAGTGCATTCTTGAATACCCAAATCGGTCGCCTTTCGCGCGATAGCCGAGCCGACCAGTTTGCTCAACGCGGTCTTGGTCGTTTTTTGCGCCTGGATGTCCTTGTCGCGGGACGAGGATGAAGCCAGGGTATGCCCCGCCTGGTCGTCGATAAGCTGGGCATAAATATCACTGTTGCTCCGGAACACCGCAAGCCTGGGTTTGGTTCCCGATCCGCTTATTTTTTTGCGGATGCGGTACTTGATTTTCTGTTTCTTGATGACTTTTGCGTCCATGGTATTACCTTCGTTTCGCTGCGATTATATTTGGCCATAATGCCTTGGTCTGCTTACTTATTTACCCGCCGCCTTTCCTGCCTTCTTGCGAACCACTTCACCCACGTAGCGTACCCCCTTTCCCTTATAGGGTTCCGGCTTTCTGAGGCTGCGTATTTTGGCGGCCACCTGGCCAACCAGTTGTTTGTCGGCACCTTCCAGAGTGATTTTGGGGTTTTCCCCCTTTTCCTGGGCCGTGACTAATTTCAACTCCTTCGGAATCTCAAAAACGATATTGTGCGAAAATCCCAAGGCCAGATCCAGCAAATTTCCCTGGCTGGAGGCCTTAAAGCCGACGCCGATGAGCTCGAGCTGTTTTTTATACCCCTCCGTGACTCCCTTGACCATATTGAACACGAGGGAACGGTAAAGGCCGTGCAGGGCCCGGTGCCTGATCTGATCTGTCGGCCGGGCCAGCTCGACTTGCTCGTCTTTTACTTCTACCCGGATATCCCGGTCAACGGTCTGCTTTAACTCACCCCTCGGTCCTTTGACGGTAATGACATTATCCAGAACGCTGACCGTTACCCCCTTGGGAACCAGAACCGGCTTTTTACCTATGCGAGACATGCTGATGTGCTTTAATCAATGAACACTTTGTTTTCTTTCCCCGGACCATCTCATCAATACACGTGGCAAAGAACTTCGCCCCCAATATTTTGCGCCTTGGCTTCCTTATCCGTCATTACCCCTTTGGACGTAGAAATAATGGCGAGCCCCAGCCCGTTTTTCACGCGACGGAAATCGGCAGGACCGGAATACTGGCGCAGACCCGGGCGACTGATGCGCTCCAGGCTCTTGATGGCCGGTTCCTTGGTCTGGGGATCGTACTTGAGTGCGATCTTAATCACTCCCTGCTTGTTATCATCCTCAAATTTGTATTTGAGAATGTAGCCTTTTTCGTATAGGATCTCCGTCATTCGCTTCTTCAGGTTCGAAGCCGGAATCTCCACGATACGGTGGTTCGCCAGTTGGGCATTGCGTACCCTCGTCAGAAAATCTGCTATCGGATCGGTTACCATTTGTTATCCTCTTTGGCTCCGCGGGGGAGCGGTGTTTGATTGATCGGTTTTCAATTATTATTTGCCTACCAGCTGGCCTTGCGGACTCCCGGTATCTTACCCTGCAGGGCCATCTCCCGGAACATCACGCGGGATACCCCGAAATACCGGATATATCCCCGCGGCCTGCCCGTTAGCTGGCAGCGGTTCTTCAGACGCACCGGGGAGGCATTCTTGGGCAGTAAGTCGAGTGCCCTGTAGTCGCCGGCTGCTTTGAGCGCTGCGCGGCGGGCTGCATACTTGGCGGCAAGCTTCTCTCTTTTTCTTTGCCTGGCTTTCACTGATTCTTTTGCCATAGACTGTTTTTGGTTCGCCTCCGGTTCATTCGGCAGTCGCCTGCCGCGCCGGATCCGAACAGGATTATTTATTCTTTCTTCGCATTGCGGAACGGCAAGCCAAGCTCCTTGAGCAGTTCATAGGCCTCCTCATTGGTCCGCGCTGTGGTAACGAACGTGATGTCCATCCCCGTTATCTTGGCTACTTTGTCGATGTCAATCTCCGGGAAGATGATTTGTTCCGTTACGCCCAGGGTATAATTACCCCGGCCGTCAAAGGATTTTTCATTCACGCCCCGGAAATCCCGCACGCGGGGTAAAGCGGTCGATACGAAACGGTCCAGGAACTCATACATCCTGCTCCCCCGCAAGGTAACGCGCGCACCAATCGGGACGCTCTTGCGCAACTTGAAGTTGGAGATGTCTTTCTTCGAAAGGGTCGAAACGGCGCGCTGACCCGTAATGGTGGTCAGTTCCTCCACAGCGGTTTCTACAAGTTTTTTGTCGCTTACCGCTCCGTTTACGCCGCGGTTCAGGCAAATCTTGTTCAACCGGGGGGCCTGCATAATGCTTTTGTAGCCGAATTTTTTCATCAGCGCCGGAACGACTTCTTTCCGGTATTTATCCGCCAGACGCGGCGTGTATTTTGCGGTACTCATCAGATAACCTCCCCTGACTTTTTGGAAATGCGGACCAGTTTGCCGCCTTCCCGGTTACGTTTGATTTTCGCGGGAGCTCCTTCTTTGGCGTCCCACAATTGCACATTGGAAATGTGGATGGCTGCCTCAATCTTGAGGATTCCTCCCTTGGTATTTTGAGCCGAAGGCTTGCTGTGGCGGCTGACGATGTTGACGCCTTCCACCAGGACGCGGGATTCTTCCGGGAACACTTCCAGGACCTTCCGCGGCTTTTTGGGGTCCTTGTCGTCGCCGGTTATGACGACTACATTGTCCCCTTTCTTAATGTTGAACTTCGGCTTGAATCGGTTGCTCATGTTTTCTCCATTTGCCATTCCGGTTGCGGGCCGGGATGGAAAGTTTTCGTATTCTTTCTACAGCACTTCAGGTGCCAGCGAAATAATTTTCATATACCCCTTGTCGCGAAGCTCGCGGGCTACCGGCCCAAATATCCGCGTACCGCGAGGTTCATCCGTTGGGCTCAGCAATACGACAGCATTGTCATCAAATCGGATGTAGGACCCATCCTTCCGGCGGAGCTTATTCTTAGTTCGCACGATAACGGCCTTGGTTACGGTTCCTTTCTTGATCCCTCCTGAAGGCAGGGCGTCCTTTACCGTAACCACGATCGTGTCGCCGATCTTAGCATAATCCTGGCCGCTGTTGCCGAGTACCCGGATGCAAAGCACCTCTTTGGCCCCACTATTATCCGCCACGGTCAACCTGCTCTCTTGCTGAATCATCTGTTTAACTTTTAGCCTTCAGTAGATCCAAAGGCCGTGATTGAGATATTCGCCGGTAACGCCAGCACCGGATGAACGCTTATTTCGCCTTTTCCACAATCTCGACCAGACGCCAGCGCTTGGTCTTACTCAGCGGGCGGCTTTCCATAATCTTCACGATGTCACCCACATGGCATTCATTTTTTTCATCGTGCACGTGGAATTTCGTGGTCTTTTTTACGAATTTACCATAGATCGGGTGCTTCACTCTTCGCTCTACGGCGACGGTGACGGTCTTGTCCATTTTATCATTTCTCACCACTCCGGTCTTGGATTTGCGCAAATTTCTTTCGTCCATGATGTGTTTATTTTCAGGTTTGGCGATTCACGCCGCACGGTATTCCTTATTCGGTTCCCGGATTCGTTGCGAGCTCCCTTTTATGCAATTCTGTTTTTAGCCGGGCCAGATCCTTGCGAAGGGTCCGGATGTTCATGGGATTCTCCAGGGGAGAGATCGCATGGGCAAATTGAATTTTCTTCATGCGCAATTCATCTTCCTGGATCCGTGCTTTCAGATCCACCTCGCTCATATCCTTCAGGCTCTTGACAAAATCATTTTGTTTAGACATCGTAACCGTATTTTATGGTTTCGGGTGATCCAACACAACGGGATCCAGGTTATGCCGGGCCACGAACTTGGTCTTGATCGGCAGCTTTTGGGCGGCCAGCAGCAGGGCTTCCTTCGCCACCTGGCGCGTCACGCCGTCTGCCTCGAATAAAATACGTCCCGGCTCTACCACGGCAGCCCAGTATTCCGGATTGCCCTTCCCCTTGCCCATGCGCACTTCCTGCGGCTTTTTGGTAATGGGCTTGTCGGGAAAAATCCGGATCCAAACATTTCCTTCCCGCTTCATGTGCCGGGTAAGGGCCTGGCGGGCCGCTTCCAGCTGACGATTGGTAAGCCAGATCCCTTCCATCGCCTTTAGCCCGTAGGAGCCAAATGCGATCGTTTGTCCCCGCTTGGCGGTGCTTCGGATCCGTCCTTTCTGTGCCTTGCGGTGTTTGGTTCGCTTCGGTTGTAACATAGTCTTCCGTTTTCTTCACCGGCCTCCGGGGCCGGGCTGGGTTAATGCCTCCTGCCGCCGCGATCGCCCCGGCGCTCGCCACCCCTGCGGTCAGCCCGGCGGTCGTCCCGGTGGTGATCGTGGTCTCCCCGGCGATCCCTTCGGTCGCTGACATCGCTCTTGCCACCGACAAAATTCGGATTGAGGTCGCGCTTGGTCAGCACTTCACCCTTGCAGATCCAGACCTTGATCCCGATTTTTCCGTAAACCGTGAGCGCAAAAACGCTGGCGTAATCGATGTCCATGCGAAGGGTATGCAAGGGAGTCCTTCCCTGCTTGATCTCTTCGGAGCGGGCGATTTCCGACCCCCCGAGCCGTCCGCTCACTTTCACCTTGACCCCCTCGGCGCCCATGCGTAAAGCGGAGGCAATGGCCATTTTAATGGCCCGCTTGTAATTGATGCGGTTCTCGATCTGGCGGGCAATCGTGTCACCTACAATATTGGCATCCAGTTCCGGGCGTCGGATTTCTAGGATATTGATCTGAACATCCTCCTTTCCGGTGAGTTTTTTCAATTCCTCCTTGATCCGGTCCACCTCGCCTCCCCCCTTGCCGATGATGATTCCCGGCTTGGAAGTGTGAATGGTTACGATCAGTTTGTTCAAGGTGCGCTCGATGACGATCTTGGCGATCCCGCCCTTATTGATTCGGGCGTTCAAGTAGGTTCGGATCTTATGATCCTCAATCAGCTTTTTTGCGTAATCTTTCTTGTTCCCGTACCAGTTCGATTCCCAGCCCCGGATGATTCCCAGTCTGGCTCCGATAGGATTTGTCTTTTGACCCATATGGTTGATTTATCCCTCCCGATCCGTGTTCAGCGGAGGCGGGAGCAAATGGTTCTGATTCGGATTCTCCTTGCCCGGCCGTGCACCCTGCACCGGTCGCTCACTCGTCTACTATGACCGTGATGTGGTTGCTGCGCTTCCTGACCCGGTAGCCTCTTCCCTGGGGGGCGGGCCTCATGCGCTTTAGCGTTCTGGCGCCGTCCACAAAAATCGTTTTCACCAGCAAACCGGCATCGGCGGCGCTTTTCCCTTCATTCTTCTGCTCCCAGTTCTTTACCGCCGACCAGAGCAACTTGTGCAAAGGCGTCGACGCGTGTTGGGGATGATGCTCCAACAAGGCCAGCGCTTTTTCCACGTGCAGGCCTCTGATCTCGTCAGCCAGCAGGCGCATCTTGCGCGGTGAGGTCGGGCAATTCTTCAACTTGGCTACAGCTTCCATCATCTTTGTTTTCTTCGTTGTTTTGCATCCTCGTCTTTGCCCGCGATATCAGGCCTCAGCAATCTTCTTGCTGGAATGGCCCTTGAAATTCCGCGTTGGCGCGAATTCCCCGAGCTTGTGGCCCACCATAAACTCCGTGACATATACCGGAATGAACTTATTTCCGTTGTGCACCGCGAACGTATGTCCCACAAAATCCGGGGTGATTGTGGAGCGTCGGCTCCAGGTCTTGATCACGCTTTTTTTAGCCGAACCCGAATTGATCGCTAGGACCTTCTCTTCCAGGTGGCCCGCCACGTAGGGACCTTTTTTAATCGAACGACCCATAGCTAGGAGTTAATTGATTTGCACTCGTTATTTAGCCAGCTTCTTTCCATTCTTGCGCTGAATGATCATTTTGTCGGTGGACTTCCCGCGCGTGCGCGTTTTCAGGCCACGGGAATATTGTCCATTGCGGGAACGAGGCTGCCCACCGGAAGCCTTTCCTTCTCCTCCGCCCATGGGATGATCCACCGGGTTCATCGCAACGCCCCGATTGCGCGGACGGATTCCGCGCCAGCGGTTTCGACCCGCCTTTCCCATGCTCTGCAGGTTGTGGTCGCTATTGGATACCACGCCAACGGTGGCATAACACTGGATCAGCACCTTGCGCAACTCACCCGATGGCATCTTCAAGACGGCGTATTTGTCTTCCTTGTTGGTCAGCTGGGCAGATGATCCCGCGCTGCGGACCAGCTTGCCCCCCTGGCCGGGTTGCATTTCGACGTTATGTATGTTGGTGCCGAGCGGAATATGTTTCATTTGCAGCGCATTGCCTACTTCGGGAGCGACTTCGTCGCCCGCAAGCACCTGGCGTCCAACCTGCAGACCCTGGGGCGCTAGAATATATCGCTTCTCCCCATCCGCGTATTGGACCAGCGCAATGAATGCGCTCCGATTGGGATCGTATTCAACGGTCGTCACCTTACCGGGTATATTTTTCTTGTTTCGCTTAAAGTCTATGACGCGGTACATTTTCTTATGGCCACCGCCCCGGTACCGCATGGCCCTCCTGCCCTGAAAATTCCGGCCGCCGGTTGAACTCGTTTTTTCCAGCAGGGTTTTTTCCGGCTTGTCCGTCGTGAGTTCGGCAAAGGCATTTCCGATTCTCCATCGGGTTCCGGCCGTCACCGGCTTATATTTTTTTAGTGCCATATCCTCATCCCGCCGCGGCGGTGTTTTTAGTTAATACTGATTTGGCGACAATCAGATATTGGAATACAGATCGATGCTGTCCCCTGGGGCAATCGTAACGATGGCTTTCTTATAGCCTGGCTTCATCCCTTCCAGAATGCCTGCTTTCGTGGACCGGGACTTGGCCTTGGATGGCACAACGGTTGTGTTGACTTCCAACACCGTAATGCCATAAAAAACCTCCACGGCTTTCTTGATCTCCAGTTTATTTGCCCTCCGGTTTACTTTGAATGCATACCGGTGGAACTTCTCCTGCTGTGCATTTGCTTTTTCGGAGAGAATGGGCCGGATCAATACGTCCGTAAGCTTCATATGAACAATTATTTTACAGTTATGCCTTAGCCTTTTGGCCTTCCTCTTTTTGATTTTCTCCGTTCTCCTCCTCCAAAAAGATCTGCGCAGCCGATTCAGTAAATACTAGCGTTTCCGCGTTTACTATAGCGTAGGTATTGATGTCGGCTAACAGGATGCCCTCTACCTCGGGTAAATTGCGAAGGCTCAACTGCAGGTTGTGGTCCAATGCCGGTGAAACGAACAGGGTTTTTTTCCCGCCCAGCTCCAGTTTTTCCAGAATTCCGGCGAACTCTTTGGTCTTCGGCTGCTCCAATTGAAAATCTTCCACTATCCGAATCGCCTGGCTCTTGGCTTTATGCGAAAGCGCCGACATTTTGGCGAGGTCCTTGACTTTCCGGTTCAATTTAAAATCGTAGCTGTGGGGCTTGGGCCCGAAAATAGTTCCTCCGCCCTTGTACAGCGGATTGCGGATATTGCCTTTGCGGGATCCGCCTGTTCCTTTTTGTTTGTGCAGTTTCCGGGAAGAACCCTTCACCTCCATCCTGGTCTTCACTTTATGGGTGCCCTGCCTGCGGGCCGCCAGGTATTGCTTAACCGCAAGATAAATGGCATGTTCGTTGGGCTCGATACCAAAAATTTCGTCAGGCAAATCAATTTGCCTTCCGGCCTTCTTCCCTGATATCGTGAAAACGTCTATTTGCATCTTAGGCAGATTAAGACTTGTTTTGGATATATACAATGGAACCGATATGCCCCGGGACGGCGCCGCTCACTAGGATGAAATGCTTATCCGGGAATATTTTTACCACGCGCAAGCTCTTGAGTTTGACGCGATCTCCGCCCATGCGGCCCGCCATCCGCACTCCCTTCATGACCCGGGAAGCATCCGAAGAGTTCCCCAGGGATCCCGGGGCCCGACTGCGGTCATGTTGACCGTGGGTCGCTCCGCCGACTCCGCTGAATCCGTGGCGCTTGACCACGCCCTGAAAGCCCTTTCCCTTGGACCTTCCCACCACATCGACGATTTCGCCTTCGGCGAAAATATCCACAGTGATGCTGTCGCCGAGGTTTTTGGCGATCGAGTAATCCGTAAATTCTTTGAGAAATCTTTTGGGGGAGGTGCTTGCCTTGGCGAAGTGGTTCTTTTCGGAGGAGTTGCTGTGTTTTTCGTTTTTCTCGCCAAAAGCCAGTTGGAGGGAATTGTATCCATCCGTTTCCTGGGTCTTGACCTGGGTAACCACGCAGGGACCCGCTTCAATGACGGTACAGGCTACCTGCCTGCCATCGGGGTTGAATATGCTGGTCATGCCCAGCTTCTTTCCAATAATGCCTTTCATATCCTTAGGTTTTGTCGCCGGGCAATGGTTGATCAGCGGACCGGGGCAAATGCCCGAATGGATCCTGATTCAATCCCCTGTTTGCAGCCAGCCTTTTCCTTTATCGTGGGAACCTTCTAGAGGCAACCACTGGAAGTACTGGTCGTAAACAAGCCCGGAACGGCTTGTTCATATGTTAACTTTCCAGCCAGTGCCAACCGGAAGGGAAGTTTTCCTGGATCATCCAGTGCTGTTCGATTGAAATTCGCCAATCCGAACAGATGGATCTTAAAGAACTGTTGCAGCGCAAGGCCAACGGGCCGTGCGCCGACTATCGGTCAAGCCTTAATCTCGACGTCGACCCCAGAAGGAAGGTCGAGCTTGGACAACGCATCCACGGTGCGCGAAGAAGACGTATAGATATCCAGCAGCCGCTTGTGTGTATGCAGCTGGAACTGTTCCCGAGCCTTCTTGTTTACGTGCGGGGATCGCAGCACCGTAAAAACCTTTTTTCGGGTGGGTAAGGGAATGGGACCCGTAACCACCGCTCCGGTGCTGCGCACCGTCTTGACGATCTTCTCTGCGGACTTGTCCACTAGGTTATGATCGTAGGATTGCAATTTGATTCGGATGCGCTGAGACATGGGTAAATCCCATTTTGAGAATGGGGATGCAAAGGTATGCGTTCGACTTTGAACCCGCAAAGAATTGAAGTCTTTTTTTGGAAGCGGGGCCCGCGTCAATAGGTGCGTCTCCAACGACCCGGAAACCAATGCCAACCGTAATGCAGTTTCTTCCAGTGGCCGGGAAACCAGAGGGCTCCCCGAAAGGGAGGGCGGGCCCAGCGTCCGCCATGCCAACTGTAGGTCCCAGCCCACCACCTCCAGTCCTCGTCGATCCATACATAGTCTGGTCTCGGAGCAACTGGTCTTCGGGCCATCCCCGCAGGCCTTCGCGGCTGGGCTCCCACGGTCATCTGCGCTTGGGCTGGCGCCGAAGAAAGGGCAAGGGCCGCGGTTGCTAGCCCCAGCGCTAATATCATCTTATTCATAGCCAATACGATCAAGGCCAGGCGCTGCGCTGATTCGACCTATCGCGAACCAGACCTGGCAGCGAATGCAATCCAGTAAATTATAAGAAAAATCGGGGTCAGTTATTGAACCGGGTGATCAGTCTACCTTCTGCGCCAATGTCCCTTTACCCACCAGTCGCCGCGGGGTCCTCTCCGCCAATGACCGGGCACCCAGTACCATCCAGGATGGGGAGGAGCTGCCCAATGTCCGCCGACGAAGACGTACTGTCCACCGCGTCCTTCCCATTCTTCCCCAACCCAGACATGGGCAGGGCTGGGCGCCGCAGGGCGAACCACTACGGGAACTGCGGGGTGAACGGTGACATAGATCTGGGCGGAAGCAGCCCAGGAACCACCCAGCACGAAGGCAAAAGCCAAGGCAAGCTTGATCAAGCGATTTTTCATAACCGGAACGTTTTAACTGATTATGGGTTATAAAATATCCAGGAACTATCAGCCCCGGAACACACGGAACAAAACTACGCGGTAAAGGGTCTGAAGGCAAAAAAATCGGGGGCAGGCGAAGGCTAGTTGGAGAGATTACTGGGGACCATCAAGCATTTACTTTGTTTTTCCCCCTCACCTTGGCAATTACCTCCTCCGCCACATTTGCGGGAGCCTGCGCATAGTGGGAAAATTCCATAGTTGAGGTAGCCCGCCCCGAACTCAGGGATCGGAGCTGGGTTACATAGCCAAACATTTCGCTCAGCGGGACTTTGGCCTTGATGACTTGGGCGTTGGCCTTGCTGTCCATGCCCTCCAGCATGCCCCGGCGACGGTTCAGGTCTCCCGTCACATCCCCCATGTATTGGTCCGGAGTAATCACTTCCACTTTCATGATCGGTTCCAACAGGACTGGTTTGGCTTTGCGGGCCGACTCACGAAATCCCTGCTTGGCGCAAAGTTCAAAGGACATCGAGTCGGAGTCAACCGCATGAAAGCCGCCGTCAAATACCCTGACTTTCATGTTTTCCATGGGATAGCTGGCCAGCACCCCGGTTGTCATGGAAGACTCGAAGCCCTTGGAAATGGCCGGCACAAATTCTTTGGGTATGGAGCCGCCGAACAGGTCATTCACAAATTGAAAATGTCCTTTGCCTTCCAGGAGAAACTCCTTGTCGGCCGGACCGATCTCAAATATGATATCTGCGAACTTGCCGCGGCCGCCGGTCTGCTTTTTCAAAACTTCCCGATGTTCCACCGTAACAGTGAACGCTTCCTTATAGGCTACCTGCGGCGCACCCTGATTTATTTCCACCTTGAATTCGCGCTTCATCCGGTCCACGATGATCTCCAGGTGGAGTTCACCCATACCGCTCAGGATGGTTTGACCCGTTTCTTCGTCCGTTTTGACTTTCAGGGTTGGATCCTCTTCGACGAGCTTGGCAATAGCGATGCTCATTTTGTCCACATCGGCCTGGGTTCTGGGTTCGATGGCTATGGAAATGACGGGTTCGGGAAAGTTGATGCTCTCCAAAACAATGGGATGATCTTCCGTGCACAGCGTATCGCCGGTCTTGATGTCCTTAAAGCCGACGGCCGCGCCGATATCTCCCGCCTCAATGAATTCCAACGGGTTCTGCTTATTGGCATGCATCTGCATGATCCGCGAAATCCGTTCATTCCTGCCGGTCCGGGTATTTAATACATAGGAACCTGATTTCAAATGACCGCTGTACGCTCGGAAAAAGGCCAGTCGCCCGACAAAGGGATCGGTCATGATTTTAAACGCCAGTGCAGCAAAAGGTTCTTTCGCGTCGGGTCTGCGGGAAACCTCTTCCCCGGTATTTGGATCGATTCCCTTGACGGAGTCAATATCCAGCGGGCTGGGCAGGTAGCGGACAATTGCGTCCAAGGCAGTCTGGACGCCTTTATTTTTGAACGCGGATCCGCACATCATGGGGATGATGGAAATATCGATGGTCGCCTTTCGGATCGCTTCATGCATTTCGTCCTCTGTGATGCTGTTGGGGTCTTCAAAGAATTTTTCCAGCAGCTTGACGTCGTATTCCGCTACCGCTTCGATCAAGTGCTGCCTCCACTCCTTTGCCTCGTCCAGCATGTCTCCCGGGATGGGCACTTCCTTAAAGGTCATTCCTTTGGTGTCTTCGTCCCAAATGATCCCTTTCATCCGGATCAGGTCCACGACTCCCACAAACTGGTCTTCCGACCCCATGGGGAGCTGCAGGGGCACCGCCTTGGCGCCCAGCATTTCCTTTACCTGTTTGACCACGTTGAGAAAGTCCGCGCCTGCCCGATCCATCTTGTTCACAAATCCGATACGGGGCACTTTATAGCGGTTCGCCTGGCGCCAAACGGTCTCTGACTGGGGTTCGACTCCGGAAACCGCGCAGAACAAGGCCAAAAGTCCGTCCAGCACGCGCAGCGAGCGCTCCACTTCTACCGTAAAGTCAACGTGTCCCGGGGTATCAATGATGTTGAACTTATATTGCTTGGTATCTGCATTTTTTTGGCCCTGAGTAGTTGGGAAATGCCAATAGCAGGTAGTGGCCGCCGAAGTAATGGTGATGCCCCGCTCCTTTTCCTGCTCCATCCAGTCCATGGTGGCCGCGCCATCATGCACTTCCCCGATTTTGTGGGAAACCCCGGTATAATACAGGATGCGCTCGGTGGTAGTCGTCTTGCCCGCGTCGATATGTGCGGCGATTCCAAAATTTCGTTGATAACGTAAGTCAGCCATGATATCAGGTTAAGAAAGGTTTGTCATTGGATTTTTTCCGACTTGGCCCTCGAAATCAGCAAGATCGGAAGGATATCCGCAGCCCATTGGACTACCGCGGAAAATCGGTGCGCAAAGGTACTAAAAATTTTGATGTCTGGGGTGTTCTCGGCCGCCTAGAGTGCTTTCGGGAGCCGAGCGAATGGAGGTCGTCAGTAGATTCATGCCGGGAGGCCGCGAGAGGCCGGCCGGAACATCAAATGCGGAAATGGGCAAAGGCCTTGTTGGCTTCGGCCATGCGGTGCGTATCTTCTTTTTTCTTGTATGCTGCGCCTTCGCCTTTACTGGCCGCTAGGATTTCTCCGGCCAGCTTTTCGGCCATGCTTTTTCCGTTGCGGTCCCTGCTATAGCGGATGAGCCATTTCATGCTCAGGGAGATGCGCCGGTCGGCCCGCACTTCGGCGGGAATCTGGAAGGTAGCGCCGCCAATCCTGCGGCTGCGGACTTCCACTCCGGGAGCTACGTTGTTGAGGGCTTTTTTCCAAATCTCGTACCCGTCTTCGCCGGTCTGCTTGCTGACCCGGTCCACGGCCTGGTAGAATATGTTGTAGGCGGTGTTCTTCTTCCCTTTCCACATCAGGTTATTGACGAATCGGGTCACAAGAGTATCATGAAACCGGGCATCCGGAGCGAGCGGTAATTTTTTGGCTTGGGTCTTCCTCATGGCAAAATGAACTGGTTATCGGAATGATCAGGAAATTATTTTTTGGCTGCTTTCGATCCTTTTTCACGCTTTGTCCCGTACTTGGAGCGGCTCTTCTTTCTATCCTTTACTCCCGCAGTATCCAGGCTTCCCCGGACAATATGGTACCGGACCCCGGGAAGGTCCTTTACTCGGCCTCCGCGGATCAGGACGATGGAGTGCTCCTGCAGATTATGTCCTTCGCCGGGTATATAGGCAATCACCTCCACCTTATTGGTTAGGCGCACTTTGGCAACCTTCCGCAAGGCCGAATTGGGCTTTTTGGGCGTCGTGGTGTACACCCGGGTGCAGACCCCCCGACGTTGGGGACAGGAATCCAGGGCCCGCGATTTACTCTTGGCCCGGATAATGTCCCTTCCCTTGCGAACTAATTGCTGGATGGTAGGCATGCTTTCCCTTCGTTTATTTGGGACGGCAAAGGTAATTTTCCCGCAGGGAATAACAAAATTAAAGTGAATCCTGGTTCCGATTGGCCGAAGGTCCTGGGCGCAAAGCGAGGCGATCGCGTCCGAATCGATGGGCCGGATCCGGGGTTAGACCCGGAACAACCATCCGAACTTGTCGGGAATTCGGCCTTCGCGGATGCCCTGGAGGGTTTTTTTAAGGGCTGGCGCGATTTCCCAGTTTGCCAGGTCAAATAGGATGGTTTTGTCCCGGTAGCCGAGCTCCTTTATCGGTGAGATGGTAGCAGCGGTCCCCGTGCCAAAGACTTCGGCCAACTGCCCCTGGCGGTGGGCTTCCAGGATTTCCTCGATATGAATGCGGCGCTCCTCTATTTCCAGCCCCATTTCTCGGATAACCTGGATGGCACTGTCCCTGGTTACGCCCTCCAGGATCGTCCCTTCGTCCAGGGAAGGGGTAAGGACCTTCTTTCCGACTACGAAAAAGGCATTCATGGTCCCAATCTCTTGCAACCATTTGTGCTCGAAGGCATCGGTCCAGAGAACCTGGTCATATCCCCGTTCGCGGGCCCGGGCCGTAGCTTTCATGGCCGCACCGTAGTTTCCTGCATTTTTGGCAAATCCCACTCCTCCCGGAGACGCCCGGGTATATTGTTCCTCCACATAGATCCGCATGGGCGAGGCATAGTAAGGCCCTGTAGGGCTGAGCATAATCAGGAACTTATAGTTCTCGGCGGGCCTGACCCCGAGTACCGTGTCCGAGGCGAACATCAGGGGGCGAATGTACAGGGAATGATCTTCTTTGGCGGGAATCCAGTCCCGGTCCACATCGACGAGTCTGCGCATGCCTTCGATGAAAATATCTTCGGGTATGGTCGGCATCTCCATCCGTTCAGCAGAGATATTGAAGCGCCGGAAATTGTCCAAAGGACGAAAAATGAACGCCTGTCCATCCTGGCTCTTGTAGGCCTTGATCCCTTCAAAAATTGACTGGCCGTAATGCAATCCAACGGTAGAAGGTTCGAGGGACAGGGATTGATAAGGACGGATTTGCACGTTTTTCCATTCCCCCCCGAAGAAATCGGCCTCGAGTATATGGTCCGAAAAATGCCTCCCGAAGGGAAGGTTTGAAAGGTCCAGGGAAGGAAGTTTGCTTCTTTTAGTTCGCGTTACCGGGATGTCCATGGCGTCGATCATGAAAGCCTCTTTTGGTGTACAAATTAAACAAAAATTATGGGGACGGGAAGGCCCCGGATACATTCAGACGGCGGGCGGTTTCCTTTTTTGAATCCCTGAGGTATGGTTAATTTTAGGGCTTGGATACCCGCCAACAAAAAGCAATGACAGGAATGGACCAGGCGGATTTGCCGGGATGGCTGATCCGGGACCTCTACGGAAGCTCCCTGCTGCCCGGAGAAAAGCCGTTGACTACATCGGGTGAGCCCATCAGCGGGGCAAGGGCTGATTTGGGATTGCCGGCCACCCGAACCCGCCCTCTTTCCCTGGTTTATCAAAGCGCCATCGCTAATTCCCTGACTCCTGACCAGACCGGATTTCTTCGGCGCATGCTGGAAGCTTGCGGGATGGATATCCGGGACGTGATCCTGGTTGAATGGACAGCGGTTTCGGCAAATACCGATGCGTGGAAAAAAGCCATCCTGTCCCGGGTCATGATTCTCTTCGGAATAGAACCGGAAGCCATTGGTCTTCCGTTCCAGATTCCCTGTTTTAAGATCCAGGAATTTGATGGCTGCCGGTATCTTTGCTGCCCTGAATTGGCCGATTTTATACCCGATAGCCAGGAGGCCAGGATCTTGAAAAGCAAATTATGGGTCTGCCTGCGGTCTTTATTCGGCATATGACGGGCTCTACTCCCCCCGCTATGATCAGCCTTGTTTTCGCCAGCCACAACGCGCACAAGGCCCAGGAAATACAGGCCATCGCCGGTGAATTCCTTCAGATCCGGAGCCTGGCCGACCTGGGCTACACGGAAGACATACCGGAGCCTCACGCGACCCTGGAAGCCAATGCTTCGGAAAAATCCCGAGTCGTATTCCGTCATACCGGCTTAGACTGTTTTAGCGAGGACAGCGGGCTCGAGGTAGTCGCCCTACATGGCGCGCCGGGGGTTCACAGCGCCCGCTTTGCCGGCGAATCCAAGGACTTTGGCCAAAACGTCCGGAAGCTGCTCAGGGAAATGGAGGGTAAGTCGGACCGCCGGGCCCGGTTCCGCGCCGTTATTTCACTGATCTGGAAAGGAAAGGAAAGTCAATTTGAAGGGATTTGCGAAGGCCGGATTTCCGGGAAGGCTCAGGGTCAAGCGGGCTTTGGCTACGATCCGGTCTTTATTCCGGAAGGAAGTGAAAGCAGCTTTGCCCAGATGAGCCTGGAGGAAAAGAACCGGTATAGCCATCGCCGGATGGCCATACAGAAAATGATCGATTACCTGGTCAACTTGGGCCGGAAATACTAGCGCATTATGGCAAAAATAATCCTGGACTCCCCGGCAAGCTACGCCTTCACTACCGAGATCCCGTTGCGAATTACCGATGTAAATTATGGCGGTCATGTGGGCAACGACAGCATCCTGTCCATCCTTCATGAGGCGAGAGCAAGGTTCCTTTCCAAGGGCGGGTTCACCGAATTGAATGCGGCTGGCGTTGGCCTCATCATGTCTGATTGCACCATTGAATTCCGGTCGGAGCTGTTTTACGGGGAGCGCCTGCTTGCCTCAGTGGCCGCAAAAACATTTTCCCGAGTGGGATTCAGCCTCTTTTACCAGTTGGAGAAAGAAGGACCGGCGGGGGAAAGGCGCCTGGTCGTCCTGGCAAGGACCGGGATGGTCTGCTTTCGTTACGAGGAAAAAAAGATCTGCACCCTGCCAGAGCAGCTGAGAATCCGCTTGGAAACCCTCTAGTCCAATCGCCCCGCTCACCGGCGATTCCAAATGCTCCAGCTTTCTTCTGCCTGGATCTGCAGCATCTCCGCCCCGTTCTGAATGACACAACCCTGTTCACGTCCCTTTTGAAGAAAAATAGTTTCTGCCGGATTGTACACGAGGTCGAACAAGAAATACTCCCCCGAAAGGGCACCGTAGGCAAGCGGAGGATAACTGTCCAGCCTGGGATACATACCCGCGGGGCTGGCATTGATGATCAGTCGGTATTTTCGGATAGTCTCCTCCGTTAGGTCTGCATAGGTCATGACTCCGGGACCGGGGTTCCTGGAAACAAAATGGTAGCTTATGCCCATCCTGCCCAGCACAAAGGCCACCGCTTTGGCAGCCCCCCCGGTCCCCAAGATCAGGGCGGGAGCGTGGGCCGGATGCCAGCGCCTTTTCAGGGAGGTTTCAAATCCGGTCACGTCCGTATTGTAGCCCTGGCATTTCCCGTCGCGGATCAACAAGCAATTGCACGCACCGACGGATTCGACAACCGGGTCCCGGAAGTCAAGGATGGAGATAACTTTTTCCTTATGCGGTATGGTTACGTTTAATCCTTCGAGTTGGGGTTCCCGGAGAAGCAGCCCGGGGAGCAGGCCGATGTCCGGCAACGGGAAGTTTTCGTACAAACAATCTGTAATACCTTCCCGCTGGAATTTTTTTTGGAAATACGGCTGGGAGAAGGAGTGGCCTAACGGAAACCCTATCAAGCCGAACTTTCTCATTTGATGGGTTCCTTGTCCAGGAACAAATGAAAGGTGTCCCCCCGCAGGCCAATGCGCATGGCTTCCAGGGCAATCATTTCGTTGGGTGCGATATTGCCCAGGTTGACGTTGCATCCAAGCAGTTCGATGAAGTACAACTGCTGAGACTTCTGGGGAGCCTCCCAGAGGATTTTTTCTTCCGGAATTTGGGTCAGGATTTCCTGGACCAGTCCTTCGCGAACTTCGCCAGTGCCTCGGTAGATGCCAACATTTCCCGATTCCCGGGCTTCGGCGATCACATACGATGAGCCGGCGCTCAATTCAGCGCGCATCAATTCGATCCATTTATAAGGGGGAATGATGTGTTCCGTGTCCTTACTCCCTACTTCGCTGAGCACCTGGCCATACTTGGTCAGTTTCTCGATATACCCGCATTTTTCAGAATGAGGGATGGTGATCGAGCCGTCGCTCACTTCCATGTGTTTAATCCCGTAATCCTTGCAGACCGAAATGTAATCCTCGAATTGGTTGCGCACCAGAAACGCCTCAAACAAGGTACCGCCGAAGTATACCGGGATATCGTGGGACAGGTAAACCTCAATCTTTTCCCGCAGGTTGGGCGTTACAAACGAAGTACCGAAGCCGAGCTTCACGATGTCCACATGAGGATGAGCGACACTCAAAAAATTCCTGGTTTCCTCTATGCTCAGGCCTTTGTCCATGACCATCGTTATTCCGCGCTTGCGTTTTTTTTGAATGCGTTCGGGTATCTGTGAAAGCTTGAAATTCATCCTCTAGTGATTTTGATTAGGGATTTGCTGCGCAAAAATAGGGAAACCGAAACATTTTCCTAATAGTCTACTTATACTATAGACTAAAAAGTAGAATTTCCTTTTTCCAGGCAGTTTTTTTACTCCCTTGATTGCATGCTCAAAAGAATTTGTTCTTTTTGAATCGGGCGATTACGTCCACGACTGGTTGGTACTGGAGAATGGCTGGGTTCAATTCGATGAGCTTTTTCAGCAATTTGGGAGCCTTGTTCATGGCTTTTTCCAGATGCTGGAGCCCCTCTTTGGCTTTACCCAGGGCAAAATATACCGCACTCTGGTAGAACAGGAAAAGGGGCTTGCCTCCCGTTATTCGAAGCGCAGCATTGACTTGTTCGAGCGCTTCCTCGAAATAGGCGGCATTGTAAAGGCATCGGATAAGCGCTTCCCAACTGCTGATATTGCGGGGTCGAAGCCTCACCACGTTAGTGAAAAACTGGATCGCTTCTTTATATTCCCCCAACTGCATTTTGCACTCGCCCATGGCCAGGTTGTATTCCGGCTGCTTTGCGCTGAGGTGGATCGCTGTCTCCAATTGCCGAACCGCATTGCTCCATTGGCCTTCATTGAGATAAGTACAGGCGATCTTGTAATAGAGTTTGCTGTCGTCCTGATTCAGGTGGGAGGCCTTGCGGTAGTAAAACCTGGCTTGGGCATATTGGCTGAGCTTGTCGTAACAATGGCCGATCGCCTCATAGATCACGTCCTCTGGCTTGCTCAGTTCCAGGACCTTTTCCAAGGATTCGATGGCATCCCGGAATTTGCGCAACCGGATATACGCATCGCCCATATTGCGATGGGCATAGTCAAATTTTTCGTCAATCGCGATTGCATATTTATACGCGTCCACCGCTTTCTCGTAAAGCTTCAGGCCCTGGAAAGCCGCTCCGAGATTGAACCAAGCTAATTCGCTGAAAGGATGATCGTCGATGATTTGCTGGTGGAGCCGGATACTTTCTTCGTTGCGTCCGGTAAAATCGGTCCAGAAGCAAATCTTGTACAAGGCCTCCTCGTTCGTCGGCGCCTGCTCCAGGATCAGCTTGAGGCAATCGAAGATCTTATCAAATTCTTCATAGTCGTCGTAGACATCCGCCAGCTCAAACAATAGTTCGATGCGCTCTTCTCCCTCGAAATGCTGAAGCGCATCCTCCAACAACGCAACGGCCTTTTCCTGCTGGTCTAGGGCAAGGTAGACGTCTGTCTTGAGGATGTACAGGTCGATATCGGCGCCATCCAGCAGGGCGGCCTGTTCCAGGATCTGCAGCGCTTCGTGATACCGCCGGCTTGCGATCATGAGATCCGCTTTTTTTACCAGGAGGGCAGAGGAATAGGGGTATTGCTCAATGGCCGTTTCCACGGCCTCCACGGCCTTGGGTATGTCCTCCTTGTCGTCAAAGTAATCGATGATTTTTTCGAAAGATTCCTCGTCCAGGAAAGAATGACTGCGCCCCGTCCGCAAATATTGATATTGTCTTAATAATTCCCTCAAATCCTCACCTTCCTGGTGGTATGGATTTTCTTTCATCCGTAATGGGTTTACGTAATGCCTTTTCAATGATACGGAGTTCGCGATTCCCGCCTGCCTCTGCCTACCGCTTCGGCCCGCCGAACGCGGCGAGCTGTTGGACCCGGGACCGAATGAATCCTGATGGCTGCACAGGCCGGTTATTGTAAGGTAGTAGAATAACGGCGGACAGCCAATTTTTTGTACTTCCCGGGTCGCCTGGACAAATAAGATTATTGGTCCCAGGAATAGCGAATGACAAAGATAAGTTCGGGGCTTTATCGTTTTTCGCAGGCAATTTGCTGAAGCGTTTAGGAGATGGCCAGTTCTGGTTTCTATGATTTTTCCTGCTGAAGCCCGAACTCGGGCCTTCTGGGCATTTTCGGGAAAATAGCCGGAAGCTTAGGAATCAACCGGAAAATTCAATACCTATCGAAAGGATGGAATTCGAAGGTTGAATCGCGCCATTCTTTCGGTGAATCCGCATTTTTCCCCGGAAGAATTGTTAAAAAAAGACTAAAATAGTTGATAGCCGGTTAAAAAATTGCCAAAATTAAGTCCTATATTTGTACGCAGATGGCCCTCAGTACAACCATAAGAATGAAAAATTGGATCAGGCAATTCGGAATATCAATTTTGCTTCTCTCGATATTCGCCCTGACTTTTGCCAGCAAGGGTGGCGGAGGAGAAAAGAAGCACGATCCCACGTTGAGAAATGATTTCACTCCGATCCGTACAATTCACGGCTTGACCTTGCGCGCTACTCGGCCATCATTCAGCGGAAGTTTTCTATTCGGCGAGCAACGCCAGGACGACCGGCTTTCCGTTCACACCATGATCACCTATCAGCGCGGAAATATCACCTACATATTGCCCTATCATTACCGGCTCTCTTCGCTCGGACTGGGCAGCGGTTCCAAATCCAACCTCCAATTGCTGGACTTTCGGATCAAGATGCCTAAATAGTCTTCCTTCCTTTAGCTGTTTGCTCCGGCATTGGCTCAATTAGCTGATCCTTGCTTTATACTTTCCTCATAACTCATTTCCCGGTAACCGGTCTTGGGGATGTCGAATTTGGAGGCGGGAACGGGATTGAGATTGATGGATGCCAGAGTATAGGAAATCACCCGATCCCCTTTGATCAGGTCATATTGCAGCGGAAACCCGTCCAGGTTTTTGAAAGTCGGGTCATAATCCTTATTTTCTGTCATCAGGTCGCTGGTAAAGTAGACGGAAATCGTAACACTGTCCGCGGTTTGAGCGATAGCGTGCGAGCAGGAATATCCCGCGATGGTTTTGGTTTCCGACGTTTTGTGAAAAACAATTCCCTGGTATCGCTTGTTCCGGTCCTCCCAATTGTCCGCACTCATGCTAATCAGTATTTTCTGTCCGTTCAATTCCTTCAGTGCAACGGCTGTTCCGGTCTTATCGTCCAAAAAGACCGTGGAAGAAAAAAGCGCATTCGTCAATTCCGTCCGGCTCCGGTTGGCTTTAATGTACAGCGAGTAAGTTGCGCTAAGAATGGGTTTAGGCTCCGAAGATTTGTCCCTCAGCGCGTAATCGTAAACAATTGTCAGCTCGGAAACTTTCTTTTGCGCTTCGGCATCTGCAACCAGGCCCAGGCCGACCAGGAGGATCCAAGGCAGGGACCTTCGCCGGCTGGGGATCATGACTTGCGCTTTATCTGCTGCATTTTTTTCTGAGATTCCTGCATTTGCTCCAGTCGCTCCTGCCATTTGGGTTTGGTGCGCGGCTTGTTGCGATTCTCTTTCAGCTTGGCCAGGATCTTGTCGTGGTCAATGATATAGGTCTGTATCACCCACTGCAGGATTAGGGTGATCATGTTGGAAACGGTATAGTACCAGGTCAGGGCGGCCGGGAGATTGTTAAAAAAGAAAAGCAGCATGACCGGCATGATGTAGGGCATGTACTTCATGGCCGGATTGCTCTGGTCGGGCGTCAGGCTCATCCCGTAAAGCGAAATAACGAAGCTGGTCACTACGGCAAGCAAGGCGAAGAGGCTGATGTGATCTCCATAGATCGGCACGCTGAATCCGAAATTGGCGATGGAATCGAATACCGAAAGGTCTTTGGACCAGAGAAAGCTTTGCCCTCGGAGCTCAATATTCGAATTGAAAAAACTATACAGGGCAAAAAATATGGGAATCTGCAGAAGCGCAGGTATGCAGCCCCCGAGCGGGTTGACCCCCGCTTCCCGAAACAGTTTCATTTGCTCCATCCCGGCCTGCTGCTGGTCGCTGCCCACCCTTTTCTTCATGGCTTCGATTTCCGGACGGAGCGCTTTCATCTTGGCCCCGCTGAGATAGCTGCTGTATACCAGGGGAGAAGTAAGCAAACGGATGAACAGGGTGAGGAGCAGGATGACGAGGCCATAGCTGGAGACCAACTTTTTGAAGAAGTCGAATACCGGCATAATGACGTAGATATTCACCGGGCGTACAAAGGAATAAAAACCCTGGCCCAGGTTGATGATCTTATCCATCTTGCTCACGTCGCTGGAATGCAAAATCCGATAGTCATTGGGGCCGTAATATAACTGGAGTGGCAGGGAGGCTACGGCACCCGGATTGAGCTTGGTATGCAAGCTGAATTTCAGCAGGGCCACATCGGGTAGGGTGTCCACCGAGGGAGGAGACCAGCTGGCTTCGCCGCCATCGAAGCGGTTCTGGGCAATCAGGGTAGAATTAAAAAACTGCTGTTTGGCGCTGACCCAGGCCACCGGCCGATCGAATTTCTTCTGATCGGAGCCCGAAAGGTTGTGATAATCAAAATCACCATCCAGCACATAGCAGAGTTCGGATTGCATGCGCTCGTAGCGCACCACTTTTTCTTGCTGGCGCAACTGGAGATGCCAATTGAGGTTCAGGGTCGACTGACTGAGCAACCGGTCCGCTCCGTTCAGCTGGATATTCATGTCCACGAAATAGCTCCCTTTCCGCAAGATGTATTGCTGGAGGACCTGCTCGCCTCCAGGCCCGTTAAGCAGGTAGGTAACCGTTTTGCTCCCGTCCGAGCCGGTGACGATAGGCTGTGGGGTAAAAAAGAGGTCTGTGGTCTCCATGGTTTGGTTCGGCCCGGTGTTGACCGGGTAGGAAAGGACGTCATTATCGCTCCCCACCAATCGAACCGCCGCCTGATGAAAAGTCTGGTATCCCTTGAGGTCGACAAATTTGGGCTGGGCTCCCTTGTTCGTGAAGACGATGCGGAGCACCTCGTTTTCTACAGTGAGCAACTGCTCGGAACCATGAACGGATTTATTGAATCCTGTGGTATCATACAACACAACCTGGGCTTTGGAAGTATCCTGGCGGATAATCTGTTGTTTGGCTTGTTCCAACTTCACGGAATCTTCCAGCAATTGCTTGTTTTTCTGTGCTTCCTGGTTGTTTTTAGTGGCGATAAACAAGTAGGCAAATAGCAAAAGACCCAGCAGCACAAAACCGATAACCGTATTGCGATCCATGCCCATGGATGATCATTTTTGAAGAGCTGCAAAGATAGGGGGTTTGAGGCAGAATTAGGGAGCGTAAGCCGGTGAATGCAAGACCTTAACCGGCCAGACAACGAACGAATCGGCCAATGACCGAAGGTCGCGATCGCGGGCTGCGGGATCAATGCGGACCGGGCGGGAAATTAGATCATTTCACCTTGCAGCATGGGGCTTTTGACAGCATTTTTGCTGTCGGCAAATTCCTTTGCCGCACGAATGAAGTGCACAAAGATCGGGTGGGGATTTTCCACCGTGCTTTTCAATTCCGGATGGTATTGCACGCCTAGAAAGAACGGATGGTTTTGGAGCTCGACGATCTCAACCAGATCGCTCTCCGGATTTTTTCCGCTGGCGATCATTCCGGCCTCTTCCAAGGGCCGGAGGTAGGCGTCGTTGAATTCCCAACGATGCCGATGGCGTTCGCTGATCAACGCCTTCCCATAAATGCGAAAGGCTAGAGTTCCCTCCTTGATCTGACAGGGATATGCGCCCAAGCGCATGGTCCCTCCTTTTGCCGTAATTTTTTTCTGTTCTTCCATCAAATCGATAACGGGTGTGGGCGTATCGGGCTGCATTTCGGTGGAATGGGCGTCCTTCAGGAAAAGCACATGGCGTGCGAATTCGATTACCGCCATTTGCATGCCCAGGCAGATGCCGAAGAACGGAAGCCGGTTTTCGCGGGCATACCGAACTGCCATGATCTTGCCTTCAATGCCGCGATGCCCGAATCCAGGCGCTACCAGCAGGCCGTCGAGGTTCCCCAGTTTGTCGGCTACATTTTCTTTGGTAATGAGTTCGCTATGCACATTCACGATCTGAACCTTGCATTCGTTGACTGCACCCGCGTGAACAAAGGATTCCAGGATCGACTTGTAAGCATCCTGGAGCTCGATGTATTTTCCGATCAGGCCGATGGTCACCTTGCTTTTCGGGTATTTGAGCTTGTCCAGGAACTCTTTCCATTTCCCCAGCTCGGGATCATGATGGGGAGTTATGTTTAGTTTTTGCAGGCAGATGAGGTCCAGCTTTTCGCGCATCATCGTCAAAGGCACTTCATAAATGGTTGCCGCGTCGGCTGCTTCTATGACTGCTTCCTGCTTGACGTTGCAGAACAGCGCTATTTTCTTACGGATATCCGTGGTCAGGGGCTCCTCGGTCCGACAAACAATGATATCCGGATTCACTCCTTCCTGGCTCAACAGCTTGACGCTGTGTTGAGTGGGTTTGGTCTTCAGCTCTTTGGCGGCCCTCAGGTAAGGAATCAGGGTGAGGTGAACCACTACGCAATCTTCATCGGGCATTTCCCATTGGAGTTGCCGGACAGCCTCGATAAAAGGAAGGGATTCGATGTCGCCCACGGTCCCGCCAATCTCGGTAAGGATAATATCGTATTCGTTGCGCTGTCCCAACAGCAGGATCCTCCGCTTGATCTCGTCGGTAATATGCGGTACAACCTGCACCGTTTTTCCCAGGTAGGCCCCTTCCCTTTCCTTGTTGATCACTGTCTGGTAGATCTTCCCGGTGGTTACATTGTTGGCCTGACTGGTATAGATGCTGAGGAAGCGTTCGTAATGACCCAGGTCCAGGTCGGTCTCTGCGCCATCCTCGGTGACATAGCATTCGCCATGTTCGTACGGATTGAGCGTGCCGGGATCCACGTTGATGTAGGGGTCCAATTTCTGGATGGTAACCCGAAGGCCCCTAGCCTGCAGCAATTTAGCCAAGGAGGCGGCAATAATCCCTTTTCCCAAGGAAGAAGTAACACCCCCCGTAACAAAAATATATTTGCTCATAATCGAATGAATTATGTCAGGATATGCTCGGCTGACCGACGGGAAAATGGTAAGGAATTCAATTCCGGAGGGTCATACAAAGTTAACCCAAATTAGGCAAGCCGGAGAATGGGTCCAGCAATGTGGATAAAATGGTTATTTCCCAAACCGACATCCTGGGGAGTTCATTTTACGGGCATAGATTTTTATCGACCTTTAGGCCCTTCGCGCCTAATTAAATAAGTTAGTCATGAACAAGATTTTATGCGTTTTTCTCGGGCTGCTGGCCTTCCGGGCAGCCCCTGCCCAAACCCAGATGGATTGCTGTGCACCATCGGCCACAGAATCCTTTGCGATGCTAGCCTCTGACCGGCAGTTCGTCCTCAGTCATCCCGAGCCAGGCCGCTTTCATTTTCACAGCCAGAACGGCAAGCAGATCAGCTTTCCGGCGGCCGATGGCACGGAAGCATACGGCTGGGAAATCGTATCCAAAACGCCTACCCAAAACTATTTGTTGGTAATCCACGAATGGTGGGGTCTGAACGACTACATCAAACAGGAGAGCGAGAATCTCTGGAATGCGCTGGGCCCGGTGAATGTAATTGCGGTCGACCTATACGATAAGAAGGTTGCCACAACTCGGGAGGATGCAGCCAAATATATCCAGGGAGTGAAAACCGAAAGGGCGGAATCGATCATAAAAGGGGTGCTGGCGCTTGCAGGTCCGAATGCAAGGATCTATACCATTGGCTGGTGTTTCGGCGGAGGCTGGAGCCTCCAGGCTACTTTGCTCGCCGGGAATCAGGCGGCAGGCTGTGTCATGTTTTACGGCATGCCGGAAAAAGATCTCCAGAAGCTGCAAGGCCTACATGCCGATGTACTGGGCCTTTTTGCCAGCAAAGACAAATACATCAATCCGGCGATCGTTGACGAATTTGCCAGCAATATGAAAAAAGCAGGAAAGACGTTGATTGTCAAAAGCTTTGATGCTGATCATGGTTTTGCCAACCCCAGCGCGCCCAGTTTCAATCCGGAAGCGAGGCAGGAAGCCTGGAAAACAGCTATCGCCTTCTTAAAAGACAGATTAGAATAACCTGGGATAGGCGGAGATCCGTCGGGATTGAGTCGATCGGTATTATAGGATTTCCTGCTGCGGGGCCTATTTTACATGGATCAGGATGTACGGAAGCTTCAGTTTTTCCCCGTCTTTTAGAGAAGAAACATAGTGGGAGCCAGCTTTTAGTTCCGGCTTTTTATCGGCTTGGCTGAGCTTTACGGCGTGGAGGATGACTATGGCCGTGATCTCTAGAGATAAGACAATGACATTCAATCTGTTCTTCATAGTTTAGGGTGTAGAGTTATGCTACTTACTTAATATTGGATATAGACCAAAACGAAAAATACAATAAATTATTTTGAATTCAAAGCTTCCCCGTTTTGAGCTTTCTGCTTATTTTTCGCCAGTTTC